>ERZ1673730.19-NODE-19-length-346270-cov-15.292919_pt1 | contig 346270 bp, 258 predicted proteins | sample MGYA00580200_ERZ1673730 | MGnify/ENA primary metagenome ERZ1673730 (study PRJEB41218, sample SAMN15661761) | gut metagenome | host: Homo sapiens | place: Canada: London | collected 2015-08-20/2019-03-30 | study: EMG produced TPA metagenomics assembly of... | reverse complement strand
GCTTTTTACTTAGGGAGAGGGAGTAAAGAGGAATGCACAAGGCCGAATGCTTACAGGCATAGTGATAAAAAGGTTAAGGCAAAGTAATGTTTTACTTTAACTTTATTGCTATTTATCTGCTGTTGGGAAGATGTTCGCCACAAGTACACTGTTTGGTTGCTACACTTTTCCTTTCTCTGATATTATGTTGTTTGTGAATTGATGTTAAATAGGAGGCAGGGGGTGCAGTATTTAGATTAATATTTCATTTACTCTTAAAAACAATGAAAAAATGAGGAGAGTGCAGTGTTACTCAATTCTTTTATCTAAATTTGCAAACTCTAATATTTATAGAACAATGAAAATGGCTAAATTTAAAATCTGGATGGTTGCCCTTACCTTATTAATGGGTGTTTCTTTAACTTCATGCTTTAATAGCGATAATGACCCTACAGTCACAGGATTTGCTTATGGCAAGTGTACAGATTTTTATCCTCCTACTTTCCAATTATTTAATGGACAGAAATTGGTTGTATCGGGTTCTTCAACAACAACTTTTACTCCGGGGGACATTTATGGTTTCTATTACCAATTTGATTCGGAATTGCAATCTCCTGATGCAGCTTCTATAACAGTGACACTTTATAATGGCATTGAACCGGTTTCTATAAATGCAAAGGGTAATGAAGGACCAGTAAGTGCTTCTGAATCTACAAAGGCAAATTCAGCTTTCTATGCATTTTCCGGTAATGTCTCTTTTTCAAGTGGTACTGTGAATATAGATCCGATTGTTGTTTTTGATAATGAATACATGATTGTAACTCCTGTGTATTGGGTGAAGCAGGAAAGCAGTGATGAAAAGCAGAAAGAAGAATTGGCAAAACATGCTTTTGTACTTACTTATGATTTGGAAAGTGTAAAGCAAGGAGATACAGAATTTGTCTTGACTTTGAATCATGTAATAACTGAAACGAGTGAAGATCCGGTTGTACGTAATGTATATACTTCTACAAGCAAGGCATATCGATTAACTTCCGCACTAAATATGTTTGGACTTAAAGCAGGGCAGAAGCCGACTAAGATTAAAGTAATTGGTCAGGTTAACACTTCGAAGAATTCTTTGGAAGGAGCTATTGAACAAGTGTGGGAATATACAGTTAAATAATTTGGATTATAAAGCATTATTCCATATAGCAATGTTACTGATTTCCTCTCCGGCCAAGGCTTGGGAGGAAATTCGTTTGGAAGAGGATAGGCGAAAAGTATTTACTGCTTTTGTCTATCCTATGATTGGTTTATGTGGATTGTCCGTCTTCATCGGTTCTTTGCTGGCGAAGGGATGGGGCGGTCCCGAGAGTTTTCAATATGCCATGACGCAATGTTGCGCGGTGGCAGTATCCCTCTTTGGAGGATATTTTCTGGCGGCGTATCTCATAAATGGGATGCGCGTTAAAATGTTTATGATGGACAGTGACATGCCATTGACGCAACAGTTTGCGGGCTATGCGCTGGTTGTTCTTTTCTTGCTCCAGATTATTATCGGCATATTGCCGGACTTTAATATCATCGGATTGCTGTTGCAGTTCTATATTGTGTATGTGGTGTGGGAGGGGGCTTCCACGTTGATGAAAGTAGAAGAAAAAGACCGGTTACGGTTTACAATCATTTCTTCCATCCTACTGATTGCCTGTCCTATGATCATTCAGTTTATATTCAACAAGCTGACGATGGTGCTTAATTAACGTTTGAAATCATGAAACAAGCTCCTGTTAATATAAAAAATAAGCGTGCTACATTCGATTACGAATTGGTAGACACTTATACTGCGGGCATTGTGCTCACGGGTACGGAAATTAAATCGATCCGCATGGGTAAGGCAAGCCTTGTAGATACCTTCTGTTACTTTGCCAATGGCGAGTTGTGGGTGAAGAATATGCATATTTCCGAATACTTCTACGGTTCGTATAATAACCATTCGGCACGCAGGGAGCGCAAACTCTTACTTACTAAAAAAGAACTTGATAAACTGGCGCGTGGAGCAAAAGACCCCGGTTTTACAATGATTCCCATTCGTATGTTTATTAATGAAAAAGGGCTTGCCAAAGTGGTAGTGGCTCTTGCCAAAGGTAAAAAGCAATACGACAAGCGCGAAGCGTTGAAAGAGAAAGATGATAAACGCGATATGGCGCGGATGTTTAAGAGATAATATCATTCTATCACTGAATACAAATGGTTTCTATTGAAAAGTTGGTGCGTGAGCGCATCCTTATTTTAGACGGTGCTATGGGCACCATGATACAACGGTACAACTTAACGGAGGAAGACTTCAGGGGGAAGCGCTTTGCTGACATCCCCGGGCAGATGAAAGGAAACAATGACCTGCTTTGTCTGACACGCCCTGATGTGATACAGGATATACACCGTAAATACCTTATGGCAGGTGCCGATATCATTGAAACCAATACGTTTAGTTCTACCAGTGTCAGTATGGCCGATTATCATGTGCAGGAATATGTACGTGAGATGAATCTGGCTGCCGTTAAACTGGCACGTGAAGTAGCTGATGAATTTTCTACACCTGATAAACCACGTTTTGTAGCCGGCTCTATCGGGCCTACCAATAAGACTTGCTCCATGAGTCCCGATGTGAATAATCCGGCCATGCGTGCGCTGACTTACGATGAACTTGCCGATGCCTATCGGGAACAGATGGAAGCCTTGCTGGAAGGTGGAGTAGATGCTCTGTTGATAGAAACCATATTCGATACATTGAATGCCAAAGCAGCTATCTTTGCTGCGGAAAAGGCGATGGAGGCTACGGGCGTTCAAGTTCCTGTTATGCTGTCCGTTACCGTATCCGATACAGGTGGACGTACTCTGTCGGGACAGACTTTGGAGGCTTTTCTTGCCTCAGTTCAGCATGCCAATATCTTTTCGGTAGGCTTGAACTGTTCCTTTGGCGCCCGCCAGTTGAAACCTTTCCTGGAACAGCTTGCTGCCCGTGCTCCTTATTATATCAGTGCATACCCCAATGCGGGATTGCCCAACAGCCTGGGACAATATGACCAGACGCCTGCCGATATGGCGCATGAAGTGAAAGAGTATATTCAGGAAGGTCTGATAAATATCATTGGCGGTTGCTGTGGTACGACCGATGCATACATTGCCGAATATCCTGCTTTGATAGCCGGTGCTGCTCCCCATGTTCCTGCTCCGAAACCCGAAAGTCTTTGGCTTTCCGGTCTGGAATTGTTGGAAGTGACTCCTGAGAAGAACTTTATCAATGTGGGAGAACGCTGTAATGTGGCCGGTTCCCGCAAGTTCCTGCGTCTGGTTAATGAAAAGAAATACGATGAAGCCCTCAGCATTGCCCGTCAGCAAGTAGAAGACGGGGCGCAGGTGGTGGATGTAAATATGGACGACGGCCTGCTGGATGCACAGGCTGAAATGACTACTTTCCTCAATCTGATTGCTTCTGAGCCTGAGATTGCCCGTGTCCCTGTGATGATTGACTCCTCTAAATGGGAGGTAATCGTTGCCGGATTGAAATGCCTGCAAGGAAAGTCCATCGTGAATTCAATCTCTCTGAAAGAGGGAGAAGAAAAGTTTCTGGAACATGCCCGCACGATCAGGCAATATGGTGCGGCTACCGTAGTAATGGCTTTTGATGAAAAAGGACAGGCGGATACATACGAACGTAAGATTGAAGTGTGTGCCCGCGCTTATCAGCTTTTGGTTGAGAAAGTGGGCTTTAATCCTCATGATATTATCTTTGACCCTAACGTCCTTGCCGTAGCTACGGGTATGGACGAACATAATAATTATGCTGTAGACTTCATCCGGGCTACCGGTTGGATACGTAAGAATCTGCCGGGTGCGCATGTCAGTGGTGGCGTTAGCAACCTTTCATTCTCTTTCCGCGGCAACAATTATATCCGTGAAGCCATGCATGCAGTGTTCCTTTATCATGCCATCCGTGAAGGAATGGATATGGGAATCGTAAATCCGGCTACGGCTGTACTTTATACCGATATCCCTGCCGATATACTGGAACGTATAGAGGATGTGGTTTTAAACCGTCGTCCCGATGCTGCCGAACGCCTGATAGAAACTGCTGAACAACTGAAAGCTGCTGCCGAACAACAGAAAGGTAATGCCACTGATAAACAAGTTGCCCCTCTTTCATGGCGTAATGGAACAAGTGTGGAAGAACGTTTGAAACATGCTTTGACAAAAGGAATTGGTGACTATCTGGAGGAAGACTTGGCAGAAGCCCTGAAGCTTTATCCGAAAGCTGTGGATATCATCGAAGGTCCTTTAATGTCCGGTATGAACTATGTAGGTGAGCTCTTTGGCGCCGGAAAAATGTTTTTGCCCCAGGTGGTGAAAACAGCCCGTACCATGAAGAAAGCCGTTGCCATTCTTCAGCCTGTAATTGAAGCGGAAAAACAAGAAGGCTCCACCTCCGCTGGAAAAGTCCTGCTTGCCACGGTGAAAGGTGATGTACATGATATAGGCAAGAATATCGTTTCTGTGGTCATGGCCTGCAATGGTTATGAGATTATAGACCTTGGTGTGATGGTACCTGCCGAAACGATTGTTCAGCGTGCCTTGGAAGAAAAGGTGGATATGATTGGACTCAGTGGTCTGATAACCCCATCATTGGAAGAAATGGTACACGTGGCTATGGAACTGGAAAAGGTAGGTGCCGATATCCCTTTATTGATAGGTGGAGCTACTACCTCTCAACTGCATACAGCATTGAAAATAGCTCCTGTCTATCATGCTCCTGTAGTTCATCTGAAAGATGCTTCGCAGAATGCAACAGTAGCTGCCCGCTTGATGAATCCGAAAGCCAAAGAAGAATTAAAAGAAAAATTAAGTTCAGAATATCAACGGTTGCGTGAGAAGAGCGTTACGCAAGCACCGAAGACTGTTTCGTTGGAGGAGGCGCAGAAGAATAAGCTGAACTTATTTTAGTGATTAGGGGTTAGTGATAACCCCTAATCACTATTTCTTTATCTTCTTCTTATACGTCTCATACCTCCCCATAATATCCCTCACAAAGTTATATGTCTCTATTCCACGGAAGTATCCGTTTTTGCAGACAGGGTCGGTGAAGTATTCTTCATTGCTTTTCAATAAGATGAAGTTTTCTACATTGTCTTTCCAGACATACTTGTTCTTTCCATATTTCTCAGCCAGTGCCATTGCATCCTGTACGTGGCCGATACCTGAATTGTAGGAAGCAAGTACGAAGTTGAGCCGCTCCTCTTTCGGTACTGAAGAGAAACTCTTACTGGTAGCATTGATATATTTTATGGCAGCTTTCACACTCTCTTCCGGATTCTGTTCTTTTCCTTCGGGGAGTCCCATGGCACGTGCTGTAGCAGGCATCAGTTGCATTAGCCCTTTGGCACCGGCCCATGAAACGGCTGTCGTATCAAAGTTCGACTCCGTATATGCCAGAGAAGCAAGCAATCGCCAGTCCCAGTCTATTTCCGAAGCATACTTTTTGAATAATTCGTCGAAATGTGAAATCTTTCCCTCACGAAGAGAAAGGATAGAAGTGTGTGGAGTTGCCTTACTGATCTCAAAATATCTTTTCATACTGGCAGTGTAGGCGGGAGAAGTCATATTCTCTTCATGCCATTTATTAGCGGCTGCTGCCAGTTCCGGACTATCCTTGCGCACCGCCCAGGAAGCTCTTTGGTCGAAACTGATAGATAATTTAATATTCAGGTTGGGGTAATACGTAGTGTTAAGTCTGGCTACGTCATTATCGGCCACCGTATAAGGAATCTTTCCCTGGGATACTTGTGTGATGAGGTCCTCCACTGAAATGCTGTCATTAGTCACTTTGTGGATATGGATGCCGCCACCGAGTTCTTTATCCAGATTTACCAAACGGTCGTAATATTTCCCGGGCTTTACATATACATCCTTACCTATCAGTTCTGTTACATCCGTCAGCGGTTTTGTCTTCCCACCTGCGCGTTGCACAATAACCTGGTGTGTGATGACCTCTTCACCGCAATAGATCAGACTATCTTTTAATTCCTTCGTGATGGGGACATTGTAGGCAATAATGTCTCCTTCGCCTGCCAGTAACTTTTTTATAAGTCCCTGTACATTCCTTGCCACCACTACGCGTAGTTTTACCCCGAGACTTTTGGCAAACTGTTCACTCAACTCGTACTGGAACCCCATTTCCTGGCCACGATAGTTGAAGTAAGAAGTAGAACTGTATAGCGTCAGTACAACGAGTTCACCGCTATCTTTTATCTGTTGCAAATCGCCCACAGCTTCATCGGGCATGGAACCATGCCGTTTATTTCCGCACCCCGACAGGCAGCACAGACATAACAAGGCAATCAGGAAAAGATTAGCAGTTCCCCTCATTTAATTTTTAATTTTTAATTCTCAAAGATGCTTCTTTATATACATCGTCAGAATATCGATTGCCACCTGATTATTTCCTCCTTCGGGTATAATCAGGTCCGCATATCGTTTGCACGGTTCGATGAATTGCAGATGCATAGGCTTCAAGATACGGGTATACCGCTCCATAACTGCTTCTGCCGTACGTCCACGCTCCACTACATCCCGTTGTATGACACGAATCAGACGTTCGTCCGGATCAGCATCCACAAAGATTTTGAGGTCCATCATGCTGCGCAGTTTCTTGTCGCACAGGGCAAGAATCCCTTCAATAATCACTACTTCCCGTGGCTCGATATGAATTGTTTCGGGCTCTCGTGTACAAGTAAGGTACGAGTAGGTGGGTTGTTCAATGCTTTTTCCTTCACGCAGCATGGCTACATGTTTAGATAAAAGACTCCACTCGAAGGCATCCGGGTGGTCAAAGTTGATGTTCTGTCGTTCTTCTACAGGTACATGGCTACTGTCCTTATAGTAAGAGTCTTGCGGTAACAGTACCACTTCACCTGCCGGCAGGCTATCAATGATTTTACGTACGACGGTGGTTTTTCCCGAGCCAGTTCCGCCTGCAATTCCTATTATTAACATCCGTTTAAGTGTATATTTAAAACAAAACGAGTATTTTTGCGGTTAATATTAATCGCTTCGGTTGACAAATATATAGATAAATCATTAAAATTGCAAAGTTATGGTCAAACACATTGTATTATTTAAATTAAAAGACGAAGCTCCGGCTGACAAAAAGCTGACAGCAATGAAAGAATTCAAGGCCGCTATCGAGGCTTTACCAGCTAAAATCTCTGTTATACGTAAGATAGAAGTTGGACTCAATATGAATCCCGGCGAAACTTGGAGCATTGCCCTCTACAGCGAATTTGATACGCTGGACGACGTGAAATTTTATGCTACTCATCCCGAGCATGTGGCAGCAGGCAAGCTGATTGCTGATGTAAAGGAGAATCGCGCTTGTGTTGACTACGAGATTTAATAATAAATTATAGATTAAAGGATGAGAAAAATATTATCCATTTGTCTGTTGCTGATTGCTGTCGTGGCACAAGCGCAGATACAGGAGCCCGTCAAGTTTAAGTCGGAACTGAAGACGCTTGCAGCGGGAGAGGCGGAAATTGTATTTACCGCTACTATCGATAAGGGTTGGCATGTATATTCTACCGACTTGGGTGACGGTGGTCCTATCTCGGCTACCTTCAATGTAGAGAAGATATCCGGTGCTACAGTTGTAGGAAAGTTGCAGCCGAAAGGAAAAGAAATAGCTTCTTATGATAAGTTGTTCGAGATGAACGTGCGCTATTTTGAGTCTACGGCACAATTTGTTCAGAAGCTGAAGCTCACAGGAGGAGATTATAAGATAGAAGGTTTTCTGGAATTCGGTGCTTGTAATGATGAAAACTGTTTGCCTCCTACGCAGGTAGAATTTAATTTTTCAGGTAAAGCGGAAGCCGCTAAAGGTGCAGCAGCTACAACTCCTGCTGAAAAGGTAACAGCTTCGGCAGAGGACACGAAACCGGAAACTCAGCCTGCTTCTCAAACTGAAACACCTGCGGATACAGCTTCTACTGGCATCATAGGTGGTGCAGATGGTCCGACGGATATAAATGTGGCAGGCAATATTGACTTGTGGAAACCTGTCATCAATGATCTGCAATCTTATGGTGAAACCACTTCACAGGACGACATGTCATGGATTTATATCTTTATCACCGGATTCCTCGGTGGACTGCTGGCATTGTTCACGCCTTGTGTGTGGCCTATTATTCCTATGACTGTAAGTTTCTTCCTGAAACGTTCTAAAGATAAAAAGAAAGGTATTCGAGATGCCTGGACGTATGGCGCTTCTATCGTGGTGATTTACGTAACTTTAGGTTTGGCCATTACGTTGATCTTCGGTGCCAGTGCATTGAATGCACTTTCCACGAATGCCGTGTTCAATATCCTTTTTTGTCTAATGCTGGTTGTGTTTGCAGCTTCTTTCTTTGGAGCTTTCGAACTGACGCTACCTTCTAAATGGAGCAACGCAGTAGATAGTAAGGCAGAAGCAACTGGCGGTTTGCTCAGTATCTTCCTGATGGCATTCACGCTTTCACTGGTGTCTTTCTCTTGTACAGGTCCTATTATCGGCTTCTTGCTGGTACAGGTATCTACAACAGGCAGCGTGGTAGCTCCGGCTATCGGTATGCTCGGTTTTGCTATTGCTTTGGCATTGCCGTTCACACTGTTCGCCTTGTTCCCGTCCTGGCTGAAGTCTATGCCGAAATCAGGCGGTTGGATGAATGTCATTAAAGTTACCCTCGGTTTCTTGGAATTGGCTTTCGCTCTGAAGTTCCTCTCTGTAGCCGACTTGGCTTATGGCTGGCGCATCCTCGACCGTGAAACATTCCTGGCATTGTGGATTGTTCTGTTTGCTTTACTGGGCTTCTACCTGTTGGGCAAGATCAAGTTCCCGCATGATGATGACGATACGAAAGTGGGAGTGGGCCGCTTCTTTATGGCACTTTTCTCACTGGCATTTGCCGTATATATGGTTCCCGGTTTGTGGGGGGCTCCGTTGAAGGCGGTCAGTGCTTTTGCACCGCCTATGCAGACTCAGGACTTCAACCTCTATAATAATGAAGTGCATGCCAAGTTCGATGATTACGATCTGGGTATGGAATATGCCCGTCAGCATGGCAAACCAGTAATGCTCGACTTCACCGGGTATGGTTGTGTAAACTGTCGTAAGATGGAACTTGCCGTATGGACAGACTCCAAGGTAAGTGACATTATTAACAACGACTACGTACTTATTACACTTTATGTAGATAATAAAACCCCGTTGACCTCACCTGTTAAAGTGACAGAAAACGGCCGGGAACGTACATTGCGTACAGTAGGCGATAAGTGGAGTTATCTCCAACGCGTTAAATTCGGTGCCAATGCACAGCCCTTCTATGTGCTGATAGATAATGAAGGTCGTCCTTTGAATAAATCTTATTCGTATGACGAGGACATTCCTAAGTATATCGAGTTCTTGCAAACAGGATTGGAAAACTATAAGAAAGGAAAATAAACGAACGAATGCCCGGCTGATATCATGCGACCGGGCATTTTTCATTAATCAATAACTTTATGAGACATATTGTAGACATCGAGACATGGGAGCGCCGGGACAATTACAATTTCTTCCGGGGCTTTGTAAATTCCTGGTATTCCATTACCACAGAGATTGATTGTACCGAAGCCAGTGCCGCAGCGAGAGCCTCGGGTCATTCCTTTTTTCTCTATTATCTGTATGCCGTAGTGCGTTCGGCGAATGAAGTTCCGGAACTCCGTTATCGTACCGACAAGAACGGACAAGTTATTTTTCATGATGAAGTGGATATCATTTCTCCGATAGCTGTTCCAGGAAAGACCTTTTATACGGTTCGGATTCCTTACCACGAAGATTTCAAACGCTTTTATGCCGAAGCGTATGAGTTGATAACCAATATTCCCGAAGATGGCAATCCTTATGGTGCCGAAGAGGAGTTGGCAAAACAGGGAGATTATGATGTAGTGCATTTAAGCGCTGTTCCTAAAATGTATTTCACTGCCACCACCTATACGCTGGCCGAAGCCGGCAATGGTTGCAGTTACCCTTTGATGACTTCCGGTAAAGCGGTAACCCGCGAGGGGCGTCTGGTATTTCCTTTATCCATTTATGTGAACCATGCCTTTGTAGATGGTTCGCATCTGGCATCATTTTTTCAAAAGATAGAAGAACACCTGAAACGAATTTCACGGGAATAAATTGATAGAATAAGTAAGCTATGCTTTCTTCTTATTTTATCTTTTCCCTTTTTTATTTCCCGGATTTTACATACGTTTGCAGCATCTATTAAACTTTTGTTTCCTGAAAAAACTAAAGATTGCTATATGTGTGCAGATAATTTCTCAGAAGAACGTTCACTCATTCTCCGCTTGATAGAGGGGGATGAGGACGCCTTTTGTGAATTGTATGCCACTTATAAAAACCGTCTGATATACTTTGCAATGCGTTTCCTTAAATCGCGGGAGTATGCAGAAGATGTTTTTCAGGATGCTTTCACTGTAGTTTGGCAAAGCCGCCGTTTCATTAATCCCGATGCTTCCTTTTCTTCCTATCTCTACACCATTATGCGCAACCGGATACTGAACCAGTTGCGCAATGCCGCTAATGAGGAAAAACTAAAGGAGAGTATTCTTTCACAGGCATTGGACTACACGGAAGATACCAAATGTGAAGTAATGCTGAATGATTTGAAATTCCTCATTTCCCATGCCTTGCAGCAGCTGACTCCCCGCCAGCGTGAGATTTTCGAGATGAGTCGTGAAGCCCAGCTCTCCCATAAAGAGATTGCAGATAAGTTGGGCATCTCCGTCAACACCGTTCAGGAGCATATATCTACCTCCCTTAAGTTGATTCGTACCTATCTCATTAAGTATTCAGGCAGTGAATATGTGGATTTGCTATTGCTGCTGATTTGCCTTAATACATAATAAATGTTAATCATACCCTAGATGTTTTCCTTTACTGTGTATTACTCTATGTAAAGGAAAAGTTTTCATGACCTTTATACTAAAAGAGCCCGCACAATGAAGAATGATGTAACAGACAAATCTATAATGCGCCGTTATCTGGATGATATGTACACCCAGGAAGAGGCCCGTGGATTATTATCCCGACTGAAAGATGATATTCATGCCCCAATGCTGGATGAACTGGCAACAGATGTTTGGAAAGAAGCCGCTATGGAAGAGCTCACCACCGGCATGGAGCGTGAAAAATATAAGGAAGAAGCCAGTCGGTTACTGAAACGCATCGAACATAAGAAACGCACTTGGTTTCGGCGGATAGTCCTGACGGTGGCAAGTGCTTCTGCTGTTGTACTGCTCATTTTCGGGGGAATCAATCTACTGGGTTATATGGATAAACAGCAGATTTCTTATTTGGAAGCCTCTACCTCTTATGGTGAATCCAGACAAATCCGGTTACCGGATGGAACACAGCTGATCTTAAATTCCTGTTCCCGTGTTCGCTATCCGAACAGTTTTATAGAAGATGAACGGCAGATAGAACTGGAAGGCGAAGCTTATTTTCAGGTTCAACGAAACGAAAAGCAACCTTTTATTGTCAGGACCGCCCGTTTTGATGTAAGGGTTCTGGGAACTTGCTTTGATGTGAAAGCTTATTCTTCGGATGAAGTTGTTTCTGTAGATGTGGAAAGTGGCAAAGTACAGGTGGATCTGCCTGAAGCAATGATGCGTTTGCAGGCTAAGGAACAAGTGTCGATCAATACACTTTCCGGTGAATACAGCAAACGGCGCGAAGAACGTGATGTTGCCGTATGGCGCAAAGGTGGATTACGTTTTAGCAGCACTCCGGTGCGCGATGTGGCTAAAGAGCTTGAACGCATGTATAATTGTCGCATTACGTTTGCGGAAGGACAGGAGTTCAACAACCTGATTTCCGGAGAACATGAAAATAAAAGTTTGGAGGCGGTACTCCAATCAATGGAATATACCAGTGGCATCCGGTATAGAAAAGAAGGAAATCATATCTTCTTATTCAAGTAGCAGAAAAGCATGGATATACGTCCGGCTGGTAAACGGATGTGTGTTATAATATATGTGAGTATTAATATGTTTAACCTTTAATTAAAAGAGAATATAGAATATGAAAGCACCCACTTAGCGTCTCCTCTAAGAAAAATAGGAGCTGTCTCACAGAGAAGCCCCTATCTCGTAATGCGAACAGGTATTCATTCGTTTCGACCCGCGTGAATCATGTATCGCAAATTACTCCTTTGTTCTAATTAATTTTATCAATTACTAAAACGCACAAATAAATGAATAATCTTCCTAATTCCAAAAGGAAAAGTAGAAATATACATTCGTTTTTAGCTTTTTTACTATTCGTATGCTTGTCATTGATGCCTGATCAGGCGCAAGCTCAGAAGGAAAAAACTGTAACGTTGAACGTTCAGAATGAAACTGTAGAGAATGTTTTTGTTCAGTTGGGCAAGCAGACAGGCTTGAAATTCTTTTATGATCAAAATGTTGTGAACACTGCTCCGCGTATATCTATCAAAGTGAAGAATAGTCCCCTGCAGACTGTTCTGGACAAGATTACAGAGCAAACCAATTTATTTTTCAATAGGGATAATAATACAATATCTGTAGGTAAACAAAAAATCGGGAACGATGTCCTGAAGTCGAAGACAAGAACTATAAAGGGAACAGTGGTAGATGAAACCGGTGAATCGGTAATCGGTGCTACTGTAATGGTGAAAGGCACTATTAATGGTGTAACCACTAATCTTGATGGAAATTACACGTTGAACGATGTTCCTGATGGTGCTACCATCTTAATTTCCTATATCGGTTACCAGACCGTTGAACTAAAGTCCGGCAGTAAGGAACTGGCTAAAATTACATTAAAAGAAAACAGCGAATTATTGGATGAGGTTGTAGTCTTGGGATATGGCAATATTCGCCGTAGTGATGTGACGGGATCTATTGCGTCTGTTTCCTCGGAATCTATCTCTAAAGTAGCCTCTGCCTCCGTGGCCGATGCCTTGGCGGGAAAGATGGCAGGTGTACAGATCACTACAACAGATGGTGCATTGGATGCTGAAATCAGTATTCGTGTACGTGGTGGAGGATCAATCACTCAGGACAATTCACCGTTATTCCTGGTCGACGGCTTTCCGGTTGACGATTTGAGTGGTATTCCGCCTACGGATATCGAGTCTATTGATGTCTTGAAAGAGGCTTCTATGACTGCTGTTTACGGTGCCAGAGGTGCGAATGGTGTAGTCATCGTAACCACGAAGAACCCGAAGATGGGTAAGACCTCGGTTCAATTCAATAGCTATGTACAGACACGTACACTGGCAGGGAAGTTACCGGTAATGAACAACTATGAATTTGTGATGGCGGAGTACGAGTACCAGATGATACGTAAAGGATCGGCTGATACTTTTATTAAGAATTTTGGCTATTATGATGATATTGACTTATACAAATATACGGACTCTACCGACTGGCAGGATGAAGTGCTGGGAGGCAATCCGATTTCACAATACTATAATCTGACTATCAGCGGCGGTAGTGAAAAGACGAAATTTAATCTAAGTTATAACCGTAATAAAGATGAAGGACAGCTGATAGGTTCCGGTCTGTCACGTAACAATATTATTCTGAAGCTGAACCATGACCTGTTCAGAAACCTGAAACTGGAGACGAATGCCACATATCGCACCCGTACCATTGACGGAGCAGGTACATCGGGAACCAATATTGTCACGGCTCTTCGTTTCCGTCCCACAAACGGACTAACTTCCGGCGCATCCCTTGACCCGGATGATGATGATGAAAATCTGGATGAAGATGGTAATTCCTTAAATCAGAGATATACCCCGTTGGAGGAAAATAAGCAGAACTATAGAAAAAGGGAAGAAACTGCAATCAGCCTCAAAGCAGCTTTGGTATGGGATATGTTTAAAGGAATGCAATTTCGCTCCGAATATGGCATCAGCACAACGGACTCGAATGATGACCAGTTTTATGGAGCTTTATCCAGCACAGCGTCTGCTGCGGGAATGAATAATATGCCTTCGGCTAAGCGTACTAAAACACATAAAGAGTCGTACCGACTGGCAAATACGCTGACCTATCGCAATTTGTTCCGTAAAATTCATAATGTAAACCTGATGATTGGACAGGAAATAAACCATTCGCAGAATAACAATACTTTTATGAGTGCACGTTATTTCCCGGTTTCCATTACGGCAGAAGCGGCTCTTGAAAACTTTGCATTGGGCACTCCACACCAGAGTACCAGTTATAAAGCTGCTCCGGACAGAACTGCCTCTTTCTTTGGTCGTGCCTTGTACGATTATAAAAGCCGTTATTATGCCACTTTTACATTTCGTGCAGACGGCTCGACGAAGTTTGCACCCGGTAAGCAATGGGGTGTGTTTCCTGCCGGTTCCATAGCTTGGAGACTTTCCAAAGAGAAATGGATGAAATCGGTCAAGTTTATTTCAGAACTGAAACTGAGAGCAAGTTATGGGTTGGCTGGTAACAACCGTATCAGTGATGATTTGTGGCATAACATCTATCGTGTGTATAGCGGATCAAGTGCTCCCGGTTTCAATAATGAAGAATATAATTACTATCAGTTTGCCGACCAAACTTACTTGTATGATCCTGATTTGAGATGGGAGACTACCATTACACGAAATCTCGGTTTGGATTTCGGTATCTTCAAAAACCGTTTAACCGGTACAGTCGATGTATACTGGAATACAACTAAAGATTTGCTGGTGCCGTCAATCATTCCTAATTCATCAGGTTACTCGCGACAGATGACAAATGTAGGCCGGACTTCCAATAGAGGAGTTGAGCTTTCATTGAACGGTAAAATCGTCCAGACAAAGAACTTTAATCTGTCTGCCAGTTTCAATGTGGCCTTTAATAAGAACAAAGTCGATAAGCTTTCTTCCGGTGAGACGGAATGGAAAACAAAAGCTTCCTTGTCCAACTGGTATGGAACCTACAATTATAAAATGGAAGTGGGTAAAAGTATGGGACTCATCTATGGTTTTGTGAATGATGGTTTTTATACGGTTGACGATTTTAATTTTGATGAAACGACGAAGAAGTGGACTTTGAAACCGGGAGTTCCGGATAATTCTTCATTCAGCTCAGGTAACTTTAGCTTTAAACCGGGAGCAATGAAGTTCAAGAAACTGTCTGATTCCGACTCAGATCTGATAACGGAAGAAGATATGACGGTCATTGGAAATACGAATCCGAAGGTAACAGGTGGTTTTGGCCTTTCCGGCAGTTGGAAAAACTTGGATTTTACCGCGTTCTTTAATTATATGTGCGATTTTGATGTATTCAACGTCAATAAACTTTATTTGAATTCGGCTGTTCGTCGCAACTATTCCAATCTGTCTACCAATATGAATTTGGCACGCCGTTTCCGCTATGTGGATGATGCCGGTGTCAATGTCTCCAGTGATCCGGTTGCATTGGCCGCATTAAATCAGAATGCCGCCACTTATTCCTGGATGTCCGTTACACAGGGTATCACAATGAGCGATTTGATTGAAGACGGTTCATTCCTGCGTCTGAGTACGCTGACTGTGGGATATACATTTCCGCAACGCTGGTTGAGCCGCCTGGGAGTCAAGAGTCTGCGTCTGTACTTCTCCGGTAGTAACCTGTTCACTTTGACGGGATATAGCGGATATGATCCGGAAGTGAATATACAGAAAGGTTTGACGCCGGGTATAGATAATAATGTGACTCCTCGCAGTCGTGTTTATACGCTTGGAATGAATTTGAATTTTTAATACTATAGAATTGAACCATGAGAAAATTTTATATTCCAGTTATCATATTGATGATACTTACATCTTGTGAAGATTACCTGAATGTAAATTCGCCTTCCACTTTTGATAAAGATTATATATTTACCAGTGAATCGGAGATTGCGACTGCCGTTAATGGCATGTACGTGCCTATGGTCAGTGGTAAGGGATGGGTAGGTAACCTGGCCCAGAAAATGCTGTTTAATACAGATGTGGAGTTTACTACGGTCACTACGTCGTCCAATCTGAAAGAGAGTGCTTTCGAACCGAGTGCAGGTGACATCAGTTCGTACGGCAGCATCTGGACAGGGATGTATGATGGAGTGAACAGGACGAATGACGTGATAGAAGGTATCGAACAAAGTCCTCTGTTTGAGGCTGCTGATAAAACCAAGCCTTCGCGGTTAATGCATTATTATGGTGAGGCGAAAGTTCTGCGTGCCATGTACTATCTGGAACTGGTGAGAAACTGGGGAGACGTTCCTTACAGGCGGAAACCGGCAGGAAACAAGGATGAACTGTTTATCGGTGCAACTGACCGTGACATCATATTGACAGACATGATCAATGACCTGATTGAAGTTGAACCGGTCATGTGGTATGCGGAAGAATCGGACAGGGGAGTGGAAGCGGCATCAAGAGAGTTTTGCCAGGGATTGATTGCCCGTATGGCATTGTATAGAGGAGGATGGACTCTGCGTCCGGATTACTCGAACCCTGCCGCTATCGGTTCAATGCAGCGTAATGATGACTGGCAGAAATACTATGAGATAGCCGAGAAATATGCAGGTAAAGTGATTAATGAAGGCAAACACTCGCTGAATCGCTCATTCCGTCAGGTTTGGGTGGACGAATGTAGTTGGATTGTTCCGGTGAATGATGATAATATCTTCGATGTACCGGCAAAGGTAGGAGGCTCCGGAGAGTTGGGATATTCCTGGGGGACATACATCGTTTCGCAAAAGAATTCAGAGGGACAGAATGCATCTAATGCTCCGCATGGATATTCTTCGGGAGGTTCCAAACTGGCGCTTACCTATATGCTGTCGTTTGATAATAAGGACTTGCGCCGCGACCTTACGTGCGAGATGTTCCGTTATGAAAATTCTGGAATGACTAATATAGTTCAGAAACCGATAGCCGCCCTTACGGTTTATTGCGGAAAATGGAACCGCCTGTTTATGGCAACTCCTCTGGGCAGTACTTCTAATAAAGGTACCGGAATCAATTACACTTATATGCGATATGCAGACGTGCTACTGATGTATGCCGAAGCTGCCAATGAGAATCATAACGGTCCTACACCCCAAGCCAAAGAGGCTCTGAAGAAAGTCCGCAACCGTGCTTTCGCGGCGGAAGATCAGCCGGAAATGGTAGATGCCTATGTCGATAAACTTACTTCAAAAGAAGATTTCTTTGATGCAATCGTTAAAGAGCGCGCATGGGAATTCGGGGGTGAAAAGCATAGAAGATATGATCTGGCACGTTGGAATCTGTATGGAAAGACCCTCTATAACTTGTATTTTGATTGGATTACGTTAGGAAAAGTTGCCCGTACCAAGCAATATGAGAATACGACCACTGCATTTGAGGAACCTACTTATGATGAACGTTTTGAATCTTATCCGGCAGTTGCTTATTACAAAATGGTCGATGCCGTGAATCCGGCTGCCGTATGTGTATCGCAGACCATAGACTGGTATAAAGAAGGAGGCAAGAACTCTTATGATGAGGCTTTTGAATCCTATCCTTCAAAGGCACCTACGGGATATACACTTATCAATATGTGTAATCAATATTGCACGCAGGTCAAGAATACCTCGAATCCGCGTCAATGGGTTCCTGCCCCTGCTGTCTTGTTTTCCTTTTACGGCTATATCAATGAATCGAATGCCGCAACTGTGAATCCGGAAACCGATCCGGTCCGCTATCTGGTACCTATACCTCCTGATGCATTGTCAAGCCATCAGGGACTGTTGAAGAATTATTATGGATATTAAAAAAGAGAGTATGAAAAAGTTATTGATATATTTGATACCTGTATTGGCATTTTGTCTATTGAATATTACTTCATGCAAGGATGATGCGGAAGAGCTACCCCGCCTGTTCAGACCTTCCTTCATAGCCTCCTCCTGTTTTGCGGAAGGTAATTCGATTACCCTTGCCTGGAGAACATCCGGAGAAGCGACCTCTTATACGGTGGAGCTTTCGCGTGACCAAGCTTTTCAGTCGGAACCCGCTGCAACGCAGACCGTAAACAACGGTAAATGCACTTTTACAGATTTGCGTTATGAAACAGGTTATTATGCACGGGTAAGAGCGAATAATGAGAGTCTGGATATCATTTCAAACTGGACGGAATATTCTTCTCTTATCACCACTTTGACGCGTATCATACCCAAGGTACTTTATGCATTGGATGAACACCAGATAACGGAGAATTCGGCTGTGATAGAATGGAGAGTCTCTGACCAGAATCCTGTGGACGGTGTTTCTATCTGGCAACAGGAAAATGGAACGGATGAAAAGCACTTTGACTTGTCCGGATCGGAAATAGCTTCAGGCAAATATGTAATTTCAGGATTGGCTCCCCGTACATCCTACTATGTTGCATTGACCAATAGCAAAGCTCCTGAAGGTGCAGAAAAGTACAACCGGCAGAAATTCACAACAGCCGGTATGCCTTCCGGTGCCGTTCTGGTGACGGATGGCGTTGATTTACTATCGAAGATAAAAGAGGGGATGGCTGATGACAGCCAATCAAGTTTGATCTTTCAATTGAAAAACGGGGTTGATTATTATCTGTCGGCAGACGGACTTCCCGAAAGTAGCACCGGTGACATCAAACTAACGAAAAGCATTGCATTCCTGGCTAATCCCGGAGATCGACCTACGCTCTATATACGTAAAGGTGGCTTCATCATTAAACCGGAAGTGAATAATATTCCTGAAATCAACTATTTTATTGTTGAGAATGTGAATGTCAAAGAACCAATCGTATCCGGAGGAAGTGGCGGTAGCAAAACACGCTTGTTGAATATCGGCAAGCACGATGCCGGAACTGATATCACGATAGATCGTTTTGAAATCCGTAATTCCGATATTGTCCTGCCTTCTACCGTTCTGATGATGAACGATGCTAGCGAAGGAATGACGACCATCAACCATATACGGATTGATAATTGTCTGGTTACCGGAATCAATGACACCAAATATGTAACGAAGCAATTCGGATTCATACATGCCATCAATAAAGGTTCCAACGTCTGGAATGATGTTTCTGTAACGAACTCCACCTTCTATGAATTTTATATCTCACCGGGCGTCTTTGGAGTGCTTACCGCCGATGTGCCGGTTTCAGCTAACGCTAAGGTGTCTATCTCAAATTGTACATTCTATAATTGGGCTACAAGCAAGTCGTCGTATACGGCAATTGGCAATTTCTCTAAACTGTCTGTGGCATTGCCGCTATCTGTTAATGCTTGTGTCTTTGGATATAGTGCAGGAAAAGCTCTGGTTCCGGGACAAATCAATCTGACGGGAAAGAATAATTATTGCACCACAGACTTTGAGCAGGCAGCCGATACTGGACTGACGTTGATAGATCTGGGTATGTCGGATTCTTCATTTTTTAGGAATGCTAAGGATAGTGACTTTACGATTATCAATACCGGGTCCACGGTTTATACCCAGGAATATGGTGACCCGCGCTGGATAACGGTTTCCGAATACTAACTTATTGATAAAAAACAGAAAGTGTAAGATTCTGTAAGAGGGCTGTGCTTAGTATGGACGGATTTTGATTCGTTCATACGGGCCGCCTATTGACTATACACTATTAAAATAGGAGATTAGAATAATGAGATATGTTACAATTGGAATACTTCTTCTGGCATGGGTTCTGTTGGCCTGTGATGAAAAAGAGAAGGTTTCCGGTCCGTCTGTTCCTTTCCCTGATTATGGAGAAGTACTTGCTTTTCCGGGAGCAGAAGGGTACGGGCGCAATGCGGTAGGCGGAAGACATGGCGAGGTCTATCACGTCACTACGCTTGCTGACTCTGGAAAAGGCTCTTTGCGTGATGCGGTGAGTAAACCCGGAAGAATCGTTGTTTTTGATGTTGCGGGAATCATTCGCTTGCAATCGCCGCTTGCTTTTTCCAAGAATCTGACTATTGCTGCACAAACGGCTCCCGGTGACGGAATTGTCATTTATGGAAATCATGTTTCTTTTTCCGGGGCCGACAATGTCATTTGCCGCTATCTGCGCATACGGATGGGGGTGAACGGGAAAGACGGTAAAGATGCCGCCGGTGTCGCTTACGGAGCGAATATGATTTTTGATCACATGTCGGTCACTTGGGGACGTGATGAATGTTTTTCCATCAATGGAGATCCGAAGAAACCGGGCGATCAGCCCCGGAATATAACTATCCAGAACTCCTTTATAGGGCAAGGCTTGCAACCACATTCTTGCGGAGGACTTATCCAGACTACGGCTGAAAATGGAGTGACTTTATACCGTAACCTGTATATCGACAACAAAACCCGTAATCCGAAAGTGAAAGGCCTGAATCAGTTTGTAAACAACGTCGTTTACAACTGGGGTAATGGCGGTGCTTATATCATGGGTGATACGGAACAGACTTCCGAAGCTGATATCCGGAATAACTATTTCATAGTAGGTGCTACTTTAAATTATGATGGGAAAACGCTGGGAGCCACCGCTCCCTTCACGCGCTATAACGAACATTTCCGTGCCCATTTATCCGGCAACTATTATGATGAAAATAAGGATGGAGTGTTGAATGGTCGCGAACTGACCCATGAAGATTGCACGAAACGGAAACAAGAGTCTGGTACTGAAGTTGTGATAACTCCTACTTTTCTGGATAAACCGTCAGATGTGCATCCTACTGTCGAAGGTTTGATGACTGCCCGGGATGCTTACGAATGGATCGTGCAGCATGGCGGAGCTTCATTACCCGCCCGTGATCAGGTAGATAGCTATCTTGTTGAAGAATTAACTTCATTGGGTAGGAAAGGAGGAATCATTCTCACAGAGATGGACCTGCCTACGCAAGGCCCCGGTAAAATAAAGTTGGGGACCAAACCATTGGATACGGATAATGATGGTATGCCCGATGACTTTGAAGATGCATACGGACTTGATAAAAATGATCCGTCCGACGCAATGAAGATAGCTTCCAACGGATATACTAATATTGAAAACTACATATTCCTGATAAACAAATGAAAAAGATATATACTTATTTGATCTTCTCATTCGCCCTGCTGTGCAGCACTTCATTGATTGCGCAGACCAATGAGAAAGCCAGAGAAACTGCTGTGATGATTGCCGACCGCATTCTGAAGTCAACAACCTATGATTTTGTAGATAAGAAAAGTGGCAAGACCTACACATCGCTCAAAAACGTACCTTTAAATAAGAATGTGAAAGTACAAAGCAAATACCTGGATTGGCATTACACAAACGGAGTTACCAACATAGCCCTGATGGAGTTGGGAGATAAATTAGGTACTTCGAAGTACGAGAAATATGTTCTGAAGAACATGAATTTCATTTTCGACGATGCAAACCAGGACTATTTTCATCGCCTGTATAACCAAATATTGGAGCAGGAAGGTTGGAGAGCTGTGAACCATGTGAATTGGCACATGATTTATCGGAATAAACGTCTGGATGATAATGGTCCTATGGGCGCCAGTCTGATTGTGCTCAACTGCCGTCATCCGGAACAGGCTTTTCAGAAGTATATCGACCAGACCGATCATCACCTGATGGTGTCCGAACCTCGTCTTGCCGATGGCACTATTGCCCGGTTATGGCCGCATGTCAATACCATTTGGGCCGATGATGCCTTTATGGCCCTTTCTTTTCTCGTCAGGATGGGAGAGGCGACAGGTGATGCTAAATACTTTGATGATGCAGCCAATCAGATACTGAACTATACCCGCTACCTGTGGTGCCCCGAAAAAAGACTGTACTATCATTGCTATCACACGGATAACAAGGCGCATGGCGTTGCCCATTGGTCCAGGGCAAACGGATGGGTTTTCATGGCTACTGCCGATTTGCTGGCACGAATGCCCGCCGACCATCCGATGCGTGAAGATGTCATTCGGAACTTCCGTATGCAGGCGGACGGACTGATTCGTTATCAGGGTGCGAACGGATTGTGGCATCAGCTTCTGGATAAGGAAGATTCCTATGAAGAAATCACGGGAACCGCCATGTTCGTCTTCGGCATTGCCAGAGGGGTGAAACAAGGGTGGCTGCATCCCGACTATATCTATGTGGCATGGGAAGGGTTGAAAGGCATGTTCACCAAGATTACTCCGGAGGGTGATGTAACGGCTATCTGTGCAGGTACGGGTATAATGCCCGCTTTGTCATTCTATTATAACCGTCCCCAGTGGAAGAATGATCCGATGGGAGAAGGCCCGGTGCTGAGGGCATTGGTGGAAATGATAGACGCACCTAAGTATACGGAAATCAAGGCCGAACAGCAATACGATAAAATCAAGTGATTTCTTGATATTACAGGAGTATTACAGATTTATTACAGAATCTTTCTTTAGCTTTGCATTTTCTAAGAAAATAAGTTGAAGTAAACCTTTGAGGATAATATGCTAAAGAAATATTCTGTATTACGGGGATTTGTCATTTTATGTGTAGGACTGTTTGTCTTCTGTCTGCCTCCTTTGCAGGCACAGGACAGCGATTTTGTGACCTGGAACAAGATGAAAGCCCGGCACGATGTATCCTCTAAAGTGGAACTTTACGGAGATGTCGAGATGCGTACCCGTGACGCACTGGATGAGATAGACCGTTGGGGCTTCGGCGTAGGTACTTCCGTTCTTCTTCTTCCGTTTCTAAAAGCTGAGAGCGGTTACGAATACCACTACCGCAACCGTGGTGAAGACGGTTGGAAATCCCGGCACCGTTACCATGCAGGCGTCTCTTTCACTCTCAAAAAACGACAATGGACGTTCACTCTGCGCGAACGTTTTCAGCATACTTTCGACGGACGCGGAGCGGATGAATTCCGTCTCCGCACCCGCCTGAAAGCTGCTTATAAGGTAAATACATGGTCACCGTATGTCTCTTTAGAGCAATATCACGGTCTGGGCAAAGATGAATGGTTTCGTGCCTCCCGCTTCCGTGCCCGCGGTGGGGTGGAAGCTAAACTGTCGTCCTCTTGGTCGGCAGACGTTTTCTATTGCTACCAGCACGAGAGTGATTTGGACAGGCATATTCTGGGGTGGGAGTTGATTTACCGATTCTGATTCATACTCTTTCTTTTTACTCATTTATTTGTAGGTATGCGATGTGTTCACTATATTTGTATGTTCATTGTTTGTGAACACGGTTTATTAGTGAACAAAAGATGCTACTGAAATGGAAAAAGAACTGATTCATGAAGTTGAAAATAAACTTGTTGAAATAGTAGGTCGAAGCAATGTTTATGTAAAAGCAAGTCCGATTCCGGAATTTGACTGGATGTTGTGTATCAGAGGCTATGAATTTCTATGTGAAGTTAAAAAGACGGTTACGAGAAGTAATTTCGGTAGCATACAAATGAAGTTGAGGACATGGCAAGAAAACACAGATAAGCCGGTTTTGCTTGTAGCACAAAACATTTATTCTCTTTTGATGGATGAATTTGCCCATCAGGGAATTAACTGTTTAGATAGTGCAGGAAACTGTAGGATTAAGGTCGGTGATTTGCTAATGCATATTGAAGGAAGAAAAGTACCTCCTAAGTTTCAGGCAACATCTGCCAACAGAAGTCGTTTGTTTCAGGAAGCCGGAATAAGAATCATATTTCGTATCTTGTTAGAGCCGAATTGGCTAAATCTGTCTTATCGGCAGATGCAACTATCTACCAATGTTTCCTTGGGTTCAATAACTGTTATAATGAACGAGCTTTTAGAATCAGGATATTTGTTGAAGACGAACAAAGGGAAATTCTTAAAGAATAAGCAGGACCTATTGGAACGCTGGGTGGTTGCTTACAATGAAATTTTGAAGCCTAAACAGCTAATAAGGAGAATGACTTTCAAAGATGCAGAGCTTCGTAAGAATTGGGCTGATTTAAAATTACCTTCTGACATCTATTGGGGGGGAGAATCTGCCGCTAACTTGGTTGATGGTTATCTGTATCCTGAGTTATTTACCCTTTATGGCGGTACTATGGGCGATTGGGTAAAAGCAGGCCTCAGACCGGATAATGAGGGTGAAGTTTTCGTTTATAAGAAGTTCTGGAGTAGTGTTGAGCAAAGTCAGGTCACTCCGGCATTACTAATTTATGCAGATTTAATGGGAAGCGGCAACAGCCGGAATATTGAAGCTGCTCAAAGAATTTATAATAATGAATTACAATATCTCCAGTGATGAGTTTGATAATCTCTTAATAAAAGAGTTGTTAGAAAAACTTAGCCGATATTTCGAAAAAGAGAAGCTTCCTTTTTATGTGATAGGGGCAACAGCTCGTGACATCATTATGCAGAAGCTGTTGCAACAGAAATCTGCCAGACATACGCAAGATTTGGATATTGCTATAGCTATATCCGATTGGCAAAAGTTTGAGGAAATCTCAAACGGTATTGCGCAGATGGATGGTTTTGAGAAGTCTTTGAGTCAAAAGCAACGCTTTTATTATAAGAAAGTATATGAGATAGATATTATCCCATTTGGCGAAGTTGCAAAAGAAGATAAGTGCATTTATTGGCCGCCTGAAGAAGAATTTAAAATGTCAGTTCAGGGTTTTGATGAAGCCTTGAAAAATTTCATGATAGTCAGGGTGGACGGTGAATTTGATATACGGGTTGTTTCTTTACCGGGTTTGTTTCTTTTGAAATTGAATGCATGGATAGAACGTAATCTGGAAACAAGCAAAGATGGTGAGGATCTATGGTATATCATTGAAAATTATTTTGATGCTTGCCAGGAACATTACATTGAAATCAATTATCATCAGGAAGTTTATGATATGGATGATTTTGATTTGTCCGTAGCTGGTGCCCTCTGGTTGGGATATGATATCGTGTCTATTCTTACTCCTGTACAATTAGAGTATTATCATAACATATTGGAGCATGAATTATCGCTTGAAGAAGAAAGCCGCCTTATTGAGCATATGATGAAGCAAAACATAGCTGTTTCTTATGAGAAAGTTTACAGGGTAACATCCCAGATATCGTCAATTTTGTGTGGGGCAATTTAAAAACGATCTTTTTCCATAAACTTACAACTCTTGTCATAAGTAGACATCTTTCATATTAAAGCCTTCTGGCGGCTACGAACTTCGTCTTCGCACTCACCAGAAGGCTATTTATAGGGTAACTATTGCTTATTTATTTGTCCCCATCCAAGTCCATTTATGCCAGATATGTTCCAATGGACCTTGTTTATGTTTGCTCAACCACCATTTACAGAATTTCACTTGCAACAGGAACATGCAAAATCCGATTAGCAGACTGAGCGTATATCCACAATACGGAGCCAGGTACAGACCGATAGGGAAGTAAATCAGTGCTCCCATTATGGACTGGGATATATAGTTCGTAAGACTCATTTTTCCATAGAATCTCAGGCTGCTGACGGCTTTACTGAACTTTTCACGTTGGTAAAGCAATACGAATGAAGCTACCAGTACAAAAGTAAAAGCTAACTTTTGCCACATATCGAATGCAGTTCCGGCTGTTTGCTGTATGATTGTACTGTTCTGCATAATCAACTCTTTCAGGGCATAGAGAGGAGCAAAAGAGATTGCGGAGATTATCAGTATCTTTATCCAGAAATGGAGATTCTTTTCCGTCGTGACGAAAAGCTGCTTTCTGCCGATGTAGAAGCCTAAGAGGAATAATCCGGCTGTTTGGAAGAAACGTCCTGCATTTACTGCCCATAATAAGCTGGCTTTCTGTCCTAAAGTAACGTTCCCCCAGATGAAATCCCAAAAGTTGCCGGCTTGGGTGTACTCTGCTACTTCTGTATACATTTCGCCTACCTTCAGGTCCGGTAACTGATGTGCGGGATTGATCAAACTGGCTATGTAATGATACCATTCAACAGGTTGTAACAAGAAGATAATGGAAGTGATGAGAATAGCTTTATCACTCCAATTCCGGGTAAAGAACAGGACAAGCCCGACAATTACAAATAGCAATAATACATCTCCGGCAGGGAAGAAAGCAGCGTTTAATGTTGCAAATGCAGCCAGCAGAACTAAACGCCATAAGAAACGATAACCGAAGTCCTTGCCTTGCTTCTTCTGATTATTGCTCTGAATGTAAAATGTAAATCCGAACAGGAGTGCGAAGATTGCGTAAGATTTTCCGGCAAGTAGGGTAAAAGTACCGCTTAATACTCCCTGGTCCAATATATTTAGCCAGGTTGGTGAATCTGTGGGATAAACGGGAAAAATGAAATGTTCAAGACTGTGAACCAAAAGGATAGCCATTACGGCAAAGCCTCGTAGGGCATCTACTACCTCGATACGAGGATTCTTGTTGCTTAGTTGTTCCATGAATTATTTATTTAGTAATGTTTTAATTCGTTTATTCATCGGTTTTTCAAAATAGTAGTAGGAGAGTAAACTTAATAGGACGATGATACAGAATAAGATTGGAATTGAAATGTACCATGCTATATGAAAGTTACTTCCTTTTTGCCATTCTGCATAGGACAGCAGCACAAAAAGATGAATCAGATAGAAGCTGTAACTGATCTCTCCGCCGATCACTAAAATACGGTTGGACAAGAGGCGTGAGACTATACCTTTTTGTAGAGAGAAGCTGATCAGAAGAAATGCAACCGGAAGCCAGTAGTAACAGGAATACCGATACACTTTGGGTATTTCAGCCGCATAGAGATAAAAAGCTAAAAATAAGGCGATGGATGCTATTTCAATAATACTTCCTTGATATGCAGTGATGTTTTTACCTTTCAAACGGTCGTACAATTGAAACAGCAGCATGCCGGCTAAAAAATCTGGTAACCGGGTAATCGGATTGACGTACCAATATCCTTTTATATCGGTTTCCGGTGTAAAATGCATGCCGATCACAATCAATACGGCAGAAACTAAGAAAACGCAGAGCAATTTTTTATAATCCTTTGCTATGGGTATCAGGAATGGGAAGCAGAGGTAAAATAGCTGTTCGCAACATAAACTCCACGAAGGGCTGTTGAATGAGAAAAAGTAGTCGGCTTTTGGAATGTAGGCATTTGTCAATGTGAGTGAAGCTAAGAAGTGTTTGATCCAATCTATCGCTCCTGATGCAACGACGTAGTTTCCTAAGGCGACAGCGATAAATAAGGTCAGCCAATGCAGGGGATAAATACGTGCGATGCGTGCTACCCAAAAAGCCCGTTTGGTTATCTTGTTTTCACTGAATTTTTTCTGATAATTGTAAGCTATGATAAAGCCGCTTAGCACAAAAAAGAAACTGACACCCACAAATCCTTCTTTGAAGAAATGGGTGTCAAAGAATTTATCTATAGTATAGCAATGTGCTCCAAACACCATCAAAGCAAATATAAACCGTAAGGAGGTGAGTGTATTTATCATAGCTCTGTATTTTGTAGCCTTTTTGAATGTTTTTTATTTTGACTCCTCAAATATACGAAAAGAGGAAGGTTAATGTCTTTTAGGCTGTTCTTTTTTAGTGGATTTTCGCATTTTATCATAAAAAAGAGACTTACATGTGCTAATTATGCAAGTCTCTTGATATAAAATACCAAATATAGTATTCTCTTTTTAGCTTGCCGGTGTTAACTCAATAGTTAATCCTAAGGCATTTACTATTCTGTAAAATGTAGCTACACTTGGGACAGTGGATAAATAACTGAATAATCGCAAAAGAAGTTGCGGAATCACTTTTGGTTTCCTTATTGCATTTTGCCTGTTAATAGCTCATTTTTTAGGAAGTCATAAACGTAGAGTGAGCTTTGATAATACAGATGCGTTTTGGGATCTTCCAATTTGGCAAAAGTATCAGAATTATACAATGTACGTAAGGCTGTATCTTCATCCATGCCATGCCTTTGCATCAGTAGCAGGACCAAATCTTTGGTCATTGCTTCAATCATATAATCTTTTTCTTTTTCACTCATGTTTTTATTAGTTTAGAAATTGAAGATATGCTTCCGAAGAAATATTGTATAGTCATTCCTTTCATGTAAGTCAGTTTTTTGATAAGCGTTTCCATATCTATGATATCATCCATATAACGCCGCAATTGCAAGCCGACACGATCGTCCGCTATAGGTCCAATGACAATATCATAATCATGAACAGGTGTAGAAGAAAAATTGTTTCTGTTTGCCAGAATAAAAAGTGCCCATTCTTCTGTATAGTTATCGAACGTTTTGACTTTTAATGATGAATCATTTAACAGGTTGTCATCAAATTCATAAGTATAGACTATTACTTTTCCCTGACCTTGCTGATCTATTTTAGCTTTAGCCATTTCAATTGCCTGATTCTTATCTGTAGTAAGATAAAAACCTTGCCCAAAATCTTTATTAGGTTTAGACTTTAATAGATCGATAGTTTCAAATGTTATATTAGTCCCGTGATAGAGTATCATAACATGAGAGCCCCTCCTTGGCGATGACAATAGTCTGTGATATGCTGTACTACATCCCTGAAAGAGAAAGTATGTTCTACTCCATAGTGTTTCTTTATGAAGTCTAACCCTTTGTATCTTTCAATATAGTTGAATGCCTGTTTTTTATTTAAAGAATGTGCTTTGGCAAATTCTGCAACACAAGCAATTAAAAATTCCACTTTATCTTCTATAGGGTAGTTTAAGTTCATATTATTTATACCTCCTTTCAATAATACAAAGATAAATGAAATGAGCGGTTTTATAAAGAAATGATGAGGAAAAAACCTCCCATCCATACCCCACCTTTATCAAAAATGAGTATATTTGCCCGCATCATTCTATCTTTTAACCTTAAAAATACAGTTTAAATGCAGCGTAAAGCCCCGCAAACATCTGATATTGACGATGAAACACTTTTTGCTAAAGTGGAGCGGGGAGATGTAGAGGCATTTACTGCGGTTTATAATAAATATCACAAATTGCTTTATGCATTGGCCTATCGCTATTTGATGAGTTCTGCGATGGCAGAAGACGCTGTGCAGCACGTATTTACCCGTTTTTGGGAATTCCGTTCGGAGCTTCGGGTAGGCATCAGCCTGAGAAACTACCTGATAACAATGACTAAAAATCATATACTCAATGTGATACGCAATGAGAATACCGCCCTTACCAAGAATTATGAGATAGTTCAGGACACCCCTGCTTACGAAGATACCCTTGTTGACAGTCTGGAAAAGAAAGAACTGATGTCCATCTTTTATAAAGCAGTTGATATGTTACCGCCCCAGAAGCGGGAAATCTGTCTGATGAAGGTGCGTGAAGAACTCTCCAACCAAGAGATAGCCGACCGCCTGAAACTCTCTATCAATACAATCAAAACCCATTATTCCGATGCGCTGAAACTGCTGCGCGTCCATTTGGAAAAATTGCTAATTTTTGTTACGTACCTCACCTTGTTAAGGTATTTAAGTGTCTATTTAACAGTATGAGTACAGAGAATATGAATACACCTACAGAAAAACAGATACAGGAAGTGCTGGCAGGGATATCTACTCCTGAAGTTGCCCGGATCGTAGCGGCTTGGTTTGCTACCGATGAGGGTGCGTCCTATCTGGCTAAAAGTATGGACCGTGATGCCGTACAGATCAAACAAGGATTCGAAGAACTCTATGTCAATCACGAAATCCCGTCCGAAGAGATGTTTGCCCGTATCCGCCGCAACATCCGGCAGAAACGCATCCGCAGGATTACCTTCCGTGTGGCAGCCGTACTCATTCCGTTTGTGCTGCTGATAGGGCTGTTTGTTCAGGTGAATACCCGTGTCGATCTGCTGGGTGATTCCGGTTATGAAGAAATCTATGTGCCCAAAGGTGAACGCCTGCAAATGCTGTTTCAGGATGGCACACGTGCTTATATAAATTCAGATTCACGCCTGAAGTATCCTAAGAAATTTGCGCTATCCAGCCGTGAAGTCTATCTGGAGGGCGAGGCTTATTTTGTAGTCTCAAAGAATTCCCACCGACCTTTCATTGTCAATCTTAACGGGCCTGCCGTGCATGTTCTGGGAACTTCGTTCGATGTTCAGGCCTATCCGGAGAATAAGGATATCACAGTCTGTCTGGACGAAGGTCGTGTTAATCTGACACTTGCTTCAGATAAGAAATATCCGTTGAAGCCCGGTGAGAAACTTGTCTATAACAAAGAAAGTGAGCGTTGTACCATTACCCGACATGCTGATATTCATCTGTCTTCCTTGTGGAAAAAGAATGTGATAGCTTTCAAGGATGCCCCGCTGTCCGAAGTTATCAAAGTGCTGAATCGTTGGTATGATGTGGACTTCAAGATAGAAGACCAGTCAGTTTGGGATGTATATTTTACGATTACATCAGAGAATACGCTTCTCGAAAAAGTTCTGGGTGATCTGGAAAAGATTGCGCCGTTACGGTTTGAATATAAAGAGGCTGAAAAGGAGGTGATAGTCACAAGAAAAAAAGAGGATTCCCGTCTAATGCATTGATTATGCAGATTTGAGTTGTAGACAATATGTAAAGAAAAGTGTGTGTTGTAGGTGAGATCCTGTTCAATAAAGTGCGCATTGCAGGTGATTTGCTCTATATTAAACTTGCGCATTACAGAAAGTATTCTTGTTTTTGTGCATTGACTATATTAAATATTGAATTGCGTGATATTTAAACGTAAATGGAAATAGGTAATAATTCAATACTATTCTGTATGCCCCATTAATAACCGTGAACAACGTTTTTAAAGAATAAGAGGAACGTTTTTTAAGAATGTTGCCGACGTTTATTAACAGCGTAGAAATCGATCTTAAAACTAAAATAGAATATATGTATACAAAAAAGGCGATAATTCTTCATGAGAATGACCGCCTTTTTATCTTTTATACCCGTCATTGTTTGGGGTGAAAGTCACCCGTATTAACTATAATTAGCCTGAATAGCTTAGGAGTAAACTATCGGTTGATTATATAGATTAGCTCCTACTTTAGCTGAATATATTGTCAATTTTATACACTGTTTAATGTTTTGTTGTAAAGGTCTTACTTTTCCCATTTGCTAAGGCTTTAGGTTTATATTAGAGTTTCATTTTAAACTTCTACAAAGATACTACATCAGAAAGGCGAAGTCAAGTGTTTCAGCCCCGTTTTGAATTATTTTTTTTTATGGTGCTAATATCTGCATCCGGCAAAAGTCATTACCGGAATGAACAGCAATAAAGATATAAATAACCGTTTCATAATCTGTATTTTAATTGATTTGATTCAGCCAGCCGGCAATTAGCGAATGGCAGTTGGATGTTTGTGAAGAGCGTATCCACAGACTTGGAGTCAGAAAGTTGCCTTCCGGAATGAGCCGTTTGGCATCAGACTCTACACTGCTGATTCCACTGCTTGCGCTTGATACGATCAGACCGATACTTTTGCCTCCCATCCGGTTGCCGTATTGGAACAGGAATGTTTGCAATGGGGCGGCCATATTGCTCCACCAAAGGGGTGCGCCTATGATAATCCGGTCGTAATCGGCGATATTCACCTCCACAGGTTTGATTGCAGGATAAGATGCCGCGTCATTCGGCTGGTTCCGGATTGCCTGAATCAACGCATTTCCGATGGCATAGTTGTTGGCGGCATAGTCGAGTCCCTCTTCGGCAGGTTCAACTCTTACCACATCGGCTTCTATCTGTGTCTGTAAGTCACTGACAATCGTATGCACATTGTTCGTGAAACTGTAATACACGATAAGGGTTTTACCCGTTGTCGGATCGGGGTCAGGATCAGGATCAGGATCGGGAGTAGGTGTCGGAACTTCGGTCTGCGGACCATCCGGTTCGTTACTATCGGTAGAGCAGGCGCTCAATCCCACCGCTACAAAAACAGCGAATAATAAATATAGGTACTTTTTCATAGCTTCTTACATATTAAAATAAAACTTTCATTTTCATATCTGTTATTTTTAGTTGTTTCTTTGATGCAAAGATAAAAGCAAAGACCTGCAACGTCTTTGCTGCGAGGCTCAATGTGTTTTGTTTTAGCGACCTACCTGCCGTTGCTGCTCGGCATTGTATCTGTCTCCGACAACGGGAATGGCGGCAACAGCGTTTTCCAGTTCTTTCCACTCTTCGGGAGAAAGTGTAAATTCCAGTGTGCGCAGGTTCTCCTCCAAATGTGCAAGTTTCGTTGTTCCGGGAATCGGTACGATCCACGGTGCCTTCTGTAGCAACCAGCCGAGTGCTACTTGTGTCGAGGTCATGCCTCGCGTGCGGCCGAAGGCTTGCAGCACATTCACGATGCGGGTATTTGCCCGCATTGCTTCCGCTTGGAAGCGCGGCAGGGTCTGTCGGTTGTCGTTGTTTGGGTCGAAAACTGTGTATTCGTTGATGCAGCCGCCCAAAAATCCCCGATTCAGCGGGCTGTATGGAACAAAGCCGATTCCCAGTTCCCGACAGGCGTCGAGCACTCCGTTTTCCTCCACCAGACGGTGCATCAGATGATATTCGCTTTGGATGGCCGTCAGCGGGCAAACGGCATGAGCCTTGTGGATGGTCTCGGCGTTGACTTCGCACATGCCCCAGTGTTGTACTTTGCCCTCTTTCATCAGGTCGGCAATAGTCGATGCTACCTCTTCTGCCGGGGTGTTGGGGTCGGCACGGTGCTGGTAGAACATGGGAAGCGAATCGAGTTGGAGGCGATGGAGCGACTCTTCGCAATAGCGACGGATGGTCTCAGGCCGACTGTCCTGACGTCCCGTGCCTTTTCCGTCGATTACTTCGTGTCCGAATTTAGTCGTTACGTTAATCCGGCCTTTGAACTCGGCCAGTGCTTCTCCGGCTAAATTCTCGTTGGTCAGCGGCCCGTAGATGATGGCGGTATCGAAGAGTGTTACACCGCGATCCACTGCTTCGTGCAGCAACCGGATGCATTGCTTCTTGTCCGGATGCTGGCTACGGTTGTAGGTCATGCCCATCACGCCAAAACCGAGTGCCGACACTTCGAAAGCTGCCTTGCCCTTACCCAATATACGATGTCCCGTAATGTGGGCGACATCGCTATTGTTATCAGATGCTGCCGTCTGTTTCGTTTCAGCGGCAAATACCTTGTCCAGTCCGGTGGGCATGGCCAATGCGGCTCCTGCCAGTGCTGTCGTCTTGAGAAATCCGCGACGACTGATATTCATTTTATTGTTTTCTTCTTTCATGTTATTTATTTTTTTAGTTCCTTGATTGTTCTTGCCGGATTGCCCGCAACAACGGTCATGGGCGGCACATCTTTGGTTACTACGCTGTTTGCTCCTATGATAGCACCGTATCCGACTCTGACACCGGGGAGAATCGTGGCGTTGATACCGATCCAAACTTTATCCTCAATGACAACGGGACGGCCGTAAGTCGCACTGCGGTTTTCCGGATCGGAGTCATGGTTGATGGTAATGATGTTTACTTTCGGACCGACCAAAACATGTTCGCCGAGTGTAATGCCGCCACGTCCGAAAAACGTGCAGCACTGTTGGATAAAGCATCCTTTACCTATCTTTATATGCTTGCCGTAATCCACATAAAACGGAGGTAGTAAGGTTACGGACTCATCCACTTCCTGCCCGATGATTTCTCCCAGTATCCGGCGGACTTCATCCGGTGTATGGTAACCGTTGTTCAGTTCGGCCGTTGTTTTCATTGTATCCCAAATGGAGTTTATTAACTCGTCGTATCCTTGATCCGACGGGGAAACAATTTCTCCGTTCAAGTCTCTTGCAAAAATTTCATTCATAATGATGCTTCGTTTAATGTTCTGGTGCAAAGTTACGAAGAGAGCCTCGTAACAACTTTGCTACGAGGCTCAATTAATTTTGTCCTGAAGTTCATTTTACCATGACGGAGCTACACCGTAGGCTTCCTTATATATTTTGGAGAAATGCGACAGGTTCTTGAAGCCTACATCGAAACAGGCTTCCGTCACTCTTTTCTTGCCTGATTTTATCAGGCCGTGCGCTGCCTCCAGACGACGTCTGATAATCCATTTCTGCGGTGTCAAATCGCTCACTTTGGCAAAATCACGTTTGAAGGTTGCCAGACTGCGTCCTGTATAACTCGCGATTTCCCCCATCGAGAGGTCATACATGTAATTCTCATTCAGGTAGTCGAGAATGTCTATTTTCCATGGTTCCACGAAATCGAACAGCGAAGCATAGAGGTTCCTGTCGGTATTGAGCAGTACATACAGGCCCTCGATCATTTTTAACTTCAGTACATCTTCGGAAGGCTTTTCGCCCGCATCAAAATAAGGAATAACCGATTCGAACAGCGACCGAATGTCGGGTCTGTTACTTGGTAATACACGCAGACTTGCTTTTTCACGCTTGGAGTCGACCGGTATCTGTTGTTGGTTGAGTGTATGGTAAAACTCCCTCAGAAAAGGCTTTGTGAATTTCAGCACGACGGAGCGGTAGGGCTTATCGTTCTCAACCTTTTTTTGCAGCCACATCCGGTTATCACGCCGCATGAAAGCGCAGTCTCCCGGATGCAGAACGGTTTTCTTTCCCCGTTCCTCTATTTCCAATTCGCCGGAGCATAGATAAATAAGCGTATGCTCCCTGTTTTCGTGGGCACACCCTCGGTCATCGGTGAAATAGCTCGCTATAAGCACATTCAAGCAATCGAATACATCTAATTGTTCCATATTGTCAGCCTTTTATTTTTGCAAAGGTAGCAAGTTATATTTGCTTTTTATTTGTTGTGAAGCTCAATGTTTTCTCAAGAAATCATAAGGAACAATTTATCCTATCAAAAAAACACATTATCTTTGCAATACAATTTGAGCTGTTTAGCCGCTTTCCTATCCATGCCTTATACCTCATGCGAATTCTTTTTTATCAGTTTGCAGCCAAATAAATAGCTTCAGACTGTATCAAATATACATAAAAGCAAGATGACGAGCTACATTTTGAATCGCTGATGACGATTCTTGGGCCTTGGAAAGCCTTTTTCCAAACTTTTTTTGCAAAAAAGCATTTTTCCCTCACCCGCTCTTAAATCTTGTGTGTCTACTTAGTATAATGCGATTTATACCATTGTTAATCTAAAAATTAAAGTTATGAAACACAAGATTTTACTTGTACTGTTTTTGAGTTTTATGGCATGCTTTACTGTCAATGCTCAAAAAGTGACCTTACAGTTCCGGCAAGTTAAGTTAGCAAAAGTCTTTGAGGCTATTACTCAACAAACCGGACTAACCGTAGCATACAGCCGTCCTATTGTTAATCCGGATCGGGTTGTTTCTATCGAAGCTAATAAAGAAGAACTTTCAAATGTACTTGCACAATTATTGAAAGGTATGAATGTAGCTTTCGAAATAGGTGAGACGAAAATCTATTTGAAAGAAAAAACGGTTTCAGAAACTCCTCAAAAGGGTGAAAGACTTATAACTATTTCCGGTATAATAGTTGATGAAAAAGGTGAAATGATTATTGGGGCAAGTATTGCTGTGCAAGGAACTACTTTGGGCACTATCACCAATGCGGACGGTGAGTATTCTTTAGCTAATGTACCAGAAAATTCCCAAATCACCATCTCATTTATTGGTTATCAATCAATTTCACTTCCAGCCAATGCCAAAGCTTTGGGTAAAATAGTGATGAAAGAAGATAATGAATTGTTGGATGAAGTGGTTGTAGTCGGTTATGGAACACAATCAAAGGCTCGTGTCACAGGTTCAATTGCCAGTCTTAAAAAGGAGCAGATAAAAGACATGCCTGTAACCAGTTTTGAGCAAGCCATTGCCGGACAAATGCCTGGTGTTCAAGTAATGCAACAAAGTGGTACACCGGGAAGTGGTAGTTCTATAAAAGTGAGAGGTGCTTCGTCTATTACTGCTGGAACAAATCCTTTGATTGTTATAGATGGTTTTCCAATGACTACCAGTAATACTGCTACGTTGTTGAACCCGGAAGATATTGAATCTATTGAGGTTCTCAAAGATGCCTCTTCTGCAGCAATTTATGGTTCGCGAGGTGCAAATGGCGTAATTGTGGTTACTACCAAAAAAGGCAAAGTAGGAAAAACCAATATTAATGCTAAAGCGTACTTTGGTGTTCAGAAAGTATCTCATAAAATAGAAATGATGGATGCCTATGAATATGCTAATTTCATGACTACTGCACGCAATAATTATTGGGTAGATTTGAATCCTGGAGTAAATAAACCAACAGATGATAATAATACACGAGTAAAAAAGGCACGTATACCTGATTACATAGTTCCATACTTAAATGGAGAAACAGGATTAATTAATACTGATTGGCAGGATGAAATTTTTCAAACAGCAGCTATGCAGCAATATGATATTTCTGTTTCCGGAGGAAATCAGAAGTTATCTCATTATACTTCTGCCAGTTTTGTAAGTCAGGATGGTATTATAAAGAATTCTGGTTTCCAGCGTTTTTCTGCACGTTCAAACATTCAGGCAGTGATAAATAAGCGGGTGACTTTTGATTTGAGTTTGGCTCCATCTTATTCTAAAACAAGGCAGATTTCAGAAAAGAATCATAAACAAGATGGGCTTGTTCTATTGACTACTATTGCTAACCCTGCTGCAAGAGCTTATGATGAAGATGGTTCTATTATGTACGGAAATCAGATTGAATTGGGAAACGCATGGGGGACAAGTGTCATTGAAAGTCCTTTGGCTATTGCTAAAAGTATAAAAGATAATCTGCATCAATTCCGTATGATTGGAAATGCTAACATATCGGTGAATATATTAGAAGGATTGAACTTTAAAACTCATTTTGGCATGGAATACTCTAACCAAAGAGAAGATTATTTTCGACCATCTTATCTGGGTAATTATAATACACAGGCTCCTACACAAGCAACAGGTAAATACTGGAATGCCCAAACTACGAATTGGGTAAATGAAAATACATTGAATTATAAGAAAGACTTTGGAAAACATCATTTTGATGTTCTGTTAGGACTTAGTGCACAGAAGCAAAATTATTTGGTTGCATCAATGGAAGCAGCGAATTACCCGAATGATAATGTAACTACATTGAATGCCGGTATAGTAAATACCGGTACTACAACGGAAAGTGTATGGACGCTTCTTTCTTATTTTGGTCGTATTAATTATTTTTTTCAAAATAAGTATTTGTTGAATTTTTCTATACGTTGGGATGGTTCTTCTCGATTTGGCAAGAATAATAAATATGGTTGTTTCCCGGCTGTTTCTTTAGGGTGGAGGGTGAAAGAAGAAAATTGGTTGAAGAATGTAGATATGCTCAGTGATTTGAAGTTGCGTGTAAGTTATGGCAAAACAGGCAATTTCCAAATAAATGATTATGGTTCATATTCTTTACTACAGGCAAACAATTATATTCTTAATGGTGTCTTGGTAAATGGGCTTGCTCCAGCCACTTCTCCTAATCCTAATATTTCTTGGGAAAAAACAGATCAATGGAATGCTGGTTTCGATATTGCCTTCTTTAGTAATCAACTGTCTTTCAGTGCTGATTTTTATCATTCAGTAACGGACGGATTGTTACTCGATGTGCCTGTCCCTGCCGCTTCAGGCTTTACCTCTTCTTTGCAAAATATAGGTAAATTACAAAATAGAGGTTTTGAATTGTCTTTAAAAGGTGATTTTGATTTTAGTGGATTTAAATGGGCTCCAGCTTTTAATTTTTCTCTTAATCGTAATGAAGTAAAGGGGTTAGGTCCGAATCAAGAACAAATAATTGATGGTAATCATATAACAATGATAGGTGAGCCCATTGGTAATTTCTATGGTTATAGAATCTTGGGAGTTTATAAGTCTCAGGAGGATTTGGATAAGTATCCTCATTTGAATACAGCTAAAATAGGCACTTATATTTATGAAGATATAAGTGGTCCGAATGGAGTGCCGGATGGAGAGATAACAGATGCGGACAGGACTATTCTGGGTAACTATAATCCTGATTATACTATTGGTTTCTTTAATTCATTTAGCTATAAGAATTTTGATTTGAGTTTTATGATTCAGTGTGTACAAGGGCTTGAAATTTTTAATTCGGCTAGATCCTTTTTACTGAATGGAGAAGGTTGGGGAAATGGTGCAAAAGATTTGTATAAGAACTATTTCAGTGAAACTAATCCCAATGGTAAATATGCGCGTCCTTCAGTAGCTACTGCTGACAAGTTATATGAGAAATCCAGTTATATGGTAGAAGACGGATCATTTATTCGCTTTAATAACATAACTCTTGGATATAACTTCTCTAAAACCTTTATCGCAAAGATGGGACTTAAAGGGTTGAGAGTCTATGTTACAGCTCAGAATCCATTTACCATAACTAAGTATTCAGGTTATAATCCTGAAGTAAGTACTAACTCAAATGCGTTAACTCCTGGTATTGATTATGGAGCTTATCCTACTAATAAGTCGATAGCTTTTGGCTTGAATGTAAACTTCTAAAAAAAGAAATAGATATGAAAAAAAATATATTCATAGGTTGTGCACTAATGACATTTACATTATTGAATTCTTCGTGTGCAGATTTCCTTAATCAGGAGCCTATATCTAATAGTAGTGTAACGGGATTTTATAAAACGCAGGCTGATATAGAGCAAGGTGTTGCTGGTGCCTATAACTCTTTGCAATCTTATAAGCAATATGGAGCAAACTTTATATATTTTATGGAAGTTCGTTCTGATAATACATACACAGAGAGCATTACGACAAGTGGAGGCATTTATGGGGATTTTGATTTGTTTAGGACAGTTCCCACAAATTCTATACTTGATTTAACCTGGGCTGGTTGTTATGAAGGCATTCAACGCTGTAATCTTGTATTAGGTAATATTGATAATGTGGTAATGAGTGAAGACTTGAAGAACCAGTATAAGGGCGAAATGTTATTTATTCGTGCGCTCACATATTTTAATTTGGTCAGAATCTGGGGAGATGTTCCGTTGGTGACAAAAGAAGTGCAAGATCCATTTGATGCTTTTGAATTTACGCGTACTCCTACTTCAGAAATATATCAGCAGATAGTGACAGACTTGAATGAGGCGTCTGAATTACTTTCTGAAAAGGTGATAGTCTCTAAAATTGGGTCAGCGACTGCAGGAGCTGCTAATGCATTGTTAGGTAAAGTGTATTTAACACTAAAAGATTATCCAAAGGCTGAAGTTGCTTTAAAGAAAGTGATTGATAGTAAGGTTTATAAGCTTTTGGATAACTATGCTGATGTCTTTGATGTAACTAATAAAAATAGTGTAGAAAGCATTTTTGAAATCCAATATAATAAAGATATAACAGATCAGGGAAGCCGATTTGCTAATATATTTGCTCCGAAAGGTAGTACAGAAGTAACAGGAGGGGTAGGTACGTCATTGGGAGATAACACTCCGACAGAAGATTTGTATGGAAAATATGAAGAAGGTGATCTAAGAAAAGAGATATCGATCGGGCAAGTATCAGATGGACGTATTTATTGTAAGAAATTTGTTATAGCTCCTGTTTTGCCAAATCAGTCGGATGCCAATTTTATTGTGTTACGTTATGCTGATGTACTTTTAATGTATGCTGAAGCATTGAATGAAAATGGGTATAAAGCTGATGGGGATGCTCTGAATTACCTTAATGATATTCGTAAACGAGCAGGTTTGGAGGTTTATACAGCTGGTGAACTATCTAGCCAAGAACTGTTTCGTGAAGTTGTTTGGAAAGAAAGGCGTTTCGAATTAGCTTTTGAGAATCACCGTTGGTTTGACCTTTTGAGAACAGGAAAAGCTGTGGAAATAATGAATGCATCAGCAAATGGAGAATTTAGGATAGAAGCTTATCAGTTACTTTTCCCGATTCCTCAAAGTCAGATTGATGCAGCTCCTGATAAAATGACACAAAATGATAAGTATTAATAATAAAATTACTAACTTTAAAATGAAAGCTTATGAAAAGATTTACAGTTTTTTTGTTGTTAATAGGAACATGTTTGTCATTTATCTGTGCTCAATCTGCTCCTTTACCCATTTCTCAATTAATTGAGGTTTATAATAATCCATTGAAATATCCTAATTACATAATGCTGTCTGCGCACAGAGGATATTGGAAGGATTATCCAGAAAATTCCCTTCCTGCTATTCAAGCGGCTATTAATCTGGGAGTAGATATGGTTGAATTTGATATAACAACCACAGATGATGGTGTACTCTATTTATTGCATGATTGGGGATTGGATAGGCTTACAAATGGACATGGAGTTGTAAAAAAGAGAGTGTCTGGAAAGTTCGTCAATTATAAATCTTGGGATGAACTTAAGGACGTGAGATTAAAACTATATACAGGAGAAGTTACTCAATATAAGTTGGCTACATTAAGAGAGGCACTCTTAGCCTGTAAAGGTAAAGTATTAGTAAGTATTGATAAAGCTGAAAATATAATTCCTGAAATGTATTATTTGGTGAAAGATTTAGGAATGCTTCAACAAGTGACTTTTAAAACCAAAATTCAAACTTACCCTACTCCAGAGTCAATCAAACAGTTGGTAGCTAATAAAGATGATCAAAAACAATTGGTGAAGATGTTTACTCCAACTATTTTTAATGAGACGTATGAGTCTGATCCTAATATTATAACAAAGATGCAGGCTTTCATAAATGAGGGGTGTACTGGATTTGAAATGATTTATTTTAAGGATTCAGATAAAATGTTGACGCAAGGAATAACAGTTGGTGGAAAATATTATGATAATGTATTATCATGGTTAAAAGCCATCAATAAGCGTATAATTCAATTTCCAGAATGGCCTGAAAATGAAAGAGGGAATTGGTCACCTGCAGCCTATAAGTTTAGGAATATTGACCTTACAGGTAATGATCTTCGTTGTGGATGGGATTGGCTATTAAAAGAATCTCATGCGCCTGATGTTGTCATCTCTGATCGTTTGGAAGTTCTTTTTGATTATTTGAATACTATAGGGAAACGTTCATTAAATAAATAGCTATATTATGAGTACTAGAATATACAAAAAAGGAAAGTATACATTTATAATTCTTTCTCTACTTCTTTGCTTTAGCACAAGTACATTCTCTCAACTAAATGTGCCAGATCCTAGTATCTATTTGGCCTTTGATACAGATGATCCTGGATATGAGTCTATATCAGAGTTTAGTAGCCTTGTCTCAGGAAATTACGAACGTGTAGCTGATCGTTTTGGTAATCCTCAGAGAGCAATAAAATTTACGAGTAAAGGTGCTGGAGTACGTTGTTCTGGATATAATATCCATACTGCTCACACGGTTTCTTTTTGGGTGAATATAACTGATCCTTCTGAAATACCGATCGGACCTAGTCCTTTTGCTACTACAGATACAAAATATGAAATTTACAATTGGACAGATGAGAGTAACTTTATTTTGAGAGGGTTGGGGCGAAAAAAGGCAACAATTGGATTTAATAGATTTATTCCCAAGTCAGATGGAACTAGGATTCCTTGGTATCTGTGGTCTTATAAGCCTGCTCAATTTGATGAGGCAGGATGGTATCATATCTTTGTAGTTCATGGTTTGTATTATACGAGATTGATTATGTATAAACCGAATTCAGAAAAAGTGTATTCCTATATTTGGTTGGGGAGCCAAGAATTTTTGTATAAAGAGTATTTGTATGTGGGTGGATTTGGTGATAAAATACCAATAAACGGCGCTATGGATGATTTTAAATTATATAATTTGGAATTAACTGATGATCAGATTGATTTTCAGCATGTTGCTGAATATCCAAAAGAGGCTTATGTGAAAATGATGAATCAGAATTCTGAAAAGTATGCTGTAGTTCATAATGCCTCTTTGGATAATTTGTCATCGATAATTCAAAATTCATCAGGTGCTGGCAATGATGAATGGAAGTTGACTTTTATAGGAACTAATGAGTGTAAGATACGAAATCTTCGTTCTGATAAATTGATGGTTGTTAAAGATGGATCTACAGCCGTAGAAGCAGAGATTGTTCAGTTTGAAGAAAGAGGAACTGATAATGAGATCTGGATTTTGGAATATTCTACACTTGACACAAAATATTTTAGATTGAAGAATAAAAACAGTGATAAGTATTTGGCGGTTTCAGCAGACTCTAAGGCGGAGAACTACAAATTAGTTCAGGCAAATACGGGCGTAAACAGTCTCTATTGGACGTTTTTAGAAACGCTTCCTAACGCAAGGACAAAGGTTGATTCTGGTTTATACCGTATTAAAAACAAGAAAAGCGGACTATATCTGACAGTTTTGGATAGGCAATCTACTGTGAATTCTTCTCTTGTTCAACATAGCAGATATACTTCGGGAGATGAAATTGGTTTTGATGTTTGGGATTTAGAACCAGCTCCCTATAATCTTAATGCATATATGATTAAGAATCCTGTCTCAAAACTTTATATGATTAATCCTATTTCTAGTTCAATAGGGACAGATGTCTGCCAGGGAGAGAAAAGTTATGATGGATCTTGTGATTGGCTGCTTGTACCAACTGGGGTAGAAAATGAATATCGTATAAAACATTCAAAGACTGCGCATTATGCAGTTGTTAAAGATGCTTCAACTGCTGAGAATGCTCGTGTCGTTAAATACTATTCTAATTCAACTGATAACGAAATTTGGGTGCTTGAAAAAGCTTTTTACTCAGATCCTATATTCTCGTCAGGTATTTACAGAATACTCAATGTAAACAGTTATAAAATGATGGTAGTGAAAAATGCCTCGAAAGACGATTTTGCTGGAATAGTTCAGTATGGTACAGGTGGAGCAAATGCTGAGTGGGAGATATTGCCGGCAGATTACGGATTCGTACAATTGAGGAATAAGAATAGTCAAAAGTATCTGGTTGTTAGAAATGGAAGTGTTAGCGTAGGGGCCGAACTTATTCAACATAGTGCTGATACTCCTAATAGTTATTGGAAGATTAATAAGGAATCTTATACTGAAGCTGGTACGAAATATTTAGTTTATACTTTAAAAAATCAACTTTCAGGATTATATGCAGTAGTGCAACATGCTTCTATGGCTGATGGAGCTTCTGTTGTACAATATGATACAGGAGATAAAAATAGATTGTGGATGTTTGAGAAACAGTCCGACAAATTAGTCCCTTACTCTTTGGATTTGAAACAAGATCCGATTGTAGCAGATTTGGACAGGCCAGAAATAATGGTAGATTGCAAAAATGATATTATTCTGCTGGATTATCCTTTTAAGGTTTCTACGGAGTTGACTATTAAAATAATGGATATGACAGGAAGACAAGTATATGAGGGGAAAAGACAGGTTGATAGTGGAAATAATGTTGTGTCAATTAACCAATTCAATGATAAGTTGAGTGTCAATCAATTTTATGTAATTTTAATATATTCTGCGGATGGAAAGTTGAATTGTTCTGTCAAAGCTATAATGAGTAAATAATGTGAAAACTTAATTTAATAGAACCATGAGAAAAAGTATTTTATTTTTGTTGTTATTTTTAGGTGTGGCTTGCGTGTCTGCACAAAATCAACTTTCCAAATGGGAAAAAGGGTATTTAGATATCCATCATCTTAATACTGGACGGGGAAGCTGTGCTTTTATAATTATGCCAGATGGTACAAACATGATGATTGATGCCGGAGATTTCGATAACGAATCATTTGATGTAAAGTATGCCCCCATGTCTGCACCTCAGGTATTTCCTAATAGTAGTTATACGGCCGGTTCGTCTATAATAAACTATTTGGCTAATGTGCTGGGAAGAGATAAGCTTTCAATTGATTATTTCTTGCTTACCCACTTTCACTCGGATCACTACGGTAGTATACGCGATGCCTCTGGAATATCAGAACATGGCTATCGACTTACTGGCTTGACCGAAGTGGGTGATGTCATTCCTATCAAAACTTATGTAGATAGAGATTATCCTAATTATAATTTTCCGGTTGATCTGCGAACTAATGTATCTGGTAATGGAGGTGTGGAACCGGCAACTTTTCAGAATTTATTAAAATTTCTAGAATTCCAGAAAAACAATAATGGAATGAAGCTTGAAAAGTTTGAAATTGGATCTAACAAGCAATTTGCCTTGAAGAAAGATCCTAAATCTTATCCTGGTTTTGAGATCCGAAATATTAAGTCGAACAATCTTTTGTGGACTGGAAAAGGCAAGAATACCACTCCTTTATTTACTAAAGAAGAGTTGTTGGCAAAGAATGGCAAATTCAATGATAATCAGATGTCGACCGCTCTTGTAATAAAATATGGTAAATTCAAGTATTATGCCGGAGGGGATAATTCCGGTTTAGTAGATCAGGATCATGCGGAATGGTATGATATTGAAACCCCAATGGCTCCGTTGGTAGGGAAGGTATCCGCCATGTCTCTTAATCATCATAGTAACCGGGATGCTACAAACAGAAACTTCCTGGATGTACTTGATCCTAAAGTTGTCGTAGCTCAGTCATGGAGTCCCGATCATCCGGGACCTGAAGTAGGGCAGAGACTGCTATCGGGGAATGTCGGTACTCAGAAGAGAGAAATCTTTATGACATATTATCATGAAGAAACAGGGATTGGTATAGGCCCTTGGTTTTCTCGTGGCGTTAAGGCTAAAGAGGGCCATATAGTGATAAGGGTATATCCCGATGGTAAATATGATGTATATGTACTGGATTCCAGAAAGTCGAATATGACAATTGTGAAAAAGTTTGGTCCATACGTTAGCGAATAATCTCAAATATCTAAAACTTGCCTAAGTTTATGATATTTACTTTCATGAACTTAGGCAAGTTTTTTCACTTCTAAATAAAAAACATGAGACGTTTTATCCTACTGATCTTTCTCTGTTGTCTGACACTTGGCATAAGTGCACAGACCGCTAAAGAAGAAATCTTTGAAAATATTCATCTTTCAGCAGCAAACCATTATGCCTATCCCGATCCTGACTTTAAGAAAACTCCGCCGCCGTCAGGATATAAACCGTTCTATCTAAGTCATTATGCACGGCATGGTTCCCGTTATCGGGTTAATCCCAATGACTATAAAGAACCATTGAGAATTTTGTGCGAAGCAGAAAAAGACGGGGCACTGACTGAATTGGGAAAGAATACCTTAAACTTGATTGATAGCCTTGCCCGAATGGCAAAAGACCGCTATGGTGAACTGACACCGTTGGGGGTACGCCAACATCGGGGAATTGCTAAAAGAATGTATGAGAACTTCCCCGAAGTGTTTCAAGGACTGACAGCAGTGGATGCACGCTCCACCGTTGTTATTCGCTGCATCCTCTCTATGATGGCTGAATGTCTGCAACTGCAATCTATGAACCCTAAATTGCAGATTAAGAATGATGCCAGCTATTATGATATGTACTATATGAATAATGAAGACGATTATTTCAGAAAACAGCGTAAGACAGATGAAGTACTTGCAGTGAAAGAAACTTTCCGAAAGGAACATCTTCATCCTGAACGGTTGATGAAGTCTCTTTTCAACAGTCAGGACTATGTGAAGTGGAAAGTGGATGCGGATAAGCTGATGAGTTACTTATTTGAACTTGCAGTTATTATGCAAAATCACGATACGGATACCGAACTCTATTCCCTTTTCACAAAGGAAGAATGTTACGACATGTGGTTGCTGAATAATGCGAATTGGTACATCGATTACGGTCCGTCTCCACTTACAAAAGGGAAAATGCCTTATCTGGAAGCCAATCTGTTGGAAAACATTCTGAATACTGCGGATACCTGTATCGTTAAAGAAGAGAATAACGTTACATTACGATTCGGCCATGAGTCTTGTGTACTTCCTCTCGCATGCCTGTTGGAGTTGGGGGATTGCGCTTATCAGACTACTGACTTGAACAGTCTTGCCGAGGTCTGGCGCAATTACAAGATTTTCCCGATGGCTTGCAACATCCAGTTCGTTTTTTATCGTAAAAAAGGGAGCGATGATATTCTGGTGAAAGTTCTGCTAAATGAACAGGAAATGAAACTTCCGGTAGAGAGTACACTTGCTCCTTACTATCATTGGAAAGATGTGGAAACATACTATAGGAATAAATTGGCAGCTTTCAGAAAATAGTTTTTTTATAGGTAATAATATAACATTGAAAATCATGATTAATCGATTTATATTGAACGAAGTATCATACTTCGGACCGGGAGCGCGTGAAGTGCTTCCAAAAGAAATAACCCGTTTGGGATTGCATAAAGCCTTTGTGACAACTGATAAAGATCTTATCAAATACGGAGTGGCGGATAAAGTACTGAGTGTGCTTAAATCTGCCGGAATACCTTATGAGGTATTTAGTGAGATCAAGCAGAATCCTACAGTGTTCAATGTAAAAACAGGTGTGAAAGCCTTTGCTGAGTCGGGAGCAGACTTTATCCTGGCTATCGGTGGCGGCTCTTCAATAGACACCGCAAAAGCTGTCGGAATTATTACTAACAATCCGGAATTCAGCGATGTTGTTTCGTTGGAAGGTGTGGCGGATACGAAAAAGAAATCCGTTCTCATCATTGCCCTGCCTACTACTGCCGGAACTGCTGCCGAAGTGACAATCAATTACGTGATTACGGATGAGGTTAACGAAAAGAAAATGGTATGCGTCGATCCGAATGATATTCCGGCTATAGCTATTGTGGATGCAGAGTTGATGTACACCTTGCCTAAAAGCCTGACCGCTTCCACCGGATTGGATGCTTTGACACATGCCATCGAAGGGCTGATCACCAAAGGTGCTTGGGAAATGAGCGATATGTTCGAGATCAAAGCCATTGAAATGATAGCTCGTTATCTGGAAACAGCAGTCAACGAACCTACAAATGCCGAGGCACGCAATGGTATGGCTGTGGCACAGTACATTGCCGGAATGGCATTCTCTAATGTCGGTTTGGGAGTGGTGCATGGAATGGCTCATCCGCTGGGAGCTATCTTTGATATTCCTCACGGGGTGGCTAATGCTTTGCTGCTGCCTGTTATCATGGAGTTCAATGCACCTGCTGCACTCGATAAATACGTGGATATTGCCAAAGCTATGAATGTATATACTTCCGGCATGAGTAGGGAAGAAGCAGCACATGCAGCTGTGGAAGCTGTAAAATCACTTGCCATACGTGTCGGTATTCCGCAACATTTATCTGAGTTGGGAATTGAGGAAGAAGATTTGGAACGCCTGTCGGAGGCAGCCTTTGCAGATGTATGCACACCGGGCAATCCGCGTGAAGTTTCTAAGGAGATCATTCTTGAACTATACAGAAAAGCATTGTAATAAACTGTGAGTAAGAACCCTTTTATCTTATGAATAACACAAAGAAGACTTCAATAATAAGTAAGGATGGTGTGAGCTATCTGATTCCGTTTATATTAATCACGAGTTGCTTTGCCTTGTGGGGATTCGCCAACGATATCACTAACCCGATGGTGAAAGCTTTCTCCAAAATATTCCGTATGAGCGTTACGGATGGTGCTTTGGTACAGGTTGCTTTCTATGGCGGATATTTTGCCATGGCCTTTCCGGCAGCTATGTTCATACGCAAATTTTCTTATAAGGCGGGAGTACTTTTAGGATTGGGTATGTATGCTTTCGGGGCATTTCTGTTTTTTCCGGCTATGCTTTCGGGAAGCTATTATCCGTTTCTGATAGCCTACTTCATCCTGACGTGCGGACTTTCGTTTCTTGAAACCAGCAGCAATCCTTATATCCTCTCGATGGGAACGGAGGAAACGGCTACCCGTCGTTTGAATCTGGCTCAGTCGTTCAATCCGATTGGATCGTTGCTGGGAATGTATGTAGCGATGAATTTTATACAGAATCGTTTGAGCCCGATGGATACGATGGAACGCAGTCAGCTTTCTGCTACTGATTTCGAAGTGGTTCGCGATTCTGATTTAAGTGTATTGATAGCTCCCTATCTGATTATCGGCATTGTGATTCTGGTAATGTTGATACTGATTCGCATGGTGAAAATGCCGAAGAATGCCGACCAGTCTCATGACATCAACTTCTTCCCGACATTGAAACGTATCTTTTCTATCAGTTATTACAGGGAAGGGGTGATCGCCCAGTTCTTCTATGTCGGTGCGCAGATTATGTGCTGGACGTTTGTCATACAATATGGCACACGTTTATTCATGTCTCAGGGGATGGGAGAAAAGGCGGCGGAAGTGTTGTCGCAGCAGTATAACATTGTGGCGATGATAATCTTTTGTGCAAGTAGGTTTATATGTACTTTCATCTTGCGCTATCTCAGTCCGGGGTTGCTGTTGAAGGTTCTGGCTATTGCGGCTTGTGGATTTACAATTGGGGTTATCTTTATTCAGGATATCGGAGGAATGTATTGTCTGGTGGGTGTATCTGCCTGTATGTCATTAATGTTCCCTACGATTTACGGAATAGCTTTACAGGGATTGGGTGATGACGCAAAGTTCGGTGCTGCGGGTTTGATAATGGCGATTCTGGGCGGTTCGGTGTTGCCACCGCTTCAAGCGAGTATTATTGATATGCAAACCTTGTTTGGTATGCCTGCTGTGAATGTTTCATTCGTACTTCCTTTTATTTGTTTCGTGGTGATTATAATTTATGGACATCGTTCTTATGTAAGAGAGAGAAGACGGTGATAAATATCTCCGAAGTATAACAATCTCTTCAAATGTTAAACAATGAATTATAGGTGGTTGTTTTCTGTACAAAGATACTACACTTTTTATTATTTGTAGTATCTTTGTACATCTATTAAATAGCATTTGATATGGAAACAACTGAAAGTAAAAACCGATTCATCTCCTCTTCAGAAGTTAAGGAGAAGGGACGTGGTGCATATTATAAGATACTTGAAGATGCCCGTAAAGGTAATATGGTCTGTATTCGCCGCGGTGTATATGCCACTATGGAACAGCTGGCCGATACCATGATAGACCTCGATGTCGTGGTGCCAGATGGTATCCTATGCTTGTTTTCAGCGTGGAATATCCATGGACTTACAACTTCTTTGCCCCAAGCCTATCATGTGGCAATTAAGAGAGGTCGAAAAATACGTCTTCCGGAATATCCTTCCATTGAACTCCATTTCCTTACTGAATCTATTCTAGAACTGGGTGTAGAAGAGAAAGTTGTCAGTGGCTATAAAATTAAAGTATATAATGTCGAACGCTCAGTTTGCGACGCTATTAAATACCGGAATAAGATTGGAATCGATGTTTGTTCTGAGGTAGTTAACAACTACTTGTCTCTTCCTAATCGGAATCTAACCCTATTGATGGACTATGCAAACAAACTACGTGTAACAAAAACTCTCGAAAAGTATCTGGAAATAAAGCTATGAACGATGATATAAAGAGCTACGGAAAGTCTATTAGAGCTCGTTTGCTCAACGTAGCCAAACAGGAAAAAGTCTTTTTCCAAACGATATTGACCCGCTATTTTCAAGAGCGGCTACTTTATCGCATTTCATTAACTCACTATAGAAACAATTTCTATTTGAAAGGAGGAGCACTTATGTATGCTTACGAACGTTTCTCTGCCCGTCCTACATTGGATATTGATTTCTTGGGGAATAATATCAGTAATGATGGTGAAAGAATTATCAGTGCATTCAAAGAAATTTGCGCTGTTCCTTGTGAGGAGGATGGTGTGAACTTCGACCTTTCTCACATTACGGCACAAAACATAACGGAATTCAAGGACTATCATGGTATCAGATTGAGTATTCCAGTTACGATGGATACTATTGCACAAGTAATGACTATGGATATTGGGTTTGGTGATGTGGTTACTCCCGAAGCAATCCCTCTTGACTATCCAATCTTGCTTAAGCATCTTCCTGCCATCAATATTTTGGCTTATTCTATAGAGACAGTTATTGCTGAGAAAATGCATGCTGTGGTTGATTTGGCAGACCAAAGCAGCCGTATGAAGGATTACTATGACCTTTACCAAATCTTATCTGCTAATCAGTATGATGTAAAGGTTTTAAAAGAGGCTATAAAAAGGACTTTTGAAAATCGTCATGCCGAATATAAGGCCGATACCATGTTCTTTAGAGCGGAATATCCCGACAATGCAGAGATGCAAGTCAGATGGAAAGCATTCCTTCGTAAGATTACAAGCAAAAGTGAATTATCATTTTCGGATATAGTTCATTACCTGCAAACTGCATTAAAACCCTATTGGGAAAACTTGAATCATGAATGGGGGGGATAGTAATACTAAGATAAATGAAATGAGCAATTTTATAAAGCGGTTATAGAAAGAATCAGTAAGCAAATAAAAAAACAATCCCTTTTTCATTTTGTATTGGAACAAAATTTTAATAGGTTTGCAAAACCTAATTATTCACTTCTAACAATCTTTGTTCCTTAAAATATAAGCATGGAAAAGAATTTGACTGATTTTTCAGATGATGGCTATTTATTGGAGGAGATAAAACGGGGAAACGAAGAAGCATTCGTTTATCTGTTTAAAAATTACTTTCCGCGTTTGCGTGGATATGCTATTCGCTTTATTGAAGATGAAGAAATCGTTCGGGATATTATTCAGGAATGTTTTCTGAAGTTCTGGGAGAAGAGGGACTTACTTTCGTCGGTCTCCATAACTTCTTTGCTGTTTGCAATGGTGCGCAACGGATGCCTGAACTACCTGAAACACGTATCCATTGTAGAGAAGCACCGGATTGAATACCTGGCATCTATTGATGGGGAAGAACGGCTTTACTATACCGACTTCACCTTTGATGCAGACAACAAACTCCTCTATGACGAATTACAGGAGCAAATCAAACTCGTCATCGGTCAGCTGCCTGACCGTTGTCGCGAAGTCTTCCTGCTGAGTCGGTTCACACATCTCAAGAACAGGGAGATAGCCGATAAACTACAAATATCCACTACAGCCGTGGAGAAACATATTTCTAAAGCCCTTGCCCTTTTTGAACGTCACTTCAAGGATAAGTATCCGGTAGACATCTATATAATGGTTTTAGCTTGGGTGATTATGAACGAATAAACAGAATAACCAGGAGAAGAAAAAGCAGAGAACTAAAAATTTTCTGCTTTTTTCTTTTTCCGGGGTTGGGTAGAATTAAAATTAGTTGTTACATCCTATAGAAAGAGAATTTATGAAAACAGAAACAAACATTCACGAATTGGCGATCCGCTACTTTGAAGGACACATTTCAAAGTCGGAAGAGAAACTCTTGTTCAGCTACATTGAGCAAGCGGAAGAAAACCGTCTGCGGTTTCGCCAGTGGGAAAAAGAATGGAAGGTTACTAATGAAGGGGACGAACAGACCATGCATGAATGGCAACGTCTGCAACGCCGCCTTCGTACGCAAGAGGCTATTATGCCGATGTTGCCCCGTCGTTATTTCAGCTTCTGGCGCAGAGTGGCTGCCGTAGCCGCCATCGTGGTGCTTACTGCCGGGGCTACGTTGGGCATCTGGAACATTGCTTCCTTATCTTCTACCGAAGATTATTTCGTATTTGAAGCTCCCTACGGAGAAAAGAGCAAGATGATTTTGGCAGATGGTACGGTGGTATGGCTGAATGCCGGTTCCGTACTGAAGTATTCGGATAAGTTCAACGAGCGGAATCGTAAAGTAATACTTAGCGGTGAGGCTTATTTTGAAGTCATGAAGAAGGAAAAAGCCAAATTCACGGTGCAAACCTGCGGATATGATGTAGTAGTGAAAGGAACGAAATTCGATGTTTCCGCCTATCCTGAAGACTCAGTTGTCACTACGGCACTGATGGAAGGAATTGTAGAAATCCATCGCGGGGAACAGCGGATAGAGATGGCACCCGGTGAATTTGTGAAGTTGGATATGGCTACCGGAAAAATCACACGTACCCGTAATGATGTGAAGCAATGGAAAGCCTGGTCGGAGAATCGAATTGAATTTGAAGATATTACGTTGAAAGAACTGGTAGCGAAGCTATCCCGCCAGTATGACGTCAATATCAGTCTGGAATCGGAACAGGTAGGTGCCAAACGCTTCCGCATTTCATTAAGAAACCGTGAGACGATAGGAGAGGTGATGGCTGCTTTGCAGGAGATCATCCCGATAACCGTCGAACGCAGAGGAAAGGATATATATATCAGAGAATAAAATCAATTTTGTAACAACTAATTAAATCAAGAAAAGCTATGAACAACCGAAAATCAATTCTATGCTTATTCCTTTTGTTCTTGCTCAGCTTGGGTTCATTATCTGTAAATGCCCAGACAGTCAGCAAAGTTTTTAAGGAACAAACATTGAAAACTGTATTGAAGGAAATTGAGAGTCAAACAGGGCTGTCCATTATCTATCAGAAAAACGAAATAAACGAGAATAAAAAGGTTAATGCAACTTTTGAAAATACTCCCGTCGTAGAGGCATTGTCATCTATCCTTGACCAATCATTGGAGGTAAATCTAAAGAATAAGATGATTGTGATTTCCAAAAGAGAACAAACTTCCAGTGGTGATTCGCTAAAAAAAAGAACTATAACAGGCAAGGTTGTTGATGATAAAGGAGAACCGGTGATTGGTGCCAGTATTGCCGTTCAAGGTACTACTTTAGGTACTATTACCAATTTAGATGGTGAATACACATTAGCCAATGTTTCGGAAAACTCAGAAGTAACCGTTTCATTTATTGGCTACAAGACTTTGACTTTTAAGGCTAATGATAAGTCTCTATCAAAGATTACTTTGAAGGAAGATACAGAAATGCTGGAAGAAGTTGTAGTAATAGGTTATGGTAGCATGAACAAGCGAGATGTTACTACTTCTATAGCCCGCGTAGGTGGTGAAGAATTGAAAGATATGCCAGTTACGGGATTTGATCAAGCACTAGTCGGTAAGATGGCGGGTGTACAAGTCACACAAACAACAGGTAAACCTAATGGTGGAACTTCAATTCGTGTAAGAGGTACAGGGTCCATTACAGCAGGAGCCGACCCTCTATATGTAGTAGATGGAGTTCCATTAGAAAGAGCTTCAAGTGCTTTGGAAACCGTTGATATGAATGATGTTGAATCAATTGAAATTTTGAAAGATGCTTCATCGGCTGCTATTTATGGTTCGCGTGGATCAAATGGTGTTGTAATGATTACGACTAAAAAAGGTGCAAGTGGAAAAGCACATGTAAGCTACAATGGTTCTGTTGGTTTCCAATCCTTATCTAAGAAAATAGATATGCTGAATGCGTATGAATTTGCTGCTTTTGCAAGAGACGGACATAATGGTTCCTATCTAACTTCTTATCCAAATGCCAGTCCCGATGATCCGAATGATGTACGTGAAAAGTCTTATGATAAAATTCCGCCTGAATTATTCCCATATTTAGAAGGAAAGTCTGGTTTAGTGGATACGGATTGGCAAGATGCTCTATATCGTACCGCACCTATTACAAAACACTCTATAACTGTTAGTGGAGGAACTGATAAAACTAAATTCTTTATTTCTGGTAATTATCTGAATCAGAAAGGTATTATAGTTAATTCCGGATATGAGAGATTTGGAGCGCGTTTAAACTTTACGTATAAAACAGATAAGGTTGAATTGGGAGTAAACTTCACACCTTCATACTCTATTGAAGATAGGGTGGATAGCGATAATAGCAAAGGTGTTGTAATTAATGCCTTAATGATGCCACCGGTATGGTCTGTATATAAAGAAGACGGTTCTTATGATTATATGGGCAATGGATACTGGAAAATAGGTACTGACTATCAGCATAATGCAGTCTTGAATCCTGTAGCTATGTCTAATTTGACTAAAGATCAAGTTACCCATGCTAATTTATTGGGGAACTTCTATTTCCAATGGGAGATTATCAAAGGATTAAAGTATAAGTTTTCAGCAGCTACAAATTATAACTATTTCTATAATGAATATTATCGTTCTTCAGAACTTCCATTGCAAGGAGAAAAATATTTTCAGTCTCCTTCCAATCCTGTGGCAAAATCAAGTGGAACGTATTATTTGAATTGGCTGATTGAAAACACATTGAATTATCAGAAAAGATTCAATGATCACAATTTGAATGTAATTGTAGGTTTTACTGCTCAAAAAGATATGATGAAAAAGCATTCGGTAGAGGCAACTGATTTTTTGAATGACTTAGTACAAAACGTAGCAGGAGGAATTGTCTCAACGGGTGGAGCAGGTTCACAAGCTTGGGCGTTAGCCTCGTTCTTGGCAAGAGCACAATATGACTATAAAGGAAAATACTTATTAAGTGCTGCTATACGTGCTGATGGTTCATCTCGTTTTGGTAAAAATAATCGCTGGGGATATTTCCCTTCTGTATCAGTAGGATGGAGAGTTATTTCTGAAGAATTCATGGAGGATATAAACTGGATTAGTAATTTGAAGTTGAGAGCAAGTTATGGTATCTCTGGTAATTTTAATATCGGCAATTATGAACATATTGCTTTATTGAGTTATAATCAATATGTCTTGGGTAAGGGAGAAGGAACATTGGTTTCAGGTTTACGTCCGTCCCAGCTGCCTAATGATGATTTAAGTTGGGAGAAAACTCGTATGTACAATGTAGGATTGGATGTTGGTCTATTCAAAGATCGGTTAACTTTTGAATTAGATTTATACCAAAGTAATACATACGATTTGTTACTTGATGTTCCTATTCCCCAAATTACAGGTTTCTCTGATATGCGTAAGAATATTGGTGAGGTTCGTAATAGAGGTGTTGAGTTTACAGTTGGTACTCACAATAATTGGAACGGCTTTAAGTGGGATGCAAGCTTCAATATCTCTGCAAACAGGAATAAAGTCTTGAAGTTAGGTCCTGAAGACGCACCAATCATTACTTCGGCAGGTGTCAGTCATGCTTATTTTAAGACAGAAGTAGGCCAACCCATTGGTAACTATTTTCTATTGATACAAGATGGTGTCTTTAAAAGTCAGGAAGAACTGGATGCATATCCTCATTTCTCAAATGCGAAAGTGGGTGATTTCAAATTTGTAGATGCAGATGGTAATGGTAAAATGGACTTAGATGATGACCGTGCCATTGTAGGTAATTATATGCCAAAATTCACTTATGGTTTTATGAGTTCTTTCTCTTATAAGGGTGTTGATCTATCATTTAATCTGCAAGGAGTACAAGGTAATAAGATTCTTAATCTGCAAAGACGATATATTGCAAATATGGAAGGTAATGTCAATAGTATGAGTCTTGCTTTGGATCGTTTCCAATCAACAGAAAATCCGGGTAATGGACAAGTAAACCGGGCAAATAGAAAATCTACGGGTAATAACTCAAGAACATCAACTTGGCATTTGGAAAATGGTTCATACCTTAGAATGCAAAATATAACTTTAGGATATACTTTACCTAAAAAAGTGGTGAAAAAAGCTGGATTAGAATCATTGAGAATCTTTTTCTCCGGACAGAACTTGTTTACAATTACTGGCTATTCCGGATACAATCCTGAAGTTAGTAATTATAATTCTAACGGTGCTTTAACCCAAGGAGTAGATTATGGGTCTTATCCTTTGTCAAAAACTTATTCATTCGGTTTAAATGTTAGTTTCTAACGATAATAAATAATAATAAACAAGATATGAAAAATATATTATTTATATTATGTACGTTTTTTTGTTTGAGCTCCTGTGAGAGCTTTCTGGACTTAGCACCTGAATCTCAGCCCAATGCTAATTCTTTTTATAAAACGGAAAGTGATTTTAATGGCGCTGTTATTGCTTGTTACCAGACATTTAGAAGCTATCCAACAATGGTGTTAGATGTCTTGGAATATCGTTCTGACAATATGTATATGCCAAGTTTTACTTCTGGTTCACAAGATAAGTATGAGATAAATCATTTTCAGGACAACAAGACCAATAGCCTGATTGCTGATATATGGAAGAACTCGTACAGTGCTATTTCCCGTTGTAATGTAGTTATAGATAAAATACAAAATGCCGGGATTAATGCCGATAAGAAGTTGCAGTTTGAGGCAGAAGTACGATTTATCAGAGCATTCCATTATTTTAATCTGATTCGGCTATTTGGTAAAGTCCCTTTAGTAGTCCATGAAATAACGGATAGTGAAGCTTTAAAAATACCACGCGAAGAAATCGATAAAGTGTATGAACAAATAGTGGCAGATTTAAAGTTTGCCCTTCAATTGCCTAAAAAATATGATAATTCAGATTTAGGACGTGTGACGGAAAAAGCAGCAGAAGGACTTTTAGCAAAAGTTTGTCTGACTAATGCAAAATATGCAGATGCCAAAGTTTATCTAAACAATATTATTACTAATGGAGATTGCGATTTGCTTACTAATATAACAGATGTATTTGATGTAAATAATGAGATGAATAAAGAAATCTTATTTGCAGTAAAATACAGTAAGACATTAGTGGATGGTGGACATGGGATGTGGCTTAGCTTATCAGATGTAACTCTTGCCCATTTTAGTGCTGTATTAAAAGAAGCATATGATGATAGCGATAAACGTGCTGAATTAATCCAATACAAGAAAAGTGAAACTACTTATTTGCCAGTGAAGTTTTATGATATACAGGATGCTTCAACGAAGCAGGTAGGCAATGATTTTATCATTTTGAGATATGCAGATGTACTTCTTATGTATGCAGAGGTTTTGAATGAACTGAGTTTTAATACAGATATTAATTCAAAAGAGAGTGGATTCTATTATCTGAATAAAGTTCGTAGTAGAGCTGGGTTACCTGCTTTGAGTTCAACAGAACTACCTTCACAGGCTGAATTTAAAAAAGCAGTTTTGCATGAAAGGTATCTTGAATTCCCATTAGAAGGGAATCGCTGGTTTGATTTAGTCAGAACAGGTACTGTGAAAGAAGCTATTAAAGCTGCTTATGATATAGATGTGCCCGCTTTCAGATTAATTTTTCCAATCCCAAGTGCTGAAGTTGAAAAGGTGAATAACCCTGATATACTTCCTCAGAATCCGGAATATTAATACCAATAGGAGACTGATAGAAAAGTGAGAGAGGTTTTAAATTCAAAAATGATTTGCTTTTTTATCAGTCTCCCCAAAAGATAAAAATGAAGTATCTATTATTCCATATACTATTCGTCTTGTTTCCTGCATTTGTGTTGTATGGTCAAGATATTTCTGAAAAAACACTTCCTACTTGGGAAGAAGGTTATTTGGATATTCATCATATTAATACAGGACGCGGAAATTCTACTTTTTTAGTATTACCGGATGGGACTACAATGTTAATTGATGCCGGTGATAATAATAGAGTGGATGAAAGGGCTGTGTCTTCGAAGCCTGATAGTACAATTACTGCGGCAGAGTGCATTGTAGACTATATCAAACATTTTATGCCGGTGAAACATGGTAAATATATAGATTACTGTCTAATTACTCATTTCCATTCAGATCATTTAGGTGCTGTATTTGAGCGGAAAGTATCTAATAAGAATTATTATTTGACAGGTATAACAGAGGTGCATCAGTTATTGCCGATAAGGAAGATAGTTGATAGAGGATATCAATATATGTGTCCTGGTGAAACAAATGAGACATTTTCAAACTATAAAAGATTTATAGATTATATTTCTCTCAATGATAGAACCAAAGTAGAACCTTTTGATGTGGGAACTTTCCGGCAATTCTCCTTGATTTATTTACCGGATGAATATGATACTCAATTTAGTATCCAGAATATTTATGCTAATGGACAGTTATGGATAGGTAATAAGAAAAAATATTTATTTCCAGAATTGGAAACACTGAAAAAAGACTTTTTTCCGCGTGAAAATATGCTTAGTTGTGTTATAAAAATGACTTATGGAAATTTTGCTTATTATACAGGAGGGGATATTCCTGGATTTCCAAAGGTTGGTATGCCGACATGGCACGATGTTGAAAGTGCTGTTGCTCAAGAAGTAGGGCATGTTGAAGTTGCAGTGCTGAATCATCATGGGTATGAGGATACTACTAATGAAACATTTATTTCATCATTGTCGCCTCAGGTTTTTGTAGCTCAAACATGGAATGCTGCCCATCTGAACCATGCTGTACTTAATAGAATATTATCAAAAAGACTATATCCCTATAACAGAGATGTCTTTGTAACTAATGTACATCCTGCCGCAAAGATTGTAACAGGGAATTTGATAAACAAGCTGAAATCAACACAGGGGCATGTTCTAATTCGTGTTGAAGAGGGAGGAAAGCAATATTGGGTATATGTCTTAGATGATTCTAAATTTGGTGATTATAAGTTATTGTCTAAAAGTGGACCTTATGAATGTATACGTAATGAACAGCATTAAGAGTTTGTTGATGTTTGTGATGTTTTTTTCTTTGTCATCTATTGTAAGTGCTCAGATACATCACAGAACTGCTGATAAAAAGAAATTATTTATTCTTTTGGGGCAATCCAATATGGCTGGTCGTGCGCCAATTGAGAAAAAAGATTCTTTGCCTTTACTAATGGTGAAATTATTAAATGATAAAGGTGATTTTGAAGTAGCAGAAAACCCTTTAAATCGCTATTCTAGTATTCGAAAGAAACTCTCTATTCAGAAATTGGGACCGGGCTATGCTTTTGCCAAAAGACTTTCAGAAGAATATCAGGATACTATTTTTATAGTAGTCAACGCAAGAGGTGGAACGTCTTTGGAGAGATTTATGAAGAATGATTCCACTGGTTACTATGAGAGTACGATTTCTCGTATTAAACAGGCTTTAAAAAAATACCCGGACTTAGAATTAGGAGCTATTATTTGGCATCAAGGAGAATCAAATCGAGAATATTATAAAGATTATGTAGTACACCTGAGAACTTTGATAAAGGATTATAGGACAGATTTGGATGTACCGGATTTACCATTCATTGCCGGAGAGATTGGAAGATGGAATCCAACTTATACTAATATAGTTAAACAGATAGCAATGATTCCGGATAGCATTGATAATGCTTATTTGATTTCTTCCGAGGAACTGGGAAATGTTGATGAGTTCCATTTTGATTCTAACTCGCAGGAGATATTAGGCAATAGGTATGCAGAGAAGTATATTGAAATTTCAACAAAATGATTATCCAATGAAAAGATTAAATATTTTAATAGGTTTATTATTTATATGCTTGGGTACTTTCTCTCAAACGAGAGTGGATAGTATACGTGATCGATTGTTCAATCCCAACGATAAGAGTATTCTAGTTGCATCTCATCGAGGAGATTGGCGTAATGCTTGCGAAAATTCTCTTGAAGCTATTGAGAATGCTATAAAAATGGGAGTTGATATTGTGGAGGTAGATTTAGCTCGTACAAAAGATGGGCAATTGATTTTAATGCATGATAGTAAATTAGATCGTACCACTACAGGAAAAGGATTAATTAGTGAACATACTTTGGCTGAAATAAAGAATTTACGTCTAAGAAATGGTTGTCATATAAAGACGATATATAAAGTACCAACATTAGAAGAAGCACTTTTGGTGGCTAAGGGTAGGGTTATGCTTAATTTGGATAAGGCTTTTGATTATTTTGATCAGGTTTATGAATTATTGGAGAAGACTGGTACTGCGAATGTAGTTATCATGAAAAGCAATTCTTCCGCAGAAGAAGTGAAACGTACCTATGGTAAGTATTTGAACAAAGTAATATTCATGCCAAAAGTAAACTTAGATGAAAATGAGGCACTTCAGAAGTTAAATGACTATCTCCGGATATTAAATCCGGTAGCAATTGAATTTAAGTTTGCATCTGATTCAAATAAATTACCTTATGAGGTGAAAGACATTATGAGTGGGAAAAGTCGTATCTGGTATAATACACTATGGGATACACACGCTGGAGGTCATGACGATGATTGTTCTTTAGTCAATCCGGATAATGGATATGGCTATTTAATAGATCATTTAGGAACCACGATTCTTCAAACTGACCGTCCTGCTTATTTGATTGATTATTTAAAAAAGCGAACTGTAAAGAAGAATATGGATTGTGATAGAGATTGGAGCTATCTGACTGAGGAGAATGAGTATCACTTAGCGGAGAGTCCGAATTTTGTGGTAGAGGAATATTTCTTGAAAGGTAAGAAGAATCCAGATAGCAATGAGGATGGTATACTTGTTACCCCTGATTTTGCTGCCGTAATAGATGGAGCAACGTCTAAGTCAGATTTTGAATTAGATGGAAAGAAGACAGGAAAGTTAGCGATGGAATTAGTTTTAGAAGCAATTCGGGATTTTCCGAAAGATATTGATGCTGAAGATGCTATGAATCGCATAACAAATAGAATACATTCTTTTTATGTAAAACACAACTTACTGGCTGATTTGGAAGAGCAACCGGGAAAGCGTTTTACTGCTAATGGAGTGATTTATAGTTATGCGCGTAATGAGGTCTGGCAAGTAGGGGACTGCCAATGTATTGTAGGTAATTTATATTCTTCTAATGAAAAACCGATAGATGCTATTATGGCTAATGCTCGTTCCGTAGTTAATGAAGTGGCCTTATTAAACGGGATGACAATGGAAGACCTTGAAAAAAAAGACCCAGGGCGTGCATTCATATATCCATTCCTTCAGCAGCAAGCGGTGTTACAGAATAATCCGAAGAAAGGACAACTCTATTCATTCCCAGTATTTGATGGATTTCCTATTCAGATGGAGCAAGTTAAAATATTCCCAGTTAGTGATGTCAGAGAAATTATCCTATCTTCAGATGGATATCCACATTTATTTTCTACGCTGAGGGCCTCAGAATGTTATTTGATGAATATATTAGATAATGACCCACTTTGTATGCGATTGTACAAGAGTACTAAAGGAATAAAGAAAGGAAATTTTTCTTTTGATGATAGATCATATTTGAAAATTAGAATAAACAGATAAAAATGAAAGTTATGAAAAGATATATAATACTTGGTATATTATTTACTGTTATCGGAGTTTTGAACGCCCAAGATAGAATAGCCTCATTACGTAATAATCTGTTCGATGATACTCATTCTGTCTTAGTAGTCTCTCATCGTGCAGACTGGCGTAATGCTCCAGAAAATTCATTGCAAGCTATTAAGAATTGCATAGCAATGGGAATTGATATGGTAGAGATTGATTTGAAGAAGACAAAAGATGGGCAACTTATTTTGTTGCATGATAAGACGATTGATCGTACTACTACCGGGAAGGGAAAACCTGAAGATTATACTTTGGCTGAGTTACGGCAATTTCGTTTACGTAATGGTGCTGGTCATAAGACGGATCATGTAATTCCGACATTTGAGGAAGTTATGACTCTTTGTAAAGGAAAGATTTTGGTGAATGTGGATAAAGGCTATGATTATTTTAAAGATGCATATGCTATTCTTGAGAAAACAGGTACTGTTCAACAGTGTATAATGAAAGCTGGTTTACCTTATGAACAGGTGAGAATGGAGAATGGTGGAGTTCTGGAGAAAATGATTTTTATGCCTGTGATTAATCTGCATAAAGATGGTGCGGAAACTATTATTGATGGCTATATGAAGTATTTGAAACCTGTTGCCTATGAATTGGTCTTTGATAACGATGGAGAAGAAGTACAAAGATTAATAAAAAAAGTGCGTGGCAGTGGTGCGAAGATTTTTATAAACTCGCTTTGGGCAGAATTATGCGGTGGACATTATGATGATCGGGCCGTTGAGCAAAATGAACCGGATGAAAGTTGGGGGTGGATCATTGGTCAGGGTGTTAAATTGATTCAGACGGATCGCCCACAACAATTATTGAAATACTTGAGAGAGAGAAAACTACATGATTAATTAAACGGCTGTAAATGAAAGGAGCAGAATAAAACGGCTGATTTGCATTTATGAACAATTAATGTATAAGATATAGAGATTATTTATACATTACCCTTATGTAATACCATGATTTTATGGTATTAATTACGTTTTATGTTGTTAGCTTTTAAAATTTAATAGTATGAAATTATTTGTGATTAAGGAATTTAGATGTTATTTCGTTTTTCTTTTTTTTATCCTTATTGGCAATAATGAAATACAAGCTAAAGAAGTTGAAGCAACTATAAGTTTACTGGAGTTATTTAACCCAAATATCAGTCTGGAAAATGGTATTAAGGGCACTGTAAATTCCGGAGGCAGGATTGATGTTAAGATTTATGATAAAACGACAAATACGTTGGTGTATCAGACCTTTATAACTTCTACCTCAACGCAATTTACGGGGCAATCAATAGACTACAGTAAAGCTCAATTGGGTGCTGGTGCCACCTATTATCCTAATACATGGAATAGTAAAGACATAAAAACTGCTTTAGGGTCAATTGACAGGAAAAGGTATGATTCTTCTACGACACGTCCATATCCGATGTTTACAAGTAATGTTGACTTGAAAATACAGATAACGGAAACTAATGCTACAATGAATGTATGCAAAGTTCCTGGTTTGGGGCTTATTGATAGAAATGGAGGAAATGCTTTATTTGATCCTGCCCATTATTGTTACAATTTGAAAAATGCAGCAAGCTTTCCAACCCGAGCATGGATGCGTATGAAACAACCGAGGATGGATTTGAATGCTGATTTTTCAATAGCTACTCATCGAGGTGCCTGGGGAGATAATTTAGGAGCTGGGCTTCCTGAAAACTCAATTGCAGCTATAGCTGCTACTAAGAAGTATACAGATATATTGGAATCTGATGTGATGACAACGAAAGATAAACGTTTGGTTATATCCCATGACTATAATTTAAAACGACTTTCGGATTATTCAGGATCAGACCGGGACTATTTGTTTGATATGAATCTAAGTCAGATTGTCAATTTACATCTTAGAAAGAAAAATATGGAAGTATCTGAATACAAGTATTTAACATTTGAAGATCTGGTAGATGCACTTGTCAAATATCAGTTAGTCTTAACTGTTGATATCAAAGATGTGCGTGCCAGGTATAATAAAGATGGTACATGTATGGATAATTGTGACTATGATACGAAAACTCACGGTGATATAGCTAAGAAGAAAATTAAGGATAGTTTCATGGAAATCTTACGAGAATGCATTCGAATAGCTATGAGAAAAAATGCATTGGAGTATCTGGCCTTCAAAGTGAATTATTCGTATCAAGAAATTAGAGAATATATTTCAGCTGATACGTTGGCCAAGACTCTATTTATGCCTATTGTGCACCCAACGAGGACTGACTATCTGGAGTATATTGATGCTTGGATTACTCAAGGTGATAAGAAAGTAGTGGCATATCAAACTAATTTCCGAAGAACTGGGGATCGTTATCTTTCTCCATTTGACAGAGAAGGTGTTAGATATCAAAACTTGTTACATTATGTATATGCAAAAACGGGATTACGCCCAGGCATTTATCCGGAAGAGCCAGCGGGTCCAAAGGGAGTAGCTAATCGTTTTGGTGAGTGGCTAATGAAAGATGCTTATGCAGATATGCGGGGAGATCATTATTTTCTTATGAGTATTCCTTACGGTAAAATAATGGTTTTGACTACGGATAGGCCTGATATTTGCCTTAGAGTGAATCAGATATATAATTCAATGCCGGCAAATACTACTTCACCTTAAAATGTTAAAGAATGAATAATAAAAAAGAATTTTTAAGAGCAGTATTTTGTGCGTGTGCTATTTTATTATCTTCCCCTTTGTTTGCCTATCAGAAAGATGTTGAAGCTACTATAAGCTTAGCCAATCTTTTTGGGGTGCATACAGATATGGAAAGTGGTATAAAAGGTACAGTGAATTCCGGAGGTAAGATAGAAGTCGTAATGCGTGATAAAACAACAAACACGATTGTATTTCAGGTGTCTATTACGTCAACTTCTACCGATTTCTCAGGAGTAGGGATTAATTACAATAAGGCCGAGTTAGGAACCGGAGCTATCTATTACCCCAATGTTTGGAATAGTAAAGACATAAAGACTGCATTGGGATCAATAGATAGGAAAAGATATGATTTATCTACTATTCGTCCATATCCTATCTTTAAAAATAATATAGATTTAAAGATAAAGATAACAGAGACGAATGCGACCATGAACATATGTAAAATTCCTGGTATTGGACTTATAGATAGAGATGGAGGAAATGCATTATTTGATTCACGGCATTATTGTCATGACCTAAAAAATGCTGCATCTTTACCTACTATTGTTTGGTCCCGAATGAAGCAGCCCGATATATCTAAACCTATAGATTTATCAATAGCGGCTCATAGAGGTATTTGGGGAGATAATTTAGGTGCAGGCAGTCCTGAAAACTCGATAGAGGCTATCAAACGTACTAAACAATTTACGGATATTTTGGAATCTGATATAATGATAACCAAAGACAAACAATTAATTGTTTCTCATGATTACAATATGGATCGGTTGTCTGATTATTCAGGATCAGAACGGGATTATTTGTTTAATTTGAATGGTAACGTTTTAGATAATTTGCACTTGAGAAGAAGGAATATGCAAGTCTCGAATTTTAAATATTTAAAATTTGGAGATTTAGTTGATGCATTGGTTGCAAATGATTTGGTTTTAACAATTGATATCAAGGATATTATTGCCAGGATTAAAAATGGAGTTTGCATTGACAATTGTGAGTATGATCCTAAAACTCATGGTGAAGAAGCTAAGCGAAAGACTAAAGAAAGTTGGATGGATATTTTTAAAGGATGTATAAGAATTGCTGCAAGTAAACATGCCTTGCAATACATTGCCTTTAAGGTTCCTCATACCTATGATGATTTAAAAACATATATGTCTGAAGATACTTTGTCACAAGTTTTGTTCATGCCGGTTATTCAACCTGGGAGGCAAGATTATTTAGATTTTACTGATTCTTGGATTTCTCATGGTAATGAGAGGGTGATAGCGTATGAGACAAATTTTAAACCATCTACAGATCAGGCTTTAAAACCAATAACACGAGGAGGACAAACTTATGAAAATTTTCTTCACTATGTATATGCTCGTACTGGCTTAAGACCTGGATGTTATCCTGAAGAGCCTATGGGACCTAAAGGAATAGTGAGTCGATGGGCTGACTGGAAAATCAAAGATTTAACTCAGGATATCAGAGGAGATCATTTTTTACTAATGACCATTCCTTATGGAAAGATCATGGTATTGACTACAGATCGCCCTGATATTTGGAGAAAAATTAGTGAGATTTATAGTAATAATCCCCATTAATCTAATGCCTATGAAAAGTTTTAAATTAAGATGTGTATTGTTTTTAGTCGGACTATTGACAATAATGAATCTCTTTTCTCAGGATAAGCATGATTATGCTACGCCCTTAGGGAAAAGTGTATTTTACCGAGAGGTTACTGATGCGAATAGAACAGTTTTAAGAATGAGTGAAGTTGGACCTCTTTCTGCTGGAGTAGATGGTTTAGTTGTGTCTTTTAATATGAGACAGAATTTAAGTCAGGTTACTCGCCCTCTGAAGTTGCTTTCTTTTAATAGTACCAGTGAAGAGGCTAATTCTCATTTTGAGATTTATTATTCTGCTGGAACTATAACTATTAGAAGAAAAACGTCTCCAAATTCAGAATACTATTATGATTATAATTTGTATGATCCCATGTTTACACTTGATCAGGGGGTGACACAATGGGAAGTACATTTATATTTTACTGGATATTTTTTATGGATAGAAACCAGAAATACTCGTCAGCTACTTAATAATAAATGGCATGCCCCTATCTTTTTTGGTATAAACTTGCCCAATATGGACTATATGGGTAACTATCTGGGACGTTCGTCATCATCTTATATCATATTTGGTGATTCGAATCCTTCTACAACATTTACCATGCCGGATGAAATAGCTATTTATGAGTTTAAGTATGCGGAGTTGAAAGATGAGTTACAGACACATTTTAGTGATGACAATTAAAAGTAGATTGCTTATGAAAAAATGTATATTAATAATGATGTTATTCTTTACTGTACATTTGTATAGCCAGGAAATACCATTGCCGATAAATTGTTTTCCTTTAAATGGGACTAATTCCGAAGACATTATATCTGGGCAGATGGCGGATATTCATGGGAGTGTGTATGCTTTGGCGGATCGGTTTGGGATAAAGGGGAAAGCCATATCTTTTGCTAAAAAGGATAGCTATCTTTCTTTTCCTATAACTGAGACAAGTTTTCAAGGCAAGAAAGAGTTTACTTTTACATACTGGATGTATGCAGGTAAAGATTCTATTGCACAGGCTTTTTGGGCAAAAGATCGTAATGATAACCTATTGTTGGGTATGGGAAAAAAGGGAGCGAACCCCGTTTTAAATATCTATCATGAGAATAGACAGCAAAGTGTACTACCTGATCAGCAATGGATGTGGAGCGATTCTAATTTTGATGAAGGAAATGGCTGGTATTTTGTGGCAATTGCTTATACAAATGATGGTACTCACTTTTATATGGTTACCCCAAAAGGGAAAATGACGGAATGTTATTCTGCTTTTACTCCGGATTGGAATCTGATTTCATCAATAGGTATAGGAGGGATAGATGATCTTCCTGCTACTGGGATGGATGATTTTAAAGTGTATGATAAAGCCTTGTCGAAAGAGCAAGTGTTGATATTGTATGACGCAGAATCTCAACTTGGCATAGGGAATGAAGCATTGTATAATGTGGAAACAGGTAATTCTCTTTATTCTTCTACATGGTATTTCCATTGTGTCGGAAAACAAGAGACATTACAGTATGCTTTACAAAATCAAGCGGATCTGTCTTTTGTTGGCGCAGATGTGGGTTATACTTTGGCTATGATGCCGAGCATAGGATCTAATTATCAGAAATGGACTTTTCACCCTTTGAAAGACACAGCAAAAGGCAAAATTTTCATGATTGAGAATGTTGCAACTGGAATGAATCTGACAGATACACATGAGGGGGTACTACAGCAAGTTTCAGATAATACATATGCCCAAAGATGGTGTATGGGAGTATCTGAAAAGACTCATCAAACAGAAAGTAATGTGAAAAAGAACAGAGAAATTACACCTCTATCTGAAGATATTTATTATGATAAAAGTGTAGGAATGGTTCGAATTCGAATAAGTTTCCCGGAGGCAGTAGATGCAAAGATTAGATTGATTAATTCTCAGGGACTATTGATTCGTGAATTGGTTTCTGATGGAGTACAACTATTGAAAGAGGATATCATTTTGCAAGTGAATGGTATATATATAGTTGCGATTGAATCGGATAATTATCGAATGATTAAGAAAGTATTTGTAAACAATTAAATTTATTGATATGAAAAGATTTATTTTATTGATAGCAGTAGTTATTGGCTTTTTGGGTACAATAAACGGACAGACTTATTACAATATGTGGCGTGGTAATGGTGATTCCGGTAAGCCGGAATGGATTTCTAATCTATCTACTAGAACTTATGATCAGTTATCAGGTATTCAATTTACGACTGCAAACTCTTGTAGGGGATTTGTTAATGTTAATGGTAGATGGGGATTCCTGAAGCCTAACTCCTCTCTTGCACCCATCTCTTTATCAAATATTATAGCCGGAATGCCTTCGGCGACAATGGGTATTGAAGGCTGGTTAGCTACGGAAGGAATAACTGTTAGAAAATTGAGTGATACTACTACGAATACTCTGGATTTACAAACAAGTGGTACTAAGTCTACAATTATTGCGAGAGGAGATACTGAGGGATTTGATATTATATCTCAAAATCGTAAGATATATTTGGTAGGAAAGGTTGGTGTTGGTTTTAGTGGCGCAGATATAGCTTCCCAATTACATGTAAAAGATGGTTATATAACTAATGAAGATAGCAATATAAAAACTTGCTTTGGCATTACTACTCAAACTGATAGGTCATGGGTTGGTACTATAACGGAAAATGGTATGTATATAGGTGCAAATTTAAAAAAGACACTCTATATGGCACCAAATGGAAAGATGTATGTAGGTTTTAATGATGGCCAAATACCAACAGTGAGAACGGAATTGATGAATAAATATTCGATCTTTGTTAAGCAGGGGATACTTTCTGAAGATTATGCTATAGCTCCGGTATCATCTTGGGCTGATTTTGTTTTTAATAGAGGATATAATTTACCTTTAATTCAGGAAGTAGAATCTTTTATACAAGCAAATAACCATCTTCCTGATGTACCATCAGCTAAACAGGTTGCTGAAGAAGGATATTCTCAACACGAGATGAATAAAATACTATTGCAGAAAATTGAAGAATTGACCCTTTATACTATTCAACAGCAGAAAGAAATTGATGCTTTAAAGACTCAACTTCAGGAATCGAATAATTAGGTATAGTATTTATATAATTGTTTGTTTATCAGGAGAAATCAATGAAAAGATTTCTCCTGATTAGTAATCTTATGCTTGAAAAAGATAAAAATAATGAATAAGATCGCCCGATTTTTTAGTGTCAGTCCGGTAAAGCCGTTGATAAGTGATAACACCAGTGAGTTGGAGAAGAAGTATAAACGACTGAAATGGTCTACTTTTCTCGCAGCGACCTTTGGTTATGGAATGTATTATGTATGTCGCCTTAGTTTGAATGTAGTAAAGAAACCGATTGTAGATGAGGGTATATTTTCTGAAACAGAATTAGGTATTATTGGTTCTGTACTCTTCTTTACCTATGCAATCGGAAAATTTACAAATGGATTTCTCGCTGATCGTAGTAATATAAACCGTTTCATGACTATCGGTTTACTGGTTACTGCATTGGTTAATCTATGTTTGGGATTTACCAACTCATTTATCCTGTTTGCCATTCTTTGGGGGATTAGTGGTTGGTTTCAGTCTATGGGAGCTGCTTCGTGTGTGGTGGGGCTTTCCCGTTGGTTTAGTGATAAAGAGCGTGGATCTTTCTATGGATTTTGGTCTGCCAGCCATAACATAGGCGAGGCTTTGACTTTCATCATCGTTGCTTCTGTGGTTAGTGTTCTGGGATGGAGGTATGGTTTTCTGGGTGCAGGTCTCGTGGGGCTTATCGGAGCATTGATTATATGGCGGTTCCTTCATGATACTCCGCAAAGTGAAGGACTTCCGGCGGTGAATCAGCCGAAGGAGAAAAAAGAAATGAATGCTGCGGAAACTGCTGATTATAATAAAGCGCAAAAGCAGGTTTTGTTGATGCCTGCTATCTGGATATTGGCTCTGTCCAGTGCTTTTATGTACATCAGCCGTTATGCGGTGAATAGTTGGGGAGTGTTTTATCTGGAAGCGGAGAAGGGATATACCACTTTGGATGCCAGTTTTATAATCTCTATCAATTCGGTTTGCGGCATTGTTGGTACAGTCTTTTCCGGATTTATATCGGATAAGCTGTTCGGTGGGCGTCGCAATGTGCCTGCATTGATTTTCGGGTTGATGAATGTAGCTGCTTTGTGTCTGTTTTTACTCGTTCCTGGTACACATACTTGGGTAGATGTGACGGCTATGATTTTATTTGGAACAAGTATTGGTGTGTTACTGTGTTTTCTGGGTGGACTGATGGCGGTTGATATTGCTCCGCGTAATGCTTCGGGTGCGGCACTGGGAGTAGTGGGGATTGCCAGTTACATAGGTGCCGGATTGCAGGATGTGATGAGTGGTGTGTTGATAGAAGGAAACAAAACGGTGGTGAATGGGGCGGATGTTTATGATTTTACGTATATCAATTGGTTTTGGATTGGGGCTGCAATATTATCAGTCTTGTTTGCATTATTGGTTTGGAATGCCCGGAATAAAGAGCCTGAATAGGTGTTATATAAATTAATAACATTAAAGATTATGGAAATTGAAGAATTGCGCGATGCACTGAAAATAGCCAGTGCTCACGAGTATGCTCTCGTTGAAGAGCTGTTGGTCTGTGTCGATAAAAAAAAGTTTGATTAAACAGATCAGGCAAACAGAGAAAAATGATACGCCTGTGAGGGTGGAGTATTACGGCAACCCGAAAATTGTTGCCCGGATTCTTGTGAAGTTGATAGAGCAAGGGAAGCTGCGCTACAACGGTGAGGACAATTATTCACGGATCATCCGTTCGCTGACTTCAGTGGTGGATGTGGTGAATGAATCGACGGGAAAGATTATGAGCGGGGAGTCTCTGGTATCGTATGTAAAGTGGATACGGGCGGGGGAGTTGCCGGAAGAATAAGAGGGAAAAGGCGGAGTAATCCGCCTTTTTGCTAACTTTGCAAAAAACATTGCATGGCGGATATTCCTCTACATAAAGCAGTTCAGCAATCCGATTTCGGGATATTTGCAAAGGAAGTTTCTCCTTTTTCCCCGAACCGGCTGATCAATTACACACATCGGGATAGTTACTATATATTCGGTATAGTGGAGAGTGGAACCTGTCGTATCGGTATTGATTTCAAAGATTGCGACTTGTCGGCGGGTAGCGTCATCTGCACCCAGCCGCATCAGGTGCATCGGATCGTTGATAAAGGGGATGCAAAGTCGTTTCTCTTATTCATCGACGGGGTATTTATAGATGCTCCGACCAAACAGACCCTTGCCGAGTATGCCTTATCGCCGATACCATTTAAGATAAGCGATACGCAACGCGCCGAATTGATCCAACTGTTTGCTATGATTCTCCGCAGGATAGGCGAGCGGGAAAATGATGAATCGAAAACAGTTTTACAGAATCTGGCATGTACCGTTGTCGGGATCATAACGGATGCCGCCCGGAAAGTAATCGGGCAGGAATCCAAAAACAGAAGGCACATTGAAATTACATTGGCTTTCAAAGAATTACTTTCTGCTAATGAGCAAATAAACAGAAATGTATCTCATTATGCAGAATCTTTGCACATCTCACCCGTGTATCTGAACGAGGTGATTAAGAACGTTACAGGCGTGAGCGTAAGCAGGTACATTCAAAACGAACTCATATTGCATGCCAAACGAATGTTGGTATATACCTCTCTGACTGTGCGAGAGATTTCTATTCATCTGGGGATAGATGATTATGCCTATTTCACACGGTTGTTCACAAAGGCGGTTGGCATGAGTCCCACTCTCTACCGGAAAAAATACCTCGGATAGTACAATCTTAACCTTACATAGTCTATTCTTCTATTTATCAATGCACTGTAACTTTGCAAACAAAAAAGATGAATAGAAACAGATTTATTTACTTCACGGATTTAATGTTGCTCCTTGTATTTATTTTATCATTCTACACGGGCGTCGAGTTGCATATTGCAGGACAAAGTGTCGATCATGAGAGTTGGCATATCTGGGCAATATTTCACACGAATACCAGTCTGCTGTTTATGATATTGGGGATTATCCATGTCAAGAGTCATTGGGCTTGGTATAAGGGGCTGAGAACGGTAGGGTGCAAAGGAAAAAGAAAAGCTGTATTGCTATTATCCATCGTTTTTCTGCTGGCAGTTGTTTCGGGGATATTACTGGTGTGCTTCGTTGATGGTGCAAACTCTTCGCTGGGGTTGTGGCATTATAGAATCGGTATTTTTGTAAGTGTTTTGGGGGTACTTCATATATTGAAGAGGAAAAGGGGGCTGTATAAGGGGGTGAGGAGGCATGTGCTTGGGAACAGGGGAGGGGAGAAATGAGTTTCTACCCTTTCTTCCTTTAATTTGGCAATCAGTGATTGCCAAATTAACAAGAATTGCATGCCGTTCTTCCTCTTACAAACAATATCAATTTATGCAGAAACTGTTTCAGGAGTTAGAATTTGAATATCTAATGCATTTTCTATTTTTGTCAGCGTTTCTAATGAAAGATTTTCTTTACCTTTCAGTATTTTAGAAATGTATTGCTGACTACAATTCATTCTTTCAGCCAGTTGTTTTTGAGTTATTTTCATTTGCTCCATTTTATCAAGCATCTGCATAGCTATTTTCTGAGAATAGCGAAGCCATGATTTATTTGCTATTCTGTATTCAGCTTCTTCCCGCCAATGGGATGGAGTGGGCGAAGCGTGTTCTCTGAGTTTGCTGACAACATCCTCCATAATGTCCTCCTTTTTAAAGTTCGTTTATATAATCAGTAAAACCTTCTTCATCAATAATTCTTTCATCTAATAAAAAACGACGAACTTTCTCAATTTTTATCAGTTCAAGTTGAGTGTGTTCTCGTTCTTGCATGGTGGCAGTTAAATTAAACACTGAAGGTATTCGCTATCTTCAATGGTATCTGTGATTGCCTGATTTATGTCTGTAATTTTGAAATAGCAAGAGATATCATCTAAGTTTGTTTTAAAAAAACTTCGTAACCAAATCACATCGTTCCACTGATCGAACAACTTATAAAGTTCATTCTCTGTTTCTCCTACATATTTTACAGCCCATAATCGACCATCACCTGTAATATCGTCAAATGTCATTGTGTTTTTATTTTGTGCAAAGTTAATTAATAATCTCTGTAATACAACTAATAAGTTGTATTATTCAGGGATATATCTGTATTTTTAACTGTATAATCCGAATTTGTCTTTTTTTAATTCATATTACGAAACTCAACAGGAGTTTGTCCGGTTTTACTTTTGAACAAACGGCTAAAATATTGTGGATATTCAAATCCGAGTGAAAAGGCTATTTCATTTACGGACAAATTGGTACTCAGTAATAAGTTTTTGGCCCTTTCAATCAAATAGATGTGAATATGTTGTTGTGTATTCAAACCTGTAAGACTTCGGAGCATATCGCTCAAATAATGTGTAGACATGGATAATTCCGAGGCAATGTCGGCAGCTGTAATGAGTTTATCTTTGTCTTTTTCAAAATGATTATGAAGTACGGACTGAAAGCGTGTCAGCACATCCGATTCAACACTGTTTCGTGTTCGAAACTGCCGGGTGTAAAAACGTTCGGAATAATTCAATAGGACATCCAGCTGGGAGACAATTATATCCTGTGTATGTTCGTCTATATTTCGCTGGTATTCATTTTCCATATTCTCCATTACTCCTTCAATTATCAACCGTTCCGCCTCTGACATGTGTAAGGCTTCATTCGTTTCATAAGAAAAGAACTTCAATTTGCCAATCTTCATCCCCAACGGATATTTGCGAACAAAATCAGGATGGAATGCCAGCAACCAACCCCATCTGCCGGAATTTTCTGTTTTTTCATTCCAGGAATGTATTTGTCCCGGAGCGAAAAAGCTTATTGCTCCTTTCTTGAAATCATAATCCCGCCAACCATATTTTGCATTACAGGTTGAACCGTCTTTTATTGTAATGGTATATAGATTAAGTTGCACAGGGTTTCCAATAGGAATAAACTCCTTTACATCTGTCAGGCGATTAATGCTAATTAACGGATGATTGGTAGCCGGACAGCCGAAGAGTTCTGTATACTCTTCAATTGTATTTATTTTGATTATTTCATTGGATTCCATGATCTCAGTCATTAATGTATTTGACATCTACAAAGATAACATATTTTTTAATTTCTGGCATACCACACTATATAATAGGATTTTGACGTATCAACTTCCACCGCTGATTGTCCGAATCCTGTTTCGGCATAAAAATTATATCTGAATTGTTCTCATCAGAGGTAATGGTCAGATACAGTTCGGAATCTTTTAATCGTATTAAATAAGTTTCATTCGGCTGTTTGATGAACTCCCAATATTGAAAATGACTTCCACCTAATGTTTGTTGCCACAGGTTTACACCCGGTTCGGGGGGGGCTGACGGTTCGAAGGTTTTTTGCGTATAAAGATTTTTAAGCAGGTACGCATTATCTTCCAATTCGATGAGTTGCCATGTGATGCATTCCCAATTGTTATGATTGTAAAGAATGATCTTTGTGCCTTCATCGTTTCCTGCATTATGTACTCTGATATCCTTGCCAGTACCGACGTTCTGAATAGCATAAGTATTCGCATAATTCCGTTTCTTTTTGACGTCTTTATAAATTCGCGGAGCAAAGATTATGGCTGAAAGTACTATCAGGATAAGTAGTGTGATAAGGGTTGCTTTCATAAATATGGTTTTATTATGTTCATACTGTAATCCCAAACTATCTGTTCGTTTTTGGGCGAATAATATTTATCACTGGGCTTTTCTTCGCCTTTCAATCCGTAATATTTACCGGTAATGCCTTCCAAATCGGGAGAGGTCGCGGCATAAATGCTGCTGGCTGCTCCTTCTGCTGCTGTTTTCATAAGCGGCCTCCAAAGAAAGTATATGATTTTAGTAGTCAATGACTTTGTGGATTCACGCCCAAGACTGGATGTTGCAGAAGCCGGGTGTACGGTATTGAACGTGATATTGCCGATACCTGCCTTTGCCATTTCAGATACAAAGTGCCTCATTATCCAGATCACATATAGCTTCGATAGGCCGTATGCTTTGCCCATAGAATAATTATTTTTCAATTCAATATTGCTGAGAGTAGGTTTACCAGCCATTTTATGTGCTGCCGAGGTAACGGTTACTACCCTTGCTGACGGACTTTTCTTTAGAAGGGGCAACAGAAGGATAGTCAGTAGGTGCGGAGCGAAAACATTGATGGACATTGTTTTCTCATGTCCCTCAGCTGTTGTTTCTCTTTTGCCCGTAAACTGTGCTCCGGCATTATTCACAAGTACGTCCAAGCGGTCGTATTTCTGCTTGATATTATCTGCAAAACGTTTGATTTCAGCAAGTGATAGAAAATCGGCAACCAGATACTCTATATTGTTATTGCCCGATTTCGTCTTGACCTCTTCGTATGCTGATTTGGTTTTCTGAGGATTACGACCGTGCATGATGATCGTATGTCCTTGCTTTGCAAGAGCTTTGGCGGTTTCTTTACCGATACCGTCTGATGCTCCTGTAATGAGAATGACTTTGTTATCCATTTTGTTATACTTTAAATTTATTGATATGTTATTCTTTACCTCAAATATTCATATTCCCATTGATGTAGAAACGATGAATTGTTTCATTTGAAATATGATAGGCAAAGATATGGGGCAGCATTTAATAGATGACTAAACAAAACGGGGATAGTTCTATACAAAACGAAGTAATACAGATGATTTACACTTTTGCTGTGAGATAGCGGTATAGTGATGGCGAAAGATTTGAAAAACACCACCATGTTTTTCAAATCTTTCGCCGCTTTTTTAAATCTTTCCACCAACTTTCTGGAGGATATTTCCTTGCTTTTATTCCTATATGTCTTTTATCATATGGATTGTAGTGGCGGTATGTCCTGAATTGCCTAATCGTGATTCCAAATGCCGGAAGCCTTTACGTTCGTATAGGGAGACTGCATTTTGAAATTGAGGAAATGATTCGATATAGAGTTGCTTATATCCACTTTCTTTGGCTTTCTCTTCGACCATATTGAGCAGGGCAGAACCTACTTTCTTTCCTCTGAGCAAAGGAGAAAGGTAGAACTTAACTATTTCGGCACAATCCGTATCTAATCCTTCTGTCGGATAAAAGCCGCAACCTCCTACTATGTTACTATTGTATTCTACAACCCAATACCCGGCTCGGGGATGTTGGTAGAAGCTTTGAAATAATCTGTCCGTCAGCGGGTCACTATATACACTTTCTGTTTTAGGTGCATCAAACTCTTCAAAGATTTTGCGTATCAGGGCAGCTATTTCCTTATTGTCTTTTTCTTCGATAGGACGAATGGTGATGGTCTCCGTTATAGGACCGTTTACAGCATGAATGATTCGGATGTTACTGTTTATTTCTTGAGTCATTTTTGATGTGTCATTAATGATTGAACTCACGAAATTACGGAATTAATGCTAAAGTAAAATACGACATAGTAGTTTTTTATAAAATCAGTTAGGTAGGGTTAGGTTCTTTTTAAAACTTTCGTGAGAAAGAATAAAAATAGAAAGTAATTACTTTCTGAAATTTAAGTGTATAGGGGAAGTTGTAAAAGTAACCTAACCTGACCTAACTGCTAATAATATTTAGATTGATAACCTACATCACATTTAGCCAACGGCTGATATTACGCTCTTCCGCACTGAACTCTACTCCAAGTTTTATCACTTCACGTCCGTCAGTCTGATAAGGAATCAGATAACCTTTGTCTTCAATCTGTTGCAGGGCTTCTTCGGCTGTACCGTTCAATTTGAATTCGAAGACGTAAATGTATTTAGGGGTTTTTACTACGGCATCTGCACGTCCTGTGGCACTTTCAACTTCTGCTTGGGTGAACTGTCCCATCAGTTTGAAAACCAAATAGAAAACGACTTGGTAATGACGTTCGGTCTTCGCGTTCAGTTGATAGGGGAAATCGGCAAAGAAGGCTTGTAGGCGGGTGAGGAAGGCATTGTAATCGCCTGCACGTAACTCTTGCACAAATTTACCGATATAAAAACCTTGGTCGCTGTTTGTCATTGAAGTATAGAATGGTACCAGAAAATTGATGAAACCGTAACGAACTTCATCGTTTGGGAATAACAACAAATAGTTGCCGAATTCCTTGTCATAATCCTTTATAGTAAGATAACCACTCTGATAAATCAACGGAATCGGATTATTAGCTTCTACACGATACTCAGAGAACATAGAAGCCGGAGCTTCGATGCCATCAAGTAAGATACGAAGGTCATATTCTGACTTTCGGAGCATTTCAACCAGAAAAGTCGGGGTTCCTGTCTGAAACCAGTAATCTCCTAATTCCCGTTTACTGAAAGCATTCAGCACACTGAAAGGATTAAAGACTCCGTCTCCTTTTGGATGAAAGTGATAGCCATCGTACTGACGGGCCATTTTATCGACAGTTTCTTCTGCAGACAGCTTGTTAACTCTGCCGAATTCTTCTATCTCGGGCGTAAAGGTTTCAACCAACTCTGTCCGGGTGATGCCGCATACTGTGGCATAAGAATAATCAAGGCTGATGTCATTCAGTTGATTCAGATCACCAAATGCACTGACTTGTGAGAATTTAGTGACTCCCGTAAGGAAAACAAAACGTAGGTAGCGGTCGGCACTTTTCAGTACGCCGTAAAAAGCTTTTAGAGTTTTGCGATAATCTTCCAGTAGGGTATCATTATTGAGGGCTTGCAACAGAGGTTTGTCGTACTCATCCACTAAGACCACTACACCACAACCTGCCTGTTCGTAGGCGCGTTCTATGACATACGTAAAGCGTTCTTCGGGGCTACGATCCTTTTTTACATTTCCGTACACAACTTCCCATTTTTCCAACGTTTGGTTGAGCATTGCTATTAGGTCGGCTGGAGTTTCATACTTTTTGGCATTCAAATCCAAATGTAGTATGGGAAATTTCTTCCATTCCGTTTCCATTTTTTCAATGGCAAGGCCTTCAAAGAGTTCCTTCTGGCCTTCGAAGTAAGCCTCGAAAGTGGACAGGAGCAGACTCTTGCCAAAACGGCGCGGACGACTCAGGAAATAAGGCTTGCCTGTATTGGCAATACGCCAAACAAGCGCAGTCTTATCTACATACAAATAGTTCTCTTTGCGAAGTTTCTCAAAAGTTTGTATTCCGATAGGAAGCTTGCGTAGCAATGTATTATATTCCATAAAACACACATTTTTTCTTTTATAGCTTCGAAGATAATTATTATTTTTCAGAATGGTTCGTTTTGGCACAGTTTTGATTTAGCTTGCCTCACTGATACAACTGATTATTCCTCACACTCTCCACCTCCAGAAGTATTACCTCGTAGCGCCTCATATTCTTGCTTGTAACATACTGGAAGCCATATTTGGTGAGAATCTTCCCTAACAGGATTTTTCCGGCATGGTTATATTGATAGCCGGTTCTGTTTCTGATTTCTTCCGCTATTTCACTCACCGTCATATACTTGAAACTTTCGAAACGCTCCGGTTTGCGGAAATGCGTCAGTAACATTTCTTCTTCGGGAGTCTGAAAGATGAAAGGCTTGTTGTTGCGCTCTATCTCATTATTTTCGTCGGCTTCGAACCAGTAGCGATAGCCGGTGTCCAGCAGATGCTTGATTTGGGCGTAGAGCTGTGGGTAGTCGATTTCGTAGCGGTCTATCTTTTCGATTTCATAGCAGAGGAAGCGGCGGTTGCCGGTAGGATCGTACAACACTTGCGGGTAGTTGCAGGTACCGGCAAAGGATGCCCAGTGGGGTAGGTTCAGAGTATGGCGGGCATAAGGCAGCCGGATGCTGATAAACTTCCGGGTGATGAGGTCCTTCAGCAGACTGAGTTCGTGCCCCGTCATACCCTCGAACTCATCGAAGTTGATGAGCATAAATTCCGCCATGCGGGAGAGGTCGTCCTTGTTGCCGGCGGAGATGATGCCGGTACTGAGATAATCGGTTCGTAAGTCATTTGACAGAATTTTGTTGATGAAAGTCGTTTTTCCCAGGTTCTGCTTGCTGCATAGCAGGAGGCAGAGGTGGTTCACTACCTCTTCTTGCGTGGCTGCGGCTACCATACCTACCAGAAAGTGCCTGAAACCTTTCAGCCAGAATTCTCTTTGGGCAGGGATGGTGTGGACACTTTCGGCAAGGCGGCCGATGTGGTCGATACCGTCCCATTGGGGCAGATGATTCATATACTCGCGGATGGGATGGTAGGAGAAACTGAAATCGGAGTAGATCAGGTTTTCCATGTTCTTGACGCTGCAAGGATAACCGGCTTCGTTCAGCTCCATCCAGATGCTGTTACTTACCATGTCATCCAGCATGACGAAATCCTCTTCACCCTTTTTGCGACATTCCATGCGGTGCTTCATCTGGTTGTAGCGCGTTTCGTAATGACTGTTGATATACTGTCCGATGCGGAGGAAGTTCCATTGCGAGGTTCTCAACTTACGTGTGTTAAATTCGTCCGTATGCTGATAAGCACTGTCCGTCAGGGAATCTATTTCTTCGGGCGGCATATCGGTGAAGTTGAGGCGCAGGAAAGGGGCGACTTCTTCTTTGGGAATGCCGTAAGCATTGTATGTGCAGGTTAGCCGGAACAGATAGTTGTTGCGGTTGCCTTCTTCGTACTTGTTTTTGTGATCGTGATAGTAAAGAAGGAGGGCGAGCAGGGAACGACTTTCGCTTTGGGGATAAGAGATGTTGTTCGAAGGCTTTTGGTACGGAGGAGTTTCTGTAGTTGTTCCTGAAGACTTTTTCCGTCCGGGAGTTTTCTTTTTCTTTTCTCTGAGAGGACGGTTGAGGTCGACGATGAGAACTTGTGGATTAGGGTTCAGATAGACATTCTCGTCGTGAGGCAGATAGCAGATACGTGTCATGTCTTTGCCCGATTCGTCGATGTCCGTTTGGCAAAGCTCTTCGTAGAGTGAAGCAACCTGGTCGTAGGCATGCGCATGGTAGTTGCGGACTTCTTCGGGAGATTGCGGCAGGGTGCCGTCGGGTAGACTGGTGATTGTGGTCAGTTTGTAGCCGTTGCCCTTCGGACTGGTAAAGCTGATGTGGGTATGCGGATTTCCGGTGACTGCCTTTGAGATGCGTGCCAGTTCTTCGGGGGATTTCTTGTCGAGGTCGAGGACGATTTCTCCGTTGTACTCACTGAGTTTGTCGTATCGGCGTCCACCGGTGAAGCGGGCGGAGAAGGTGACGGAGGGAAGTTCTCCTTTTATGGAATCGGCGGTTGCGATGTCATTGGCAGTGATATGCTGTCGGATGTCAAGAGTCATGTGTGCCAGTTTTTCATCGTGGCGGATGAGGTTGGCCACTTCTTCGTCGGTTACTTCGGCGCAGGGCGGTTGTTTTTTGTTTTGATAATATGAATACTTCATTGTTTGTATAAATTTTGTTGCAAATTAACAGATGTGTTCGATAACAGGAAATAACTTTTGGTTTTTCGCGTAAAGTTAAGTTTAAGGTTCGCCCAGGTAGTCGACTATTACTTTTACTTGGCGGGGCGTGAAAATGTGATTCCGGTCCTGATAACCCAAATGAATCAGTTCTGCGTGAAGTTCGGCGTTGTGGAGTATCCAGCGGCGAAGTACTTGGGTGGCGTTTTTAAGAGTTAATTGTGGATTGTAAAGATGAGCCAGTTCCGATTTTGTGTAACTGCGCACTGTGAAAGTGCTTTTTTCTTCTTTCATTTTCTTGTATTTATTGATTTTTAGTGTGATGTAAATTTACTAAAAATAAACGGTTGATGAAAGTTCTGGGACGTGTTTTTTTCAATAATATTCGTAAAGCTTCATTGGCGACTGAGGGGTATCTGCCATCCGGTATATTTGCAGTGTAAATCGGTGATTTACATTCATTTTAAAAATTTAATTGATATGGCAACATCCATGAATTATTCGGTGGTGGCTCGTAAAAATCCTTCCAAGAAGAGTGAGCCCGCAAAGTATTATGCCCTGGCGCAAGCCTCGGGCGAGTTGGACTTCGACGAAATGTGCGAAGCGATAACCGGACGTACCACGTGTACGGAAACTGATGTGCGTGCCGCACTGGCGGGCATCATCTATGAGGCGAAGCGTGCCCTGAAAGCGGGGCGCATTGTCAGGTTGGGAGATCTGGGCTCTATGCAGATGGGCGTCAGCAGTAAGGGCGCAGAAAAGGCGGAAGATTTCACGCTATCCATGATTAAGAAATCACGTATCAACTTCCGTCCCGGCAAAGGGTTGACGGACATCACGAAGACAATGGCGTACACACGTGTGGTGACGCGAAGCATGCAGTCATCCGAATCGGGTGGTTCTGCTGATGGAGGGATTGAAGAGAATCCGCTGGGATAGAATCACTAAACATTAAATCACTAAAAACTGATCGTTATGAAGAAGATTACCTGGGACACTGTATTGAAAGTTGTTATTGCGATGGCTTCTGCCTTATTGGGGGCGCTGAGTGCACATGCTATGACGATATAAATGGTAGTTATGAGAAAGATTGATCTGATTATTATTCACTGTTCCGCCACAAGGGCGGACAGTGATTTCAGTGCGCAGGACGTGGATACGGCGCACCGTTACAGGGGCTTTTCATCGTGGGGGTATCACTATTATATCCGGAAGTCGGGACAGGTGGAGTTGATGAGGTCGGAAGATGTGCCCGGGGCGCATGCCCGTGGATACAATGCGAATAGTCTTGGAGTGTGTTATGAAGGTGGTCTGGATGTGAATGGACGTCCTGCCGATACGCGGACTTTACGGCAGAAAGAGGCGATGCACCGATTGGTAGCCAATCTGTTGCAGAGTTATCCGGAGGCACGGGTGGTGGGGCACCGGGATTTGAGTCCTGATAAAAACTACAACGGCATTGTAGATCCCTGGGAAAGGACGAAAGAGTGTCCTTGTTTTGAAGTAAAAGCGGAGGCGTGGGAGTAAAAAACTCCCCGCCTTTTTTTGTGCGTGTCGAAGTATTGTTATATTTGTGGCAACATATTGAAAAACACTATTGAATATGAGACACCGATTTATCTCTGAGAGATGTAAAATATTTGGTTTATTTCTTCTGTTGGCAGCCGGTTCGGCTGCACTTCGCGCCCAGGATCAGCCGGGCATTAAAAACATACGTACTGTGGTGTATGAGCCGCTACTGAAGGATACTACGTGGGTGACCGGTAAGGTGGTGGATTACATTACATTCGTGAAGTACGATAGCAAAGGTCGTAAGATGGTAGAGAACAGGCTGAAGCCGGACGGCAGTCCGCATGGTAAACTGGTGTATGTGTATAACTCTGCCGGACAGGTGTCGCGTGAGATTTACGCGACTGCGGATAAAGGAGTCAGCGATTGTTGGGGCTATACATACGATGAAAAAGGGCGGCTGAATTGCATTGCCTATATGAACGGGCAGGAAGATACACTTCAGATTACTTCTGCCTTGTATGATGAAGCGGGAAAGATATTGAAAACGTACTCCAGAGACTATGTGAAAAAGAGGTCATTGGGCAGACAAGTGCTGTATAATGCGGATGGAACGCCGGAGAAGATCATCTTGATGGGTGGTCCGGATGAAAAGATGGAACGCGTGGGAGAATACCCGATTGGAAAGGGGGATACACTGACTTTGAAAAGAAGGGGTGCACTACAGTTAGGTAAGATGCGGGTGGTGAAAGATGATAATCAGAAGAATCCGATTCGGAAGATAGATGAAGCGGGTAACTGGACAGAGCGTTTTGAAGGTTGCAATGAATATGGAGAACCGAATTTCATAATCCGCAGGGATATAGAGTATGCAGGCGGTGGAAATGACTGGGAGGAAATACCCGTGCGTGGTAAAGTGAAGAAGGTACAGCAAAGGTCGTACGTTGCCATCGCCAAAGGTCCGCAGGCGGTGGATAAGGGAGAGAAGAAAGGGCAGTTCTTCGTTTACGAGTTTGGTGAAAACGGACGGAAAGTAAAAGAGGAACGGTTCACGGAAGCGGGAGTATGTCGGGAAAAGATTCAGTATGAATATGATGAGAATGGGAATTTGTCGAAAGAAAGTCATTATACACCGGCGGGTGTGCTGACGGTAAACAAGAATTATGGATACGATAAGGAAGGGCGTCTCAAGCACTGTTCAATACTGGATGGTAAGGGTGAAATTATGCAGCGGGATGTGTATCGCTATGATATAGAAGGTAATATGGTACAGGAAGTCGGTTACCTGACGAATGGAACAAAATGTAGTGAGTTCCGTTATATATATGATTCCTATGGGCAGCAAATAGAGCGGAAAGTGCTGTTGCAACCCGAAGGATCTGATCCGGTTGGCTCTGTTCGGAGAGGCTATAATTTTCAGGGACGTGTAGTGTTCGAGGAATATCTTTCACCGGATGGTACATCTCAAAGCCAGCATACGTATCGGTACAATATCAAAGGGGAACTGGTTTCCGGAACAGAGCGTCCGGAAGGGCAAACCGAAGAAGTGAAATACGTCTATAAATTCCATAATGACAACCAAGGAAACTGGAAAATCAGAATCAAGTATATAGACGATGTGCCGGTGGTGTACGAAGAGCGTGAATATACATATTATTAGTGTGGATATTAGGCGCGGATTACACGGATTGCGCGGATTTAAAGCTGCGCTATTGTGTCGATTAACTAAAAAATTCGCGTAATCCGTGTAATCCGCGCCTAAAAAAGTACCATTTACAATCTTTTTGTAGAATCTGCGAAACTTGAATTAAAAATAAAAACGAAATTGTATGAAGAAGATTATTAACCCGTGGAAAGATTTGGAAGGATACAATTGTTTCGGTTGTGCTCCCAATAATGAGTCCGGTGTGAAAATGGAGTTTTACGAGGATGGCGATGAGGTGGTAAGCATCTGGAAGCCGCGTCCGGAGTATCAGGGTTGGCTGAATACATTGCATGGTGGCATTCAGTCGGTGTTGCTGGATGAAATTTGCGGATGGGTGGTAGTGCGTAAGTTGCAGACAAGCGGGGTGACTTCGAAGATGGAAACTCGTTTTCGTAAACCGGTATCGACTACGGACTCGCATGTCGTGTTGCGGGCTTCCATACGCGAGCAGAAGCGGAATATTGTGATCATCGATGCGAAACTTTATAATGAGGCGGGAGAGGTGTGCTCGGAGGCGGTATGCACTTACTTCACTTTCCCGAAGGAGAAGGCGGAACAGGAAATGCACTTTCATCACTGCGATGTGGAGAAGGAGGAGATTCTGCCGCTGATTTAAGTTTGCTTACTATGGACGGTTAATGATAATAATTTTAGGCGCGGATTACGCGGATTACACGGATTCTTTTCCTGTAATATAGTGTGATAGCGCAGCCATTAATCCGTGTAATCCGCGCCTAAAATTATTATCAGCATTTAGTTCATTACTTTTCCATAACAAATTAATCTGTGCAAATCAGTGTAATTTGTAACGTAAACTAAGAAAATGATAGGAAAATGAAACTTTTTGTGATAAATCTTTGGAAGTTTCAAACGGATAGTTTACTTTTGTCGCATCAAAACAAAAGAATTGTATGAAAAATATTGTTGCACATCATCACCATCATCATTACCTGACGAATAATCGGTAGGCGTATGATTGTATGTGCATAATGAATAAACATATAAATGACGAGGCTTGCCGGATAGTGGCAAGCCTCGTTTTTTGTTTTCAAGAGTTTAGTTAAGTCTAGTTTAGTTTTTGTAAGTAGTTAAATCGTAAAATTATAAATAAGATTATGTTATTAAGAATTGCAGTACAAGCTAAAGGTCGTCTTTATGACGAGACGATGTCATTTCTGGGAGAGTCAGATATCAAATTAAATGCAGTGAAACGTTCACTGCTGGTACAATCGTCTAATTTTCCTGTAGAGGTATTATTTTTGCGTGATGATGATATTCCGCAGTCGGTGGCAACAGGCGTGGCGGATATAGGTATCGTAGGCGAGAATGAATATGTGGAGAAGAATGAAAATGCAGAGATTGTAAAGCGTCTCGGATTCAGTAAATGCCGTTTGTCACTGGCTATTCCGAAGGATATCGAATATCCGGGTGTGCAGTGGTTTGAAGGACGGAAGATTGCGACGTCGTATCCGGGTATCCTCAGTACATTCCTGAAAACTCAGAATGTGAATGCGGAGATACACGTGATTACAGGTTCCGTAGAAGTGGCACCGGGCATCGGACTGGCAGATGCGATTTTTGATATTGTTAGTTCGGGTTCTACGCTAGTGAGCAACCGGTTGAGAGAAGTGGAAGTGGTGATGAAATCGGAAGCACTGCTGATTGGTAACAGGAATCTGTGCGATGAGAAAAAGGAAATCCTGAAAGAGTTGCTCTTTCGTATGGATGCTGTGAAGACGGCGGAAGATAAGAAGTATGTGTTGATGAATGCACCGAAGGAACAGTTGGAAGAGATTATCCAGGTGCTTCCGGGTATGAAGAGTCCGACGGTGATGCCGTTGGCACAAGAGGGTTGGTGCTCGGTACATACGGTGCTGGATGAAAAGTGCTTCTGGGAGATTATAGGAAAGCTGAAGTCGCTGGGGGCAGAAGGAATTTTGGTGCTGCCGATTGAAAAAATGATATTGTGATGTACTTTTCTTTTGTCTTGAGACAAAAGAAAAGATACCAAAAGAAAAACTCAAGGCTGCACTTCCGGAGCTACTCCGGTAGCATTTTCAGCTAAAGGGCAGGAACTCGCTACGCTCAAACAGCCTGCCCTTCTTGACGCTGAAAATACGACCTGCGTTTGACGCTCCTACAGTGAGGCCGGGGGACCATTCGGGGTGATGGTGTAGGGGTGATAGTGTAGGAAGGATGGTGTAGAATGAATATTAAAAATGAAATGATATGAAATTAATAAATAATCCGGATAGATCACAATGGGCGGAGATATTGAAACGTCCGGTGATGAATACTGAGAATCTGTTCGATACGGTGCGGGGGATTATAGACCGCGTGAAGTCGGACGGTGACCGTGCGGTGCTGGAGATGGAGGCAAAGTTTGATAAGGCGGAGCTGACATCACTGGCGGTGACGGAGGCGGAATTGAAAGAAGCGGAGACGCTGGTGGATGAAAAGCTGAAGGCGGCTATCCGCCTAGCTAAACAGAATATTGAGACTTTTCATGCTGTACAGCGCTTTGAGGGCAAGAAGGTGGAAACCATGCCGGGCGTGACGTGCTGGCAAAAGGCGGTGGCTATTGAAAAGGTGGGATTGTATATTCCCGGAGGAACAGCTCCTCTGTTCTCTACGGTGCTGATGCTGGCTGTGCCTGCAAAGATTGCGGGCTGTAAGGAGATTGTGCTTTGCACACCGCCGGATAAAGAAGGAAGGGTGCATCCTGCTATTCTTTTTGCTGCACAGGTGGCAGGGGTGAACCGGATATTCAAGGCAGGTGGCGTACAGGCTATTGCTTCGATGGCTTATGGAACGGAAAGCGTGCCGAAAGTTTACAAGATATTTGGTCCGGGAAACCAGTATGTGACGGCAGCGAAACAGTTGGTCAGTCTGCGTGATGTGGCGATTGATATGCCTGCTGGTCCGTCGGAAGTGGAAGTGCTGGCGGATGAAACGGCAAATCCGGTATTTGTAGCTGCGGATCTGCTGAGCCAGGCAGAACACGGTGTGGATAGTCAGGCAATGCTGATTACCACTTCGGAGGCTTTGCAACAGGCTGTGAAAGAGGAGGTGGAACGTCAGTTGGAACTTCTGCCCCGTAAGGAAATTGCGGAGAAATCTCTTGCGAACAGTAAGCTTATTGTGGTGAAAGATATGGAAGAGGCCATCGAACTGACGAACGAATATGCGCCCGAACATCTGATTGTGGAAACTGCGGACTATATGCAGGTGGCAGAACGTGTGGTGAATGCGGGCTCCGTTTTCTTGGGATCGCTCTCACCGGAAAGTGCGGGAGACTATGCTTCGGGAACGAATCATACCTTGCCGACAAATGGGTATGCAAAAGCTTATAGTGGTGTGAGCCTGGATAGTTTTATCCGCAAGATTACGTTCCAGGAAATCCGTCAGGAAGGTATGAAGAATATCGGCCCTGCCATTGAAGAGATGGCGGCGAACGAACATCTGGATGCGCATAAAAATGCGGTAACAGTGAGATTAAAAACAATATAGAATACAAATTACACGAATTACACGAATAAGGGTAAAGATGAAATTTGTGTAATTCGCGTAATTAGTCTTCAATACTTTATCATATTATAGATCATGAAAACATTGCAAGAACTGACCCGTCCGAATATCTGGAAGCTGAAACCTTATTCTTCGGCACGTGATGAATATAAAGGTGTAACGGCATCGGTATTTCTCGATGCGAACGAGAATCCGTACAACCTGCCGCACAACCGCTATCCCGACCCGATGCAGTGGGAACTGAAAACGGAACTTTCCAAGATAAAGAAGGTGTCTCCCGAGCATATTTTCCTGGGCAATGGTAGCGACGAAGCTATCGACTTGGTCTTCCGTGCTTTCTGTGAGCCGGGAGTGGACAATGTGGTGGCTATCGATCCCACTTACGGCATGTATCAGGTATGTGCTGATGTGAATAATGTGGAGTATCGCAAAGTCTTGCTCGACGAGCATTTTCAATTCTCGGCAGACAAGTTGCTGGCAGCTGCGGATGAACGGACGAAGCTGATTTTCCTGTGCTCGCCTAATAATCCTACCGGAAACGATCTGTTGCGCAGTGAGATAGAGAAGTTGCTGCGTGAGTTTGAAGGACTGGTGATACTGGATGAGGCGTACAGTGACTTTTCAGAATCCCCATCGTTCTTGCTGGATTTAGATAAATATCCGAATCTTGTTGTGTTCCAGACTTTTTCTAAAGCATGGGGCTGTGCGGCTATCCGTCTGGGAATGGCGTTTGCTTCTACGGAAATCATCGGTATCCTGAGTAAGATAAAGTACCCTTATAATGTGAACCAACTGACTCAGAAACAGGCAATAGAGATGTTGCATAAGTACTATGAGATAGAGCGTTGGGTGAAGAGGCTGAAAGAGGAACGCGAGAATTTGGAGAATCGTTTTTCTGAACTGCCGTTGACGGTGAAAGTATTTCCGTCTGATGCCAATTTCTTCCTGGCACGGGTGACGGATGCGGTGAAAATCTATAATTATCTGGTAGGAGAGGGGATCATCGTCCGCAACCGTAATTCTATATCGCTTTGTGGCAACTGCCTGCGTGTGACGGTAGGAACGAGGATGGAGAATGATAAACTGATAGAAGCATTGAAAAGCTATGAGTAAGAAAGTATTATTTATAGACCGTGACGGGACTTTGGTGATTGAACCGCCCGTAGATTACCAGTTGGATTCGCTGGAAAAGCTGGAGTTTTATCCCAAAGTGATGCGTAACCTGGGCTTCATCCGTAGCAAATTGGATTTCGAGTTTGCGATGGTGACTAATCAGGATGGGTTGGGCACGGCTTCTTTCCCGGAAGAAACTTTCTGGCCTGCGCATAACCTGATGATGAAGACGCTGGAAGGTGAAGGAATTACATTTGATGAAATCTTCATCGACCGTAGTATGCCGGAAGATATGGCACCTACCCGGAAGCCGCGCACAGGGATGTTGACGAAGTATCTGAATAATCCGGAGTACGATCTTGCCGGAAGTTTCGTTATCGGTGACCGTCCTACGGATGTGGAACTGGCTAAGAATCTGGGGTGCCGGGCTATTTATTTGCAGGATGATACTGCATTGCTGAAGCCGGAATCAGAAGGTGGAGCTGCTGCCTGCGAAGGTTTGGAAGAGGTATGTGCCCTTGTCACGAAAGATTGGGATAAAGTTGCCGAATTTCTTTTTGCCGGAGAACGGAAAGCGGAAGTACGCCGTACAACAAAGGAAACGGATATTTTCGTGTCTCTGAATCTGGATGGTAACGGTGCCTGTGACATTCATACTGGACTGGGCTTCTTCGACCACATGCTGGAGCAAATAGGCAAGCATGGCGGTCTGGATCTGACAATCCATGTGAAAGGTGATTTGGAAGTGGATGAGCATCACACCATAGAAGACACTGCGATTGCATTAGGCGATTGCATCTATCAGGCATTGGGCAACAAGCGTGGCATCGAGCGTTATGGCTATGCCCTGACGATGGATGATTGCCTTTGCCAAGTTTGCCTGGACTTCGGTGGACGCCCCTGGCTGGTATGGGATGCAGAATTCAATCGTGAAAAGATTGGTGAGATGCCGACAGAAATGTTCCTGCATTTCTTCAAATCCCTGAGCGATGCCGCCAAGATGAACCTGAATGTCAAAGCGGAAGGTCAGAACGAGCACCATAAGATAGAAGGTATTTTCAAAGCGCTGGCCCGCGCTATAAAGATGGCGGTGAAGAGGGATATCTATCACTTTGAATTGCCGAGTTCGAAGGGAGTGCTTTAATTAGTGATTAGTGGGGTAGTGATAAGTGATTAGTACCCCACTAATCACTAATTACCGTCCATTTCTGAACATCCCCACTGTCCGATAATGAACACCCACCCCTGCCCAGAAGCATCCTGGCGCTTTGGCACGCTCTTTGCTTTTCTGTTTACAACTATTTTTTGATAAACATGAAAAGGAATATTTTACTCGCAGCTTGGATGCTATTTCCGTTCGCCGCTTTTGCACAGAACGATACATTGACAAACGAACGTGAACGTCTCATCACTTTAAATGAAGCGATAGCTTTGGCACGTACCCAGTCAGTGGATGCCGCCGTAGCGCTGAATGAATTGAAGACTTCATACTGGGAATATCGTACTTTCCGTGCCGACCTGTTACCGGAAGTGAATCTGAACGGTACTTTACCCAATTACAATAAATCTTACAGCAGATATCAAAACTCGGATGGTTCCTACTCATTTGTGCGTAACAATACGCTGGGACTTTCCGGAACGCTCTCCATAGACCAGAACTTATGGTTTACGGGCGGTAAACTGTCACTGGCTTCTTCTCTTGAATATATCAAGCAATTAGGATCCGGAGGAGATAAACGGTTTATGTCCGTCCCCGTCAGCCTGGAATTGTCGCAACCTATCTTCGGAGTGAACAATCTGAAGTGGAACCGTCGTATCGAACCGGTGAGATATGCAGAAGCAAAAGCTGCCTTTATCACTGCTACGGAACAGGTGACGATGAAGACAATCACTTATTTCTTCAATCTGCTGCTGGCAAAAGAAAATTTGAAAACTGCTCACCAGAATAAAGTGAATGCCGACCGTCTCTATGAAGTGGCAGTGGCAAAGCGCAAGATGGGGCAGATTTCTGAAAATGACCTGTTGCAGTTGAAACTGAATGCTTTGCAAGGTAAGGCGGATGTGACGGAAGCGGAGAGTAACCTGAATGCGAAAATGTTCCAGTTGCGTTCGTTCCTCGGTTTGTCGGAAGACGAGAATCTGAATCCGATGTTGCCGAATTCTGCACCGGATATGAAGATGGAATATAATCTTGTATTGAGCAAGGCTCTGGATCGGAACTCATTTGCACAGAATATCCGTCGTCGCCAGTTGGAAGCGGACTATGAAGTAGCTACGGCTCGCGGAAATTTGCGCAGCATCGACTTGTTTGCCAGTGTGGGTTATACAGGGCAGGATCGTGATTTGACTTCCGCTTACAAGGGGCTGCTTGATAATCAGATTGTGCAGGTAGGTGTGAAAGTACCTATCTTGGACTGGGGAAAACGTCGCGGAAAAGTACGTGTGGCAAAGAGTAATCGTGAAGTGGTGCTTTCCAGAATCCGGCAGGAACAGATGGACTTCAATCAGGATATTTTCCTGCTCGTAGCGAACTTCAATAATCAGGCACAACAATTGGGTATTGCACAGGAAGCTGACGGCATTGCCGAGAAACGTTATAAAACCAGTGTGGAAACCTTTATGATCGGACAAATCAGTACGCTGGACCTGAACGACGCACAGAAATCAAAAGATGAAGCAAGACAGAAACATATTTCCGAGCTTTATTATTATTGGTACTATTTCTATCAAATCCGCAGTCTGACACTTTGGGATTTTGAACGGAATTGCGAACTGGAGGCGGACTTTGAAGAAATTGTGAGAGACTGAGTTTGAGTTATGAGTTATGAATAATAACTTATAACTCATAACCGTTTTTCGCTTGTTATTGAAAAAAACAGTGTTATTCTGTGCTTTCTGTGTGAAATCGTTTATTTTTGCAAACCATAAAACAACGAAATCTTATGATACTGATAATCGACGATGATAGTGCCGTACGTTCTTCCCTCAGTTTTATGCTGAAACGTGCAGGATATGAAGCGCAAACTGTTCCCGGACCGCGCGAAGCAATGGATGTGGTGCGTGCCGAGGCACCTGCCCTCATTTTGATGGACATGAACTTCACCCTTTCCACAACGGGAGAAGAGGGATTGACTTTGCTGAAGCAAGTGAAAATATTCCGTCCCGATGTACCTGTTATCCTGATGACGGCGTGGGGAAGTATACAACTTGCTGTGCAGGGTATGCAGGCGGGCGCGTTCGACTTTATCACAAAGCCGTGGAACAATGCCGCTTTGCTGCAACGTATCGAGACAGCCCTTGAACTGACTGCCGTCCCGAAAGATGCACCGGAAGAACAAAGCGAGACGCTGAACCGCAGCCATATCATCGGAAAATCTCAGGGATTGATGGAAGTGCTGAATACGGTGGCACGCATTGCGCGTACCAATGCCTCGGTACTGATTACCGGTGAGAGTGGAACAGGTAAGGAGTTGATTGCCGAAGCCATCCACATCAACAGCCAGCGGGTGAAACAGCCGTTTGTAAAGGTCAACCTGGGCGGTATCTCGCAGAGCCTTTTTGAAAGCGAAATGTTCGGCCATAAGAAAGGTGCTTTTACGGATGCGACAACAGACCGTGTAGGACGCTTTGAACTTGCCAACAAGGGTACTATCTTTCTGGATGAAATCGGTGACCTCGATCCTTCCTGTCAGGTGAAACTGCTCCGTGTATTGCAGGATCAGACGTTTGAAGTGCTGGGTGACAGCCGTCCCCGCAAGACGGATATCCGGGTGGTATCCGCCACCAATGCCGACCTCCGCAAGATGGTATCGGAACGTACGTTCCGCGAAGATTTGTTTTATCGTATCAACCTGATAACCGTTAAGTTGCCTTCCCTTCGCGAACGCCGTGAAGATATTCCTTTGCTGGCACGCCACTTTGCCGACCGCCAGGCAGAGCTTAACGGACTGCCCCGCACGGAATTCTCGGCAGATGCCTTGAACTTCCTTTCCCGCTTGCCTTATCCGGGAAATATTCGTGAATTGAAGAATTTGGTAGAGCGTACGATCCTCGTCAGCGGAAAGTCGACGCTGGATGCTTCGGATTTCGACGCACAATATCTGCGTCCTAATGAACCGGTGAAGGCTTCGGACGCATCGTCTCTGGCAGGCATGACGCTGGATGAAATAGAGCGTCAGACTATTTTGCAGGCGCTCGATCGCCATAAGGGAAATCTCAGTCAGGTAGCTATGACGCTCGGCATCAGTCGTGCCGCGCTCTATCGCCGGCTGGAAAAGTTTAATATAACAGTCACAGAAAAGTGAGAATAAAGTTCTATTTCTCCATACTTGTCCTTTTCCTTCTGGGTTTAGGTGGTGTGCTTCTCTACTTGGCGAAGGGGATGAAGCCGTTGCACCTCTACATTGTAGAGGGAATCATTGCATTTATCCTGGTGTTCCTGTTTATCTTCTATCGTAAGATTGTGAAACCGATGAATATTATCGGCAGTGGTATGGAATTGCTGCGCGAACAGGATTTCAGCAGCAGGCTCAGCAAAGTAGGGCAATACGAGGCGGATCGCATTGTAAATGTGTTCAACCGTATGATGGAGCAATTGAAGAACGAACGTTTGCGTCTGCGCGAGCAAAACCATTTCCTGGACTTGCTTATCCAGGCTTCACCGATGGGAGTTGTCATTACCACACTGAACGGTGAAATATCCCAGCTTAATCCGATGGGATTGAAGATGATGGGAGTACGCCTGGAAGAGATTATGGGAAAGAAAATTGAGAATATAGACTCTCCTTTGGCTGAAGAACTGGCGAATATCTCAAAAGATCAGACGGCAGTGGTGCGTCTGAATGATGCGAATATCTATAAATGTACCCATTCCTCCTTTATCGACAGAGGTTTTCATCATCCTTTCTATCTGATAGAGAAGATGACGGACGAGGTGATGCGTGCTGAAAAGAAAGCGTATGAGAAGGTGATCCGCATGATTGCCCACGAGGTGAACAATACGACGGCGGGTATTACATCTACCCTCGATACCGTGGAGCAAGCCCTTTCCACTGAAGAGGATATGGAGGATATCTGCGATGTAATGCGCGTTTGCACCGAGCGTTGCTTCTCTATGAGCCGCTTTATCACCCGTTTTGCCGATGTCGTGAAGATTCCTGAGCCCGCCTTGGTTACGGGCAAACTGAATGAACTGGCTTCCATGTGTAAACGCTTTATGGAGGGTATGTGCAACGACCGGAATATCCTTCTCTGGCTGGAATGTGATCCGAAGTTGGAACCGGTACGCTTTGATGCGGCACTTTTGGAACAGGTATTGGTGAATATTATCAAGAATGCTGCGGAAAGCATTGAACATGCGCCCGAAGGAACGATCCAGCAGGGGAGGGTTGTAGTCCGTACAATCGCTCCTACCACGATTGAAGTGGTAGATAATGGCCCCGGTATAACAAAAGAGACTGAAGCAAAGCTCTTCAGTCCCTTTTTTTCCACCAAACCGAACGGGCAGGGAATCGGTCTGGTGTTTATTCGCGAGGTGCTTACCCGTCATGGGTGTACGTTCTCTTTACGCACGTACAGTGATGGGCTGACACGGTTCCGCATTATTTTTCCGTAGTCTTTTTCCATGCCTTTGCGTATTCGTCAAGAATCCGCTTGATGCCCTGGCCGATGACCACATAGTCCTTTTCGTTCAAGTTGGCAAGCGAGGCGCGTATGCTCCATTCCGGACCGTCGAAGCCACCGCCGTTCAGCAGGACGAGAGACGTTTCTTTCGCCAGGCGGAATACGACGTTCAGCGGGCTGTAGGTACGTTTCAGGTATTCTACGAAATCATCTCCATAGAATTTCTTTGCCCATACCAGCATGTCGATCTCTGTATAATACCCTACGCGGAGCGGATCTTTTATCAATGTGAATCCCGTGTTATCCCACAAGGCATGCAGACGCTTTTCAATGATTTCCATCATCTTCAGTTTATATTTATTTTCCTTATCCAGCAGGGCGAAGGAAGCGAATAAACTCATTTGCATCTGTTGGGGCAATGACAGGCCAGCGGTATGGTTCAGTGCAACCTGTCGGCTGTCGGCTACCATGCGGTCGATGAACTTCATTTTTTCGGGATGCAGAGTCAGGCTTGAGTAACGGCGGTTCAGTGCATTGCGTTTATCTTCCGGCAGGCGGGCGATTTGCTTGTCGTAGATGTTGTCTTCGTGCAGGGCGATGACGGCATCACGCCAACCGGTAGCTCCGAAGTATTTGGAGAAGGAATAGACACAAAGCGTATTGTGCGGCAGTTCAGCCATGAATGAGCGGAAGTGCGGGCTGAATGTGCCGTATACATCATCCGTGATAACCATCAGGTTGGGGTTATCATTCTTCACGATATCAACAATACGTGCCATCGTCTCCGGGCTGAGGGCGTAACTGGGCGGATTGCTGGGATTGGTTACGAAGAGCGCTTTGATGGCGGGATCTTTCAGGCGGTCGATGTCCTTGTCATTGTATTGCCAGAGGTGGAATCCGTCGTCCGTCATGCGGTCGGCATGTAGTTCTATCATGTTGAACTGGTAGCGACTTAGTTGCGGAATTTCAATGTAGGGGGTGAAAGCGGGCACCATCAGGGCGATACCGTCACCTTTATCCAGCAGGAAGTTTTCCTGGAGGGAGTCGAAGAGGTAACACATGGCGGCGGTTCCGCCTTCGGTGGCAAAGAGGTCGAATGTGCCTCGTGGAGGGCGGTTATCACACATTTCTTGCGACAGATAATCTTGCACCAGTATTTCGGTGAAATGCAGGATGCGGTCGGGCACAGGATACTGGTCGCCGATGACGGCTTCTGCCCATTCATGTACCAGGGAGTCGGGATCGGCGGCATGTTGCATTAACAGGTAGTTATAGGTTTGCTCCAGGAGCTTGGCACCGTGGGCGGCGTTGTTCTTTTTGAGGAAGGCTTCGAAACGGGAGGCAATGCCTTCTTTTTGAGGGATGCCGGCGATGCCTTCGGGGAGGTTCATGACGCGACGACATTCTTCCAGTCCAAACTGTCCCAGGAGGAAGAAGGCTTCGCGAGGGGTGGTAGCTATCCAGTTAGGATTACCGCGTCCTGCGTTCAGCATCGTGCGGGCAGTTTTCTTCAGGCTTTCATCGGCCATATCGATCAATTGGTTTTTCAGCTCGAATGGGCTGATTGTTTCCATTTTCTTTTCTAAGTTTTTGGTATCCATATCGTTAAGTTTTAATTGTTATCATATAATCTTTTGGTTCAATAAACTAATTCTGGGAGTGTGATAAGCTAACTCTCGGGATGCAAGAATCTATTTTCGGAAATGCATAAAATTATTCATACCATAATTGTTTTTGTATCTTACAATAAATGTGTTACTTTCTTACGATAGATATGTTTCTTTCTTACAATAGCTGTTGTAAGAATAATAATGTGCATTCTGAAGATTAATTCTTCGCATCGCGGCGATTAGTTTCTTGCATGCGGTATATCAGTTGTATGATATATCCGCCGGGTTAAATCAGCAGTACGATGACGACACCCCATATTATTAATAAGGTGTTGCCCACAGCATACGTTACCGTATAACCCAGTGCAGGCGTTTCGCTTTCCACCGCATCTTGTATTGCTCCCAGTGCGGCTGTCGTTGTACGTGCTCCGGCACAGCATCCCAGTGTTATTGCAGGGTGGAACTTGAAGACGTACTTACCCAGTAGTAAACCGATGATTAACGGCAAGGTAGTGGCTATGGCACCTACAATGAATAAACTGAGCCCGACATCCCGGAAACCCTGTACGAAACTCGGTCCGGCAGCTATTCCCACTACAGCAATGAACATATTCAGCCCTACATTATTCAGTACCCACAGGGAAGCTTCGGGAATACGTCCGAACGTAGGATGCTTGCTGCGTAGCCAACCGAAGAATAATCCGGCTATCAATGCGCCACCACTCGTACTTAGACTGATGGGGACACCACCGATGTGGATGGATAATGCACCGAACAAACCACCTATCAGAATTCCTAATCCAACGAATATCATATCCGTTTGGTGGGTAGGCCGATCCACATATCCTATTTGTACAGCGGCACTTTCCACTTCTTGCTTGGTGCCCACTACTTCGATGACGTCGCCGGCATCCAATTTTGTCTGTGCCAATACGGGTATTTCAATTCCCGCACGCTTGATGCTGCGGATGCTGACGCCATGCATGAATTTGTGCCGGCGGATATTTGCCACTGTTTTTCCGGCGAACGTTTTCTTTGTGACTGTGACAGGTAATGTCTCTGCCGGGAAATCGAGCAATTGTGCGTCCTGTATTTCATTGCCTATCCAGTCCTCTTCGCCGATAACGAATTCACGGCGTCCGCTGAGAACGACTTCGTCTCCTATATTCAATACGGTATTCGGGGATACATCCCGAACGACTCCTTGCTTACGCAGGCGCTCTACAAACAGGCGTTTGCCATCTTTCTGGAAGTACATTTCCAAGTCTATCACCCGACGGCCTTGCTTGAACCATTCGTTTTCTATCTTGTAGGCGCGGAAGGTTACGGGGCGTGCGGCGTGCATGAAACCCGGTTCGTCTGCCTCGGAACTACCCATTTTAGCTTCCAGTTCTTTGCAGGCAGCTTTTACTTTCTCCAGTCCGCCCAATAGTTTGGGACCGAGGGAGGAGAGTACCCAGGCTGAGCCTGCCGTACCGAAAACGTAAGTCACTGCATAAGATACGGGGATGATATTGATATAACTTTGGCGTTGCGCTTCGTCCAGTCCCATGTTTGCCATGGTGTCTTCGGCTACTCCGATGACGGCGGAGATGGTTTGCGAACCTGCCAGTAATCCGGCGGCTTCACCGGGATTGTAGCCCATTACGAGGGCGAGAAGCCAGGTTACCACCAATACCGATACACACATCAGCACGGCAAAGCCTACCTGGGGGAGTCCGTCTTTTTTCAGTCCGCGGAAGAACTGCGGTCCTACTTTATACCCGACGGCGAACAGAAAGAGAAGAAAGAACACGGATTTGATGGGGCCTGGCACGTCGATCTTCAACTGTCCTACCAATACGCCTACAAGCAATACGCTTGTGACCGTCCCCAAGCTGAACTTCCCGATGCGTAGCTTGCCAAGCCAGAACCCCAGAAACAGGGTGAGGAATATGGCAAGTTCGGGGCGCTCCCTGAGCTGGTTTATTATCCATTCCATAATTAAGTTGTTTAGGTTATTAATTGGTTTTCGATGCTTTTCGCGTCGTTTAAGATATATACAACAGCCTGCAAAAGGAAGTGTTTCGTGCAAAAGTGGTTTTTTAGAACATTTATTCAGTAAAACTGAACTTTCTAAAATAGTTTTCTTGCGTACCTTTGCGGGCGTTAAAGAAGGAAGAAAGAAGTGATGAGTTACAAGCTACAGGCTACAAGTGGCAATAACTTGCGCTTGTCGGTATAGCGCAGCCACTTGTAGCCTGTAGCTCGTAGCTTGTCACTTAATATAAAAATAGGTATGAGGTTTACTTTTTTAAGGATTTTATTGTTCATCAGCCTTTGCTGGATGAGCTTCCCCCTGCAAGCACAATATGTGGTACAAGGTGTTGTTACAGACTCGTTAACCCGTGAGCCTCTCCCATATACATCTGTGTATCTGAAAGGTACTACCGAAGGAGGTATGACCGATGACAAAGGACAGTTTTCTTTCAAGACCTACCGCCCCCAAGCCGTGCTGGTTATTTCTGCCATTGGATATAATGAATACACCCGTCTTATTCATCCGGCACAAGGTATCCGTCTTACCATCGCCCTTTCGCCGGCAACGTATGCCCTGAATGAAGTGGTGGTAAAGCCCAAACGGGAGCGATATAAGAAAAAAGATAATCCCGCCGTGGAATTTGTACGACAAATGATAGAACATCGGGATGACTATTCACCCAAAGAGTTGGACTTCTGGCAACGGGATCGTTATGAGAAGATGACCTTTGCCATCAACAACTTCGACAGCGTAAAGCAGCAGAAGTGGCTTTATCGTAAATTCAAGTTCCTGACGGACTATGTGGATACTTCCGCCGTTACGGGAAAGCCCGTGCTTGCCGTCTCCAACCGTGAACTGCTGGCTACAGATTATTACCGCAAATCTCCCAAAAGCCAGAAACAGCGTGTACATGCCCGCAAACAGGCCGGTGTGGATGAGATGCTTTCGCAGCAAGGCATGGAGCAAGCCATCAGTGTGACAATGACGGATGTGGATATTTATGAGAACAACATTACACTGTTTACCAATAAGTTCGTAAGTCCGCTCTCTTCACTGGGCCCTTCATTCTATAAATATTATCTGATGGACACGCTTACGATAGCGGGCCAACCTTGTGTGGATCTGACGTTCGTACCCTTCAATTCCGAATCCTTCGGTTTTACGGGACACTTGTACGTTACTTTGGATAGTACCTATTTCGTGCGTCGTGCCACCATGAACTTTCCACAGAAAATCAATCTGAATTTTGTGGATTATATGTCTCTTGAACAGAACTTTACCCGTGGGGCAGACGGTACGCGCCAGTTGGCTGACGAACATATCACTACCGAATTCAAGCTGGTGGACAACAGTGACGGTATCTATGCCAAGCGGGATGTATATTACAGGAATTATGTGTATGAACCTTCTGCGGATGCCCTTTCGGCCTTTAAGAAGCCGGAAAAAGTGATTGAGCCGGCCGAAGCAACGCATCGCACAGAAGCTTACTGGGACGATAACCGTCAGGTGGAAGTCAGCAAGAAAGAAACTTCCGTTGATAAAATGATGGCGCAGCTTCGCACGTATCCTGTCTATTACTGGACGGAGAAGACCTTGAAAGTGCTGTTTACCGGATATATACCCGCGCCTAAAGAGAAAGAACCCCTGTTCTATATAGGTATGATGAATACCACCATAAGCGGCAACACCCTGGAAGGTGTGCGTCTGCGTGCGGGAGGAATGACTACGGCGTGGCTCAATCCACACCTATTTTATAAAGGATACATGGCTTACGGTTTCAAAGACCATCGGATGAAGGGAATGGCTGAAGTGGAATATTCTTTCCATAAGAAGAAGGAGTATGCCAACGAGTTTCCTATTCACTCTTTGAAAGCACGATATACCTCGGATGTAAACCAATACGGGCAACATTACCTTTATACCAGTCAGGACAACGTATTCCTGAGCTTGAAGCGCCAGAAGGACGACCGGATAGGCTATCAGCGCAAGGCGGAGCTGACTTACACCAATGAGTTCCATTCCGGTTTCTCTTTTCAGCTCACTTCCCGCTTCCGGCAGGATGAGTCTTCGTATCTTATCCCTTTCCTGAAACAAGATGAGATGGCAACGCCCGTGAAGAATATATCGAATACCGAGTTTGAAGTAAAATTGCGTTATGCGCCGAATGAAAAATTCTTTCAGACGCAATGGAACCGCTTCCCGGTATCGCTGGATGCTCCGGTCTTCTCGCTTTCGCATACGATGGCTGCAAAAGGAGTGTTGGGCGGTGATTATACCTATCAATATACAGAGGCAGGTTTTCAGAAACGTTTCTGGTTTTCGGCCTTCGGCTATACGGACGTTATCCTGAAAGCCGGAAAAGTTTGGAATAAAGTACCTTTTCCGTTACTGATTATCCCGAACGCCAACCTCTCTTATACCATTCAGCCGGAGTCTTACTCCCTGATGAATGCCATGGAGTTTATGAATGATGAATATGCTTCGTGGGACGTTACTTATTATCTAAATGGCTTTTTGTTCAACCGCGTACCTTTGCTGAAAAAGTTGAAATGGCGTGAAGTCCTTTCGTTTCGGGGATTGTACGGGAATTTGAGCGACAAAAATAATCCGACAGTCAGCAATGACCTTTTTCGTTTTCCCGTCACAACCTCTTATATGGGGGATACCCCTTATATGGAGGTGGGTGTCGGTGTAGAGAATATTTTGAAGGTTCTCCGTTTCGATTATGTATGGCGATTAACTTACAGAAATCTGCCTGGAATTGATAAATCCGGTCTTAGAATCAGTCTGCACATGACATTTTAACTTAAATCTTACTAACAGAACATTAAATCGGATAAAATGACGAGTCTCAATTGAACAAAATAGCCTAAATTTGAGCAATTTTTTAAACTTTAAAAGATACAATGGCAATGAAAGAAAACATTAAGCCGGCAACTGGTCGTTTGGGTGTACTGGTAGTCGGAGTGGGTGGCGCGGTCTCAACCACCATGATCACGGGTACATTGGCTGCTCGTAAGGGACTGGCAAAACCTATTGGGTCTATTACACAGATGGCCACAATACGCATGGAGAACAACGACGAAAAGCTGATTAAGGACGTAGTGCCTTTGGCAGATTTGAACGACATTGTTTTCGGCGGATGGGATATCTTCCCTGATAATGCATACGAAGCTGCGATGTATGCAGAAGTTCTGAAAGAGAAAGATTTAAATCTGGTAAAAGAGGAATTGCAAGCCATCAAACCGATGCCTGCTGCCTTTGACCACAACTTTGCAAAACGTCTGAATGGTACATACATCAAGCAGGCTGCCACCCGTTGGGAAATGATGGAGCAACTGCGTGAGGATATCCGTAACTTCAAGGCTGCCAACAACTGCGAGCGTATTGCTGTGCTGTGGGCTGCAAGTACTGAAATCTACGTTCCGTTGTGCAAAGAACACGAGTCGCTTGCTGCTTTGGAAGAAGCAATGAAGGCTAATAACACGGAAGTGATTTCTCCGAGTATGTGCTACGCTTATGCTGCAATTGCAGAAGGTGCTCCGTTCATCATGGGTGCTCCTAACTTGTGTGTAGATACTCCGGCAATGTGGGAATTCTCTAAGAAGATGAATGTGCCCATCTCCGGTAAGGACTTCAAGAGTGGACAGACGCTGATGAAAACAGTGCTCGCTCCGATGTTCAAGACTCGTATGCTGGGTGTAAGCGGTTGGTTCTCTACCAACATCCTGGGTAACCGTGACGGCGAAGTGCTCGATCAACCCGAAAACTTCAAAACAAAAGAAGTCAGCAAGTTGTCTGTTATCGATAACATCTTCGAACCGGAAAAATATCCCGACCTCTATGGTGATGTTTACCACAAGGTTCGTATCAACTACTATCCTCCCCGTAAAGATAATAAGGAAGCATGGGATAACATCGACATCTTCGGATGGATGGGTTACCCGATGGAAATCAAAGTAAACTTCCTGTGCCGTGACTCTATTCTTGCAGCTCCTATTGCACTCGACCTCGTTATTTTCAGTGACCTGGCATTGCGTGCAGGTATGTCTGGAATCCAGACTTGGTTGTCATTCTTCTGCAAGAGCCCGATGCACGACTTTGAGCATGAACCGATCCATGATCTGTTCACTCAATGGAGAATGGTGAAAGAAACAATCCGTACGATGGTGGGTGAAAAATCACCGAGCTATCTGGATTAATAAATAATAATAAGGTGATAAGGTGGTAGAGTGATAAAGTGGTGATGTAGTATTACTTTACCGCTTTACCACTTTGTCACCTTATCACTCTTTTATATCTTTTTTCTATGAGGAAACCTTCCTTCTTCCCTGTCCTGATAGGCACGGGCTTCGGCTCAGGCTTTTCTCCCTTTGCTCCGGGCACGGCGGGCGCTTTACTGGCTACGCTAATATGGTTCGGACTTTCTTTACTCATATCAGAAACTTGTCTGTTGTGGACGACTGTCGCATTGATATCCCTGTTCACCGTAGCCGGTATTTGGGCTACCGACCGTCTGGAACCCTACTGGGGTGAAGATCCGTCGCGCGTGGTGGTGGATGAGATGGTAGGTGTGTGGATCACGCTCCTGGCAGCTCCGGCAGGTCATATCTGGTATGGACTGGCAGCATTTGTTTTGTTCCGCTTCTTTGATATTCTGAAACCGCTGGGCATCCGGCGGATGGAAAATCTTCCGGGCGGAGTGGGAGTGATGATGGACGACGTATTGGCAGGAGTGTATGGTTTCATTGTTTTAATTGTGGCAAGATGGTTGATGGAGTAGAAGAACAGAGTCGGTTTGCAGGTTGGCGCAGGGAAGTGTGGCTTTTTATGAAGGCGCAGCTTTCTGCACAGATAGCTACGGTGATCGATTTTCTGATAACTATTCTTTTGGTGAAATTATTTGGTATATATTATTTGTATGCCACATTTATAGGTTCTGTGGTTGGCGGTATTGTCAATTGTGTAATCAACTATGAATGGGTATTTAAGGCGGAAGACTGCAAGAAAATACATGTGGGGCTGAAGTATTTCATAGTCTGGGGTGGGAGCATCCTTATTAACACATGGGGTACTTTTGCTTTGACGGAATGGCTGGCAGGAATGAAATGGGTGAACGGGTTGCTGGGATATTACGTCTATGATGTGTTTATCCTGTCTAAAATTACGGTTGCCTTGCTGGTTGCATTTTTCTGGAACTATTATTTGCAACGGGTTTTCGTCTACCGGAACCACAACTTAAAAAGATTTCTGAAACAACGTTTGGAGAAAAAAATAGAATGAACATGAATTACAGAGATTGGCTGCAACAGGTGATATACAAGATTATCAATCCCGTTGTGCGTGGCATGATTAAAATTGGCATTACGCCTAACTTTATTACTACTACCGGGTTGATACTTAACATTGTGGCTGCCGGTATATTTATTTATGCAGGGTTAGTGACAGATTCGGAAGAGGATCTTTCTTTGGTGGGATGGACAGGCGGACTGATACTCTTCGCCGGGCTGTTTGACATGATGGATGGTCGTGTGGCGCGTCTTGGCAATATGTCTTCCACCTTCGGGGCATTGTACGATTCAGTGCTCGACCGTTATAGTGAACTGTTTACCTTGTTCGGTATATCCTATTATCTCATCTTGCAGGGCTATTTCGTGGGTTCCATTATCACTTTTCTTGCTTTGATCGGTTCGCTGATGGTAAGTTACGTACGCGCACGTGCCGAAGGTCTGGGACTGGAATGTAAAGTAGGTATTATGCAGCGCCCTGAGCGAGTGGTGTTGACCAGTCTGGGAGCTTTGTTCTGCGGTATATTTTCCGATTGTACACTCTTCGACCCGATGTTGATCCTGATTGTTCCTCTGGCAATCATTGCCGTATTGGCTAATCTGACGGCTTTTGTCCGTCTGGCACATTGCTATAAACTTTTGAATAAATGATAAAAAGATATTTCCCTCCGGTAAGAGAGACGGTATTGCTGGTAGTCATTACGTTGGCTTTTCTGTTGCTGACAGCTACTTGTATCGGGCTTCGTACGGAGCATTTTCTAATGACGGGCTTGTTCCTGGTTCTGTTTTTTGCAGGAAAAACAACCCGTAAGCTGGCAGTGGCTTTACTGCCTTTTGTTGTTTTTGCAGTTTCCTATGACTGGATGCGGGTGTATCCCAATTACCAGGTGAACCCTATTGATGTGCAGGGCTTGTATGAAGCGGAAAAGTCTCTTTTCGGTATATCCGTGAATGGAGATACGCTGATTCCTTGTGAATACTTTGCCATACATCACTGGCCGATAGCTGATTTCTTTGCCGGAGTGTTCTATCTCTGCTGGGTGCCTGTGCCTATAGCTTTCGGTTTGTGGCTTTATCTGAAGGGAGATCGCCAGATGTATCTCCGTTTTGCTATGGTCTTCCTGTTGGTTAATCTTATTGGCTTTGCCGGATATTATATTCATCCTGCCGCTCCCCCTTGGTACGCTATGAACTATGGGTTTGAGGCGATGCTGGATACTCCGGGAAATGTGGCCGGACTGGGGCGCTTTGACGAACTGCTGGGATGCACGATCTTCGACTCTATTTATGGGCGTAATGCAAACGTATTTGCAGCCGTTCCTTCGCTGCATGCGGCATATATGGTTGTGGCATTGGCTTATGCTATAATGAATCGCTGTAAGAGCTGGCTGATAGCATTATTTGCGTTTATCATGGTGGGGATCTGGTGTACGGCTGTTTATTCGGGGCATCATTATCTGATTGATGTATTATTGGGAATATTCTGTGCTCTCCTGGGCATCTTTGTCTTTGAAAAAGGGTTGATGAAATGGGGGGCGTTCAAGCGCTTCTTCGAACGTTATAGTAAATATATCCGTTAATGAATAATTTCGTCTTTTACAGTCCTACCGAATTTGTATTCGGTAAGGCTACGGAAATGCAAGTCGGTGCACTGGCGCGGAAGCATGGTGCGCGGAAAGTGATGATCGTGTACGGCGGCGGCTCTGTTGTACGGAGTGGTTTGCTGGATAGGGTGAAGCAATCCTTGCAGGAAGCAGGGATTGAATATTGTTTAATGGGTGGCGTGCAGCCGAATCCGGTAGATACGAAAGTGTATGAAGGCATTGAATTCTGCCGCCGTGAACAGGCTGATATGCTGTTGCCTGTGGGTGGAGGCTCTGTCATTGATACGGCCAAAGCCATAGCGGCAGGTGTGCTTTATGAAGGTGACTTTTGGGATTTCTATATCGGAAAGGCTAAAGTGACTAAAGCGCTGAAAGTAGCTGTTGTGCTGACTATTCCTGCTGCCGGAAGTGAAGGTTCCGGTAATACGGTTATAACGAAACTGGACGGTTTGCAGAAACTCAGTCTGCGTGTACCGGAAGTTTTGCGTCCGGTATTCTCTATTATGAATCCGGAACTTACTTATACTTTGCCGCCCTTTCAGACTGCCTGCGGTGTGGCTGATATGATGGCTCATATCATGGAGCGTTATTTTACGAACACTCAGGAGGTGGAAATTGGAGATCGTCTTTGTGAAGGCACTTTGATGGCTATCATCAATGAAGCTCCCAAGGTAATGAGAAATCCTGAAGATTATGGTGCGCGTGCCAACTTGATGTGGGCGGGCATGATTGCGCATAATGGTACCTGTGGCGTAGGTTGTGAGGAAGATTGGGCTTCGCACTTCCTGGAGCATGAGATCAGTGCTATCTATGGTGTTACTCACGGTGCTGGATTATCTGTTATCTTCCCTGCCTGGATGACGTGGATGGTAGAGCATAATGTAGGAAAGATTGCTCAATATGCCGTTCGTGTATGGGGCGTTCCTGAATCAGAAGATAAGAAAGCGGTTGCTTTGGAGGGTATTGGTAAGCTGAAAACCTTCTTTACTTCTCTTGGTCTGCCTGTGACATTTAAAGAACTGGGTGTTGAAAATCCTGATATTGACCGTCTGGCGGATAGTCTGCATCGCAATAAAGGAGAATTGGTTGGGAATTATGTGAAGCTGACAAAGCAGGACAGTAAAGAAATTTATCACCTTGCATGTGTAGGGGAGTGATGTTCGCTTCTGTATAGAGGGTGAGTTTCTTTTAGATATCGGCCAATGATTTTGAAAAGTTGGTGAGGAAAACAAAAAAGACGGCGAAGTTTCTGATTTACTTCGCCGTCTTTCTTATTTAATTTCGAATTCTTCCTTCATGTCAATCTCTTCCCCTTGCGGGTCGTAGAATACATATTCCAGGAACGCGAGTTTCTGGCTTGGAATAATCTTGATACCAAATCCGTATTTCATCTGCCATTTCCGTTTCAGGGAAACGAGTCCCTGGTTGATGTAAGCAGCAATATACGGGTGGATGTGTAACGAGAATTTTTTAATCTTCAGTTTGTTGACTAAGTAGTCAATTTTACTCTCTAAAGTGTCCGTAAAGAGGATAGAGGACTTGATGGTGCCTTTTCCGAAACAGGTGGGACAGATTTCTGTGGTATTGACATCCATTGCCGGGCGCACACGCTGGCGGGTAATCTGCATCAGTCCGAATTTGCTGAGCGGTAGGATGTTATGTCTTGCCCTGTCTTTCTGCATGTTGGCACACATACGTTCGTAAAGCTTTTGTCTGTTTTCGGCTTCGTTCATATCAATGAAGTCCACCACAATGATACCACCCATATCTCTCAGTCGCAGCTGGCGAGCCAGTTCATCGGCAGCTCCCAGATTCACTTCGAGTGCGTTGGCCTCCTGCCCGTTGGCATTCTTGGTGCGGTTACCGCTGTTCACGTCTACTACGTGAAGCGCCTCAGTATGCTCAATAATCAGGTAGGCACCACTCTTGTATGAAACCGTTTTGCCAAATGAAGACTTGATCTGCTTGGTGATACCAAAATTGTCGTAAATGGGGAGTTGTCCTTTATACAGTTTTACGATTCCTGCCCGGTCAGGGGCGATAAGAGTTACGTAATCCTTGATTTCGTGGAACACAGCTTCGTCATTGACGTGGATGTTCTCGAAAGAAGGATTAAACAAGTCGCGCAATAAGCCTACGGCACGGCTGGTTTCTTCGTAAATCAATGTCGGGAATTTAGTAGCTTTCTGTATTTTGGTGACAGCATCTTCCCAGTGCTTTAATAAAACTTTAAGCTCTCCGTCGAGCTCGGCTACGCGTTTCCCTTCGGCAACGGTGCGGACGATCACTCCGAAATTCTTCGGTTTGATACTCATCAGCAATTGTTTGAGGCGGGCGCGTTCTTCGCTCGATTTAATTTTTTGTGATACGGAAACCTTATCGTTGAAAGGTATCAGCACCAAATATCTTCCGGCAAATGAGATTTCGGAAGTCAGGCGCGGACCTTTGGTAGAGATAGGCTCCTTGACAATTTGCACCACTACTTCTTGTCCCACCTTGAGTGTATTGGCTACGGTACCATCCTTTTCAAGATCGGGAAGTATGGTTGCTTTGGTGATTTGCGGTAGTTTCTTTTTATCGCTTAAAGTTTGCTTTACGTACTTCTCTAACGAGTTAAATTGAGGACCTAAGTCCAGATAATGAAGAAAAGCATCTTTCTCGTAACCCACGTCCACGAAGCAGGCATTCAGGCCGGGCATCAATTTCTTGATTCGTCCTAAATACATGTTGCCCACCGAGAAAGAAAGATTTCTTCCTTCGCTTTGAAGTTCCACCAGGCTCTTGTCTTCGAGCAGGGCGATGGAGACCTCTTTGGGCTGTACGTCTACAACGAGTTCGCTTGTCACAATTTTTCTTGCTTTTTTAGGTTCTAAAGTCAGCGAGGATATAAATAGCCTTGCCGACTACAATTTGTTACTTAAACAAAGAACAAACTCGCGAGACAAATAGCTTCACAAGTTTGTTCTTTATTTCTGTCCTCCAGACTAAAAATTACTTTTTGCTTTTATGTCTGTTCTTTCTTAGTCTTTTTTTACGCTTGTGCGTAGACATTTTATGTCTTTTTTTCTTCTTTCCGCTAGGCATAGCTTCAATAATTTAATAGGTTAATACTCTTGTTTATTATTTCTTCACGGAGATGGTGAATGTTTTTGCAGGCTTAAATGCCGGAATGTTGTGTTCCGGAATGATAATCGTAGTATTCTTTGAGATATTACGAGCAGTTTTCTGTGCTCTTTTCTTCACTACGAAGCTACCAAACCCGCGGAGGTAAACATTTTCATCTTTTGATAAAGATGCTTTTACTGTGTCCATGAACGCTTCAACCGTAGTAAGCACTGTTACTTTGTCAATCCCGGTGTTCTTTGTAATTTCGTTTACAATATCAGCTTTAGTCATTTTTCTTTAAAAAAAATATTATTACTATAGTTTCCTAATTTTTTGGACTGCAAATATATAGCTTTTTACGCTCTCTAAAAAATATATTCTGGACAATTTTCTAAAAAAGTCTTTTGATTAAGGTTTGTTGGGGGAAAAAGAACTATTTTTGTGCTGTAGGAAGGGCTACACCCTTTTATATTAGGGATATAGCCATGAATTACAAAGAAGGTAGCCATCTGAGGCGAAAGACGTTGCCCTTTTTAGACTTTTATAACTATCTGTAATAGAGATGAATATATTTAGTGAGAAATTGATAGCCTGGTATGCCGAAAACAAGCGTGAATTGCCTTGGCGGGATACCACCGACCCTTATATTATATGGATTTCAGAGATTATACTGCAACAGACCCGGGTAGCGCAGGGTTATGATTATTTTTTGCGTTTTATTCATTGTTTTCCTAATGTGACAGCCTTGGCTGAAGCACCGGAAGATGAGGTGATGAAATGCTGGCAGGGACTGGGGTATTATTCCCGTGCACGTAATCTGCATGCGGCGGCAAAAAGCATGAATGGTGTTTTTCCGGCTACTTATGAAGGGGTACGTGCGTTGAAGGGGGTAGGGGACTATACTGCTGCGGCTATTTGCTCATCTGCCTACGGTATGCCTTATGCAGTGGTGGACGGGAATGTCTATCGTGTGCTTTCCCGCTATTTCGGCATCGATACGCCAGTGGACAGTACGGAAGGCAAGAAATTGTTTGCTGCTTTGGCAGATGAGATGATGGATAAATCGCAGCCTGCTGTCTACAATCAGGCGATAATGGATTTCGGTGCCATACAATGTACGCCGCAATCACCGAATTGCCTGTTTTGTCCTTTGGTAGACAGTTGCTCAGCCCTGAAGGGGGGTACGATAACGAAGTTGCCTGTAAAGCAGCATAAGACGAAAACCACCAATCGTTATTTTAACTATATATATGTACGTGTGGGCGCGTGTACCTATTTACATAAACGGACGGAGGATGATATCTGGAAAAATCTTTTCGAATTTCCACTGATAGAAACGGAAGCACCTGTGACGGAAGAAGAGTTTCGTGAATTGCCGCAGGTACGTGCATTTTTTGCAGATGGGGAGGTTTCGGGATTGCGTTTAATCAGTGGAAATGTGAAGCATGTGCTCTCCCACAGGGTGATTTATACCAATTTCTATGAAGTTGTTTTACCGGAAAATTCTACTTCTTTTTCTGCCTTTCTGCGGGTGAAAATAGAGGATTTGGAGCAGTATGCAGTCTCTCGCCTGGTGCATGCCTTTCTGGAGAAATATCTATAAAAGTTGCGCTAACTCTTGCATTGTGTGATTATTCTGTTTAATTTTGGCAGCAAATTCAAATAAAAAGAAAAAGGCTTATGTCAGTAAATAAAGTAATATTGATTGGAAATGTAGGTAGAGACCCTGAAGTAAGATACCTTGATTCCGGTATCGCTGTGGCTTCTTTGCCTTTGGCTACTACAGACCGTGCATACACATTGGCTAACGGTACGCAGGTACCCGAACGGACGGAATGGCACAATCTGGTACTTTGGCGCGGACTGGCAGAAACAGCCGAAAAATATGTGCATAAAGGGGATAAACTTTATGTGGAAGGCAAAATACGTACCCGTTCATACGATGATCAGACCGGCGCAAAGCGCTATGTTACGGAAATCTTTGTGGACTCTATGGAAATGCTGAGTCCCAGAGGAACTGCTGCACCGGGTGCTGCCGCTCCGCAACCAGGTATGTCACAAGGTGCTCCTGCACAACCTATGGCGCAATCGCAGGCAACCCCTGCACAAGATAATACAACGGACGATTTACCGTTCTAATTGTTTAACTAAAACCAAGATCTTTGGACCCAGACGCTTATTTATGCCAGTTGGCAAATGTTTTTAATGGTATATCCGTACATAGCCCTACTATTTCGGCAATCATCGCCATTGTGTTGGCAGGCTTGCTGTTGCTCGTATCCGGCTTTGCCTCAGCTTCAGAAATAGCCTTTTTCTCTCTTTCTCCGTCCGACCTGAATGCCGTTGACGAGAAGAAACATCCCTCGGACGAGAAAATTCGTAAACTTCTGGATGACACGGAAAGGTTGCTGGCAACCATCCTGATAACAAACAATTTTGTGAATGTGACCATTATCATGCTCTGTAACTTCTTTTTCATGAGCGTGTTTGAGTTTCATTCTCCTATTGCGGAATTTCTGATACTGACCGTCATCCTGACCTTCCTTCTGCTTCTTTTCGGTGAAATCATGCCGAAGATTTATTCAGCCCAGAAGACGTTGGCTTTCTGCCGCTTTTCCGCTCCGGGTATCTGGATGTTTCGTTCCCTTTTTTATCCGGTAGCTTCTATGCTGGTGCGTTCCACTTCGTTCCTGAACAAGCATTTTGCTCGCAAAAACCATAACATCTCGGTAGACGAGCTTTCTCATGCCCTTGAACTGACGGATAAGGCTGAGCTGAAGGAAGAGAATAATATTCTGGAAGGTATCATTCGTTTTGGCGGTGAAACGGCGAAGGAGGTGATGACTTCCCGTCTGGACGTAGTCGATCTGGATATTCGCACGCCTTTCAAGGATGTATTGCAATGCATTATCGAAAATGCTTATTCCCGTATCCCTATTTATTCCGAGAACCGGGATAATATCAAAGGTATTTTATATATCAAGGATTTGTTGCCCTATTTGAATAAGGTGGATTTCCGTTGGCAGTCACTGATACGTCCGGCCTATTTTGTTCCGGAAACTAAGATGATTGACGATTTGCTGCGTGATTTTCAGGCCAATAAGATTCATATTGCCATTGTGGTTGATGAATTTGGTGGCACGTCGGGAATTGTGACGATGGAGGATATCATCGAGGAGATAGTAGGTGAGATTCACGACGAATATGATGACGAAGAACGTACGTATGCAGTGCTGAACGATCATACGTGGGTGTTTGAAGCCAAAACTCAGTTGACGGACTTTTATAAGATTACGAAGGTGGACGAGGAAGTCTTTGATGAAGTGGCGGGTGATTCTGATACGCTTGCAGGATTACTGCTGGAGCTGAAAGGTGAATTTCCGGCCCTGCATGAAAAGGTTACCTATGATCACTATGAATTTGAAGTCCTGGAGATGGATAACCGCCGTATTCTTAAAGTGAAGTTCACCATCAACACTCTTCCGTCGGATTCCGATAAGAAAGATTGATTTATAGAATAATATGTCTCTTTTCATACAACATACGTATCCTTCATATAAGTGGGGAGTCTGGAAGATGGACGAAACACTGGATGAATTGCTGAGCATGCTTCCGCAACAGGAAACATACCTGGAGGGATTGCAACGTTTCTCTGCTGAACATCGTCGTTTAGAATGGTTGTCGGTTCGTGTGTTGGTATTCACTCTATTGGGAGAGGAAAAGGAAATTGCTTACTATCCCAGCGGGAAACCGTATCTGGCAGATAAATCTGCATCAATCAGTATTTCTCATACACGTGGGTATGTATCGGTGATTATCGGTGAAGCCGGTAAGGAAGTGGGCATTGATATAGAACAATACGGTGAACGGGTACATAAGGTGGCGCATAAGTATATGCGTACTGATGAACCTCTGTCTTCGTATCAGGGAACGGATACCTGGGCTTTGTTGCTCCATTGGTCGGCTAAAGAAGTAATGTTTAAATGCATGAATACACCGGAGGTTGATTTCCGGGAGCATCTGCGTATTTTTCCTTTTACGGTTACTGAAAAAGGAGTTTTCTCGGCTGAAGAGTACAGAACACCGGAACAGCGTAAATTTGAGATCCGATATCTCCTGCATCCGGACTTTGTGCTGACTTGGCAAGTCGATTAATTTTAAAAACATGATACTATGAAACTACAACGCTATTTATGTCTTCTTCTTTTTTGCTTGCCTCTACTGGTTTATGCACAGTCGGATAAGACTGTTACGGTAAGCTATGAACGGTCTGCCAAGGGGGAAGTGACTTTCTATTCCGAAACTCAGTCGCATACGCCTTATACGGTATCTATGACTTTTTCCCGGCTGAGTAATACGACCTCTTCTGAAGGAGAAATTTATGATGCCGTTATTCATTATGGCAAAACGCGTCTGTTGACTTTGCGTCCGTCTACGGAAAATGTTCCGATTGGATTCTCATATCGCTATACCTATAAAAAAGGCAATAGCCGCTTGAAGACGGATACCAGTTTTGTGTATCTCTTCCCTCTGGCACAAGGGAAAGTGGTTCGTGTGAATAAGATGGTGTCTTTAGATAATTTTATAGGAAAGGAAGGAGAGAAGCGTATCACGGGACTTGGTTTCTCTACGACTGCCGGAGACACGATCTTTGCTGCCCGTGGCGGACTCGTGACGGAAGTTGTTGACAACTCCGCTTCCACTTCTGAAAACACATCGTTCCATTCGACGGAAAATTATCTGGAAGTTTTCCATAAGGACGGAACTTTTGCCCGTTATAAATTATTTCAGAATGAAGGGATCTTTGTCTCTCCAGGTGAAGAGGTGATTCCGGGCCAGCCGCTTGGCATCATTGGCGGAGAGAACTACAAGCAGGGTTCCCATTTACGTTTCAGTATTTATTGCCCCGATCGGCCGGATCACTCATATGTACCTGATTTTTATCTTTCTCCCGAGGAAACAGGTAAACCTGAAGAGCGGGTGATGTATAAGTCCTGGCATCCTGTTGAAATTATCATGAAGGAGATGAGTAAGAAGGAGAAGAAGAAATTTCTGTCAAAGGAATGATTTGTTGACAAAAAGACAGTGAAACTTTTGCTTAATCCTGTATAAATGCTTATATTCGACCCGTAGAAATTCTTCTACGGGTCTTTTTGTTAACTAAATGTCAAAATAATAAGCAAGCACTATGGAATTACCTTTTGCAGAGTCTTGGAAAATTAAAATGGTGGAACCCATTCGGAAGAGTACCCGCCAGGAACGTGAACAATGGCTGAAAGAAGCCCATTACAATGTGTTCCAGCTGAAATCCGAACAAGTATATATCGATTTGATAACTGACTCCGGTACGGGAGCAATGAGCGATCGTCAATGGGCAGCGATGATGCTGGGCGACGAAAGTTATGCAGGTGCTTCCTCCTTCTTCAATCTGAAAGAAGTGATCACTCGTCTGACTGGTTTTGAATATGTCATTCCCACCCATCAGGGGCGTGCTGCTGAGAATGTGCTTTTCTCTTATCTGGTACATGATGGAGATATTGTTCCGGGTAACTCTCACTTTGATACCACAAAGGGGCATATCGAGGGCCGGAAGGCCATTGCTCTGGATTGCACCATCGATGAAGCGAAGAATACTCAGTTGGAAATACCTTTTAAAGGTAATGTAGATCCTGTGAAGCTGGAAAAAGCGTTGCAGGAACATGGTGACCGCATACCGTTTATCATCGTTACCATTACGAACAACACGGCCGGCGGACAACCCGTATCCATGCAGAATCTCCGTGAAGTCCGTGCTCTTGCGGATAAGTATAATAAACCTGTATTATTTGACTCCGCACGTTTTGCAGAAAACGCTTACTTCATCAAAATGCGTGAAGATGGCTATAGCGGTAAAACGATAAAGGAAATTACGAAAGAGATGTTCGACCTGGCGGATGGTATGACTATGAGTGCCAAGAAGGATGGTATCGTCAATATGGGAGGCTTCATTGCTACACGAAAAAAAGATTGGTACGAAGGTGCCAAAGGCTTTTGCGTACAATATGAAGGGTATCTTACTTACGGTGGCATGAATGGTCGTGACATGAATGCACTTGCTACAGGACTGGATGAGAATACGGAATTTGATAATCTGGAAACCCGCATCCGTCAGGTGGAATATCTGGCAAAGAAGTTGGATGAATATGGTATTCCATATCAGCGTCCAGCAGGCGGACATGCCATCTTTGTGGATGCAACGAAGGTACTGACGCATGTACCGAAGAATGAATTCCCGGCACAGACTTTAACGGTTGAGCTATATCTTGAAGCTGGTATCAGAGGATGTGAAATCGGTTATATCCTGGCAGACCGTGATCCGGTTACCCGTGAGAACCGTTTTACCGGATTGGATTTATTGCGCCTGGCTATTCCCCGCCGCGTATATACGGATAATCACATGAACGTGATTGCAGTAGCGTTGAAGAATGTTTTCGACCGTCGTGAAAGTATTACTAATGGAGTCCGTATTACTTGGGAGGCTCCCCTGATGCGTCATTTCACTGTCCAATTGGAACGTACATAACTACTTTCTTTTTCATAATACAAATGAGGTTACCCGAATTCATATGTTGAAGGGGTAACCTCATTTCTTTTATTTATCTTCTTTCTCGTTATTCATTCTGTAACTTAATGCTCCCGACGGGCATTTCTTGATTTGATCGATCAATTCTTCCGTCGTTGCATTTTCAGCCGTTATCCACGGTTTTTCTTTCGGATGATACACATTCGGAAGGGTCTTGGTACAAATGCCTGCATGTTGGCACAGGCCGGGTTGCCAGATGATGGTCACTTCCCCGTTCGTATATTCTTTCTTTATATTCATAACTATTTATTATTGAATGTGAATACCTTTCATTACAATTCTTTTCCATTCGGGATGTTTGTGAATGTATCCCGCTACAAACGGGCAGAGAGGTACTAATCTAAGTCCTTGTTTTTCTATATCTTTTAATGCTTTTTCTACTAACTGGCTGCCGATGCCTTTACCACCCAATTGAGTGGGTACTTCGGTGTGTGTCAGGTAAATCTCCCCATTCGTTGATTTTATATACTCAATCTTTGGAGTATATTTATCGACATGGAACTCATATTGGTGACGTTCTTCATTGTCGATCAGTTCATAATCTGCTTCCATAACTCTTCGTATTAATTGTTTACTGTATGTATAACACGCGGATGATGAAATTTGTTTTGGGAAAGTTACAGAATAAAATGTCCGGGCGAAATCCCTTCGACCGGACACCATTCAAATAAACTTGGCAGAGTTTATTGTTCCTTACTTTCTTTGAAGCAGAGTGGATGAATGAAATGATGGGACGATTTGCCCGTTTCATTAGACTCAACGCTTTTTCCTCGAAAGCAGTGATAAAAACAGTGCATGGCAGGTCTTCTGACTTGTTTCTGTTGCCAGGCGCCTTCCCGGAAGCGGACTTCCAGTGGCTATTGGTAGTTTGCCTGCAACCTATCATGAAACTTACAGCAGCGGGACTGTTCAGGATTTGCACCTGATTCCCTTTTAATTACCGTCTCCGAACAAAGACAGTAAACCAATGCATCGCAAAGATAAGGAAAAAAGTGATTAGTGGTTAGTGATAAGTGATTATTTTTCTTTTGCCAGTGTGAATACGAATTCCAATCCGCCACCTTGGTTGTTCTTGGCCGAAATGGTACCTCCATGGATGATTACCGAGTTCTTTACGATAGCCAATCCCAATCCCGTACCGCCCAGTTTGCGTGAGCGTCCTTTATCTACCCGGTAGAAGCGTTCGAATAAGCGGTTCAGATGTTCGGGAGAGACACCTACGCCGGTATCGGCAAAACTGAAATAATAAAAATTCTCGTCTTCGCGGAAACAACTGATGTTGATGCGTATATCTGTGCCTGCATAGGCAATGGCATTGTCCATCAGGTTGCGGAAAATGGAGTATAGCAGGGAATAGTTTCCCCGTAGTTGTATCTTCGGTTTTAGGGAGTTGACTACGGTGATATGCTTTTCTTCCAGTTCCAGGGATACCTCGTTTACAATGTTGCCTACCAACAGGCTGATGTCTATTTTCTCCATGTCGATCATGTTGGCGGCTTCGTCCATACGTGTTAATACGGAGATGTCGCGTAGCAGTCGGCTCAACCGATTGCTTTGAGCATAGCATCGCTCCAGGAATGTCTGCATCTTCTCCCGCGAAATGTTTTCATTGTTCACGATGGTTTCCAAATAGCCCTGTATACTGCTGACCGGGGTCTTCAGTTCATGTGCGATGTTCTGTGTCAACTGGCGTTTCAGGCGGATCTGCTCTTCTTCCTGGGTGACATCATTGATGGATATCTCGAAGCTTAAGTCTTGGAATATAATACATTCCACAATAAACATACGTCCATTCTTATTGATGCTGATAGACATACGCTTTTCTTCCTTGCCCGGACGCTTGGGAGTCTTGTTGATGAAATCCGTGATTTTCTGGAACTCACTGATAGAGAATATTTCCTCTGTTGTTTGTAGGTTGGAGTCTGAAATCAGGTTGCTGTACTGTGTGAACAGGTTGTTGACCAGGATTTCTTTCTTGTCCTTATTGAATACGCCCAATCCTTCATGCGAGGTTTGTAAGTGGGTGATCAATTTCTCCCGTTCAATGTATAGCGCCTCTTTGGTTTCCCGCAGTCGCTTGTATATCTGGATGATATGCTGTGAAATCTCTCCCAGTTCGTTGTGTGGGAAGGCGGACTGCATATCTGTTTCCACAGGCTCATTCTTATCGGCACGTTTGGCAAACTCGCGTAGCTGATTGATGGCTGTCCCCAGTTTAGAAGTGAATTTGTAGAAGATGAAAATTAATAGCAATGATACGATGAGGGTAAACCAGATGTAGTGCTGGTCTGCTGCAAGGTGTCTTACAAGGTTCAGGTCATAGGGGAGGGCGGAACGTATGATGTAGCCCTCATAGAGTGTGGCTGAATAGAAGTAGGGTACTCCTGTTGTTTCAGAAGTACGGCGTACATCATATCCTTTTCCTTCTGCCAGTGCCTTTTGTATTTCCGGGCGATTGACGTGATTGCCTAACTTCTGATTCTCGAAACTGTCATATAATACGTCACCCTGTACGTTTACTACCGTAATACGTAAGTCCTGTTTGACGTACTTTTGCAGGTATCGTTCCAAAGTTTTATCCCACAGACTGTCTGGAATGTGAGTAAGTTCCTGGTGTAGTCGTTCATTATAGTCCTGTAGCTGTATATCCAGCAGATCTATCTTATATTCTTTTTCACGCTGGTATTGATACGCTAGGAAGCATCCGGCAAATACCAGAAACAGTGAAATGACCGAAAGAAATAACTTCCGGCTGAACGACAGGAAATGTGTGGTATTATTCAGCTTCGAAGCAGTATCCATATCCTAAGCGAGTTACGATGCATTTACCATAAATACCTATTTTCTTACGCAAGCGAGTGATATTCACATCGATGGTGCGGTCCAACACATAGACCTCGTCGCTCCATATCCGTGCCAGTATATCTTCGCGGGAGAATACGCGTCCCTTGCTCTGGAGGAGTAAAAGTAATATCTCAAATTCTTTTTTGGTAAGAGGGGCTTCTTCCCCGTCGATACTTACTTTCTTTTTTACAATATCAATGACTAACGTCTTGTAGCTGATTTGCTCCGGTGCCCGTTCCGGTTCTCCCTGTTGGGTGCGACGCAATACAGCTTTGACGCGTGCGATGACTTCACGCAGAGAGAAAGGTTTGGAGATGTAATCATCAGCTCCCAGATTGAAGCCGGTTACCGTATCATTTTCCGTATCCTTGGCGGTGATGAATATAATAGGTACCTGAGCGGTCTTCTTATCTTTCTTTAGTAAGCTGGCCATTTTGAAACCGGATATTTCTCCCATCATCACGTCCAGCAGCAACAGGTTGTAGCTACCGATATCCATTTTCAACGCCTCTTCGGCAGAGTTGGCCGTGTCCACTTCATACCCTTCATTCTCAAGGTTGAATTTCAGGATCTCGCAAAGGTCCTCTTCATCGTCTACAACTAAAATACGATAATCGTTCATTGCTTTTTCTAATTAATATGAGGTATTCAAAACAAATTCTCCTACCACAAAGTTATACTTTATTTCTTTTCAGCGACAAAGGTGCGGTGTTTTTGTTACGGGAAAGTGAAACACGTGTTACAATTTGATTACATTTTTGTATGTGCTGAAGGTAATCCGGTCCATACCAAGTCCGTACCAACTCCGTGTCAGATCCGTAGAAACTCCGTACCGGGTCCGTATTAACTCCGTATTGGGTCCGTATCAGGTTCAAGCGTATAGGCACGGAGATGGTACGAACCTGACGCGGAGTTGGTAAGGCTTTGACACGGTTTTGGTAAGGTGAAGAACTGTAAACTATTACTTTTGCATTCCAGTTTTTCAGTTTTTATACTTACCTTTGTCTTAATATAAATAACATTGGTATGAAAGAGTTGACTAATATAAATTTTCGGCGATATAAATGGCGTTTGCCCGCTCTGATAGCTTTATTGGTGGTTGTTGTGGCAGGTTCCTTTTGGCTGAATACGGCTCCGTTCCGTTCCGGGTTTGAGATAACGGATGAGTTGGGAGGCAACATCTTTCCTTCCAGTATTCTTTCTGTTGCGACGACAGATGCGCAAGTCATTGTTCCGGCTGATTCCTTATATGTGGGTAATTCTAAATCCTGCATTTCTATCCGGATTCGTTCGGGGAAGGCGTATAGCAGGGTGCGTATTGAAGTTGCTGAAACTCCGTTTTTTTCCCGTTCCGTATCTGAGTTTGTGCTGGCTAAACCACGGACGGAATATACGATCTATCCCGATATTATCTGGAATTACGAAGCGCTGAAGAATAATAACCAGGCGGAACCGGTAAGTGTGGCTGTTAAGGTAGAAATGAATGATAAGGATTTGGGGCAGCGGGTTCGTACTTTTTCTGTTCGCAGCATTAATGAATGTCTGTTGGGGTATGTCACGAACGGAACTAAATTTCATGATACCGGTATTTTCTTTGCGGCATACGTCAATGAGGAAAATCCGATGATTGATAAACTGTTGCGTGAAGCACTGAACACCCGTATTGTCAATCGTTTCCTGGGCTATCAAGGTGGCAATGCTGAAGTGGTGGACAAGCAAGTCTATGCTCTATGGAACGTACTTCAAAAGCGTAATTTCCGTTACAGTTCTGTTTCTAATACCAGTTTGTCCAGTAATGTGGTCTTTTCCCAGCGTGTTCGCACGTTTGATGATGCACTGGAGTCTTCGCAGATTAACTGTGTGGATGGTAGCGTGTTGTTTGCTTCCTTGCTTCGTGCTATTAATATAGAGCCAATATTAGTTCGTACTCCGGGACACATGTTTGTGGGGTATTATACAGATGCCGGTCGCAAGAATATGAACTTCCTTGAAACTACTATGATTGGAGATGTGGATCTGGATGATTTCTTTCCGGATGAGAAGCTGGATTCAACGATGGTAGGTAAATCACAGAATCAAATGTCACGACTGACATTCGATAAGTCTAAGCAATACGCTAATAATAAGTATAAGCAAAATGAAGAAGGAATACATTCCGGGAAATTGAATTACATGTTTTTGGAGATTTCTAAGGATGTGAGAAGGAAGATACAGCCTATTGGAAAATAGAAGATACCAAGAGGTTAGTTATTAAGAATCGCTGCTTTTTTGCATATTAATCTATAAAATTCCATAGTTTATAGAACGTTAATTTAAATATCTTAAAATATTGGGAATCTATATATTTCATTGATTATCTTTGCGCTCGGAAACAGAAATATGATTTTCTTTGAAGTTTCATAGAGATTTAATAAGATATTGAAGACTGTAACGGTCTTCATTCATAGATGATGATTGGGACAGTCGGTTCGTGAGAATCGGCTGTTTTTTGTTTCTGTTTGTTTGCATATCAACGGATGTAATGTTACTTTTGCCGAACGAGGTCAGGTGGCCTCGTTATTAACCTCTGAATAGCAATGGCACAAAGCAAGAAATTTATCTCTCCGGGAGCATGGTTTTCCATGTTGTATCCCGCAGACTGGAATGAGTTTGAAGATGGGGAAGGCTCTTTTCTCTTCTATAATCCAAGTGAATGGACTGGAAATTTTCGTATTTCTGCATATAAAGGTAACGCTATGTATGGTCGGGAAGTTACCCGTCAGGAACTGAAAGACAATCCTTCGGCAGTCTCCGTTAAAATAGGAAGCTTGGCATGTGCTTACAGTAAGGAGATGTTTGAAGAAGAAGGGGCTTATTATACTTCTCATCTTTGGATTACCGGTGTGGATGATGTTGCCTTTGAATGTTCCTTTACGGTAAGCAAGGGAGCATCTGTGGCAGAGGCCGAAGCCGTTATCGCCTCGTTGGAAATACGTAAAGAGGGAGTGAAATATCCGGCAGAGCTTATACCTGTCCGCTTGTCCGAAATCTACCAGATTAATGAGGCTTTTGAGTGGGTGACCACTACTGTAAAAGAACAACTGAAAAAAGATTTCCAGGGTATGGAAGAAGATTTGGACAGTATGCAACAGGTCATTGATAGTGGAACTATCGGTCCGAAGAAGAAAGAAGCATGGCTTTCATTTGGTATTGCCATCTGTGTGATTCTTGCCAATGAAGTAGATGGGTTAGAATGGATGACTCTGATAGATGGTAATCGTGAAGCTCCTGTATTGCAGAATCTTACTACAGGAGAATGGATTGACCCCATGAAATTAGTGTGGAGCAAAGTGAAGGCAGGGGAATCTTGCAATCTGGCAGAAACCTACAAATCCTTACTCTGATCATTTGCCAACCAGCCATAAATCATAAATTATAAATCTTAAACTGTGATTAGTTATCTTCAGATAGAAAATTTGACCAAGTCATTCGGTGATTTGGTATTGCTTGAGAATACTTCGCTCGGTGTGGCCGAAGGGCAACGTATCGGACTGATTGCCAAAAACGGCAGTGGTAAAACTACTTTGTTGAATATCATTGCCGGAAAAGAAGGCTATGACAGTGGAACCATTTCTTTTCGTCGTGACCTTAGGGTCGGATATTTGGAACAAGACCCGCAATATCCCGAAGAACTGACCGTTCTGGAAGCTTGTTTCCATCATGGCAATAGTACGGTAGAACTGATAAAGGAGTACGAACGCTGCATGGAAACAGAAGGACATCCTGGTTTGGACGAAATCCTGGTGCGCATGGATCATGAAAAAGCATGGGAGTATGAACAGAAGGCCAAGCAAATTCTTTCCCAGTTGAAGATAAGAAACTTCGATCAGCAAGTAAAGCATCTTTCTGGTGGACAGTTGAAGCGCGTGGCGCTTGCCAATACCCTTATCACTGAGCCTGACCTGCTGATTCTGGATGAGCCGACCAACCATCTCGATCTTGATATGACTGAATGGTTGGAAGATTACCTGCGCCGCACAAACCTCAGTCTGCTCATGGTGACGCACGACCGTTACTTTCTCGACCGTGTCTGTACCGAAATCATTGAAATAGACAATCGTCAGATCTATCAATATAAGGGAAATTATAGCTATTACCTGGAGAAACGTCAAGAGCGTATCGATGCAACGAATGTTGAAATAACCCGTGCCAACAATCTGTATCGCACTGAGTTGGAATGGATGCGTCGTATGCCGCAAGCCCGCGGGCATAAAGCGCGTTATCGCGAAGAAGCTTTCTATGAACTGGAGAAAGTAGCTAAACAGCGGTTTAATAACGACAATGTGAAACTGGAAGTAAAGGCCTCCTACATCGGTAGCAAGATATTCGAAGCAGACCATTTGTACAAGTCGTTTGGTGACCTTAAAATATTAGAAGACTTTTCTTACATTTTTGCCCGTTATGAAAAGATGGGCATTGTAGGTAATAACGGTACCGGTAAATCTACTTTTATCAAAATACTGATGGGAGAGGAGAAAGCCGATAGCGGAACGATTGATATCGGAGAAACGGTACGTTTCGGTTATTATTCGCAGGATGGCTTACAGTTCGATGAGCAGATGAAAGTGATTGATGTGGTACAGGATATCGCCGAAGTCATAGAGTTAGGTAATGGTAAAAAGCTGACCGCTTCCCAGTTTTTGCAACATTTTCTCTTCACTCCCGAAACCCAGCATAGCTATGTTTATAAACTGAGTGGTGGAGAGCGCCGTCGCCTGTATCTGTGTACGGTATTGATGCGTAATCCTAATTTCCTTGTGCTGGATGAGCCTACCAATGATCTGGATATCATTACCCTGAATGTACTGGAAGAGTATTTACAGAATTTCAAGGGTTGTGTTATCGTAGTAAGCCACGACCGCTACTTTATGGATAAAGTAGTAGACCATATGCTAGTCTTCAACGGTCAGGCGGATATCCGTGATTTCCCCGGAAATTATACCCAGTATCGTGACTGGAAGGAAGAAAAAGCCCGGCTGGAAAAGGAGAAAGAAAAAGAAGCCTCTAAACCGCAGGAAGATAAAACCGCTAAAGTGCGTTTGAATGAAAAACGCCGGATGTCCTTTAAAGAGAAAAGGGAGTTTGAACAGCTGGAGCAGGAAATTGCTACATTGGAGGACGAAAAGAAAACCATTGAAGCTGCCCTGTGCAGTGGCACCTTATCCGTAGAAGAACTCACAGAGAAATCAAAGCGTTTGCCCGAGATCACGGATTTGATTGATGAAAAGACCATGCGTTGGCTGGAACTTAGTGAAATAGAAGAATGATAGGGTGATAAGATGATAAATGATAAGATGATAAAATTATGAGCAACAGAACTGGAAATTTAACGAACTATCATAGTCATAGCTTATATTGCGACGGACGTGCTAATATGGAAGACTTTATCCGCTTTGCCCTGAGTGAAGGATTTACTTCTTATGGATTTTCTTCCCATGCCCCTCTGCCGTTTTCTACAGCGTGGACTATGGAGTGGGACGCTATGGATGACTATCTGGCCGAATTCCATTGTCTGAAGGTTAAGTATGCCGGACAAATAGAACTCTATATCGGTCTGGAGATTGACTATCTGAATGAAGAGAGCAATCCGTCTGTTGTCCGTTTCCGCGAATTACCGTTGGATTACCGTATCGGTTCTGTGCACTTGCTTTATGATGATAAGGGAGAAATAGTGGATGTGGATGTGACGGCTGATAAATTCTGCAGACTTGTGGATAAACATTTCAATGGTGACCTGGTGAGAGTGGTGCATCTTTATTATGACCGTTTGATGCGTATGGTGGAACTGGGCGGTTTTGATATTGTCGGTCATGCTGACAAAATGCACTATAACGCATCTGCTTATCATCCCGGCTTACTGGATGAGCCTTGGTATGATGCTTTGATTCAGGAATATTTTGATGCTATTGCCCGAAAAGGATATATCGTAGAGATTAATACAAAATCTTATCTGGAATTGGGTACTTTCTATCCTAATGAACGCTACTTCCCTGTATTGCTTGAAAAGGGAATCCGTGTACAGGTTAATAGTGATTCCCACTACCCGGAGCGTATAAACAACGGACGCCTGCAAGCTTTGATGGCCCTGCAAGCGTCCGGTTATCACACTGTCACGGAGATGTACAATAATGAGTGGAAAGATATGCCACTCCTCATTCATACATAACTCCAGTGACTTTTTCTTATATATTATTTCTTCTTTAACAAGAAATCTTCAATTGCCTTTTGGTAAGTGGCTTTATCAGCTGCACCACGGAAAAGCTGAGGTTCTCCTTCCATCGGAATGAATACAAAGAGAGGAATGCTGCTTGCATTGAATAATGCGGCAAGTTCACGTTCTTTGTCCACATTCACTTTGTAGATCACGATCTTTCCGGCGTATTCTTTTGCCAGATCTTTCATGATGGGTGCTGTCATGCGGCAGGGACCACACCAGTCGGCATACAAGTCAATGATGGCGGGTTTGTCACCCTTATATTTCCAGTCCTGGGATTTCTCGTAATCGAATACATCTTTAATAAACATATCCTTGTTCATTACGATTACTTCTCCGCTTTTGGCTTCTTTTTGTTCCGGTTCATTGGGTTGTGCTTTTGCTCCATCCTTGCAGGCAAATGTCAGTACGCTGGCAAAAATCAGAATGGCAAAGGTTAGTACTTTCTTCATAATGTTTGTTCTTTATGAATTTTGTTCAATGACGCCTTTCAGCTCACTGCCCTTAATAACTCCGGAATGACGCCAAACGGCTTCACCTTTCTTGAATACGATAAAAGTGGGTACCGCTTGTATACGATACTTAGCAGCCAGTTCCTCATGTTGGTCTACATCGATTTTCACGATGCGGGCACCATCACCGATTTGTCCTTTCAGCTCTTCCAATACGGGATGCATTGCCTTACATGGGCCACACCAAGTTGCAAAAAAGTCTACTAAAACAGGTTTTTCTGATTGTATAAGTTCTTCAAATTTCTCCATAATCTTTTCCTTTCTGTTATTAATTCATTTTTTTTATAAATACAATATTAGTGTTGTTGTCTGTATAGTGAAACAGTTTGTGGTGTCTTTTGTTCACGATCTATTGCTTTTCATACTATTTAAATGGCATATTTGGGTATTTTTTAGAATACTTTCAATTTTGAAACATTTTCCATCGGAAAATTTATCAAATGATTCTGATTTCTTTCCTGGGTGCTCTGTGGGTAACTGTTATACTATGGTTGAATGAAAACATTTCGCCCCTGCAAACATTGTGATTGACTTTAGTTATTCACTTTACTTGCAGGGGCGAATTATGGTTCACTTGAATATCCGAGTGATATTTTTATACTTCCTTTTATTTATTCCGCAATAGTCAGTTCCTTGATAATATGTGAGGCACCGGCATACTTCTCTATGATAAATAAAGTGTAGCGAATGTCTACGCAGGCTGCACGCTGTGAAGAGGGGCGGAAGGCTATATCTCCTGTAAGTCCTTCATAATTGCGGTCGAAACCTGTACCGATGAGCTCACCTTTGGCATTGAATACCGGACTGCCGGAGTTACCGCCGGTGTTGTCTGTATTCACAATGAAGCAGATAGGCATTTCACCATTCGGCATGGCATAGCGTCCGAAGTCCTTGGACTGATACAGTTGTTTTAATTTGGCAGGAATCACAAACTCCCAATTGTCGGGATCTTCCTTTTCCATGGCACCTTTGAGAGTGGTATAGTAACCATATTCCACTCCGTCAGCCGGTTCATAAGGCAATACCTTTCCGTAGGTGAGGCGCAGGGTGGAGTTGGCATCCGGATAAATGGGAGTACCTGCACTCCGTTTCATGTCCATCATACCTTTTACCCATACTTTGTGTGCGGCATTGTAATTCTTGTTGGCGTCTGCCATAGCAATGGCGGTCTGCAACAGTCCGTCTGTGATGGAATGTTTGAACAGTACCATCCAGTCAAATCCCAACTTATACGAGCCCGGTTTTCGGATGAATTTTTCAAAGTTTTCCTTCTTGCCGAAGATAGAGTGGTCGAAACAAGCATCGACAAAGGCATCACTGTTACCTTTGAAACGTTTGTCAATGACCTCAAAAATGCTGATGCGTTGTTCCGCCGGGATATATTGCATATAAGTCTGCAACATTTTCTTGGCAACTGTACGTTCCACATTAGGGAAAGGTACGGAAGCAAAGTACTTGTCAGCGGCAATCTCTAAGCTATCAGCGGCAGCCTTTATCTGTGCCTTGTCCTTACTTTTCAGGGCAGCCAGCATGGCAGAAGTGTTGGGGATGCGCATAAAGTCCAGACCTGTCACCAATGCTTCCTGAATGGCCTGCTGATGATAGAGGGCAGGGCGGCGATGCTCAACGATACTGCGTATTTGATCGAATGCTTTCTGGTAAGAATCATCACCCTGTTCACGTCCGCGAGCCAAGAGTTGTTCCTGCTGGGCACGTTTCGTGTCGAGTACTTTCAGGCGGATAAGCCCTTCGTTCATACCAATGGCATTTTTCCAATAATTGGCAGAAGAGGCATACTTACTGGCATAATGGATACGTACAGCAGGATCTTTCTGCATTTGTTCCATCAATGCTTCCTGGCGAACACCACGTACATGATGGCGCATGAAATTAGTGGTTTGCATACGTTCTTCCACTTCGTCGGAAATCATATAGCGCCAGTTGCGTCCGGGAAATCCCATGACGAAAGTGAAGTCACCTTCTTTGTATCCGGCAAGGCTGATGGTAAGATGTTTCTTCACTTTCAAGGGAACGTTATCCTTGGAGTATTCCACCGGATTTCCGTCCTTGTCGGCATATATGCGGAACAAAGAGAAGTCACCTGTATGTCGCGGCCACATCCAGTTATCGGTATCCGCACCGAATTTACCGATAGAAGAGGGAGGTGCACCCACCATACGGATGTCACTGTAAGTGGTTTTAACAAACAGGTAGTAGCGGTTACCACCATAGAAAGCTTTCAGTTCAAGCTTGCGTCCCGGTGTCAGGGCAATACCTTGTTCGGAAGAGAAGCGCTCGGCTACTTCCTTCAGGTATTTGGGTGACAGATAGTTTGTACCGTTTGGGTCCGGATCTATCTTCAACTGTTCGTTGACGTAGTCTGTTACATCCAGGATTTCATCAATGTAAGTAATGGTAAGTCCTTTACAGGGAAGCTCTTCTTCGCGGTTCATTGCCCAGAATCCATCTGTCAGATAGTCATGCTCCACTGTACTGTGCTGTTGGATAGAACCATAGCCACAATGATGGTTAGTCAGTACCAATCCTTCGGCAGAGATCACTTCACCTGTGCAACCGCCACCGAAGTGAACCACTGCATCTTTCAGGGCGATGCCGTCAGGATTATAAATCTGGTTCACCGGAATTAGTAATCCCAGTTCCGTCATAGCGACTTCATTCTGCTTTTGCAGATCGGTCAGCATCCACATGCCTTCGTCAGCGTGTGCGGCGAAGGCAAGTGATGTTATGAATAGGGATAAGATTGTTTTTCTCATTCTACAATTTTCATTTCTTTAATCAAATGTTCGCATCCTCCCAGTTTTTCAAGGATGAACAGTACATAGCGGATGTCCAGATTGATACAACGTTGCAGGTTATTATCAAAATTGATGTCACCGCTAAGAGACTCCCAGTTACCATCGAAAGCAGTACCGATTAATTCACCGTTTGCATTCAGCACGGGGCTACCGGAGTTACCACCGGTGATGTCGTTTGTGCTGAGGAAGCAAACCGGCATATCACCGTTTGGCAGAGCATAACGTCCGAAGTCTTTTTTCAGTATCAGCTCCTTCAGTTTGGCAGGAACTACGAATTCACGGTCCTCGGGATTTTCTTTTTCCAGAATACCGTCCGTAGTAGTATAGTACTTGTAATGTACGGCATCACGCGGATTGTATGATTTCACGTTACCATACGTCAGTCGAATGGTAAAGTTAGCGTCCGGATAAGAAGGAACGGGTTCTTTCATTTCGCCCAGTCCGCGGATATATGCTTTGTGCAGTAATGCCAGTTCTTTGGAAGTACTGTTCAGTTCCTGTGCCAGTGACCTCAGTTTTTCAATCTTGGCGCGTGAATATTGAGTTGCCAGATCCTTTTCGATAGCTTTTACTGTAGGTTTCTTGATGAACTTGTCAAAGTTGGCCTGGTTTGCCAGGATGGAATTGTTATACATGGCATCAATATAAGCATTATAGTCGCCTTTAAACTCTTTTTCAATATCCTGATAGAAAGCCGGGCGTTGTTCTGCCGGAATAATTTCGGCATATACCGGGAAGATAGCTTTGGCTACTTTGCGGTCTACTTCATGATCGTAGTCTTTATTATGGATGTCAGCAAAGACCTCTTTCAACTGTTCGAGAGACTGATTGATGAGAGAGTCGTTCTTTTCTTCCAATCCCTTTTTCAGGTTATCCATAACCATGTACGGGCTACCGAATTCAATGGCGCCACTGAATGCTTCCATCAGGTAGTAATACTGACCGGTCACCGGCATTGTCTGGTTTATAATGGCATCTATTTTTTCTACTACACCTTCGTACTCCGGTTTACCTTTAGCGAATTCTGCGAATTTCTTCTCCTGTTCTGCCTTTGTACCCAGTACATCATTATCAATGATCGCTTTATTCATACCGATGGAGTTCTTCCAGTAATTGCTGCTGCCGGCATACTTGTTGGCATATTGAATACGAGTTTTGTCGCTGGCAGCCATCACTTCTTTCAATACGGCGAGGCGTGCGCCACGTATAGTGATACGCGGTTGGTTCTGTGCTTCCATACGTTCCTTTACTTCCGATACGGTGAGGTAACGGCTTGTGCTTCCGGGGAAACCCATGATCATGGCGTAATCACCTTCTTCCAGCCCCTTGATAGAGATAGGCAGATATTTGGAAGTCTTCAAAGGTACATTTGATGCTGCATATTCTGCGGGATCACCATTAGCATCGGCATAGATACGGAACATGGAGAAGTCACCCGTGTGGCGGGGCCACATCCAGTTGTCCGTCTCGCCACCAAATTTGCCTACGGAAGAAGGAGGTGCGGCTACCATACGTACGTCTGTGTACACTTTCTTATAGAACAAATAGAATTTATTTCCGGCATAGAACGGCAAAGCTTGTACTTCAATGCCTTTTTTACCTTTCAGATCGCTCTTCTCAAACAATTCTTTAGCCAGTTTATTGAGGAACGGGCGGGTGAGTGCATTTACTTCAGTTACTTCACCGGCAGCGATCTTTTGGTTCACGATGTCCGTAATGTCTTCGATACGGTCAACGAACTGGAATTTCAATCCCGGAGTAGGCAATTCCTCACCACGGTTTTTTGCCCAGAAACCATCGGTCAGATAGTCATGTTCTACGCTGCTATGTTGCTGGATAGAAGCGTATCCGCAATGATGGTTTGTCAAAATCAGTCCTTCCGGTGAGATGATTTCACCTGTACAACCACCGCCAAAGATACCTACCGCATCTTTCAGTGATACTCCATTCGGATTGTACAAATCATCCGCTTCCAGTTTCAAACCTTGTTTTTTCATCAACTCAATGGAGTTCTGCTGTTTCATCAGTTGCAGTAACCACATTCCTTCGTCGGCACGTGCTGTAGAGCCGAACGCCAGCGCTGCAAGCGCTACTAAGTAGGTTCTAATTTTCATTGTTATCTGTTTATACAATTTATTGTTTTATGAAATTCATTATATTGGCAGGCGGACGTTGGTTCATCAGTTCATTCTTCATGAAGTCCATGTATGGCGCTACATGACTGAAAAAACGATGATATCCCTTGCACAGATAATTCAGTCCCGGTTCGCCACTTGCCGTTCGTGCGAAGCGGTTTTTAGGACATTCGCCATTGCAGGCAAACAGCCATTCACACTCCCGGCATTGGGTGGGCAATGATTGTTGCTTCATTTGTCCGAAAGCCTGCTGCTTATCACTGTACATCATTTCCACCAGCGTCTTCTGGTAAATGTTGCCCAACTTATATTCGGGGAATACAAAATGGTCGCAGGAGTATACGTCTCCGTTGAACTCCATCACTCCCGCATGTCCGCAGGTCTTTGCCATGGAGCAAACGCCCGGTTGTTCGCCTATCCAGTTGGCCAGGGTAGAGTCGAACAATTGAATGTAATAGGTACCTACATCCTTTTTCACCCATTCGTCAAAGAGAGTGCAGAGGAAATTGCCCCATTGCTCAGGGCTGATGGAGAAATCCGCCAGTTCGGCCACCTCTTCACGATCGGCCAGTGAGGCCAGATGACGTCCGTCCTGATGTCCGAATACGCGCTCTACGATGGGGGCGAACTGTATGTAGTGACAACCTATTTCTTTGAAGAAGTTGTAGAATTCCAGAGGATAATCGGCATTGTAGTCGTTCACTACCGCCATGCCGTTCCATTCCACACCATGCTTTTTCAGTAGATTGATGCCTTGCATTACTTTTACGAAAGAAGGCTTACCTTGCTTATTCTTGCGATATTCGTCGTGAAATTCTTGTGGCCCGTCGATAGAGACACCTACCAGCCAGTTGTTTTCACGGAAGAATTCGCACCATTCATCCGTCAGCATGGTTCCGTTGGTCTGTATACTATTGTCTATGGTGCGTCCGCGGGCATATTTTTTTTGCAGTTCCATGGCCTTTTTGTAGAAGGACAACGGGCGCATCAAAGTTTCCCCACCGTGCCAGGTGAACATTACCTGCGGCATGGTTTGCGAATTTATGTATTCTTCAATAAACTTTTCCAGCAACTCCTCACTCATTACGTGCTTGGGGTTGTTTTGGTATAGCTTGCTCTTTTCCAGGTAGTAACAGTAATCGCATGCAAGGTTGCATACGGCGCCTACCGGTTTCAGCATAACATAAAGAGGCTTGGCAAAAGGAGCATAAGTTGACATAGGAGATTAACTTGTTTCAGTTACAGGGTTTACATTTTGTTAGTTATCACTGCAAAAATAAGTAAACTAAATGAAATATCCTTTCTTTTCTCCCTCCTTATAAGGATTATTAATGGAAAAAAGAGAGCAAAAATTAAATATTGATAAAAAGTTTCTTTACAGCCCGAATAGGTTGTACCTTTGTATCGTGTTTCATAAAAATCGTTTCCTGCATGATTAGAATGAATGTGAACCGTATTTTGCCCTTAATGCTTTTGCTCGTGCTTTTTGCTTCGTGCAGTCGCAAGTATAAAGTGGAGGGTGTGTCATCGGTGACCAGCCTCGATGGTAAGATGTTATACCTGAAAACGCTCCGCGACGGGCAGTGGATAGCAATTGATTCCGCCGAAGTGGTACACGGTTTGTTCTCTACGAGTGGTCCGTCGGACTCTGTAATGATGGTGACGCTCTACATGAATGATGAGGCTATCATGCCTCTTGTACTTGAGAACGGTAAGATTGAAGTCTCCATATCCAACTCTCAACTCACCGCTAAAGGTACGCCGCTAAACAATGCTTTGTATGAATTCATCGAAAAGCGTAATTCGCTTGAGTTGAAGATTGAAGAACTGGAAAAGAAAGAGGCACGTATGGTGCTGGATGGCGCCGCATTGGATGACATCCACGAACAACTGACTCAGGAGGGAGAATCCTTGGTAAAAGAAATGAATGACTATATCAAGGAGTTCATTTCCACCAATTATGAGAATGTCCTTGGTCCCAGCGTATTCATGATGATGTGCAGTACACTGCCTTATCCCATCATGACACCGCAAATAGAGGATATCATCCGTACAGCCCCTCAAACTTTCAAGAGTAGTCCTTTGGTGAGGGAATTTCTCGATAAAGCTAAAGAGAATATGAAATTGATAGAGGAACATCGGCGTATGGAGGAGAGCGGAAAAATTAATAATTAGAAATTAAAAATTAAAGGCATGTTATCATGCTGTTTCACAAACTCATCTTTTGGATTGCAACGTTTTAATTTCTAATTTTCAATTTTTAATTTTATTATTGGTCCTCGTTTTTCACCATTCCCTTGTATTCTTCCGGTAAAGCACTTTCTACGGCGGCGTAGGCTTCGGCCATCGTCGCCTTGATGTTTTCTATACCTTGTCCTTTGGGCGGGATCGGATCGTGAATAGTCAGTATCATGCGATATGGGTGTATCCATTTTCCCGTGCGGGGCAGAATTTTGAATGATCCGTCGATAGTGACCGGCACCACTTCCAGCTGCAATTCATCTGCCAACTGGAATGCACCTTTTTTAAAATATCCCATGTGTCCGGTAAAAGTACGGGCACCTTCCGGGAACACAACCAATGATACGCCGTCTTTTAGCGAAGCCTTTGCCTGGCGAATGGTTTCCAATACTTTCTTGGGACCAGAACGATCTACAAATATGTGTCCTGCACTTTCGCAGGCTTTCCCTACGAAAGGTAATTTCCGCAGGCTCTTCTTCATCATCCACTTGAAGTTACGCCCCAGAAATCCGTAAATGAGGAAGATATCGAATGCTCCCTGGTGGTTGGGTACGAATACGTACGATGTGTGTTTATGTATTTTCTCCCGGCCGCGCACCTTTACAGGAATCAGCAGGAAAACACAAATCAATTGTGACCATATTTTTCCGGGATAATAGCCCCAGATATGTGCACCGCCTATCAGAGAGCCGACGATAGTCACCAAAGCCGTGAGAATAGTCAATACCAACAGAATTGGTAAAGCAAAACATATTTGGTAAATATAATAAAGTATCTTCATAGGTGTTGGATTTTTGTTTCCGCAAAGATATATAATTTGATTTAGATATGCTACCCGGTTATCGTACTTTTAGATTATTCGGTAATTCGGCTTTTGCCAGGGCTACACCCTTTGTCCCGGATGGTGTAGCCATTTGCACTAAAGGGTGTAGCCATCCGAGGCAAAGGGTGTAGCCATTTTTTATATCCCCCACAAGAGGTTCCTGGGGGGGATAGGGAGATGTCGGTGAAATATTCTCCATTTTTTCGGAATATTGGAAAACGAAAAAAAGAACAATAATTCTTCCTTCGTACCTTCCTTGTATCTTCTTCGTACCCTCTTCGTACCAAGTTCGCTATTTTGTTCTCTCTTTAGGAGCGAAGGAGATGCGAATAGGGTGGATGGGAGAAGAGAAATGGAACAAAGCGGTATGATATGGAGAAAGGTCTTTTGAATAAAACTTGGAAAATTATATGAAAATTACAATTTAGTGTATACATAGTTCTTATATTTGCCCAGGCAAAACATCTAATATATAATGTATATGAAAAATGAAACAACGAAATTTTCTGTATCGAGCGCAATCTTGGTTATTAGTAATCGTATAAAGCATTGGGCATTAATCATATTTCCACTTTGCTTCTTCTTTATTTCTTGTAATGGGAACAAGAAACAGTCTGTGGGACAAGAGGTTAATGAAGTGAAGTTGCAGACGGAAGATATTCTGTTCCCCGTTTCGGAGGTTTTGAATTTGAAGTCTTATTATCTGTCTTCTTATTTTCATAATGATTCTCTGAGTTTGATTTATGGATACAATTATAAATCTCATGCTTTGGATTGCATGGATTTGAAGCGTCATCAGATATCGCAAATATTGCTTTCAAGTCAGGGGGAATCAGCTGTAATGCGTTCTGTAGCTGGGCTTTTTATACAAACTCCGGACTCTATCTGGATTTATGATGATACGCAACGGATACTCCTGATAAATGGTGATGGGAAACTTTTGAAAACAGTAGATTTACGTCCGGAACTGAAAGACAATGAACAAATTCTGATAAACACTAATCATGCAATATCTACAGCGCGACTGTTTTATGACGGAGGACGTCATTCATTGCTTTATGGAATAAAGGATTTCTCTACATCGCCGGTTACTTTTAAAGTTCGGGAAACTTTTCTGAACAGTATGACTCCGTCTGTCGACTATCTATTGCAGCCATCGGTGGCTGTTACGAATGTGAGTGGCAGAGATTATGGCAATATGAGTGATTTGAATATAACCTTTACAGCGGAAAAGCTCCTTTATAACTATCCGGTCGAGTCTCATGTATATGTTATGGATCGTAAGAGTGGAGAGCAAAAAGTTTTTGAAGCAGATAGTCGTTTCACGAAAAATGTAGTGGAAAAATGCGAATCGGGTAACTACGAGCAATGGGAGCGGCATAATATTGAGAATCCTCATTTCTATGATCTTATGTATCTTCCGCAAACGGGAATGTATGCCCGTTTACATCTTGGAGGAATAGAATTTGATGCTACGAGAGATATACAGAATTTGATGGATGATCGTGATCTTTATCTGACGTTTTTTGATAAAGACTTTGTGGTTGTGGGAGAGGCTAAGTTACCGTCTCATCGATATAACTATTTCACAGGATGGAGAGAAACCAATGACGGAGTTGCCCTTTTTGTTGATAATTCGCTGGATGAGAATGAGAAAACAGAGGAATTGGTACTGGATATAGTGCGGCTGCAAGCAGACTGAATCTATTTGTCCGATTAGTTTTGAGCCGGATAACGTTGCGCCTAATCACGCAACGTTATCACTGTAATTTCCGGCCATGCCCCGAAGCGGAATGGTAGTCCTACATAACCGATTCCTATATTGACATATAATCCCCGATCTCCTTCAGTGTACATCCCTCCCCATTCGGGATAAATCAGCGAAGCAAGTGAATGACCGAACATGATAGCCTGCATCGCATGAGTATGTCCGGCAAGCATCAGCTCGATGTCTGTATCCGGCAGTACTTCCCGGCGCCAGTGCGTAGGATTATGGCTTAACAGAATGCGGAACATTCCATCTGTACCTTTAGTCGCTTTTTTCAGGTCGGCAAATTGTGAGAAAGGAGGTTCACCATCATTCTCTACACCGATAAGTGCGATGCTGTCCCCCTCATGATGTAATATATCATACTCATTGTTCAGTAGTTTCCATCCCATTGTCTTTTGCATCCGAACCAGATTGTCAATGTTATTAACCTGTTCTTTCAGGTTTTTCCAATGATAGTAACTTCCGTAGTCATGGTTACCCAGAATGGAATATACTCCATCTTTGGCATGCAATTGCGCCAGAATGTCCTGAAATCCTTCCAGTTCGCAACTTCTTTGGTTCACCAAGTCACCGGTAAAAACTATCAGATCGGGTTTCTGGGCGTTTACGAGTTCTACCAGTTCATTGATGGGTTTCTCATTGTCTATCCAGCTGCCGATATGTATATCCGATAGTTGCACGATACGGTAACCGTCAAATGCTTTCGGAAGATTGGAGTGGTGAAATTCGATATCCTTCACTTCAAATTTGCTGATACCCACCAGGGTGCCATAAAGTATATTAAAGAAACTGACTACACCCAATACTAACCCTACAGCCGTAAACGGTGAACGGGGCCAGCGCAGCAAATAGTGAAAAGGTAGCCCCACCAACGAGCATATCATAAAGATAGTCTTGGGAATGGCAAACAGGAAAATGCAGATAGCCAGTCTTCCGATGGCTTGTGCATGGTGTGCCATCGCATTTTCGCCTATGCCCTGCATCAACAGAAAGTAGCCTGCTATCAATAAAAGAGTGGGGATCCAGTGCGCAATGCGCAGCCAGATGTTTTTGGTTTTCCGAACAATGTACATAAAGTAGATGTACAAATCGGGGATCAATAAAAAAAGGATAAGGAGTAGGGTTATTCTGTGCATATATCTTCTAATTCTTCTATATTCTTCTTGATGTCGTTAAGGAATTTGTAAGCTACTTTTTTGTATAGCAGATAGATGATGGCAATGTCACACAACACAAAGAATGCAATCAAAGTGGCCTGAACGCCGAAAGAAGCTTTGTAATAGCCCATCACCCAATAATTGAGTACATTGAAAACAATCACCCATACGGAAATAGCGATAATTTCATATCTCGTCCATCGGCGGAAACTTGCCATACGTTTGCTTACTATGGCTACAGGCATTTCATCTATTTTCGTGTTTCTTATCCAGCGATAGTTTTTGTGATCCCACCAGATCCCCAGCAGAATACTGATGCCGACAAATATTACGAGTGTATTAATCTTGGGTTGCCATTCTTCGTTGATCTGAAAGATGGACGGCAGTAACCAAATAACCAGAAGGAGAGCCAGTCCCACGACTCCAATACCTATGGAGAAGCGTTGCCAACCCGTAAGGCGCCCTATGCTTTTGCGTGCGTTTGCCTTGTATTCGGCAATCATGCCCGCAATCTGCTTTTCATCGGCAATCGGTTCTTTCTTCAATTGCTCGTCCAGCGCGTTCCAAGATTTCTTTAGTTCATCCAATTCCATATTATTCCTCCTTGTTCATTTTTCTAAGTTTGTCTTTGATCCGGCTGATTTTGGTAGCGACGTTTGTTACCGTCAGACCGGTGATTTCAGCAATTTCCTCGTAGCTTTTTTCTTCCAGATAAAGCAAAATAATAGACTTCTCCAACGGGCCCAGACGGTTAATCATCCGGTAGAGCTGCTTTAGCATGGCTTGTGTTTCGTCCGATTCTTCCATTCGGTCGGAGTCCTGGCTTAGAGTCACGATTTCGGGAATGTTCTTTTCTTTGCGAATAAAGCTAATACAAGTATTCAGTGCGATGCGGTAAATCCATGTGGATACTTTGCACTCTCTCCGGAATTTGGGGTAGGCTCTCCACAAATTGAGCACGACGTCCTGATACAGGTCGTTAAGAGTAGCATTCGGCGTCGTGTACAGATAGCACACTTTATATATGACGCGTTCATACTCCCGTATCACGGACAAGAACTCCTGTTCTACATTCTCCATCGTCTGTTTCTTGCTTCTTGAATTGCTTTTGCACTGTTAGTCGCAAAGGTAATTAGAAAATCACAAGGGTGTGATTAGATTTTAATCATTTAGTATTCCTTTTAGGCTATTTGGCTGTTGAAATTGCTTTTTTGGCTAAATATTATAAAAAAAGGGTTTGATTATTCTAAAGGAGTGCATTATCTTTGCAAGGATACTATTAACAACAATATAAGAGAACGATGATGAAATATTTTATGGGAGTGTGCTGTGCAATGCTGCTGGGCTTGTCGGCATGTGGTGATATTGATAGCCCGGAGTTTCCGCCTTCTGAGGTTAAGAGTGAAGTAAAAGAGGCGGTGGATTTTTCATATACCGAACTGGAAAATTTAGAATCTACTCATGGTATGCATCTTAATTACCATAATAGAGTGTATGTGTTGTCAGCTGATATAGTGCTGGATTCTCCTTATCAGTCATTCGGGCATATTGAATACTTTATATCTCCTGATAAAGACAACTTGACGGACAAGGCTTTGTTGTCATATAGCTTCGATTATGACAATGTATATAGTGTCTATCCCGAGTATTATTATGGTTGGCAAAGTACTACAGCTATTTGGTATTTTGATCATTCTGATTGGCAGGCCGGTACCTATTATTATCGTGCGGTTGCTTATAGTAACAGTTGGGGTAGTGGTCCCGGTATCCTTCATGACTGTTTGCAGCAAGATGGTAGGCAAGCTACTTTGGATGATCTTAAGTCCTTTACGATTCCTACGAAATACCTTCCTTATGCAGATTTAGGATATGCTAATGAGAATGAAGTATCAGTTTACTTTGGGGTGGATGGATTTGAAGGAAGAATTAAAGAGGTTGGAGTTTGCTATTCCGATGTAAATCAACTCCCTACCATTGATGATAAAAAGTATGTTTCTGAGTCGGCTGACGGTATGCATTTTATTGGTCCTCTTCTACAGAAGGCTTATTATATGCGTCCTTTTGTAGTAACGAAAGATAATGATACAATCTATGGATATGTTCAACGGATTCAATACTCAAGATAAGCAAAGATGAAAAAACTGATTATAACCATGCTCATGACGATTGCCGGACTGACAACCCTCATGGCACAGCAGACGCACGATATAAAAGGTGTGGTAACAGACAAGAGAAATGAACCGATAGTAGGTGCTTTGGTCACCGCAGAAGGTACCGACATCAGTTCTATAACCGATATCGACGGTAAATTCCTGTTGCGGGACGTACCTGTTGATGCTAAGAAAGTGATCGTAGAGTCAATCGGTATGGAGACTACCGATGCAAAGATTGATCGGCCGATAATGATGGCTGCTCGCCCGAAGCGTCTCTCGCTGGTAGTGGAAGCCGGAATGGACTGGAGCCGTTATACGGCAGAGGGCTCTGATAGCAAAAACGGTTATCACTTTGGTGTAGGTATGGAAGTGCGTATGTCTAAGCGTTGGGCATTTCGTCCGATGGTGCAACTGGCCAATCGGGGCGCGGAATATAATTTCACGGAAGGATCATACTCTTATAAAGAGACCTGGAATCCGTTGATGCTGGATGTACCGTTTAATTTTCTGGTACGTTATGACCTGGCTCGTAATATGAGTTTGGTACTTTCTTTCGGCCCGGTATTTTCATGGGGACTTAGCGGTAAAGTGAAAGTTTCAGAAACGGGTAAGGAAGATGCTGAATATGACATTTATAGTAAAGATTATGAGAGTAGCTGGGGAAATTATAAGCATGCATTGCTGCATCCGCTCGGGTTCGGTATGACTTATGGCATAGGTGTGGAATATAAGAAGCTTATGATAAACGTTTCCGGTAAGAATATGGGAATTATTGCGGAGGATGAAGGACCGGGAGACGTGAAGGAACATAACTTTGTGCTGGGTGCCAGTGTTTCATACCGTTTCTGATCCTACTTATCAAATGTTGAATTTATAAAGAATACTATATATAATGAAACGAATAATTATATTAGCAATTATAGGCCTCTGCATATCAGGAGCATCTATGGCGCAGGGACAAAAACTGAAAGGCAGACTTATTGATAAGGATCATTATCCGGTGAAGAATGCCAAAGTAACCGTAAAAGGCACAAATTTGAGTACTACTTCTGATAAGGATGGTAATTTTTTCATTGAAGATGTACCGTTGTACCTTGATTCTATTCAGGTGGAGAAAGGCCGGAAAGACATCACCGTTAACACACCTATGAAGATTTCGATGGGGCGGTTGGTTATAGATAAGCGTTTTTCCTGGTTTGTGAAGGCAGGTGTAGGTGTTAGTCGCTTTTTGGGTGCTGACGAGACGAAAGATAAAGTGTCTTTTCATGTCGGGGGAGGTGTAGACATTAAAATGGCCAAGCATTGGTCTTTCCAGCCGGCAGCTTACATTGCGCACCGTGAAATGGAGGGCAACACCTGGTATTATAGTGATGAAATTACTAACTATAAATTGACGTATCTGGAAATTCCTTTGCTGTTTGCTTATAAGTTCCGTTTAAGTTCCTCGATGAACTGGGTAATTGCTGCCGGCCCTTATGTAGATTGCGGTATTAATGGGGATATTCGTGATGTGAGAAAACTTTATAATTCCAGCCCGGATGGCTATGGCTCTCAGTATACATACGAAACAGAAGAATCTGAAGCTTTTGGTAAACGCTTCACCGGTGGAGCAGCTTATAGTATGGGGGTAGAAGGACGCCATTTCACATTCGGTCTAACCGGACGTACAGGTTGGACTTCATGGCGTAGGAGTGAAGGATTTACGAATCTGGAGTTTGAAATAGGATATAAATTCTAAATAGAACACTTGCGATTGCATCAGCTTACACTTGCGGCTGCGTTGTCTTACACTTGTATAAGTGTGAGCTGACGCAGCCGCAAGCATATAATAACGCAACTATAAGCTGATGTTATTCTTTTTAATAGGGAGAAAGTTAGAGATTGGCCGCCAAAAACTTTCTTACTTCATTAATTGGCATTCTTCTGCGTCGTGCATAATCTTCCAATTGATCATTTCCAATCTTGCCTACTGCAAAATATCGTGCGGCAGGATGTGCCAGCATTAATCCGCAAACAGTGGCGTGTGGACGCATAGCACCGTTTTCTGTAAGTGTAATGCCTATTTGCTCCATATGAAGCAATTCATTCAACAGAAAGTTGACAGACTGATCGGGCAGAGAAGGGTAACCGACGGCAGGACGTATGCCTTGGAATTTTTCCTTTAACAACTCGGGGATGGAAAGATTCTCATCCTTTGCGTACCCCCAGGCAACTTTACGCACGTATTCATGCATCTTTTCGGTAGCGGCTTCAGCAAGTCGGTCGGCAAGTGTCTGTAACAACATACGTTTGTAGGGATCCTCCTCATTGAGAAGTTCAACTTCTCCGTCACAGGAAGCTGCAAAAATACCTACCGTATCAGGTGTACCGGAAGCAAGAGGGCGGACAAAATCGCTGAGGCAGAGAAAAGGACTGCCATCCGGATGGGGGATCTGTTGGCGGAGTAAAGGAAAGCGTGTGCCGTCCAGCAGTAAATTATCCCCATCGGCATTAGCCTTGCAAAGACGGAAAATGGTGTGTACATGGTAAGTCTCATCCAGCTGGTTAAGCATTCGGTTAGCTTCTTTAAGTAGCTGCATTGCCTCAGCGGCTTTGGCACGATCCTCTTCAGAAAAAGTCGTAAGCCAGGAAGCACGGCAGGCATCGCAGCCATGGATATCCGCAATAGTGGCGAAGCGGGGCTGAAATCCCCACGCATGAAAGAAGTATATCCAGTTGATGTATGGAGTAACGTCATGAATAGCGTACGTCAACACCTTATCCGCAGGGCTGTTCATCATTTATCTTTGTAATCGAATCTCAATTCTTCGCCACGGTAAGTATCATCTACTTGTCCGTCACTGTATATCAGGTGTCCGTTAGCAAATGTTCTTTCTACTTTCCAACGGAAAGAATTGCCTTCCAGCGGGCTCCATCCGCACTTGCTGAGAATATTCTCAGAATTGACTTCCCAACGGTCTCCGTGGCTGACAAGTACAAGGTCGGCCTTATAGCCTTCGCGGACATAACCGCGATCACAGATACCATATATCTGGGCAGGGGCATGGCACATTTTCTCTACAATGGTTTCAATAGAGAAAATTCCTTTTTCTGCCAGTTCGAGCATGCTGACCAGAGAGAATTGAATCATCGGCATACCTGACATGGCTTTTAGTGCGCCACCTTCCTTTTCACTAAGCAGGTGGGGCGCATGATCGGTAGCAATCACATCAATCACGCCGGTATTGACGGCATTCCGTAAAGCATCACGATCAGCTTGTTTCTTTATGGAAGGATTGCACTTGATACGTGTTCCCAGTTCTTTATAATCCTGTTGGCGGTATAACAGATGTGCAACACAGGCTTCGGCTGTAATGTGCTTTTCTTCCAGCGGTATATCACTGAACAATTGCAGTTCTTTGGCTGTAGAGACGTGAAGCACATGCAGACGTGCACCCGCTAAGCTTGCCATGCGTACCGCAAGTTCTGTTGAGGCGTAGCAGGCGGCTGAAGAACGTATGTTGGGGTGCTTGCTGATGGGAACTTCCGGTGCATCACTGAACATCTTCTTATAGTATTCAGTGTTTTTTTTGATGATTTCCTGGCTTTCGCAATGAGTAGCAATCAACATATCTGTTCCATTGAATATATTGAGCAGACTGTTTGTTTTGTCTACCAGCATATTTCCGGTACTGGAACCCATGAAAAGTTTGATGCCACATACACGATGTTTGTCCAGCTGGTTGAATTCCGTATAGTTATTATTAGTGGCTCCGAAGTAGCAGGAGTGGTTAACAATACACTTCTCATTCAGCAAATCAAACTTTTGTTCGAGCGCACTAAGGGTGGTAGTCAGAGGGTTGGTGTTCGGCATATCCATGATGGAAGTGACACCACCTGCGGCTGCTGCACGACTTTCGGTGAGAATATCCGCTTTGTGGGTTAATCCCGGATCGCGGAAGTGTACATGGTCGTCGATAACACCCGGCAACAGGCAACAGCCGGTAGCGTCTATGGTTTCATCACAAGGGACAGAGAGCTTTTTCCCATAGGTAAGTACTTCGGCAATCCGGTCGCCTTCAATCACTACGGAACCTTGTACAGAGCGTCCCTCGTTCACTATTGTTGCGTTATGTATCAGTGTTCTTTTCATCTTCACTAATCATTTATCATTAATCACTAATTGTTTTTTACTGCTTGCGGGTATTTATGGAACCAACTATGCATTTTCAGTTTGATAACACCAAAAACGGCCTCTCCAAAGATACTGCTGTTCATTTTTGAGGTACCCAGTTCCCGGTTGATAAAGATAACCGGTACTTCCACAATCTTGAAACCGCATTTGTAAGCAGTGAATTTCATTTCAATCTGGAAGGCATAACCTTTGAAGCGGATACCATCCAGATCGATTGTCTGCAATACCTCACGACGGTAGCACTTAAAGCCGGCGGTCGTATCATGTATCGGCAGTCCGGTGATGAGGCGTACATACTTGGAGGCAAAATAGGACATCAATACCCGTCCCATAGGCCAATTCACTACATTGACGCCACTGACGTAGCGTGAACCGATAGAGACATCGGCACCTTCTTCGGCGCAGGCTTTGTACAGGCGTGGCAGGTCAGCAGGGTTGTGGCTGAAATCGGCATCCATTTCGAAGATGTATTCATAATTATGTTCCAGTGACCATTTGAAGCCTGCGATATAAGCAGTACCCAGTCCCAGTTTGCCTTTGCGCTCTATCATGAACAAACGTTCGGGAAACTCTTGCTGAAGGGTCTTGACTATGTTGGCAGTGCCATCAGGCGAGCCATCTTCTATAATCAGGATATGGAATACTTTTTCCAGGGCGAAAACGGCACGGATGATGTTCTCGATGTTTTCCCGTTCGTTGTATGTAGGAATGATAACGATGCTGTCCGATGTCTGCATATTCATAAAAGGAGGTTCTAAATTGGGAACAAAGTTAAGTGTTTTCTATCACATACGAATAAAACTAAGGATTATTTAGTAATTTTGCGCCCGTTATGATGACTATTACCGAGCTACAACAACGATATGCCGCCCATCCCAATGTGGAAGCTATGAGTGGCTTACTGAAGAATCCGTCTGTCCGCACTCTTTTCTGTGGTGGACTATGTGCTTCTGCTGCTTCACTGTTTTCGTCCGTGCTGGTGCAGCGTGGAGAATTTCCTTTTGTTTTTATTCTGGGCGATCTGGAAGAGGCGGGATATTTCTACCATGATCTTACGCAGGTGCTGGGGACAGATAAAGTCTTGTTTTTCCCCTCTTCATTTCGTAGGGCAATAAAATACGGACAGAAAGATGCTGCGAATGAAATACTTCGTACAGAAGTGTTGAGTCGCTTGCAGAAAGGTGAAGAAGGGCTTTGCGTGGTGACATATCCTGATGCATTGGCCGAAAAGGTCGTTTCCAGGAAAGAATTGGGGGATAAAACTCTGAAACTGCATTCGGGGGAGAATGTGGATACGAACTTCATCATGGAAGTATTGCGTAGCTATGGCTTCGAGTATGTAGATTATGTGTATGAACCGGGACAATATGCCGTACGTGGTAGCATTATCGATGTGTTTTCTTTTTCTTCCGAGTTTCCGTACCGTATTGACTTCTTCGGGGATGAAGTGGAAAGTATCCGCACGTTTGAGGTGGAGACACAGCTTTCCAAAGAAAAGAAAGATAGCATTGTAATTGTCCCCGATTTAAGCCGCAGTCTGGAGCAGGGTGGTGCGAATGGCATGGTTTCGTTTCTGGATTTTCTGTCGGTGGATACCGTACTGGCAATGCGTGATTTACTTTGGTTGCGTGAGCGCATTCAAACAGTGCATGATGAAACACTTACTCCACAGGCAATTGCTGCCCGCGAAGCAGAAGAAAGTGGCTGTATAACCTTAGATGGCAAGCTGATTGACGGAAGCGAGTTTACACTCCGTGCATTGGATTTCCGTCGTATGGAATTTGGTAATAAACCGACAGGTACACCGGATGCTACGATTACTTTTGATACGTCTGCACAGCCTATTTTCCGCAAGAACTTTGATATGGTGGCTGAGAGTTTCAAAGAATATATGGAGAAGGGATATGCGTTGTACATCTGTAGCGACAGCATGAAACAAACTGACCGTATCCGTGCCATCTTTGAAGACAGGGGGGATCAGATTGCATTTACGGCCGTGGAACGTACGTTGCATGAAGGGTTTTCCGATAATGCCTTGCGGCTTTGCATCTTTACGGATCATCAATTATTCGACCGTTTTCATAAATATAATCTGAAGAGTGATAAAGCACGTAGCGGTAAGGTGGCTCTAAGCTTGAAAGAGCTGAACCAGTTTACTCCGGGAGATTATGTCGTACATACCGATCATGGAGTAGGGCGTTTTTCAGGGCTGGTGCGTATTCCTAACGGAGATACGACACAAGAAGTGATGAAACTGGTCTATCAGAATGAAGATGTGGTGTTTGTTTCCATTCATTCATTGCATAAAGTATCTAAGTATAAAGGTAAGGATGGTGAAGCTCCCCGCCTGAATAAGTTAGGTACCGGTGCCTGGGAAAAACTGAAAGAGCGCACCAAAACTAAGATTAAGGATATTGCACGCGATCTTATCAGGTTATATTCTCAGCGTCGGGAGGAAAAAGGATTCCAGTTTAGTGTGGACAGTTTCCTGCAGCGGGAGTTGGAAGCATCGTTTATCTATGAAGATACGCCTGATCAGAGTAAGGCTACGGCGGATGTAAAAGCAGATATGGAAAGTAATCGCCCGATGGACCGTTTGGTTTGTGGAGACGTTGGTTTCGGTAAAACGGAAGTGGCAGTCCGTGCAGCTTTTAAGGCGGTGGCGGATAATAAGCAGGTGGCTGTTCTGGTACCTACGACAGTGCTGGCTTACCAGCATTTTCAGACGTTCAAGGATCGTTTGAAAGATTTGCCTTGCAAGGTGGAATATTTAAGCCGTGCTCGCACGGCAGCGCAGGCAAAAGCAGTTATAAAAGGTTTGGCTGCCGGAGATGTGAATATACTGATCGGTACACATCGTATTTTAGGTAAAGATATACAATTCAAGGATTTAGGATTACTGATTATTGATGAAGAGCAGAAATTCGGGGTATCTGTAAAAGAGAAACTGCGCCAGCTGAAAGTGAATGTAGATACCTTGACTATGACGGCTACACCTATTCCCCGCACATTGCAATTCTCATTGATAGGGGCACGTGACCTGAGTGTGATACAGACACCTCCGCCCAACCGTTATCCTATTCAGACTGAAGTGCATACTTTTAACGAGGAAGTGATTGCTGATGCCATCAACTTTGAAATGAGTCGTAACGGACAGGTGTTCCTTGTAAATAACCGTATTTCCAATTTGCCCGAATTGAAAGCAATGATTGAGCGGCACATTCCGGATTGCAGAATAGCTATCGGACATGGGCAGATGGAACCGACAGAACTGGAAAAGATAATTTTTGGCTTTGTCAATTATGACTATGATGTATTGATAGCTACTACCATTATAGAAAGTGGTATTGATATTCCAAATGCTAATACTATTATTATCAATCAGGCACAGAACTTTGGTTTAAGTGATCTTCACCAGATGCGCGGCCGCGTGGGAAGAAGCAATAAGAAAGCTTTCTGTTATTTGCTGGCACCTCCTCTTTCTTCTTTGACTCCTGAGGCGAGACGTCGTTTGCAGGCTATTGAGAACTTCAGCGATTTGGGTAGTGGAATTCATATTGCCATGCAGGACCTCGATATTCGTGGTGCAGGCAATATGTTGGGGGCAGAACAAAGTGGTTTCATTGCCGATCTTGGTTATGAAACTTATCAGAAGATATTAACGGAAGCTGTTCACGAGTTGAAGACTGATGAGTTTGCCGATCTCTATGCTGAAGAGTTGAAAGCCGAAGGTGGTGTCATTAGTGGCGAACAATTTGTTGATGAATGTCAGGTAGAAAGTGATCTGGAACTGTTGCTTCCCGCTACATACGTCACGGGTAGTAGTGAGCGTATGTTACTTTACCGCGAGTTGGATAGTCTGACATTGGATAAAGATGTAGAGGCTTTCCGTAACCGGCTTATCGACCGTTTTGGTCCTGTTCCGTCAGAAACGGAAGAGTTACTGCGTATTGTGCCGTTGCGTCGTCTTGCTGCCCGCCTTGGTGCGGAAAAGGTTTTTCTTAAAGGCGGGCGTATGTCGCTATTCTTTATTTCCAATCCGGAAAGTCCCTATTATCAGAGTCAGGCATTCGGTAAAGTTATTGCATACATGATGAAGTATACCCGTCGCTGCGATTTGCGCGAACAGAATACTCGTCGTAGTATGCTGGTGAAGGATGTGAAGAATGTGGAAACGGCAGTTGGTGTTTTGCAGGAGATTGTGGCGATGCAGGTGGAAGAGGGATAGTTTTCTGATAGCTATCGTCCAAATTGTATCGCAAATCCCAGATTAAAGAATGTAACATTGTTTTTAAACCAACTGTGGTCTATTCCGTCATCATAATCGTATGGATTGGAAAGCCGTGCGTCGGGGTTTGCAAACCAGTCGGCTGTGAGTATATCTGCACGAAACACTCCTGATAATTTCTTGGTAATGTAGAACTCGTAACCCATGCCGAATGACAGTCCGCAATAGCCTCTCTGAAAAGATATTCCGTTCCGTTCACCTCGTTGGTAAGTACGTTCCTGATAGTTCATGTAGCCTATGCCGAATGAAAGAAATGCTCCTTGATTTCCCTCACTCCACAAGTAGCGGTAAGTAATATTGGGGTGTATATAATGGAGGTGCATTTTATCCGGCAGACGAGCTACCCGTAAGTAATCATACTGAAGCCCTAGGGCAAAGTTGGGCATGAAGTAGTAGCGCCCTTCTGTCATCAGGTTGTATCCCGCACGGTCGCCATTTTTACTGAAAAAGTCATTACGGTTTCCTTCTACACGCGGCAATGTTACTCCGCCACCCAGTGAGATACTGAAGTTTTGCGGTAGGTTATCTTGTGCTTGCAAGGTCGTGCTTGCATAACTCAAAAAGATAGTGAAGAGAATAAAGAGTCGTTTCATCATTGTTAGATTAATATTTATCGTTTTCCATATAGTTTGTCTATCAAATCAATCCGTCCGATACGGCGTAGTTCGTTGATGATGTTCTTTCGTTCTTCCGGTTTATACCAGAAAAAGAATTGGCGTTGCGCTAACTTTTCACGTGGTGTTTTAGCACTGAATACAGGCTCCAATGTGTATGGATGGTAGCCGGTATACCAAGCTTCAGTGGCTACGGTCATGGGGGTAGGGGTAAAGTCTTGCACCTGTTCCAGATGAAAATCAAGGCGTTTGGTGATAACAGCCAGTTCTGCCATGTCCTCTTCCTTACAGCCGGGATGACTGGAAATGAAATAAGGAATCAGCTGTTGTCGCAATCCTTCTTCGCGGTTGATACGATCGAATATTTTCTTGAATTCTTGGAACTGGCCGAACGAGGGTTTGCGCATGATACTCAATACCCGGTCACTGGTATGTTCCGGAGCTACTTTAAGACGACCGCTGACGTGGCGGGCTATTAACTCGCGGGTATATTCAGCAGTGCTTTTATTAGTTGCCGGATCTTTGCTTTGATGCAAGAGTAAGTCGTAGCGTACACCACTACCGATGAAACTCTTTTTGATACCGGGTAAAGTATCTACCGCATGATAAATATCCAGTAAAGGCCGATGGTCGGTATTCAGGTTCGGACAAACTTTGGGATGGATACATGAGGGGCGTTTGCATTTCTTGCAAATGTTCTCATCCCTCCCTTTCATCCGGTACATATTGGCAGATGGACCGCCAAGGTCACTCAGATACCCTTTAAAATCGGGGAGTTCCATTAGTGCCTTTACTTCTTTAAGAATGCTTTCTTTACTGCGGCTTACAATAAACTTTCCTTGATGTGCCGAGATCGTGCAAAATGCACAACCACCGAAACACCCACGATGGATATTTACCGAAAACTTAATCATATCGTATGCCGGAATTCGCTTGCCTTTGTATTTGGGATGAGGCAGACGGGTGTAGGGCAAATCGTACGAATGATCGAGTTCAGCTTCCGTCAGGGGTGGGTAAGGAGGATTGACAACAACAGTCATACCATCTACTTCCTGTGTAATACGGGAAGCAGTATATTTATTACTCTCTTCTTCAATGTGGCGGAAATTGGCAGCCTGCTTCTTCTTGTCTTTCAGACATTCAGCATGAGAAAAGAGACGGATATCTCCTTCTTCGCTGATGAAATCCGTTGTCTTGCATAGGTAAGCAATTTGCGGAATGGTATTTAGTGATAGCCGCTTATCATTGAATCTTCTTATCAGTTCCACCACCGGTTTTTCTCCCATTCCGTAAATCAACAAGTCAGCACCACTTTCTACGAGAATGCTTTTCATAAGCTTATCCTGCCAATAATCGTAATGCGTCACGCGACGCATGCTTGCTTCGATACCTCCCAATACGACGGGAACATCGGGATATAATTTCTTCAGAATTTGGGTGTAAACAATTGAAGGGTAATCCGGACGCATATCCGGACGTGCATCCGGTGTGTAGGCATCGTCACTACGTAAACGCTTGTTGGCAGTGTATTTGTTTACCATAGAGTCCATACATCCGGGACTGATGCCAAAGAACAGGCGGGGACGTCCTAACTTCTTAAAGTCGCGTAAGTCATCCCGCCAATTGGGTTGAGGTATAATCGCCACGCGCAAACCTTCTGCTTCGAGGATACGTCCGATAACAGCAGCCCCGAAAGAAGGGTGGTCTACATAGGCGTCACCACTGAACAGGATAACGTCCAGTTCATCCCATCCGCGCAACTCCACTTCTTTTTTCGTTGTGGGCAACCAATCAGTCAGTCGATATTCTTTCATGCCGCAAAGATACGCATAAAATGAGGTTCAGCCAGAAAATGCGTAGTTAAATTGCTGTTGATGATGCTTGCGGCTCTTCCCCAAGTCTGGGGCAAAACGGCTTCGTGAGACGATGAAATCCATCTCGTGAGATGGAGGCTAACAAAAATATCAAAGAATCGTCTGTTATATCCTTATATTTTATACTTTTGTGCGCAGATGGCACAAGCAAAATATAAATCAATCTATATATTATGGAAATACCTCCGTATGAAGAATCAAAAGATGTGATACAACGCAAACTCGATCAGACAACTATGATTTTGCAGAATATCAATGCTTATTTTTTACTGATAGATAAAGATTTTATAGTCTGCGATACCAATTACTATTCCTTGAATAAGCTTCCAGCTCCTGAGGTTGGTATGACACAAAAGGTCGGTGACCTGTTGCATTGCCGGAATGCTGCTGAAGCCGGCGAATGTGGTATGCATCAGCAGTGTAAACTTTGTGGTATCCGCGCGGCTATTGGAAGAGCTTTTCATAAGAAAGAGAGTTTCCAAAAAGTAAATGCTTCTATGAATCTTCTGAATGACAAAGAAGACAAAGTGATTCCTTGTGATGTTTCAGTATCGGGTGCTTATGTTGTTATTAACGGGGAAGATCATATAGTATTGACGGTTTATGATGTGACGGAACTACAGAATGTTCAAAGGTTGCTGAATATTGAGAGAAAGAACTCGATATCTGCAGAGAGATTAAAATCCACTTTTATTGCGAATATAAGTCATGAAGTCCGCACACCATTGAATGCGATTGTCGGCTTTTCGGGATTAATAGCTACCGCTTCTGATGAAGAGGAAAAGAAATTGTATATGGATATTATTTCAGAGAACAATGAGCGTTTGTTACGTTTGATAAATGATATCTTTGATCTTTCGCAGATAGAAGCCGGAATTTTGAATTTTGAGTATTCTGAATTTGATGCCAATGACTTGTTAAGAGAGTTGGAAGGTATGTTTAAGGTGAAACTATTCAATAATCCTTCAGTTGATTTGATTTGTGAAGACTCAGTGCAATCTATTATCATGTATTCTGAACGCCAACGCATCATTCAGGTGATGGCAAACCTGATTCATAATGCGATCAAGTTTACCAAATCAGGTGAGATACGCTTTAGTTGCCGTATGGAGGGAACGGATGAGGTTTATTTTTATGTATCTGATACTGGAATTGGAATTCCGAAAGAAGAACAGCAAGAGATATTTTCCAGTTTTAAAAAGTTGGATCGGGAAGTACCGGGAACAGGTCTGGGGTTGACACTTTCACAAACTATTATCCAAAATTTGGGAGGTAGGGCAGGTTTGGAATCTGAGGTCAATAAAGGTTCTACATTTTGGTTTGTAGTACCCTTGATTATGGATCCGTATAATTGAATGAGAGAAAATAATATAAAACGAATCCTGTTAGAAGCTTTCTTATGCTGAAACAGGATTCGTTTTTTATTTCTTATTTCCGGATACGATCATGAATGATGATTTGCAATTTACTGCACAATTTATCTTTTGGTGAATTGTACCGTCATTTGTTCGCCATCGTAAATCTCACGAAAGCCGATTTGTTGTTCTGCGAGATATTCTTTTAAATCATTGAAGGCAGCAGTATCATTCATAATAATTTCCAGTTTCTCACCCAGTGTAGCTTCGCACATGGCTTTGACGGCCGGGATGAGAGGACTGTAAAGTTTTTGACCGCACGTGTCGATTGTTTTCATTTTATTATTCCTCTTCTATGGGTTCCTGCTTTGAAAACCATTCCAGATAGAGCTTAATCAGTTGCTGTAATCCGAAGGCTTTCATGTTGTTGTGGTATATCACGTCGATGCAGAGGTCGAGCAAGTCTTTGCTGTCTTCTTCTTGTGATGCGATGAGGGAGCGGATATTCAGTCTCAGCTTTTCCAGAACAGATTCGTCTACAATACCATTACTGTCGATAAGATGACGGAAAAGTCCGTATTTCTCAATGGTTGCCAAGTTCTCTTCGGATATCTCTAAACTGCGGGTACCGCTGGGGTTTGCTTGTATAGTATACATAGTGTTTTATATTTTTAAAGGTTTATACTCTGAGAGCAAAGATAAGCGTTATTTTTAATTAGGCGCATTGTTTTTTATTTTTTTGCTTGAAAGAATTGCAGGATAGAAGCCATGACAGCGTTGCGATCCGTTTCCTGTTCAATACTTTCTAATGGGAACCCCATAACGAAGGTACGGTAGTTGCCCTGATAGGCAATGGCAGCACTTTGATTTCCGGAAGTATAGGTGAGCACTGGAAAAGCAGTATCTGTCGGTAGAATACATTCGGGAGCTGTTACGGGATAAGCGTACTCATTGGGTAGGCGGGGAATACTGAATGTACGTCCCAGACCATTAATATTTCCTGAGCGATTATCGGTGATGGATTGTCCGTAGGCATATTTCAGGATGTTTTGTGTGAACTCCCGGTCTCCCTGCGAACCGTTCATATCGCTGCCAAGATAGGAACCGCTCACAAGCAGATTTCCACCGGATTGGCAATAAGCGGTCAGTGCTCGCTGCATAGCAGAGGAAAAGGTTTTGTAATATGCATTGCTTGCCGGATTGCTTTGGCGGTCTTCTTTTTCCAGTCCGAGGATATAGTCTACGATATCGTAAGCTTCCAATGGAATACGTCCGCTTTCTACGGCTTCATCACTGCATGACACGAAACTATAATCTCCGGATGCCTGTATCGCCTTTCCGTGTATGAACGGATAATCGAAGCTATTTCCGGCAATTCGCATTCCTTCCCATTCGCTACCGCTACGTCCCAGTTCCTTCCCGGTCTGTTTGCGGGAGAATTCTGTTTGAGCACCACAAAGTGAGATGTCATATAAATAAGGTACACCCGGGTCTTTCGTTAAATCGAATCCGGCTTCAGTGGGGGTATCAATGACGGCTGGCCCACTGAGGCGGTCAAAACCATTGACAATCAAAATACGTCCTTTTTCTCTTTTTGCTTTATAAGCTGCAAGAATCTCGGATGGAAAACTTTCTCCACCCCGGTTGGCTGCGGTTACTTTAAAGGAATAGACAATACCGGGTTCTATCTTTACGGTATAAGAGGGACTGCTGACACGTACGCCATTGTCAAAGCCTCCACGACCGATGCGGGTATATACGATGTATTCGCGCGGTTTGGCTGTTGGTTCCAACAGGTCTTCTTCACCATTCCAGGAAAGTTGCAGTGTGTTCTTTTTATTACCGAAGCGAATAGCAAAGTTACTTACAGGAAGAGGTTGTACTACATAATCTTTGCCATGCTGATTGCAAAGGTATTGCAGAATAGCTTTATAAATAGAGCGTCCTACAGTGAATTTAAAGTTGGGATCATGCCCGAGGCGCATATCGGCAAAGTTTTGGTGCGAAAGTAATTCGACAATAGTGGAAGGAACGGCGGGCAGTCGCGTTTCACTGTAATTACGATTCCACATGCTGCGACGAGTCCAATCTATGGCATAATTGGAACGGATATCCCGCTGGAGTTGGGTAAGCAGAATGTCGGAAAGGTCTCGGGAGGCATAGCGGTCTGTTCCGGCTCCGAGTACTCCGTTATTGAAATCGGTGGTATATATGCCGAGCGTACCTATGATTTTATCTTCTTTGCTGGCACCCGCATCGCTGTGCAATGCCATTGAGAGTTCAAAAGGTACTCCTAAACCTTTGTCTTTGGGATTGAATATCGAACCGCCGGACAGATAGTTAATCATTCTGGAACGTACATTAATGTCATCAGACATGTCATCTTTACCTTCACGTCCGCCATAAACCGGATAAGGCATGCCGGCCCATTGTGCAGAATAACGGGCACCTTCCAGATAGCGAGGCATTCCACTGGTTTCTCCACCGCGTTCTATATTGCCCATTCCACCGCCAAAGCGTACGGCATCAGCGCAGACTACACCTTTCTGTTTGCTTTCATTGCTAAGTACCACCATGCCATAATCGTTCTTTCCCTTATCAAAAGAAAAAGTACCGAGATACACCCACGTACCACCACCTATCTGCTGATTTACTTTGAACTCAGTGGTTCCTCCATTATGGAAAACAATATATTTGGCGTCACTTACGCTATTAGGCAAAGTTTGATAAGAGACGTATACAGCATAATCCCCTGTTTCCGGAATATCGGGTATCCACTCGGCAAAGGCTTTATCTTTTTTCTTTTCGGTTTGGGCATAGCGGGCTGTACCGGTAATGAAAGGATTTTCGTTATCTTGATATACTCTCTTCTGTTGGGCAAACCCTGGTTGGCTTGTCTGTTGCCAACGTGCTTTTCGGCTTTTGACTTCTAAATAGAGGGAACCTTGTCCACCATATCCGCTCAGGTTTCCGTCATTGTCGACGATTACTTCTTGTTTTTGCGTATCCCGTTCACGGGGGGTGAATACGTTGGCTCCGGCATTTTCCAGCATGGGTATGAGGTAGGGTAAAATGAATGATTGTGTGAACTGGTCTTCCGTTGTACAAAACAGGCGCGGACGTTGCCATCCCCATTTATTTTTGTTGTTGATATAATATTTTCCATGACTTTGCCAAAGGGCGATATGTCTTCTTTCCAATCCACGGGTAATTTCGTATGGACGTGAGATACGGGATACCCACGGACTATCTCTGTATTCCAACTTATTAAACAGACGTGTCTTGTCTTTCTTCTCTTTCCGATAAAGATTTGGAATGAGGTCTTCAATGCTTCGTCCGTTTGCAAAAAGGGTTATTTTGAAATAACTCACCGGTCCCGGCAAGATTTGTTTCAAATGTCGATAAATGGCATCTACTGTTGCTGGTCGTAAGGGCTGGTAGGCAAAGCGTTCGTTTGTATAGATGAGCAACCTTTTTTTCCGGAAGTCAATACGGAAACTGTCCAGCTTGCAAGTCCCTATATTTACCGTATTGGTGGTATATTCTTTAAAGAAAGCTTGTAGACGTTCTTCTACATTTTGTTTGATTTCTTGTGCCGGAAGAAATGTCCCATACAACAAAAGTAATATGCTGATTAGAATTATTTTTTTCATACTTATGGAATATTCAAGTTTGTAATGTCTGCTTCTATGTGGAAGTAGTGCATACAAAAGTACATAAAAGAAGATTGCATTGTTTCTTGAATTGCTCTCTTTTTGATATATTTTGCAAATCTGTATTTCAGAAAATGTTCCCGATGATTTAGTTGTAAATTATTTTGTTTGATAAAGATTCGATATTTGCAATGTTGTTGAATTCATACATAATACTTATGAAAAAAATATGGCATTATCTGGTTGAAAACGCGCAGACAGAAATGTATCCTCTTTTTTTATCCTTACATTTTTCATGAAATCGTTTCCGATGATTTATCCCTGTTTCTTTGAACAACCTGCTTCAAATCATTAGTTTTGTCTTGCCAGCCAGTTTCCGGCTGTAATTGTATAATCACTAAATTACTAAAATTTATGCAGAAAAAGACACTACTCCTTCAATCGGTTCACAAATTAAAACGGATTTGGATATTATGTTTGATAAGTCTGTGCATTGTACCATTAAATGCACAAAATTTTTACAAAATTGAAATGCCTAATTACATCCTGCAAGCATCAGGCACAAACACAGAGACTTTGTATATCAAAAACAAGGAATCTGAAAACCTGATTCAACTCGGAAAACTAAAGTTCGGATGGACACCTGCCATCACAATGGAAAATACATGCAGTTATGAAATCATTGAAGTAAACGGATATCAGGCCATCCGAGCCACCTACACTTTTCCTTCATCCGTGCCTTCTTCTATTACACTGACCGGAACCTTTATTGCACGTCCCGACCGAGTAGACGTCCAATATTTGGTTTCTGGTGTTCCTACTGGATATGTCACCAACTGGGGAGGCTCACAATTCCGCTTCATACTCTCCAACAAGGCAAATACCCAAATATTGCCAGAGGCCAAACTCGGCTTATGGCAACGGGATGCACAAGGAGGATTGCCCATTGAAGCCGCAGACTCCAATTTCTTCCCATTCCTCATAAAAGATAAAATAATATGTTTGGCCTATGGTCCTGAGAATAAGGCTAATTCCAGTTGGAAGGACGACTGGTACAGGCATACTGTCTTAATTGATAATAAGGACGGTTCCTACTCCACGAAGTTCTCCGTACTGGTGGCTTCTTCGGACTGGCCGTACGAAGCCATCTGCGCCCAATGGAAAGGACGTCCCTTTGCATTAACTCTCAGCACCGATAAATCTTACAATTGGTGGGAAAATGCATCCGGAACATTAAGTGTAAAGGCAAATCTGGCCAACACTTCCCAAGAGAAGAAAAATTGCACACTCAAATATTGGATCAGAGACTATGCCGGAAATTATGTTGTCAATGAAAGCCTGTCACTTACTATAGAAGCCGGTCAGCTACAAGTCTATCCCATTGAGTTCACCCCTGAAAGCGAAAGAGAAATCTACTTTGTGGAGGCTTCCATTGAGGATGAAACTGGCAAGGAGCAAGTGTTCCACAGAACGAATCTAGGGCTCCTACCCCCACACGAGTTTACATCTACTCCTGATGAAAACATCATGGGACTTTCCGCTTACTGGGCTATCCCTGACTCAACAGAATTGAAACGGTTGTTAAACAGAATGGGGGTCAGATGGGTAAGAAACGGAATTAACAGCAGTTTCAAGAATATCGAAGCGATGTATCATAACAATATAGACTGGACAAAAAAGTGGACTGATACAGAACGAGATAAACAAATCCGAACCTGCTTCCAAGAAATGGTGAAGAATGGAAACAAAATTTGGGAGTTTGGCAATGAACTGAATATGAGTTCTCCTGATATAGGTGGAGCCGGTGAAGGTATCGGAAAAGCACTATTGGCCGAGCCTTATGTGAAATGGTTAAAAGCCATCCGCAAGATACAGTCGGAAAAAACGGAATGGCAAAAAATCAAAATTATATCTTTTGGTTTTGCCGGTACTGACGAAGTATTCCTGGAAAAACTCGTCACACTAGGAGGTTGGGAATTGCTGGATGGAATAGCACTTCACCCAGGAAGAGGTAACTTTACTCCCGATTATCCTGTAACAGTTCCATGGAATGAATTTGAGAAACCTTCTTCAGGATATCAATACTGGAATTACTATGGTTCCATCCGTATTCTCAAAAACTTCATCAAAGCACATGGAAATGATAAAGATTTATACCTGACGGAAGTCTACGCACTTGACTTTCCGAACCATTCATGGAATGATACTCCCCGCGAATCAGCCGAGAACGTGGTCCTTTCATTTGCACTTGCCGCTGCTGAAGGAGTAAAGAATGCACTCTATTACCAGCTATTCAATTCAGTATGGAATAATCAATTAGGTGTGAGAGCAGACAACCGCGAATATTTCTTTGGTCTAATCAACCGCGATCTAAGTTTCAAGCCTTCCTTCATGGCCTACTGCAATATATCCGAAGCGTTGGATGGGGCCCGTTTCAAAGGATGGATTAAGTTCAGTGAAAATAATCCTTTCAGCAAAGGAGTTATGTTCGATACGCCTAAAGGTCCTATGAGTATTATTTGGGACAGAATGGAAGGCGATATACTACCACGTCCCAACGGGAATAGTTCTCCGGAACCCTGGATCAGTTCATGGAATATACAAACGGAATTGACTTTGCCTTGCAAAGAAGAAAGTATTACGGTATTGAATGCCATCGGACAAAAAGAATCAATCCCGGTAAAAGACCATAAAGCTACAATAACTCTAACCGGAGCTCCGGTTATTGTTTACGGCATGGATGCCTCTCAGATACAGCTTCACGGAGATGCCCCGACCGGCATAGAGAACCTTTATGTCGATGGGAAAGATATACAAATAAGTCCTAATCCGGTAAAGGACCGACTGTTCATCAAAGGTAATTTTCAGTCGGATATCGAGCAAATACACCTCTATATTTATAATGTAATCGGGCAGCAGATTGCAAGTCAGTCAATTTCGGTATTAGGTAATACTTTGGAACACAGCATAAACATGACTGGAATCAATGTAGGAATCTATTACGCAGTCTTCGACATAAATGGTGCCAAACGCATAACCAAGAAGATTATCAAGCAATAGAACAGTTTATATTATTCTTAAGATAGAAGTGTTACCCGAAGCAATCTTTTTGCTTGGGTAACACTTTTATCTATCTTGCTAGCCATGCTCCATGTGCCTCGGTGCTATCTATTGGGCAAACTGGACAGAATGTATTACGGAAACAACAAGACCACCGCGCGGAATATAGGTTTTGATGACTCTTTTATTTATGACGAGATTGCCTTAAAGCTTGCTAACCGTAAACTACCGCCGGAAATATTGTTGCACAATGAAGAGATCAAAGTTTTTGAGGCATGGACTCAAAAGGAAGGAAAAACAGGCTATTAAGCTTTCACAATGGCCTGCAACTGTTCCATATTGTTGAAATTGAATATCGGGATGGAATACATTGCATTATGAGCATTATCTTTTTTTAAAGTTTCTAATGGTAATTTTAGTTTGCCGTCGTTCAGAACCATATTTTCTACTTTGTGGGGCTTCATCAAATCTTCTGAAATTTCATAGTGTATGGAAACATTTCGCATAGGAACCTGATTCTTTCATACGCAAATAGAGACGGTTGCTTTCTCTTCGGTCTTGCATAGCTAGTTTGCATGATCGGGAGAGGCAGTAACTTTTATCAGTTTTAGGGTGGCTGTGAAAAAACATATATTGTCTTCATTTTCAATAAATACAACAATACTAATCTGATAATAAGTATTTTATTCATTTCTGGTAATATTTAAAAAGTTATATTGAATTTTACAACCGTGGGCGGATGTTTTATTTGAATCATTTATCTGCGAACTTTACATACTGTTTCCAGTCATATAGAGTGATATTATGTTTTCCGGAACGAATATGGTAGACCCGAATATAAACTCATATACTGGAGGATGTACTCCGGATAGGAATTCTCCTTTAGGGTCGGCTCATTGGCCTTCGGTGGTGCTGGCAATATAAACCGGACGTGGGGCTAAAAGAGTTATCAACTCATACAGGTCAAAAGGAAGCGTGTTTTCTTTGCCGTTGTATTTCTGGAAATTGCGATAAAAATAATGGGGAAACTGCCAGTTGATAGTCTGAACAGTCTCTCCGAAAGTGTGTCGGGAAAGGGCGGCCCCTCCACAACTGAAACAATTGGAAATAATCATAGCAAATTTGGGAAGACTTTCAGCCAACACCGTGAACGTAAAACACTGTAAGAAGAATAAAATTCCTGTAATCACTTTTAGAGTATTCATGGTAAAATGTTTATATTATTCTTATTTTTTTAACTTTATGGTATCCTTGATTAATGATAAAGCTGAATTCGTGACGCGTCTATTCCGTATATCACGCAAGGAGCGCCAGTCAGTTCTATAGTCACTTGGTTGTTAATAGCGGGTACTATTTGTTTTTGTCCGATGGCATTCAGTAAGGTAACCTCGGGAGCACTGCTTGGCAAGGTCAGTTTCTTTTTTATTCTCCATGAGCTTACCCAAGGTTCCGGAAAAATATCTCCGTTAGGATGGGTCAGGATATTTCCTTCTGTCCTATCCCAAAGTACAACCATGCTTCCCCGGGGAGTGTCGAACAAAATTCCTCTGCTAAGCGGATGCTTTTCGTCCATCCGTATCCAGCCTTTGAATACAGCTTTATCCAATACTTCAGCCGTGTTGCAAAAGGCCATCAAAGAAGGTTTGAAACTCAAATCTCTGTTGATCATCCCAAAGAAATACTCCCGGTTGGTGGCATTTACTCCTAAATGGTCGAACCATACGGAGTTAAATAGCTGATAGTAAAGCGCATTCTTTACTCCCTCTGCTGCTGCAAGCACATACGATAATAATAAATTCTCTGCCGCTTCGCGAGGGGTATCGTTCCATGAATGATTTGGATAATCAAGTGCGTATATTTCGGTAAGGTACAAATCTTTGTTACCTCCATGCTTTTGTATGAAATTCTTAACTATCCGGATAGAACCGTAATAATTCCAGTATTGATATCCGGAAGTAGGCTTCTTGAAATCTTCCCAAGGAGCGGCTACCGGGAAATCTGGTGCAAAATTACCTCTGCCCGGATGCAATGCGATTCCGTCCAGTAAGTCCCATCCTCCCAATTCTACAATTTTTTCCAGGAAGACCTCATCTGCCCCTGCTATTCCGAATGAGATAATCTGAATGTTCCGCCATTCAATTTGTTCTTTTTGAACTTTGCGTATGGCTTTCAGCCACTCTATATATGCTTCGGCTAAACGAGCTTTGCCAATGCCTTCGCCGGCACCGGCAATATCCGGTGAACTCATGTTCAGTTCATTGCCAAATTCCCATATCTTATTTCCGTTCTTTACAATCTTTCGGAAAAAGGAGCGTATCAATTCTTCTCGCTCTGGGTCTTTCCACTTTTTCTTCCAGTTTATGTTATTGTGAAATGTAGCTTCTGTATTTTTGAAACTACTGGTAATTCCATTACGTACCCATCGGACACCCATCCGGTTTAATAAACGTTTTAGGTTCATGGAATCGGGAATGGCCCAATAGGCTGAAAGCCCCATAATATTTTCATCGGGTGTGGCTTTAAATTCATGCGGGGGCAATATAGCCAGACTTGTCCTTGAGAAAGTTTGTTCTTTTCCGTTTTCGTCTTCAACGGAGACTTCTACAAAATAAATTTCCCGTTCTGTGTTTGCTGTAAATTCAATAGAGTGAACTTGTACTTCTCCTGTTTCTAAGAAGTATTTCTTGGAGTCATTCACTATGTAATTTCCGGCATAGTCGCGAATCCAATACTTAAGCATACATTTTTGTGGAACTGGTGACGTATTGATGATTTTAGCTTGTACGCCGATTGGAGCAGTTGCGTCCTCCCACCAGTTATAGACTTTATCAGTGGTAAGTGTCAAGGCAAACGGACGTTTCTGCCATTTTGCACTGATAGCTTCGTAAGGCCATCCATAAGGAGGAAATAGGATTGAAAACTGAGTGAAATAGTTGCCGTCTTCCTGACGCGACAGAATCGTATGCCTGTAGTCCTCGCTTTTCCAATTTGAGTCGACTTTGTTATCGGCTCCATAAGTAAGGCAAAGCAAGCGGTTTTTTATCAAAAACGGGAATATTTTGGCATCGGCTGTTTCTAATGGAAGTCCTCCTTTAGTATCCCGCTGCCATATCCCCAATTTGGCTTCCGGAAGTTTTTGAGTACCAGCGTTTTCGGGCAGGCAGAAACGGAACTGACATCCTTTCCAGTCAACCTTATACTTTTCGGGAACTCCTGAAAGCAAATACTGTACGTCCACTCGGTCTTGGTGTACTATGAATGTACCTGTAAGTTTCATCGAAGTCGGTACTGATGGAGAAAAAAAATAATTGATACGAATGGCACTTGCCCCATTCACCTCTATTATTTCATACTTGCAATTGTTTTCGAGTTCAAGTTGAGGCCACCGGCCAAGTTTCAGCTCGCCAAGTTGTACCAATGTCTCCGATTGTTTGTTTTGCAACAGCAATCTTCCTTTATCTTTGGATGCTATTCTTAAAATATAATTGGAAGATTCAATCTTATAATTTGCCAGCATTTCTATGGGTGTTATACAGAAATTGATTATTAACAATAGTAACCATTTTCTTTTCAATTCGGCAAATGAAATGTTATATAAAAGCTTGTACATATCTTTATTCTTTGTAAATTATAAAATTTACCCCTGCTACAAATATTATGTGGCAGGGGCAATCCTTTATAAAAGTGGATATCCACGATTAATCTTTCATGAACTGGCCTTCTTCGGGTACCTGCAAGGGGGTTACATTATTTTCACAGCCTAAATAACCGTTATTTTGATTAATGTGTCCATTGGTGTTGGCTCTGATATCTTTGTTAGGAATAGGCCATAACATGTGATGAACACTCATAGTGTATTCAGCAAATCTGTTCTTTACACCTTTGTTGTAAAAATTGTTATGTTGGCTGATCCAGTCGAACCAGAAATTGTATCCGGCATCTTTCAAGTTGCTGGCACCCTTCGGACCACATAAGTTTTCCATTTTGTAGATACGTCCGTCGAATATCTCACAAGGTTTACCTGTCAGTGCGTATGTATAAGCGATACGAACTAATGTAATGTGACGATGTTCTTCGTAATAAAGTTCACGTGCGCGTTCATTCAGAATTTCACCGATATTGATGTCCTGAGCAGTCAACAGATCGGCACCTGCACGTTTGCGTACTACATTCAGCATGTTGGCAGCTTCACCCAGATTATCTTTCCAATAATAACATTCGGCAAGCATCAGATAAACTTCGGCACTACGCATTAGATAGATAGGACTTGAACCACCTTTCCATTGACCGCTACCTGCTGTTGGATCTGGAATATATACTTTGTAGTGGGGCCATGAAAACCAGCAACGAATGGAATCGCCACAAGACATATTTACAGGCTTTACAGCTTTCTTTCCATACCAGGGATCATTGGCTTTTTTCAGGGCCGGGTCATTATAGATCAAGTCTTCCATACGTCTCCAACTATCGTGGTTGTATCGGCCACGTAAGTCATTTTTTTCCTTCTCTGTCCAAATGGTATATTGGAAGTAGTTGGTGGGGCGTACACGGGCAATGCCTCGTCCATATGTTTTATTCACGTCCTCCACAATACCGGCTGCAACGTCTTTGCTGTCGGGAGTGACGGCGAAACCTGTTTTTCCACTCGGAGTTTTTACTACGTTATTATTCCACATAGGAACACAGTTAGCCATGATTTCTGTTTTTGCAGAGCCTGTACCACTGGCATTATTCGGTTCGGATACACCATATAATATACCTTCTGTATTGGTCGGATCACTTTTGGCTTCTACACTGTGCAGATCAAACATTAGGTTGGGGTGATTGTTTTTAGTGGAAGTAAAACGGTTTACCATCAGTGGGTGTTTAGCTACGATTTCATTTCCAACTTTGATAGCATTGTCGAATTCCCCCAATGACATATAGACTTTCATCAACAGTACTCCACAGGCCGATTTGGTGGTGTGTCCACGGTCTACTTGCTCGGGTACCCATTGGTATGCAAATTCCAGTTCTTTTTTCATACGACGTAAAATACTCCAACGATCACATGTATTAAAATCATACCGTGGGTATGTGACTTCAACATCAATGAAGGGGACATCCCCGAACTGGTTGATCAGTCGCCAGTATCTGTAACAACGCTGAAAGTAACCTGTACCCAATACTTTGTTTTTTTCTGCTTCATTGACGAATTTAGTATCTTTCATACGTGAAAGTACTACATTTGTATATTTTATTTGATTCCAGTTCTCATCCCAGTTGTGCGATGTCAAATAGGAGTTTTCCGCATTATTAAAGTTAGCATCCGGCATTAATTGGCGATCCATATCCTGCAAGGGCCCTGCTTTATCAGTTGTTCCGCTGATACAGAGATCGGAGAAGATAAGTTCACAAGTATATCCGCTTCCGTTTCCAAAGTATTCATGACGCATGGAACGTTCGGCTGCTGCAAGAGAAGTGAGCAGACCGTCAGCATCAACATATGCATTTTCAGGAGTGAGGAAAGAGAGGGGCTTAGGTTCCAGCCAACTTTCGCTACATCCGGTTAGTAGTACCGTACATAAAGCGACACCACTGATAGTTTTGAATATTCTGTTCTTTTTCATTGTTCTTTCAAATTAGAGTGTAAAGTTAATACCGAAATTGAATGTTCTTCCCATTGGGCTATTTGATTCAGGATCCCAACCGTCGTAATGAGGAGCAAAGACTGCTACATTATGAATGGATGCATTGAAGCGTAAATCTTGGATACCTGCAACTTTTGTCCATTTTTGTGGCAGGCGATATGAAACTGTGATGTTGTCCAAACGAATAAATGACTTGTTTACGTAATGTGTTCCTAAGTTCTTTGAACCGATACGTGCATAGTCATTAATCGGATTTTCTGGTGTCCAGTAAGGCTGATCGTAACCGCAACTGATAGAAGCATCGAAGTTATTGTTGGCGGCATCAGCATATGAACCGTAGTGACCCCATAAAGAGTACAACATAAATGAAATATCCAGATCATTGAACAATTGGAAGTTGTTACGGAATGTCCAACGGAAACGAGGGGTTGTATATTTCTGGTGTTTCTTGTCATCCTGGTCCAATTTCCCATTTTCGTTGAAGTCCAGATATTTAAAGTCACCAGGCTGGCAGCCGTATTTTGCCGCTTCTTCAGCTTCATCTTGTTGCCATACACCATCTCCTACATAATCCCAAATGCGGTCTGGGTCCTCACCAATAAACCATTTGTTAGTGATATCATCGTCTTCTACCTGACCGATGATATTACCGTCAGCATCAAGAATATTCTTCATGTTACCGTATAAGTGTTTAATCTTACGACGGTTGAGTGAGAAGTTACCTGTAGCACTCCATTCAAAGTTTTTGCGTCTCATGATGTTGGCATTCAATGTCAATTCAAAACCTGTATTCTGGAGTTGTCCCATATTACTCAATACTTTGCTGAAACCGGTGATGGGTGGGATGGCACGGTCCATGAGCAAATCATTGGTCATTTTCTTGTATACTTCGATAGAACCGCTTAAGATATCTCCGAAGAGTCCGAAGTCCAAACCTATATTATATGATTTGGCACGTTCCCATTTTAACTTGCTATTTGGCATTTTTTGGTTCAACGTATAAGTGGTGGTATAGAATTTGCCATTTCCATCGATCCAGCAAGTTGGGTTAGAGGTTAACTCTGCAAGGGCAGCGTAGATACCGATGTCTCTATTACCATTTTCACCCCAAGAGAAACGTAATTTACCATAGCTTAACCATGAGGAGGTTTTCTTCATGAATTTTTCTTCTGTGAATACCCATGCTAAGGCAATGGCAGGGAATGTAGCACGTGGGTTCATCATACCGAAAGCTGAGTAACCGTCACGACGAACCGAAGCGGTCAACATATACTTATTACTAAAAGAGTAGAACAAACGCCCCATCAAAGCATCGCCGGTAGTATATTGGTCAGTACTCAATGCAGTAGGATTGTTGCCCAAGTGGATACCATGATAGCCTAATGCGTCACTTGGATTGTATCCTTTGTTAGTGCTCTTAGTCATCCAACTTTGTGACTTTTCGGCATTGACTAGGAAAGTTGCTTCTACTTTATGTTTATCGAGGAACTCATATTTCCAGTTGAAAACATTGTCTACCTGCCAGTTGAAAGCTTTATTATGCTGGCGGAAGGAAGAGCCTCCTTCTCCTGCCCAGGCATCGTTCTTGGCTGATTTGTGCTCAAAGCTTTCGTTCCAAGCCAAACGCGGAGTAAAGTTCATCTGGTAAGAGAAACCGAACGGTAAATTCAGACGCCCGTAGATAGTTCCATCCAGATTCATGTATACTTGTTTCTTATCTGTATATTTACGGTCATAGAATGGGTTGGCGATGGTGTTTGAACCATTAGGATAGTGCTGGTTGGCACTTTCTGGATTGTTAACATCATTACTACAATACGGAGAAAACCATGTCAGAGCTTTAGTATCGACAGCAATAGCGCTTTCGTCACGGCTGGAGAAGTTCATATTCAGTCCCACTGTGATATACTTGCTAACATTGGATTCCAGATTCAGGCGGGTAGTGAAACGGCTAAATGCATCACCATCTTTGATACCTTCATTGTCCATATAGCCAATAGACCAATAGTATTGGTAATCTTCACCTTTCTTGCTAATGCTGACGTTGTAGTTTTGTTGTACTGCATTGTTTAACATCAAATCTTGCCAATTGGTTAGTTTACCATTGAAATAATTATTGATTTCAGGGGTAGATAGATCCAGACGTGACAACCATTTCGTTATTAGTTCTTCTTCTGATACAGACGTAACTTTATCCTTCTGGTCATAATTATACCAATCTACTTTATCTATTCCATTAAGTTTCCTTGGATCGGTATACATTCCCGGATATTGTTCAAGGTATTCATCCGTTTGCCTACCGATTTCGTATGCTTGGCGGAAATCAAGAAATTGCTCGGCATTTCTGAGTTTGCGGCTCTTAATAGGAGTGACCAACCCCCAACTTGTATTGACGTTAATCACTGGCTTACTGCCTGCTATACCTTTTTGTGTAGTGATAGCAATGACTCCGTTTGCTGCTTTTGCACCATATACGGCAGCAGAACTGGCATCTTTCAGTACGTCGATTGAAATGATGTCGTTGGGGTTCAATTCACTAAGTTCGCCATTATAAATAACCCCGTCTACAACAAGTAACGGTTGTGAACCGGCTTTTAACGTACCCTTACCACGTATCAGGAAGTCACCGCCACCTTTTGCTTCGTTGTTGACTGAAATATTCAGACCGGCAGCATTAGCACGCAATAAGTCGTGCATATTACGGGGCATTTCTGCTTTTAAGTCGGTCGGACGAATGTTTGAAATAGCACCGGTTAGATCCTTCTTTTTAGCTGTACCATATCCGATAACTACAACTTCGTCGAGTGCTTGAGCGTCTTCCTGCATTGTAATGTTTAGATTGCTTTGCTGTACTTTGACTTCCACATCTTTGTATCCGATATAGGAAAGAACCAGTGTTTGACCGTTTTTTGCGGTAATGGTAAAGTTACCGTTCATATCTGTGATGACACCGTTATTGGTACCTTTTACCATGACAGTAACGCCAATGAGGACTTCTCCCTTGTTATCTACTACATGCCCTTTTATTGATATATTGCCCGTTTGTTGTTCTGGAGCAACACTATGAACCTGCATTGAAAGGGATGTCGTAATGAAGGGCTGACCAGCTTGTACTGTACCAATGCCCAACAAAGCAGTCAGAGCTACTGATTGGACCAGACGATAGTATCGTTTGTGACCTTGCTGCCACATGCATGGATGTGATGAATTGTTTTTCATATAACTGAATAATAATTTAGTATTTAGATATTTATTAGTCTTTACAGATTGCAACTTTATGATTTTCAACCTCAAAATTGCTGGATAATAATATTGTTTCTATTCTATTCTTTTTAGATTTGCTTTATGTTATACATTTGATTACACTTGCAAATCTCTGAAATAATATTATAACTTATGCAAAGAATGATGAAAATCATCGGGAACGATTTTGTAGTTTTTTGATGTTAATAGCTTGTTATATAGTTGATTATTCCTATGTAAAAACATGTTTTTGCATACCTTGTGCAGAAAGATAGTTAGCTTTTGTTAAGGAAAACGTTCCCGTTGATTTTGCAGATAATGATTCTATATTATTCTATAATATTGTGATATTTGCCATGTTGTTGAACTTTTAAGTAATTAATATGATGATATATTTATCCATTTTTTATAAATTTCGTCTACAGAGAATAATCTTATTGTTAGTTTTAGCTTTTTATTCTTTAGTTCTGTGTGCGCAGTTTGTGGACTATGAAAGAATAACCCCTCATCCTCGTTTATTATTAACGCAAGGAGGAGAAGAAGCTGTAAAGAAATCAATAGCAACGTTTCCATCGTTATTGAAGGTTCATAAGCGTATATTGGAAGAATCTGATGAGATACTCATCCAACAAATGGCGGAACGAGTTATGGAAGGGAAGCGGTTGCTGAGCGTTTCCCGTTTGGTATTAAAACGTATTTTCTATCTTTCATATGCCTATCGTATGACGAAGGAAGAAAAGTATGCTTATCGTGCGACACAAGAAATGCTTTCGGTAAGCCGTTTTCCAGATTGGAATCCATCTCACTTTTTGGATGTGGGAGAAATGGTGTTGGCATTATCCATAGGTTATGATTGGCTTTATGAGTATTTGGAATCGGAAACACGTTCTATAGTACGTGACGCAATTGTAGAAAAAGGCTTGGATGCCGCTGCTCCAGATGAGTGGTTTTACAGGGCAGCCTCTAATTGGAATTCTGTTTGTAATGCTGGTTTATTGTATGGTGCACTTGCAATTTTTGAGGATGTGCCGGATAAGGCAAAAAAAATCATAGAGAGGTGCTTGCTGACTAATCCTAAAGCTTTATCGGCTTATGGACCGGACGGAGGATATCCGGAGGGCTTTCATTATTGGGGATACGGTACCAGTTTTCAGGTGTTACTTATTGCTGTCCTTGAAAGTGCATTGGGGACGGATGCCGGATTGTCCGAATATCCTGGTTTTTTGGAATCAGCTCGCTTTATGGAATTTATGACAGCTCCAAGTGGTGAATACTTTAATTTTTCGGATGCTGTTAATGGAGTGAGATGTAATATGATGATGTTTTGGTTTGCTAAGAAAATGGGGGATTTATCTTTGCTATGGTTAGAAAATCAATATTTAGAGAATCCTTCAGTTTGTTTTGCAGAAGATCGTTTATTGCCCTGTCTGTTGATTTTTTGTGCTCATCAGGATTTGAGTAATATACAACCGCCTTCCTGCCATTTCTGGCATAATAGTGGAAAGACTCCGGTTTTTATTTATCGTGGCGGATGGAATAGTAAAGAGGATAGCTATTTGGCCGTAAAAGGAGGTTCTCCTCTAACTTCTCATGCACATATGGATGCCGGTTCATTTATTTATGAAAGGAAGGGAATACGCTGGGCGATAGATCTTGGAATGCAAAATTACTTAAGTTTGGAGAGTAGAGGAATAAATTTATGGGATCAGTCTCAAGAAGGACAACGGTGGGGAGTGTTCCGTCTTGGTAATATGGCACATAATACGCTTACGATAAACAATAAGCGGCATTTAGTGAATAGTTATGCTTCTATTAACAGAATATATAAAAGTGAAGATATGAAAGGGGCAGAAGTAGATCTTATAAGCGTTTTTGCTGATGATATGGAAAAAGTTGTCCGCATCATTTATCTGAATGAAGAAGATGATCTGATTATGAAAGATGAACTGGTTACGGGAGAAAAAGAGGCTTTGGTAACTTGGATTATGGTAACACCGGCTGAAGCAAAGATCATCGGTAAGAATCAAATGGAATTGGCTAAGGATGGATATCGAATGTTGCTTACCGTGATTGCACCAGGTGATGTTGAAATGAAACTTTGGTCCAATGAACCTCTCTATGCTTTTGATGAACCTAATCCGGGAAGTATGCGTGTAGGTTTTGAAACCCATCTTCCCGCAAACCGGAAGAATTTGTTGAAAGTGACATTAAATCTTATCAGATGAATTGTTTATTAATTAAATTATAAAAAGGATTTATGAAAGAAAAATGGCTCTTATTAAGTTTAATTGGTTTCCTTATTTCGTGTTCGAAACAGGAATCAATGGATGCATTGACGGCACGTGTATTTACCGTTGCTGAACAGCAGTATTTGACAATGGATACTCGTTTGGAGGTTACTACTTTACCGCAGTCCATAGCTTCGGACAGCACATTTAAATCTTCGACAATTTATTGGTGGTGTAGCGGGTTTTATCCCGGTTCACTCTGGTATATTTATGAGTATACTCAAAATGAAGCCGTGAAGACATTGGCCGAAAAGAATACGTTGAAGCTGGATCCCATTCAATACGTGACCAATGATCATGATGTAGGTTTCCAGTTAAATTGTAGTTATGGTAATGGTTTTCGTCTTACGGGAAATGAAGATTATAAGAAAGTTCTTTATCAAGGGGCACAATCATTGGCGACCCGCTTTAGTTCCGTAACTGGAGTAATCCGGAGCTGGGATTTTTTGCGTCGTGGTTGGAAATACCCTGTTATCATTGATAATATGATGAATCTGGAATTATTGATGTTTGCATCGAAAGCCTTTGATAATGATACTTTGGAATATGTAGCTCGTACGCATGCAAATACTACCCTTAAAAATCATTTCCGTAAAGATTATTCTTCTTATCATCTAGTAGATTATGACCCTGAAGATGGACATGTGCGTAGCCGGCAAACAGTACAGGGTTATTCCAATGAATCATCATGGGGGAGAGGGCAAGCCTGGGCGCTTTATGGCTATACAATGATGTTTCGTATGACCGGAGATGAAAAGTATTTGGAGCACGCAGAAAATATTGCCGATATGCTTCTTTCACGTCTTCCGGTTGATGGTATTCCTTATTGGGACTTTGATGCTCCTAACGGTAATGAATATCGCGATGCTTCAGCCGGTGCAATAATGGCCTCTGCTTTTGTGGAACTGAGTGGTTTTGCTACGGATGAGAAAGCAAGACAAAATTATCTATCAATAGCTGAAAAACAACTTCGAACTCTTGCTTCATCTCATTATCTTGCTGAACCGGGAACTAACTGTAATTTTATTCTAAAGCATAGTGTCGGTAATCTTCCAGAAAAGAGCGAAGTAGATGTACCACTTTCTTATGCCGATTATTATTTCTTAGAAGCATTGTTACGTTATAAAAAGGCTATGGGATAGGCTTGCATAGTTTTTTCTCTCGAAGAGTTGGCTTGTTTAAGGCTAACTTTTCGAGAGAAAAACGTATTTAACTTCTGTTCTTTTCCTAATATATTTCATCAGATATGCACGTTTCTTTTCGGTTTTGGACTAAATGAGTATTCCAATATAAATTGAGATAGTATTGCTCAGCATTTGATTCATTTCCATACCGTTATGAATTAATTCACCACAGAGTAACACAGAGTTTCACAGAGTTTAATCAATTTGAAATCAAAAGAATAGAACTCCGTGAAACTCTGTGTTACTCTGTGGTGAAAACTCATTACTTTTCCGTTTTACTCCTTTCTGCACCAAGAAAAAATATTGTATTTCGTCAAATCTATCCGCTTCTTTATTTGTTAGTAATGCGAATCAGTAGCTGAAATTGGTTTGTTTTTGTCGGATGATGAATTAAATGACAAAAGAATAGTTTTTAGAGTTTAACTCTCTGCTTTTCCTTATATGAACCAAATTCAACCCCTGATTTGCATTAATATGAGATTATGCTGATGCACGTTTAGTATGTTGTTGTTTTAAGATGATAGCGATAGGATTTGGGCGATAATGTAGCTTCTTGGCTAAAGCCTGTACAGCCTTTCTGGTGTTCAGGCTAATATCTTTTTTATTGGCTAATGCGCGTGATATGGTAGATGGTGCCAGATTGAGTTGGCGTGCCATTTCTTTGATGGTAATTTTAGGTTGTTTGCAGACTTCCGTATTATTCTTATGGCATTGTTTAAGTTTCACTGCCATGATATTGGGCTTGTAGTTTAATTTGGTGGCCAATTCCATCACGATTTCTTTTGTTTGCGAATTTACATCCCACTGGTCTGCCAAAGCTCTGGATACAGTGGAAGTAGAAAGATTTAGTGCTTTAGCGATTGTTTTAAGTGTTACTTGAGATTTCATGGTATTTACTTTATTAGGGTTAATATTATTTTCTTTATTGTTGCTGCAAAGTTAGAATGCAATGAATATTAGGACTTTACGATATGTCTCAGAAACTCCCGGATTTGTGTCATTAAGGAATAAAAGGTATATTTGCAGCATGTTTAGCCGATATATAGTATTGATATTATTCTTTTTTTGTTGGTCGAGTGGAAGTGCCCAGCTTTTAACCGACAAATTGTTCTTCGAACATTTGACTACCGAAGACGGACTTTCTCATAATTATGTGCAATCCATATATCAGGATAAGGATGGTTTTATCTGGTTGGGAAGTGATAATGGTTTAAACCGTTATGACGGACAGCGTATCGATATTTTTAGTACTAATACCCAACCCACTCTTGGAGGTAATAAAATACGCCGCATCATTCAGGACAGGGATAAGAATTTATGGATATTGCATGAAAATGGTTTGGACAGGATGAAATATTCTACTCAGCAAGTAAAAAGTTTCCTGTATGACAAGAACCAAAGTAGCCGTTGGGTTGGGATTGGGGTTGATAAAGAGGAGAGTTTGGTAGCCTATACGGAAAAGAAAATATTCAGATATGATATGGAAAAAGATACTCTTGTGGTTCTGCAGGACGCTCCGGAGGAATATCGATATTCTGCATTTGTGCAGGCTGGTGGGAAATATTATGTAGGTACTCGCCAACATGGCATTATTGTATATGATGAAAACTGGCAATTGCTTGAGCATATTTATCCCAAGTCCATAGAGAAAGGCCCCTTGACTGACGGATTGATAAATGTGTTGCGGGTGGATTCAGAAGGTTGTCTTTGGAGCGTGATCGTAGGTATATGTATTAACAAATATAATCCTAAGACCAAGGAAGTGAAAACTTATAAGCTTTCTTCTACATCTCTCCTTAATAAGGAGATTAGGGATATCATAGAGTTGAATAAGGACTATATGTTGATTGGCACTTTCAACGGTCTATTTAGGTTACATAAGGATAATATGGAGGAAGTGATAGTAGAAAAAGGAGAAATCGGGGAAGAAGGAGGCTTGAGCTATTATTCTATATATTCTTTGTTTAAGGATAGGCAAGGAATAGTGTGGGTTGGTACATATGCCGGTGGTGTGAACTACAGTCACAGCTATAATCAGCGCTTCAGATTCTTTGCTCCTTCTCATTTGGCTGGACGCTTCAGGATGGCAAAAGAAGATGCTGATAATAATATTTGGTTCGCAACAGAAGGTAACGGTTTGCTGTGTCATCGTCCGAAAACAGGCCAAGTGGAATCTTTTTGGTTGAACGAAAACAAGCATCACAATGATAATATTATTAAATCGATCTGTATATCCGGTGATACAATCATGTGCGGTAATCAACGGGGAGAAGTCTATAATTATTCTATAAAGAGGAATAAATTCTCATTATTGCGGAAATACGATAATACAAATATATTGTATATTTTCAAAGACTCTAAAGGACATTGGTGGATATCCGTACAGGATCAGGGCGTTTTCTGTCTGAATATGGATTCCGTGCGATTCCCATGCTCGAATTACATAGATGAGATAGATCCTGGAATACTTGTGTTTGCCACCCAGAAAGATGGATTGTATGTCTATAATCTGAATACAGGACAAAAGAAACAGATAAGTGCGGCAGATTTGGGGGTTCCTGCAGATAAATCGCTTAGTATAACTTCTTTTTGCCGTGATTCGGAACATAACCTATGGATGACGACTGAGAGACAGGGACTCTTATCTGTAGATAAACATTGGAAAATGCGAAAGCAACATTTGTCGCATACCAAGGTTCATTCGGATAAACTTTATTTCGTTGCCAAACAGAATGAAGAGAGGTTATGGGTAATTGGTGCACACAAATTGTATTTGTTCGATCCAAAAGAAGAACAATTACATACTTTTGATAATAACAACGGTTTGCGTCTGACCGATATGGATGCCTCCAGTCTGATAGATTCAGCCAATCGTTTTTGGATATTGGGTAATACCGGCTATATAATGGTAGATAATCGGAATTTTATGTTGAATGATATACCGGCTTCTGTGATTCTTACTACGTTACGTATTAATAATAAATTGCAAAGACCTTGTGAAGGTTCTGTGTTAGATAAATGTTTGGCTGAGACATCCATGTTATGTTTAAAACACAATCAGACAAACATTTCAATAGCCTATGCGAGTGATAACCATATATATGGTAATAGCGACCGGTTCTTTTATAAGATGGATGGAGTAGACCCGGATTGGGTGGATGCGGGTAATCGTCGCGAAGTATTCTATAGTAATCTAGCCTCCGGTAACTACCTTTTAAGGATCAAAGTACTTAATAATGATGGAACGATAGGGCCGGAAACTCATTTGAAAATTGAAGTGCTTCCCCCTTTATGGGCGCGTTGGTGGGCATTTGCTATTTATGCTGCTATTATTTTCTACATATTGCAACGTTATATTGCCTATAAGCAAAGGAAACAACGGTTAGAGCACGAACTGTACCTCAAACAAATTGAAAAGGATAAATCTGAGGAGTTCAACCGGGAATTGCAGACCTTTTTTACGCAAGTGGCGCATGAATTCAGGACTCCGTTAACTTTGATTCTAAATCCTTTGGACGAGATACAGAAAAAGATAATACATGTTTCCGGAGTAAAAGAAGACTTGCAGTTAATCCGTCGTAATACCAAACGCTTACTCACGTTGGTAAATGATCTGATGGATTTGAGGAAGATAGAAAATGGCAATGGGGAACTGGAATTATCTTCTTTTAATTTTAATGATTTTATTCAGGAGATTTATTACTCTTTTCAGGTTACTGCTCGGCAAAGAGATATAGCATTGCAGCTTTCTCTACCGGAGACACCTATATTAGCTACATTTGATAAGGACGCATTAGAGAAAGTGTTCTTTAATTTATTGTCCAATGCCCTGAAGTTTACTCCGGAGGGGGGAACTGTAATTTTGGCTGTTTCCCTGATTGAAGGAGAGAAACCGCAAATACATGTTGAAGTGAAAGACACCGGAGTCGGCATATCCAATGAGGATATAAACAAGATATTCAAACCTTTTGCACTGTCTCATCAGGATTTGCATGGACAGATGGGAGGTAGTGGAGTCGGCCTGACCATAGCAAGAGCTATTGTAGAAAAACATCAGGGAACTATATCGGTCAGACGCAGGGAACCGCATGGTACTTGTTTTTCTATTGATTTGCCGTGGAGATATGATAAATGTTATGAAGTGGCGGTTCAAGACACATTAGATGAGAGTGAAGATGCAGTAGACGATGCTTCTTCTTTTAAAGTTACTTCGATTTCTGAGACGATTTTGTTGGTAGATGATAATATTGAAATTCTGACTTATCTTCAGAAGGAATTGTCGAGAAACTTTAAAGTTGTTACAGCTCAGAATGGACGTGAAGCACTGGAGGTATTAGGCAAAAAAAATGTGTCATTAGTAGTGAGTGATGTCATGATGCCTGAAATGGATGGGATGGAATTATGTACGTATATTAAAGAGAACCCTTCTCTTTGCCATCTTCCTGTCATATTGCTGACTGCAAAATCCATGACCATGTATGTTGAAGAAGGCTTTCAGGCCGGTGCGGATGACTATCTTGTGAAACCTTTCAAAGTCTCTACCTTGATAGTCCGTATTAATAATATTCTGAGCGGTCGGAAGAAATTGAAGGAGATTTATGGAAAACAACTCTCTTTAAAGAGTGTAGGCATTGAGTTGGAACCTGCAGATAAATCTTTTGCTGAACAATATGAGGCAGTGGTGAAAACACATCTTTCTAATCCAGAGTTGGATGTGGAAATGTTATGCAAGGAAATGGGAGTGAGCAGAGCTAAATTATATCGTAAGGTAAAGGCTATTACTAATCTTTCTCCGGCAGAATTGATCCGTAATATCCGTTTGGAATGTGCTGCTGAGATGCTTCGTACTTCTCAACAGACAGCAACGGAAATTGCCTATCAAACAGGATTTGGCAGTTATAATCATTTTGGTGATTATTTTAAGAGTGTTTATGGAGTTTCTCCTAAAGTATATAAGGAGAGGTATAAGAACACCTGATTTATTCGTTTATAGAGTCGATTGCAGCGTGCAAAGATTTGGAAATGTATATTGGGGCTAACAAGGCCGTCTAAAAATAAACTGTACCTCACAATTTAGAACTGCCCCCAAAAATTAGACACGAAACTTTAGGAGCAGTTCTCTTAAAACGATAATTCCGTTTGATTTTTTAGCAATGTGAATAATAGATAATGTTTACCAATTATCGGTGCGGAATAGGCAAGCCGGCAGGCCATCCTTATTATAAAGATTTCCGTCCGGATTGTTCTCCCAGTTATAGCGTACAGCAATAGGGTTAGGAACTTTCGGATTCCAAATAACAATTCGATTATCTTTGAGTTCTCCCTGTGCCCAGTAGAATTTTTTATCTTCTCCTGCGATGGCAAATCCTTGCAGACATCCATATCGGCTGCGTATTTCTAAACCGGAACCTGTATTTTTGAATGTAATTATGATTGTGTCACCATTGATTTCCATACGTTCGAACATGGGGCTTTCACTGACAATATCCGGACGTCCATACTCGTGATGCAACACTTGTAATGCTACCCTCATACCTACTTCTTGTTTGTTGCGAGGATGAAGATCATGCGGATCTCCTAAGTCGCTGGTAACAATGAGATGGGTTTTAGGAACTGTTAGAACTTTACGCTGAGCATCTCGTATTTCCGCCCAAAGTGGTGTCTTGTTAGTAGAATCGAAGTTGGGAAGTTGGATGATATAAAACGGTAATTCTGAATTCCAGCGATTACGCCAGTCACTGATCATACATGTGAGCCAATCGGTATAAGGTTCTGCATTTCCTACATTGTTCTCTCCTTGATACCAGACGACTCCTTTAATGGCGAAGGATAGCAGTGGATGGATCATTGCATTGTATACCAATGATGGATAATCATTACGCTTTGCTTCCTTCTTTGTTCGTGTAAAGTATTCTGTAGGGGGGGATAGTTTCTCATTTTTGTTATATCGGTCTAGTCGTTTTTGTGGTAGTGTATTGGCAGCTTCCAGACTTGTCCAGGTTTCTACGATTGTACCGCCCCATGATGAATTTATAATACCAATAGGTATATTTGTTTCCTCATAAACCTTTCTAGCGAAGAAATAGGCCACTCCGGAGAAACGACCTACGGTTTCAGGTGAACATACGAGCCATGTTGTGCTGATTGTATCTTTAGGGGATAATTCCATGCGGCGAGGTATGTTTAAAGTTCGGATTTGTGAATAGTTGGCATTCTTTTTCTCCACTTCCGCATTAGTGACGTTGTTTACTACCCATTGCATGTTAGACTGTCCGCTACATAACCATACATCTCCGATAAGAATATCCTTGATACTTATTTGGTTGTCTTTTCCGGTGATTTGCAGTTGATAGGGACCTCCGGCTTCCAGAGCTTTCAGGTTAACTTCCCAGTATCCCTTGGCGTCGGCTTTTGCCGTTTGTTTTTGCTCTGCGAATAAAATTTGTATTTTCTCCTTTGGATCAGCCTGTCCCCATATACGAATAGGCTGGTTCCTTTGTAGTACCATTCCATTGGAATAGATGGCTGGCAATGTCACTTTGGCTTGTACACTTAAAGAGGCAAATAGAAAAATAAATAATAAATGTTTCATGGTAGATTATTTTTTATGCGAAAGTAAGTGAATGCTATAACATATACAATAGATGTGTAGATAAAATTATCGGAAACGATTTCGTGCTTTATGTATTAGATAAACGTCTTGTATATAGTGCTTTAATGTGAAAGTGAATTTGCAAACGTTCCCGGTGTTTTCATACATAAACAGTAAACCGGACTTAAGTAAATGTCTATATTTGTGACGCATTATTTAATTTAGTATTAATCAAAATATCACTTTAAACCAATAAAATCGATTTATGAGAAGATTTTGTCTGACACTTACATTTCTGAGTGCATTCTTGAGTTTTAGTATAGCTCAAAAACAATATCAGTTGAAGTCACCGAATGGGAAGCTTGAACTAAGTATCGAAGCCGATGATCAAATTTGTTATTCCTTAAGACATGAAAATACAGCGATTATTGTCTCTTCGCCTATTTCCATGTCATTAAGCAATAATAAAATATTAGGCGTGAAGTCTAAAGTTAAGAATATACGTAGGCGTGTGATTGATGAGAATATCACTACTGCCATTTACAAACGGAGTGAGATAAGAAATCGTTGCAATGAGCTGTCTCTTACTTTCAGGGATGGATTTCAATTAGAATTCAGAGCTTATGATGAAGGAGTTGCATATCGCTTCGTCGTTACGGAGAATAAGCCTTTTAATGTAATAGCTGAAGAAGCTACATTTAATTTTGACGATGATTATATGATGTATATTCCCTATGTGAGAGGAGGAAAAAATAAAAAGGTGGAAGACCAGTTCTTCAATTCTTTTGAGAATATCTATACACATGTCAATCTAAGTGAAATGGGTACTAATCAATTGGCTTTTACTCCGGTTGTTGTGGAGTTGAAAGATGGAAAGAAGCTTTGTATTGCAGAATCAGACGTGGAGAGTTATCCTGGCATGTTTGTTCGCAATGCGAATCGGTCTAATTCTTTGAAAGGTGTTTTTGCTCCGTATCCGAAAGAAACGGTACAAGGTGGGCACAACAAATTACAAAAACTGGTTACTGCAAGAGAAGATTATATTGCGAAGTGTTCCGGTAGACGAAGTTTTCCCTGGCGCATTGCTATTGTATCTTCTGATGATAAAGAGCTCCTTGATAATGATATGGTTTATAAACTGGCTGCTCCCTCCCGCTTGGAGGATACTTCATGGATTAAGCCTGGAAAGGTGGCTTGGGAATGGTGGAACAGTTGTGGGTTGTCCGGTGTGGATTTCAAAGCTGGTGTGAACAATGTTACCTATAAAGCCTATATTGATTTTGCTTCTAAGCATGGTATTGAGTATGTGATTTTGGATGAAGGCTGGGCCGTAAATCTAAAAGCTGATTTATTTCAAGTTGTGCCGGAAATAGATTTGAAAGAGTTGGTTGCTTATGCTGATTCTAAACATGTAGGGCTGATTTTGTGGGCTGGTTATTATGCTTTTGAACGTGATTTGGAAAGAATCTGCAAACATTATTCGGAATTGGGCATTAAAGGATTCAAGGTAGATTTCATGGACCGTGACGATCAGGCAATGGTTGATTTTCACTATCGTGGGGCTGAGATAGCTGCAAAATACCATTTAATGTTAGATTATCATGGCACTTATAAGCCGACAGGAATGAATCGTACTTATCCGAATGTGATTAATTTTGAGGGCGTACATGGCTTGGAACAGTTAAAGTTCTCTGGCAGTGAGAATGTGGATCAGGTTACCTATGATGTGACTATGCCTTTCATTCGTATGATTGCAGGACCTGTGGATTATACTCAAGGCGCAATGAAAAATGGCAATAAACGCAATTTTCGTGCTGTTAATGAAGAACCTATGAGTATGGGAACCCGTTGCCGCCAGCTGGCTGAATATGTAATATTCGAAGCTCCGCTATCTATGTTGTGTGATAGTCCTGTTCTCTATGAGCGTGAATCTGAGTGTACCTCTTATATTTCAGATATTCCGACAGTATGGGATGAGACAATGGCCTTGAATGGAAAAATAGGAGAATATATCTCAATGGCCCGTCGTAAAGGAGATGTTTGGTATGTAGGAGCGTTGACTAACTGGAAAAAGCGTACGATGGAATTTGATTTGTCATTTCTGGGTGAAGGCAAATGGACAATTGAGCTTTATAAGGACGGTATAAATGCGGATAAGATAGCTTCTGATTATCGGAAGTCTGTTATCTTTGTTCCCCAAAATCGTAAACTAACAGTGAATTTGGCAGAAGGTGGAGGATGTGCAATGAAAATTTATAAAAAGTAATAGAGAAATATTTATGAAGAAGAAATTTTTAGGTTGGATTTTATTTCTGATAACTATCTGTAATGGCCAGTACGTTGGTGCTCAGGAGTTACTGACAAATGTATATGGCAGACAATATACTTTCTTGAATGGAAAGTGGAATGTTATTATTGATCCTTATCAGCAAGGTCGGCGAACCTCTATCTATAAGAACAGACCTTTGAGAAATAAGGCTGACTTTAAAGAGTATGAGTTCGAAGGAGGGTTACGTTTGAATGTACCTTCCGATTGGAATTCGCAGCTTCCTGAACTTAAATATTATGAAGGTACGGTGTGGTATGCCCGCAAATTTAAGGTGAATAAAAATCAGGATGAGAATCTGTTTCTCTACTTCGGAGCTGTGAGTTACCGTTGCCGGGTCTATCTGAATGGAAAAGAGATAGGTAGTCATGAAGGTGGATTTACGCCATTTCAGTTCAATATCACTGATTTGATAATAGAAGGAGAAAATTTTCTGGCTGTGGAAGTGAATAATACTCGGACGGTAGATGCAATTCCTGCGCTGTCATTTGATTGGTGGAATTATGGCGGCATAACGCGTGATGTGATGTTGGTACATACTCCTAAAGTATATATCAGCAATTACTTTATACAACTGGATAAATACAAGCCGGATTATATTCATGCAATCTTGCAACTGTCAGAGCGGAAAGCGGGTCAGAAAGTGAGAATTGAAATTCCTGAACTGAAAATCGCATCTGAAGTACAGACTGATGGACAAGGAATAGCGAAAACATCTTTCCGTGCAAAGAACTTAGAACGTTGGTCGCCCCAAAAACCTAAACTTTACCAAGTTACAGTTTCTTCTGCAACGGATCATGTGAAAGAGAATATAGGCTTTCGTAATCTTAGTGTGAAAGGGACGAAGATTTATCTGAATGACGCTCCGATCTTTATGAAAGGAATCAGTTTCCATGAAGAGATAGCGCAACGCCAGGGAAGAGCATTTTCAGAGCAGGATGCTGTAGCATTACTTTCTGAAGCAAAGGAATTAGGTGCCAATTTAGTACGTCTGGCACATTATCCGCAGAATGAATACATCGTTCGTCTGGCTGAAAAGATGGGTATTATGTTATGGGAAGAAATTCCTATCTGGCAAGGAATTGATTTTAAAAATGCCGGGACGCGTATGAAGGCGCAAAGAATGTATACGGAAATGGTTATGCGTGACAGGAATAGGTGTGCCTTGGCCTTCTGGGGAGTTGCCAATGAAACGGCCCCTTCCGAAGCCCGCAATGCTTTTCTGAAGAGTCTTGTCGAGCACTGTCACGAGATGGACACTACCCGTCTGATAACAGCAGCTTTCGACCTGCCGAAACTAAATTCTGAAACGAAGGCTTTTGAAATGAACGATTCTTTTATCGAAGAGTTGGATGTAGTATCGATTAATAAATATATGGGGTGGTATCATGCCTGGCCGTCAGATCCTTCGGAAGTGTGTTGGAATGTGGCTCCTGGTAAACCGTTGATTTTTTCTGAATTTGGTGGTGAAGCCCTTTACGGGCAATCGGGAGATTCTACGGTAGCCAGTTCATGGAGCGAAGAATATCAGGAAAAGCTGTTTAGAGATAATCTGGAGATGTTCAACAATGTGAAAAATTTGGCCGGTATCTCTCCCTGGATACTATTTGATTTCCGTTCTCCGTATCGTTTTCATCCTACGAATCAGGAAGGTTGGAATCGGAAAGGGCTTATTTCTGATCAGGGATTTAGGAAAAAGGCTTGGTATGTGATGAAAGAGTTCTATAATAATAAGTGATGATATGAAAAAGAATAGTCTTTTATGTGCAATAATTTTGGGTATCATGGCAACTACTTTGCCCGCCCAGACAGTGAAGAAGGATTATACTCATCAGGTAGATTCTGTACTGAAGCTTATGACTGTGGAAGAAAAAGTAGGACAAATGATTCAGTATTCCAATAATAAGCTTCTGACTGGTCCTTCCCTTGACAGTCGTAATCATACGGAAGAAATCAAACGTGGTGAGGTAGGTTCTATTTTCAATATATTGACTGTAGAGCGTGCAAAGCAATATCAGGATTTGGCTATGCAGTCCCGTTTGAGAATCCCGTTAATTTTTGGTTTGGATGTTGTACATGGGATGAGGACCATTTTCCCGATACCGATGGCTGAGGCTGCCAGTTTTAATCTAGAGCTGATAAAAAAAACGGCAAGTGTGGCAGCAGCGGAGACTTCTGCCCATGGAATTCACTGGACGTTTGCTCCCATGGTTGATATTTCTAGGGATGCCCGTTGGGGGCGCTCGATGGAAGGAGCTGGGGAAGACCCTTGGTATGGTAGCCAGGTGGCAAAGGCTCGTGTAGAAGGTTTTCAGGGTACTGATTATAATGATAGAAACACAGTTCTTGCTTGTGCGAAGCATTTTGCTGCTTATGGAGCAGCGGTAGCAGGTAAGGATTATGCTGAAGCTGATATCTCGGAACATACACTTCTACAAGTATATTTACCACCATTTCGGGCTGCGGTAGAAGCCGGAGTGGGTACTTTCATGAATGCTTTTAATGAAATAAACGGTATTCCGGCAACTGCCCATAAGCCTCTTTTGAGAGATATTCTGAAAGGAGAATGGGGATTCAAAGGCTTTGTAGTCAGTGATTGGGGCTCTGTTGGTGAGATTGCCAAGCATCGGATGGCAAAAGATAATGAGGATGCCGGTCGGTTGGCCGCTATTGCAGGCTGTGACATGGATATGCATTCTATGACTTATGCCAGACATTTGGTCAATTTGGTAAAACAGGGAGCTGTAGACATTACCTTGATTGATGATGCTGTAAAGCGGATTTTGACAGTGAAATTTGAATTAGGCTTGTTTGATGATCCTTATCGTTATAACTATCGTGAAAAGGAAATCGAAAACAAGAAAGTAAATGCTGCTCACAGGAAAGTGGCTCGTGAAGCTGGGGCTGGTTCAGTCGTCCTTCTGAAAAACCAAAATGTTTTGCCTGTTACATCCACTGCTGGTAAAATAGCTGTAGTCGGCCCTTTGAATAAAGCCAAAAAAGATATGCTGGGAAATTGGTCCGCCATTGGAAAGGCTGAAGAAGTAATTTCTGTTTTTGATGGTCTGAAAGCGGCCTTACCAAAAGCTAAAATTACCTATATTGAAGGTTATGATTTGGAAACGAATGAATTGAAACCATTACCGGATTTTTCTGAATATGACGTGATTATTGTATCAGTAGGAGAGCGTGCGATGGAGTCTGGAGAAGCGAAATCGAAAGTGGATATCAACATCAATGCTAATCAGCAGTTGATGGTGAAACAAATAAAGGAGAAGGCAGGGAAACCTGTTATCACTTTAGTTATGGGAGGCCGTCCATTGATTTTCTCCGATATGGAACCTTATGCCGATGCTATTCTTATGACTTGGTGGCTTGGTACGGAAGCAGGCAATTCTATTGCGGATGTGCTTACTGGTAAATATAATCCGTCTGGTAAGTTACCAATGACATTTCCCCGTCACGTAGGCCAGTGCCCGCTATATTACAATCATAAAAGTACAGGACGTGCCTGGGCGCCCAACAATCCGTGGGTAAGCGGTTATATGGATGAGAGTGTGAAACCTGCCTATGTGTTCGGATATGGCTTGAGTTATACGACTTTTGAAATAGCGGCTCCTGTGATGTCGAAAAAAGAATATAAAGCAGGAGAGCCAGTAGTGCTGACTACCTCTGTTACGAATACGGGGCAATATACGGGCAAAGAAACCGTTCAACTCTATTTGCAGGACGTGGTCAGTTCTGTGACCCGTCCGGTTATTGAGTTATGTGGAATCCGGCAGGTAGAATTGGCACCTGGAGAAACCCGAAAGATTGAATTTACCTTGTCTGAACAAGAACTAGGTTTCTTTAATTCAGATAAACAGTTCGTCACAGAGCCGGGTGACTTTAAACTCTTTGTCGGAAGCAGTTCGGATAATTTAAAAGCAACGGAATTTGAACTTATAAAAAAATAAATGGAATTACATGTAGTACGTCCTATTTTTATCCTATTGCTTTGGGGATTTACTTTGGGACTGAAAGCGGATGATTTATCCGTCATCAGGCAGAAGTATATAGAGAGTATATTATATAAGAATAAATCAGAACAGCAGTTGATACGACTGATGTGTCAGATGTCCCATGAGAAAGTAGTCGGTGACCAGATGGTTGTAGAATTAATGGAACGTTGCCCGATAGAAGTTGGGTACGTTCGTCAATTATTATCTGATTTGAGTGAACAAGGTAGTTGGAATGGGCTCGATTTCACTAATAGTAAGGCTGCCAGTTGGCTTCCGCGGATTCATGCGGCCCGTGTGCTTGAGTTGGCTAAAGTTTATGCTAATTCGGAACATACCTTTTATAAATCAGCTGAGATTGCAGAGGCCATTCATAAGGCTATGGGGTATTGGTTCCGGATGAAGCCGGTAGCTGCCAATTGGTGGTATAATGAAATAGGTATACCTAAAGTCTTGGGAGCTGCATTTGTTTTATTTGAAGACCAGTTGTCGACGGAAGAGAAGAAGCATGCTATTGAGGTGATGAACCAAGCAAAGATAGGGATGACGGCCCAGAATAGAGTTTGGCTAGCTGGCAATGTATTGGTGAAAGGACTATTGCTAAATGATATTCAACTGGTACAGGAAGCAAGGAATGCCATGAATGATGAGATAAAAATAGCTTATGGCAAAGCAGAAGGGATCAAGGTCGATTATAGTTTTCATCAACACGGACCTCAACAGCAGGTCGGGAATTATGGTGCAGCTTATTTGGCTACTATGAGTTTTTGGGCATATATTCTTGACGGCACTTCATTAGCGTTGGATCAAGAGCGTTTTAAGCTTATCACTAACTATACGAATGAAGGTGTGCGGAGAATCTTGTGGAAAAACAAGATGGATGTGAATAATCTTGGAAGGCAACTTTATCGGCAGGCACAGCGGAATAAGGCTTTTTCGAGCTTATTCTCTGCTAATGCATTGGCTCAAGTGAATAGTAAAGATTGTAATGTATATCATATGTTGATTGATGAAAATCTTGGGAATACATCAACTGCGTTGTTGGGACAATACCATTTCTGGAAATCTGATATGACAATCCATCGTTGTCCCACTTGGATGGCATCTGTAAGAATGGCATCGGACAGGGTGATCGGCACAGAGTCGGGTACGGATAACGTAAAAGGTTATTATTTGGCAGACGGTGCTCTCTACACTTATGTGGATGGTGATGAATATACGGATATATTTCCTTGTTGGGATTGGCGTAAGGTGCCTGGTGTGACTTGCTATCAGGAAGATAAGGCTGTCCATGTAATGGGATGGCTTGAAAAGCAAAATAAAGGCTCATTTGTGGGAAATGTGAATGATGGCACTATTGGCCTTACTTCGATGGATTTGGTAAGGGACGGGCTTTATGCTAGAAAGACGTGGATTTTTACACCAGATTATGTCTTATGTTTAGGAGCGGGCATTCGTTCTGATAGCAGTTATCAGGTGAATACTTCTGTGGAGCAGGCTGTACTAAGAGATGATTTATTGTATTGGAATAAAGGAAAGTGGGAAGCTGTGAAAGATTTGAAATTTTCCTGTGGGGATTCCCAGCGCTTTTTTCACCATCAGACCGGATACATCTTGTTGGAAGGCGAGGGGCGTATTTTCTCTGAACAGCGTACAAATTCTTGGAATGATATCATGAAGATATATCCTAAAAGCGAGTTGCAGACGAAAGATGTGTTTACTATTTATATGAATCATGGAATTCTTCCAAAAAATGACTCATATAAATACGTGATATTGCCGGCTACCACTCCTAAGGAAGTACAACACTTTGATTTATCTTCATTTAAAATAATTAGTAATACCAGTCAATGTCAGGCAGTCCAACTAAATAGAGAGACATATTTACTTGCATTGTATGAAGCTGGAAGTGTTCCCTTATCTGGTGAACTAAAGTTTGAAAGCAATAAAAAAGGGCTTTTTATTCTGCGTACTTATAAGAAAAAGTGGAAAGTGTATGCTTCAGATCCAACTCAGACAGAAACATCCATGGAAGTGATCCTTAATGGAAATAAAAGAGAAATCAAATTGCCCGAAGGCGAATATAAAGGGACTGTTGCCATGTTCTCTGAATGACTTGTGGAACAAAATCATAGTTATGAAGAAAATATTGATGAGATGGAGATGACGTGAAAATAAAATTAATGAAAATGTAGAATGGAAAAAGGTTGCAGTGACAAAACATTGCAACCTTTTTCTTTCTATTTAGCAAACATTTACAGCGGAATATATTCCACGAATGCTTCCATTGCTTCGTAAGATGCCAAACCGAGATTGTCATACAATGCGGCGGTACCACGGTTACGGTCTTCACTGCGTTGCCAGAACAAACGTTCGTCGTTGCCCAGGAATGGTGCACTTTCCATCTGAGACTGGTGCTTCAGGATTGAATTACGTTTTGCACGCAGTTCTTCCGGACTGATGGGCACTGCCATTTCAATGTTTTCAATTTCCCACTCGGCCCACGCACCACGATACATCCAAATACGGCAATCTTTCAACCATTTTGCACCTTCTTCTTTTTCCAGATCGATAGCAGCAAATACGGCATCTGTGCAAACACGGTGTGTTCCATGTGGATCGGCGAGGTCACCGGCTACGAATATTTGATGAGGTTTCACTTCACGCAGCAGGTTACGCACAATTTCCACATCAGCTTCGGTCAACGGACCTTTCTGTATTCTACCTGTTTCGTAGAACGGCAAGTCAAGGAAGTGGCAATGATCCAGAGGGATATTATTGTACGTACAAGCAGTGCGCGCTTCACCACGTCGTATCAAGCCCTTAATTGTGAGGATGTCACGTGTATCGATGTCACCATCTTTCTTCTCTTTCAGGAATTTACGGATTTCTGCATATTTATCAACAACTACCTTGTCTTCGCTATTATTGAAGATCTGGTTGAAACCATTGATGAAATGCAGGAAGCGGATTACTTCTTCGTCACCTACGGCAATGTTACCGGAAGTTTCGTAAGCCACGTGTACGTCATGCTTTTGTTCTACCAAGCGGCGGATTGTACCACCCATGGAGATTACGTCATCATCGGGATGCGGAGAGAATACGACGATACGTTTCGGATACGGTTTCGCACGTTCGGGACGATAAGTATCGTCTGCATTTGGTTTACCGCCCGGCCATCCGGTGATGGTGTGTTGCAGATCGTTGAAGATCTTGATATTCACATTATATGCTGAACCAAACAGAGCCAGCAGTTCGCTCAAACCATTTTCATTGTAATCCTTGTTTGTTAGTTTCAGGATCGGCTTGCCTGTCAGTTGACATAACCAGACGATGGCGCTACGAATCAGTTTGTCGTTCCATTCGCAGGAAGTCACTAGCCACGGACGGTGAATACGTGTCAGGTTACCGGCAGCAGAAAGGTCGATAACTACATGAGCATTGTTGTGAGTTTGCAGGAAAGATGCCGGAATGGTATCCGTTACTGCACCTTCTACGCACTCTTTTACCATTTTGGCTTTGTCTTCACCCCATGCCATCAGATAGATTTTCTTGGCAGCCAGGATCGTAGAAACACCCATTGTTATGGAGCTGATCGGAGTGCTTTCGATGCTACCGAACATTTTGGATGCTTCATTGCGTGAATCGTTGTCCAGTAAAATCAAACGGGTGGTGGAGTTCAGGCGGGAACCCGGTTCGTTGAAACCAATGTTACCTACGCGCCCGATGCCCAGTAATACGGCATCCAATCCACCGAAACTTTCGATGCGTTGCTCGTACAGGCGGCAATATTCAAAGATGGTATCTTTAGGAATTGTACCGTCCGGGCTAAAGATATTCTGCTTGTCAACATCTACATGATCAAGGAACATTTCCTTCAAGGCATTCAGGTTGCTGTTGATGGCATCTGATGTAAGAGGATAATATTCGTAAAGGTTGAATATGATAACGTTGCGGAAACTCAAGCCTTCCTCTTTATGTATACGGATAAGGGCTGAGTATACGTTGCGGGGAGAATTACCGCCCGGCAATGCCAATACACAGAAACGTCCGGCTTTCTGTTTATCACGAATAAGTTGAGCTATTTCGTAGGCAACGTGGTTGGCGCCTTCCTCTGCCGATTCGTAGATGTCGGTTGGGATTTTTTCCAGTCGGGTCAATACCGACCTTTCAAATGCATTCTCAGGCCTATAATACCTGGGGGAGACTCTGTTGAGAGTGATTTGAGAACTAAGATTGGTTTTCATAACTTAATTGGTATTAATAAATTGATTAAAGCTTGTCGCTTCTAAGATTTAACAAATATACAAAAAACAATGTTCACTAATTCTAGTGTTGGGGTTGTTTTTTGGAACAAGGTGTTTTCTTCTGACACTGTTTCGGGATACAAATGTAGCCACTTTTTGGTAACTATGCACTCACTTCTTTTAGGTATTTTCATTAAAAAGACTAAAATGGAATCTTTTTGTACAAAAACATCACCTGTTCGGGGGGGGGATGGTATGCTGACCGGTTTCATCAACAGATAACCTTAATTGATATAGAATGTAGTGGTTACTGTATTTCCTGCTTCGTCTACCGCTGTTAGTGAATGTTTTCCGGGCGTGGGTTGTAGTGAGATCTTATGAAAGTCTTGTGTCTGGGTAAGATAAGTGTTATCAAGGTGCCAGAAAATGGTGGTACTTGGATTGCTGTGAGCCAGCTCGGTGGTTAGAAAGCCCGGACTTCCATCCATCTGTTTGGGTAACACAATACGGGCATTCATGGGTGGATAGATGAATTGCATGGATTGCAATGCATCCTCTCCGCAGCCCGTTTTGAAGGGAGGAAGCGGATTGTATTCCGGATGATGTTGTTTGTAATACCATTCCCATACAGGTGGTAAAGTGAACCAGGACTTCTGGATAGTTGGTTCCAAATTTGCGCAATTCTCATAGATACGGTGAGTTTCATCGGCTGAAAGAGTGATCAGGTGATGATAAGGGCAAGCTTCCGTCTTTAGTCCGGCAGGAAGAATCAGTAAAGTATCTGTTTCTTCGCAAAACCTACCCTTCAAGTGTCCGGATTTCCGGCATACCTCAGCCTTGACAAAGACACCCGGGCGTTTGAACCACCGTGTCGGAGGTAGCAGACTAAATACATCAAACAAAACCGGACCGGCTGTTCGTGCTCCTACAAGACCGGGTTTACCTTCTCCTGTAGCATTCCCTACCCATACACCTACGGCATAGTGAGGGGTGACTCCTACAGCCCAGGCATCGCGGAATCCGTGGCTTGTTCCGGTCTTCCAGGCAATGGGGTGCATGGAGGGGATTGATTTCCAGTCAATTTCTTCGGGACGATTCACCTCGGTTAACGCATTGAAGGTTTGCCATGCGGCTCCCGATTGGAAAGTATCCGTCGATTTTCCCGAAGCGAAGACTTCTGATTCTCCTGATCCTTCAGCGTCCGCAAGCAGCAAACTACATTCTGTTTGTGGAAGCTGCAATAAACTCCGCCCCATGTAAGCATACGCATTTGTCACATCCCACAGGGTAGCTTCCGCTCCGCCCAGAATGAGTGATAAACCATAATGGGAAGCCGGACGATTGATTGTTTTTAAGCCTATTTGCCTCAGAAAAGTATGAAACTTGGGAACACCATATCTTTGTAGCATCGTCACCGCCGGAATATTTAATGAACGTGCAAGAGCTTCCGAAGCAGGAACGGCACCTTCGAATTGCAAACTGAAGTTTTGAGGTGTAAAGCCATTAATATTAACCGGTATATCGGGCAGTAGCGTATGAGGTAGCAGACTGCCTTCCTGCAACATGGCGTAATATAAAAATGGTTTCAGAATACTTCCCGTGCTTCTGGGTGCCTGAATAACATCTACTTGGTTACCGGCTTGCTTCCGTTCGAAATTGACATTGCCGCAATAAGCTACAACCTGATTGGTTCGGATATCAATCACCAGAATTGCCAGGTTGCGTATATCACTCCGGTTAAATTCATTGCTCCAACGTTCGGCTGCGTTCTCTATTTGGGTTTGAATACCCCTGTCGATGGTTGATATGGAATATTTTCCGTTTCGTTCCTGATAGAAGCGACTGACTAGATGGGGAGCGGTTTGGGGGAGTGGATGAGGCTCGTCGGGGAGTGGTTCGCTGATAGCCAGTTCGTAAGTGGAGTTATCTATAATCTTTCGTGCATATAGTTGTTTTAGCAGACGGTTTCTTTTATTAAGTAATAATTGTCGTGATTTGGAGAGATGAATCATGGCGGGTGCATTTGGAAGTACTGCCAGCATGGCTGCTTCTGCCCAGGACAGTTCTTCGGCGGGATGTCCGAAATATCGCCAGGCAGCGGCATCGAGCCCTACTACGTTTCCTCCGAAAGGAGCGTGTGAGATGTACATAGACAGGATTTTCTCTTTTGAAGCGCGAAACTCAAGTCGGGTGGCCAAGATCATTTCTATGAACTTTTCTCCAAAAGTGCGCGATTCGTTTCTTGCCAGACGGATCGTTTGCATGGTGAGGGTACTTCCTCCACTTACAATGCGCTTATTCTTTAGGTTTTGGTAGGCGGCTCTGCTAATGGAGACAGGATTGACTCCCCAATGGTGATAGAAATGCCTGTCTTCGAAAGTGATGAGGCATTGCTTTATTTTCTCCGGAGTAGTGGTCCGGGGTGGAAAGCGCCATTGACCGTCGGATGCAATGCGTGCGCCCAATAATTCACCGTTCCGGTCAGTGACGACGGTGGAGTAGGGCACATGGAAAAGTTGCCGGGGGAGGCAAAAGATATAGCCTATCACCAGAATTGTAATAAGTATGAGTATTACTTTTCTGGTGATAGACAGTTGTTTGAAGTACTTTATAATTTGAATCTTCATCAATATTTAAATATGACTATCTTAATTCTCCTCCTCCCGGGAGGAGGAGTACCCCATAGGGGGGAGGTGGTAGGTAGAATGAAAAATACCTATGAATTAATAAGGAACTCTTTTCTTACCTACCACCCCGCCCTTTGGGCACCCCTCCTTCTAGAAGGAGGGGAGTTTGGATAGTTTTGCTCAGTGGCATGTTACTTACTGACAGTCGTTCTTCCCGCCTTGGTTCGTGCTTGTGCCGAACCGTCATACATGGCTTCGCACTGGATAGCCGGCAAAATGAAATTGCCTGCATATGTAGCTTGCAGTCTTATGGTGAACTTTTTCAATTCACTGCGACGCAAGTCGAAGTAAGTCAATACGCGGTCGTCACGAATATCCTGATAGGTATACTCACGGGTAGGTGTCGCTTCCGGAGTCATCAACCGGTCATTGTAAATTTCCCAACCTGACGGCAGAATATGTGTCAATGCCAAATTACTGTAAGCAGTGGTTCCACTGATATTACCTACAGTGATGACTGCCATAAAGTCTGTTCCTTGCTTGATATCATCTATAGATATTGTCGCTCCGTTCATATCCGTATATTTTACGTCCAGGCGGAGGTTATTGGATATTGCGGGTAACGTGTCATTAAGTAATTGCGTGCGTGTAATGAGGTCGACACTTAATGCACCTTTACCTTCATTCTTTACTATAATATTACCCGAAGCCGGTGAAGTGGACAGTTCCTTTGCAAATACAGCCTTGGCTGATTTCACTACGGGTTGCTGCTTTCCGTTCCAAGTCCAGGTGAAATCCAAAGTACCTGAAAGCTTCTCAGCCAGGCGTCCCATCGCCATCAATGAGAAAGCAGTGGACTGTGTACTGAACCAATTCTCTTCAGCCAGATTCTTGGATACCTTCTTCGCCTGTTGCAATGCCGCCTGGTCTCGGTTCATTAGGAGTAAAGTTTCCAATATCATAGCTTCGTCACGATCATACGAACCATAGATGTAGTTCTGTGAGGAATAAGGGGTAACGGTGGTTTCTGCCTTAAATACCAGTTCTTCAGCCGGTTTCATCTTACCTGTCAGGGCATAAGCGGCTGCCAGTCTCCATTTGGCTTGCAGAGGCAGGTTAGCTTGTTCTTTCATCCGGTTCATGGCGCCCTGCTCAGGTGCACCGGCTAATGCCAGTGTGTACAATCTGTATGCTTGTTGCACTCCCGTTTGCCAGTAACCCCAACTGTCATCTTGATCCGGCATCCGCCAGTTTTGGGCAGCAGCACGTTGGAAGCGTTTCCACTTATTCAGTACATTCGAGTTGACAGCGTAGCCTTTCTCCTGTGCCAATACGAGGAACATGCCCGCATAAGAAGTAATCCACTCATCAGCACTGGCATTCCCCGGCCAGTAAACAAAACCGCCGTTCGGAAGCTGGCGTGCATAGAGTTGCCGTATCGCTTCCTGTACGTTAGCCTTAATCTTTTGAGCTTCTTCCTCATCCACAGCTTTAAACTGGCTGACGAACAATAACGGCAGAGCTTTGGAAGTCAGCTGTTCCGTGCAATGATGCTGATAATTATACAGGTAGTCGAACCTGCGGCTGATATCTACCGAAGGAATACGTGAGACTTCCAGCAGCATACGGCTATTTGCCGGAGAAGCACCATTCAATGAATAAGGAAGTGTTACACTTTCTCCTTTTTCCACCCATTGGCTATTGCGGAAAGTCACTGCCGGATTCGGGTTTCGGACTTCGATTTCAATGGTCTCTTTCGCCTGCTGACTGCCACCGCTGGCAGTGATATGTATCGTTGCTTTTCCTGTTTTACTTCCGGTCTTTATCTTAAAGTAAACGAGCTGGTCACCCGGTTGACTGAAAGTAATGGATTGTTTATTGGGATCGATCACTTGTACACCTCCACCTGAAGCCTGGATGGATACCGATACATTCTTCACTTCCTTCTCCATGGCAAAGACATTTACCGGGACAGTAATCTCTTCTTGTGTGCTCAGCACACGGGGCAGTGTGGACAACAACATCAATGGTGTCCGCACGAAAGAAGTCTTTTCCGCTTTTCCATAAGCTCCGTTTTGCCCCGCTATCACCATCGTACGCACAGAACCTACGTACATTGGTAGTTTCAGCGTGTGCGTCTTCTGTTTTCCTTTATCCAGATAGAACGGACCGATGAATTTCACTACCGGCTTGAAGCGATTCGCTTTTGCATCGGCCGGTTTCAATGTCTCGTCACCACCCGTACTGAACAATGAACTGTAGCGTCCGGCAGATGCTCCGAGTACATCATCATACATATCCCAGGTGCGGATGCCCAATGCTTCGCGGGCATAGAATTCATTCCACGGATCGGGAGTCTTGAAATTAGTCAGGTCGAGTAATCCGTCGTCTACAATGGCCAGTGTGTATGTCATCTGCTTGCCGTTCTTTTCGCTGACGGTAACGGTGAAGTCCGTTTCCGGCCGCAACACTTCCGGCATTTTAATTTGCGGTTGCAATATAGTTTGTTTATTAGTCACCAATACCGGAACCACACCGTACATACGTATCGGTAAATCATTCACCGTCTGTGCATGAGGTTGCAACAGGCTGATGTGCAGGTAAACGTTCGGAGCCATTTCCGGAGTCACTTTGAAAGAATACTTTGTGTCTCCGTTGTTGGATACTTCAATCCATTCACGTTGCAGAACGGTTGAACCGTTTTCCAGGGCTACCAATGCACGTCCTCCCGCAGCGGCAGGAATGATGGCTGTTGCCGTTTCACCTATTTCATACGAGTCTTTATCCAGAGAGAAAGCGAGCATTTTAATGCCGCTGGGGTCTGTCTTGCTTGAACGTCCGCGCCAATCCGGCCAGTCTATATAAACAGTTCCACCGGTGGCATGTCCACTTTCCTTATCTTTCACATAAATCAGGTAACGTCCCCAGTCCGGATAATTTACCCGGAATTTAAAAGTTGCCTTTCCGCCTGTAGTCTGTATATTGCCACTGGCTACGGGAGTGATGGAACTACTGTTGACATAAGTTCCGAATGATTCGTCCCGGTTCTCCCACCACCAGCTCCAGGAGATACGGTAAATCTTATATTCCAGATTGGAGCGGTTCATTAGTTGTCCTTCCGCATTTACGGTGACAATGTCGAATACATGATCCTGATCGGTCTCGATGTATTTTCCTTTCGGTTGGTTCAAATTAATCCCTACGTAAGAAGAGAATGGAGAGAACGGAATGCTTTGCGTGTAAATACTGGCGTCTCCTCCCGGTTCGAATACACGGCTGGTTAAGGTTGCATTCAGCATTCCCGGGGCATTGGTGGCAGCCGGAAGTTTCAACATAAAGTTAGCTTTTCCTTCCGCATCCAGTGTTCCATCGAATACATCGTTTTTTACAGTTGTAAATTCGGTAGCCGGATTATTAAATATGTATTGTCCGTAGTTCTTAAATTGCGTATTTACTTTTGACAGGGACATTTCCACTTTGGTTTTCAACCGTGAAGCGGTGGCGCCTGTCAGCCATGTGGAAGTAAGCATTACCGGTATTTCTTTGGTAGAAGCCTGGATTGCTTTCTCCGGTAGTTTCAGATTAATTTTCAGGCGGTTTGGTTTCACCGTTTCTATGCGAAGGCTTTTGTGGAAAGCGGTTCCGCCTACTTTGACGTAAGCGTTCCATAATCCCGTCGGGTCTTCCGGGCGTGTCGGCAGGTCAAATGTGTAGAAACCGTTTATACCTTGCGTGGAAATCATTTTGGTATAGAATTGTCCTCTCGGATTATATAATTCCAATGCTACAGGGTGTTTATCCGGAATTCTTTTTTCACGGTCTTCCATAATAAAGCTTACATGCAGCGTATCTCCCGGTCGCCATACCCCTCTCTCGCCATAGACGAACCCCTTCAATCCTTTCTGAATATCTTTTCCGCCTACATCGAACCGGCTGACAGATTGTTCTTCACCATCTGCCACACGAACGTAAGCTTTCTGTTTCTCTACTTCGGCCACCACAATGAAAGGAACACCTTTCGGAGTGATTTCTGTAAATCCTTCACTATTGGTTTCACCGGTTCCTATGGCTTGCAACTGGAAGTTGTAAACAGTCACTTTCGCTTTCTCCATTGGTTTGGTATCCAAGATGTTGCTTACGGCAATCCACAGTTTGTTCAGTGAATTCCGTTTTACAATCATTCCTATATTGGAGGCAAATACGTTGCACGATGCTGCCCGGTCAGAGTCCATATAGTAGGAGGCATGACAAGGATTATTGCGTTCCCGCCAGTTATACTGGCTCCAGTCCATCTTAATGTTACCATTGTAGTAGAAATAAGTTTCCGGTGTATCCCATTCAGCTTCATTTTCTTCGAAAGTACTACTTCCGCTGACTTTCGTCAATCCCTCTGAAGCAGTATTGTCTGCAAAGCTCATCTCTTGTTTTTCTGTTCCGCTGCAAGGATAGGCTGAGTATTCTTGCCGGAAAGAAAGTATGACACGGTAGATAGCACCCGGTTCTTGCCGAATCAGTCCGGCAAGGTCTATTGAATAATCTTCCCATCGGTGCACGTCTTTTGTGCTGTCCTTACTCAGCCACAATGTGTTCTGGTAAACCAATCGTCCGGAACGACGCAGCTCACTGGCGGATGAGAGCGTATTGGTCTGCATGAACATCAGTACATTGTTTTCAAAAATACGGATTACGCTTAAATCTACCGCATAGAGATTGACTGCCCGGAACGGGATGATCAAACTTTTGGAGTCGGGTAGGATAGCGGCTGATGTAGACATGCTCACTTGTGGTTTCAGATTCAGTTCGCTGAATGCGATGGAGTGTGATGTGCCGAGCGATTTATCCCGGCTGTTTTTCACTCCTTCGTGTATCTTCAAAGTCAGTTTGCTCAGTTGGTTGGCTTCAAAGTAGATGTACACTTTGTTATTCTCAACTTGAAATATAGAAGATGATACTTCGGGAATTTCAATCAATCCGTTCAGGTCTTGTGTGGTAGAAACAGGATCGGAGAATACTATTTCAATTCCATTTTCCGGTTCGTCAATGCGTTTGGCAGAGAGGAAACGGAAGTCATTCTTGGCAGGGATCAGTACGTTTTCTGTCAGTTTGCGGTCGATTCCTGTAGGACTGCCGTTTGCGGTGATTTCCAACTGATAGTCTTCCGCTTCGCGAATAACACCGGCTATTTCAAACTGATAGCGCGTCGGATGATCTGTTGGAGTGATACTGACCGGATAGCTTTGGCCGTTTCCGCCTTTGGCAGAGAGCATTTTCTCAACTGCTTCTTTGGGAGTGGCATCACTGAAACGTACTTCACCTTTCAATGTCACCAAGTCGCCATGGCTATCTATGTCGATGGTTGTCAGTGGTTCGATATACAGTGTGAAATTGGGTTCCTGTACTCTGAAAGAGAATTTGAATTCTTTCAGACGACTGTCCACTTCTACAAACCTGCCTAATTGGAACGTACCTTCATAGAACTCTCCCGGCTTTAAAGTTCCTGGTTCAGGAACGAATTCAATCGTATTGTTGCTGATCCAATACGCTTTGCCTTTCAGGGAGGGAGAGAAGCTAAACGGATTTTCTTTCAGTTCATTGTTCAAATCTACCATAGGCAGATCCTGCGTCAGTTCTATACGTATGTTCGAAGTTTGCGAGATAACTCCTCCCGTATATGCATTCACAAAAGGTGCATACTCGGCAGAAGGAATAATATCCTTTTTGCTGTTTGCGCAAGAGGAAAAAACTAAGATGGTCAGTAACAGAAAGAATAACCTGTCAGCTATGCGGTGTTTAGCTTTCATTCGTCCCATAGTGCTTTAATTGTTAATTATTAATTCTTAATTTGGAAACATTCAGCATCTTTCCATGCAGGGAATTTTTGTCTGAATTCTCTCAGGACAGAGAGGTCGAGAGTTGCGGTGGCGGTTCCTTCTTCATGGTCGGGTACGCTGGCAAGCAAATCGCCCTTTGGTGAATAAATGACGCTGCCGCCATTATATAGCATTTGATTTCCATCCGTACCGATACGGTTGACACCACAAACATAACTGATATTTTCGAGTGCACGGGCTTGTAACAGAATGTCCCATACCCGGCGGCGGGGAACAGGCCAGTTGGCAACGTATATCAGAAGATCATATTCATTATTTACGTTCCGGCTCCATACCGGGAAGCGAAGGTCGTAGCAGACTAACAGCAGTATATTCCATCCCCGGTAGGAGATAACAGGCCGCTGGCTACCCGCTGTAAAATGCTCCGTTTCCTGGCCCATACGAAAGAGATGTCGTTTATCGTAGTAATAAGCCCCCCCTTCGGGAGTCAGGAAAAAAGCACGGTTATAATAAGACTTATCAGGAATGGGAACCGCATCTTTATTTGCATCTACTTCTTCATCACAAGCTATATAACTACCTGTAATGGCGAATTGGAATTCCGCCGCCCATTGGCGCAAGGTGGCGATGGTTACACCCGATACCGGTTCAGCTAGCCTTCGGCTGTCCATACTAAAACCGGTAGAGAAGGTTTCGGGCAAGACAACAATCTCCGCTACTCCACGAAGCGCTTTGAGCTTCCTACGGAGTAGGCGGAGATTTTCTTGTTTATCTTCCCAAACAATATCTGTTTGTAATAGAGTTACACGCATAACTTCATTGAAATATTTTAGGCGCGGATTATACGTATAACGCGGATTAATGTGCTACGCTATACTTGCAGGCAAAGATTATTTGCCCGGCTTTCCACGCCGCAAGGTAATAAAAATCCGTGTAATCCGCGTAATCCGCGCCTAAAAGTTATTATCAAATGTTTCCTAAAGCAAAGTTCTTCGGGTTCTTCCCTTTGAAATCCTTATAATAAAGCTTTACCTCGCGCATATCCTTTTCTATATCTCCCGACGGCATAATCGCCTTTGTCGCAGAAATCGTTTTAGTGGTATAATCGATGCCTATCATTACAATAGGCACTTGCGCTTTCAATGCAATAAAATAAAATCCTTTCTTCCAATTAGGATTCGCTTTACGGGTTCCTTCCGGTGTAATGGCGAGTTGGAATTTCTTGCTTTTGGCGAATCTTTCCGTCATCTGGTCTACCAATGACGTTTTGCGTCCCCGATCTACCGGTATGCCTCCCACGGCTTTGAAAATTAATCCCAGCGGAAAGAAGAACCATTCTTTTTTCATCATGAAGTATGTTTTCCGTCCGATAGCTCCATAAAATAGTTTGCCGATAAATAAATCCCAATTAGATGTATGAGGTGCTGCAGTTATCACGCATTTATCATAATCCGGCACCGTCACATTTGTCTTCCATCCCAAAATGCGATAGTAGATAAAGCTGTATATTGCTTTTTTCATTCCCGGTGCTTACTTCAGGTTGCCGATAGCGTCAATAATTGCGTCTACTTCTTTATTAAAGTCTTCGCGGAATTTCTTGTAGAAACCTTTTACATTTCCGGGTTCGGTATGGCTGATTCGGCTGATAAATTCATCTTGCACACTCAGGATTCTGCCCATCAGCTCGTCGGCTTTAGTTTTATCGGTTCCGGGTACGTATAAGCTGTTTACCAAACACTCCATGAACAGTTCACCTGCGATATAATTGACGTTTTTCTTAAGTTCTCTTCTACTTGCCATAATCTTTACGTTTTAAGTGAATAAATTGAAATATTTCCGGTAAAGATAAGTACTTTCCACGGTATAAACCAACATTTCATATTTTTTTTGATGTGCGCTTCCTTTCATAATTCAGAAAAAAACACGAAATTTGCGACGCTTTTGAACGAAACTTTACTAACACCTTTAAATAATTAGATAAAATGACAAAAAGTGCATTGCAAATTGCAAGGGCTGCTTATCAGCCCAAACTTCCGAAAGCGCTGAAGGGTGCCGTTAAGGCGGTAGCTGGAGCAGCTACTCAATCTGTAGCCGATCAGGAAGCTATCCAAAAATTGTTCCCTAACACGTACGGAATGCCTTTGATCAAGTTTGAGGCTACTGACGAAGTGGTTAACTTCCCAGCTATGAACGTGGGCGTTATCCTTTCTGGTGGTCAGGCTCCCGGTGGTCACAATGTGATTTCCGGTATCTTCGACGGTATCAAGAGTTTGAATAAGGACAGCAAGTTATATGGTTTCATTCTTGGCCCCGGCGGTTTGGTTGACCATAACTATATGGAACTGACTTCAGATATCATTGATGAATACCGTAACACGGGTGGTTTCGATATCATCGGTTCAGGTCGTACTAAATTGGAGAAGGAAGATCAGTTTGAAAAAGGTCTGGAAATCCTGAAGCAACTTGATATTAAAGCATTGGTTATCATCGGTGGTGACGACTCTAACACAAATGCCTGCGTACTGGCTGAGTACTATGCAGCTAAGAAGTGCGGTGTACAGGTAATTGGTTGTCCGAAGACTATCGACGGTGACTTGAAGAATGAAATGATTGAAACTTCTTTCGGTTTCGACACTGCTTGTAAGGTTTACTCTGAAGTTATCGGTAACATTCAACGTGACTGTAACTCAGCTCGTAAATACTGGCACTTCATCAAGTTGATGGGACGTTCTGCTTCTCACATTGCATTGGAATGTGCTTTGCAGGTACAACCTAACGTTTGTATCGTATCAGAAGAAGTTGAAGCAAAAGATATGTCTTTGGACGATGTAGTAACTTACATTGCTCAGATAGTAGCTAACCGGGCTGCTCAAGGCAACAACTTCGGTACGGTTTTGATCCCTGAAGGTTTGATCGAGTTTATTCCGGCTATGAAACGTCTGATCGCTGAGTTGAACGACTTCCTTGCTGAAAATGCTGAAGAATTCTCTCAAATTAAGAAGTCTCACCAACGTGATTATATCATCCGTAAACTGTCTCCGGAAAATGCGGCTATCTATGCCAGCCTGCCTGAGGGTGTTGCACGTCAGCTGACGCTGGACCGTGACCCACACGGAAACGTACAGGTATCTTTGATCGAAACAGAAAAACTGTTGTCGGAAATGGTAGCTACTAAGCTTGCTGCATGGAAAGAAGAAGGTAAATTCGTAGGTAAGTTCGCTTCTCAACACCACTTCTTCGGTTATGAAGGCCGTTGCGCTGCTCCGTCTAACTACGATGCTGACTATTGCTATTCACTGGGTTATACAGCTGCTTCTCTGATTGCTAACGGCAAGACAGGCTATATGTCTTCTGTACGCAACACTACGGCTCCTGCTGACCAATGGATTGCAGGTGGTGTGCCCATCACGATGATGATGAACATGGAACGCCGTCACGGTGAAATGAAACCGGTAATCCAGAAAGCTCTGGTGAAACTGGATGGTGCTCCGTTCAAGGCATTTGCTGCTCAGCGCGACCAGTGGGCTATCACTACAGATTATGTATATCCGGGACCGATCCAGTACTTCGGACCTACGGAAGTTTGTGACCAGCCGACAAAGACTTTGCAGTTAGAGCAAGCTAAATAAATCGGCAAACTGACGAAGAGTTAATAAAAAGAACGCAAATTATGCGAATTACACAAATTTGAATAATCTATTTGCGTAATTTGTGTAATTTGCGTTCTGTTTTGAATATTACATGGCAACTAAAAGAAAATCTGCTGCACGTCGCGGTAAAAAGAAAAGCGAAGCGCGTATCATGCCTGCATGGTTACGTACAATACTTGCTGTTTGTATCATTGCCGTATTCTCTGCCGGGTTTTATTGGTTTTTCATTCGTCCGTATGCCTATCGTTGGAAACCCTGTTATGGTCAGAAAGGATATGGGGTCTGTATGCCCTGCGACTATGAAGTGCATGGCATTGATATCTCCCATTATCAAGGCAGTATTGACTGGGTGCAACTGACAACCAACAAAACAACCAAATTTCCTATCCATTTTGTCTTTATGAAAGCTACCGAAGGTGGTGATCATGCTGACGATACTTTCCCGTTCAATTTTGATCAGGCGCATCGTTATGGTTTTATTCGCGGAGCATACCATTTCTTCTCTCCTAAAACAGATCCGCTAAAACAAGCCGATTTCTTTATTCGTACGGTCCAGCTTATTCCCGGAGATCTGCCACCTGTGCTTGATGTTGAAACTATTGGTACAAGTACGCCCCATGACTTAAGGATTGCTGTCAAAACTTGGCTCGACCGTATAGAATCACATTATGGTGTGAAACCGATTCTTTATACATCTTATAAATTCAAGAACCGCTATCTTAGTGATTCGGTATTCAATACTTACCCCTACTGGATTGCCCACTATTACGTAGACTCCGTCAAATATGAAGGTCCATGGCACTTCTGGCAACATACTGATGTGGGGAATGTTCCCGGTATCAGAGAAGAGGTCGATTTGAATGTATTCAACGGATCTTTGGAACAATTGCGGGCGCTTACTCTACAGAAATAGTTTCGCATAATAAGTTGTTACTTTTAATATGTATTTCAAATCAGTTATGGTTTGCATATACTTTTTGTAATAAGCGTGCTCCGAGTATCGGTCTGTAATGTCCTCTTTCGTAGTAGTTATGAATATCGTTCGTATATTCATTGATACCACTGAAATCGAATACGTTTTCATAGCCAAAAATGTCTTTCAATATTTCCACATCTGCCGGATTTATGCTGATCTGGTTATAGTCGGGACTGATGATGATTTTAACCGAGGTGTTATGTTTCCGGCAGATTTGATCTATTTCCTTTAATAATTCGGTCTGTGTTTCCCATAGGAATCGCTCACCTTCCCGGTATTCACCATTTCTGTAATTACAGTCTCTGGCTTTCACAAACTCTTTTTTGTGGTTTTCCCAATATGCTTCTCCTTCATCCCGGATCATCCTCTCTCTGGGATTGATTGCATCATTTGTTACTGCATCTCTGATTGCGCCATAAGGGTTTATCACTCCTTGCATATAGGGACGATATTGATGAAATATTTTATAATCGAGATAAGGAAACAGGAAATTAGGGAAGAAGAAGGCCTGACAGAATTTCTCCTGGAAACTAAAGTTGCTGATTCCTGAGATAGCCGGAGGCAACACATGGTTATGGCTGCTTAAAAGCTGGTCTTTCCCCAATGACTCTTTATCCAGAATGAGGAGCAGATTCTTTATTTCTGCACCATTTCTTTCCAAAGCCTGCAACTTCTTACTGATGGCGGCTATGCTTTCTGCATTTCCGAACAGGCGTACTGCTCTGCCACCATCCAAATATTTTTCCCATTCATGACATTGATAGGCCATGGTGCAGGAATTGCCCATGATAAAAGAATCAAATGCAATGGAATCCCGGTTGTTTATATACATTTGCCAACCGATATAGCCTTCATTTAACATGACGGGAGAGTTATCATAACGGTTATAATGCCTTAAAACCATAAAAGGATCATTGAGGAAATACACCACTAGTAAGGCTATAAATGGCGTCAGGAGTATAGATAGTTTCATCGTGAAGCGCATAGCTGCACTTCGCTCACTGTTTTTCTTCATTCTGCTATCTTTGTTTTTAGATTAAAATTGCAAATAAATAAAACTGTCGGAATTGAACTGTCCCAAGGTAAAGAACATAATGGCCAGCAGATAATAAATGCCCCATCTGACAAGCATGGGTTGTTTTTCCAACGCTTCTAACAGATCTCGTTTCGACATAAAATATTCGTAAACTAAAATCAGTACAAGAGCGCTACCGGCCACAATACAATTATGATCCGGAATTCCGATGCTTACTTCTTTCCAGCTGGCATGGGTACTGAACGAGATGTTTCTGATGTAATAGAGTGCATCACTTACCGACTCTAAGCGAAAGAAGATCAAAGAAAAGGCGAAAAGCAGATAAGTGCGGAGGATGGACAGGGTTGTAAACAGGGGATTACCTATCCAATTCTTTATCTTGTTACGGATCATGGCGGTCTTCATTTCATAGAAAATAATAAGCCCTTGGATGAGTCCATATATAATATAGTTCCATTCTGCACCATGCCAGGCACCTAATCCTGCAAATGTCAGGCTCAGACTCAGGAATACTCCCCATTGTCCCCAACGGCGCATACCCGAAGATAGGGGCAAATATAAGTAATCCCTAACCCAAAATGAAAGAGACATGTGCCATCTTCTCCAGAATTCGGCAGTGGTTTGTGCTATGAATGGGCGGTTGAAGTTAGGGCTGAGTTTGAATCCCAACATACAGGCACCTCCAAGTGCAATATCCGTATAACCGGAAAAGTCACCATACAATTCTACAGGATATAAAAGGCATGCCATGAGTAATTGGATACCGGATGCCGTATGTATAGAGTTGAAAATACCATCTATATAAGGGGAAATATAATCGGCAAGGATCAACTTCTTTATCAGTCCCACTACGATCAGTTTCATTCCGTAGACAATAGATGGATATGCTACCGGTTTACCCGATTTCAATTGTGGAAGCATATCTCTCGCCCGTTCTATAGGTCCTGACAGGAATTTCATGAAAAAGAGCATATATATCATGAAGTCGGCAAGGTTCTCTTCCGGTTCTTCTTCTTTCCAATAGATTTCTGTCAGGTATGAAAGGGCCTGAAAGGTATAAAAGGAGATGCCTAAGGGGAATAGCCAGTGCACGCCTGGCAGGAGGTTGGCATATCGGAATGCCAACCAGCCTGTAATTAGAAAACACAAGCCCGAAATATAGATTCTTTTCGTATCCTTCTCATGTTTTGATTGTCCCACCCATTTTCCGAGAAAAAAAGTTGCCAGTGAAATGAGAAGGGCTATGATCAGGAAAGCTATGTGGTAATAGCCTATGAAAATACAGCTTGACAACAAGAGTATAGCTTTTCTATATTTAGGTGGAAGTGTGTAGTACAAAAGGAAGGTACATACAAACAGCGTGACAAAATTCAAAGATATGAATGACATGCCTTATTTGGTTTTGGTGAGAATAGTATTGCAAATATCTCCTACATTCTTGAATCGGACAATGTCTCTGAAGGTGAAGTGAACATTGAAATCTTTCTCTATTCTGCTTATCAGCAACATATTGGTTAATGAATTCCAACCTTCCACATCCTGGGCGGTGGTTTCACTGGCAAGAACGATGTTGTCTCTCTTCAATATCTCCTGAAAAATCAGGCTCAGTTCATTTAAAATCATCTGCGTATTCATATTAGTTTAGTTTTATATTAGTTCCAGTATTCTTTTTCTATCGGTTTTGCTGCTGGTATTCAGTGGAAAATGTTCCATGCAATGTATGTGCTGGGGAATCATGTAGAAAGGCAGCCGGCTGTTCATATGTTCTTCTATCTGGTGTTTGTCGAGATGGACTTTTTCAACTACCAGATGTAATTCGCATTGATTGTTTGCTCCATATTTGGGGATGACGACAGCTTTACATTCATTATTGAAATACTTCTTCACTACGTGTTCTATTTCGCTTAGTTCGATGCGGAATCCCTGAAGTTTAATCTGCGAATCTTTGCGACCACAATATATGATATCGCCGTCAGTATCTATCTGGCAGAGATCACCGGTTTTGTAATAAGTCCTTCCATCTGTCCCTTCGATGAGGCATTCTTTAGTCTTTTCAGGAGCGTTCCAGTAGCCGTTCATCACTTGCCTGCCGCTGATCCAGAGTTCTCCGGTTTCGCCTGTGGCAACGGGAATACCGTTATTATCCATGATTAGAGCATCCACTCCCTCAAATGGCTTGCCTATAGCAATCATACCGTTATGATGTTTGCATGAGGTGGTCGGTATCTGGTAGGCTGTACAATAAATTGTTCCTTCTGTGGGACCATACAGGTTCACAAAAGAGGCATTGGGAGCACAGGCTCTGAAGGCAGATAGTAATTCAACATCCGATGCTTCGGCAGTAACTATCAGGTATTTGAGTTCAGGAAGTTGTATCTCAGAGAAATAGGGTAATAATAACTGGAGTAGGGAGGGGGCTACGGCAGCAAATGTGAGGTTATATTTTTCCAATATTTCAATGACATTGATATACTTTACGCCTTCCGGAGAAACTGTATATATGCATGCACCTATTGTTAGGGGAAATAAGAAAGAAACGATAGAAACGTCAAAGGTTAGTTCGAACATTTGCAACATACGGTCGTTCTCGTCCAATTGCCAGTCCAAATGGCTGTATGCGTTGTAGAAAGCATTTAGGTTGTTGCGGGAGATGGGAACTCCTTTCGGCTCTCCCGTACTGCCGGAGGTGAAAATGATATAAGCATTTTCATTCTTTTCCGAATGTATGCCAGAAGAAGACGGAACTACTTCCTGTAACTCCGAAGTACATATAAAATCTATATGTTCGGTATCCAGGTTCAATACACGGATGTCCTTTGTATATAGAATTAAATGAATATCGGCGAGTTCCGCAATCTTTCTATTCCTGTGTCTGGGATAGGCTGGATGCAGAATGACATACGTTTTTCCACTGATTAATACTGCCAGTATGGAGGCGTAAGTCTCCAATCTATCTTCGGCTATAATGCCGATGATTTTATCTTCCCTGTTATTAATCAAAGTGGATACTTTATATACAGTTTCAGACAGTTGACGATAGGTATAGGTGATGTTGTTAATAACAAATGCCTGATGTCCTGCATACTTTTCAAAAGCCTCTATGATCTCACCGATCATATCTTTTTGATTCTTTTCCATTCTGTTCGTGATTTTATAGTTTATAGTAAATGTCTAATTCGTTTTCTGTGTAGTAAAGACAGGAGGATTTGATATTCTCCCTATTGAGGAGGGCTTAATGTGTGTTAAATATAGAAGGAAGGTATTAGGAGATAATCTTTCTCTCTTTTGATGTAATGACTATTTCTCTGATTTATAGATGAATAATAGAATAGCTTTGACCTTTTTATTATAGATAGAAAATATGAAAAGAGGAATTTCTAAAAAGTATTTAGAGGAATGATAATTCATTGATATATAGTTATATATCATCCTGAAATAAGGGGTGTGCAAAAAACGTTCGTTTAATGTGCGCAAAGATAATGGGTATTTTTCGAATGTACAAGGTGTTTAATAAAAATATTTCTAATAGATTTTATTTCAAACATTATATTGTTGATAATCAATATTCTATATTATATCTAAATGGATTTAATATCTTCTCATTTTTATAATTCTTGGTACCCATTTTTTACGTTTAAAATGGCGCACATTAAACGAACGATTAAAAGACACTTCGTTTTCTTTTATCTCTTCGTTAATAACCTTTTTACATAACTATTTCACTGCTTTTTGATCGAGATGACGGAACGCTTTGGAATAAGATGAATGCTAAATAAGTTGTTGAAAACAACTGCATTACATAAAATAATCGGTAAGTATTTCACTACTCCGGTGTCCCCAAAGAATATTCTGACGTGAACATCCCTCCTCGCCTCCACTGGTTCGCAGTACGTGTCACATATGGCCGTGAACTGGCTCTGAAAGCTTTTCTGGATGAAGAGAAGATAGAGAATTTCATTCCGATGCGTCGCGATTATGTCGTGAAAGATGGTCGTCGCATTTGTAAGTTTGTTCCTGCCGTGCATAACCTTGTTTTCATTCGCTCTACTCGTAAGCGTATCGATACATTGAAGGATAAAGCCGGTATGAACATCCCTATACGCTATATAATGAATCGGGAGCATCATCTTCCTGTTATCGTTCCGGATGATCAGATGCGTAGTTTCATTCTTGTTGCTGGTACCTACGAAGAATCGGTTATTTATGTAGAACCCGCTGAACTTCAACTGGTAAGAGGCCAGAAGGTGCGTGTCATGGGCGGTGTTTTTGAGGGTGCTGTAGGAGAATTTGTTCGTATCCGTCGCGACCGTCGTGTAGTTGTCAATATTGAAGGTGTCATGGCTGTTGCAACGACTTTTATTCACTCTTCGCTTGTAGAACCGATAACTGACTAATTTCAGTGTCATAAATCATAAATTCTAAATCATAATTAAATATATGAGTGATCAAGTTTCATCCTTATTTTCCCTGGCTCACAGTCTTCTCACTCTAGGTCAGGATGGCAGTCCGATTTATGTTGATAGTTTCACCCGTCTGAATCGTGATGTTTATGAATCAGCCCTAAACTCGTATGGAAAACATGGCTCAACTCCTGAAGCTGAAGCTGAGCTGTGTTTAGGTCTTTTAGTAGCCTTCAATGCCACAATGTATGATAATGGGCATAAACAGGAATATATTCAGAAGGTTCTGGAGCGTGCTCTTAACGTTCTTCCACTGATCCCTGCTTCATTGTTGAAAGTCCGTCTGCTGACTTATTGCTATGGTGAGGTTTATGCAGAGGAGTTAGCTAAAGAGGCCCATGTTATTATTGATAGCTGGGGGACTTTCCGATTGACTGCTGAGCAGAAGGAGGCAATGGAAGAACTGAAGAATATTGAAGAGAACCCCTATCCGTGGGAAATAGTTGATTGATAGCTTAATAATTATAGGATTATTATTGTTTTTAAGTTATGTTGAAAGAACTGTCGTTATATATGGTTGCATAGAAAAAATGTAATATAGAATTTTCATGTCAAGAAATGCAGATAACCAGCGAATAGCCAAAAATACATTATTGTTATACTTTCGGATGTTATTTACCATGGCGGTTAGTCTTTATACTAGCCGTGTGGTGCTGAATGCTTTAGGAGTAGAAGATTTTGGCATATATAACGTAGTAGGAGGTATTGTAGTAATGTTATCTTTTCTGAATGGTGCTATGGCTGGTGCAACCCAACGCTTTCTCAATATAGAATTGGGGAGAAAAGATGAGAAGCAATTAAAAAAAGTATTTAGTACGAGTTTGATTATTCATATCGGGGTATCAATAGTTGTACTTTTACTAGCTGAAACTATCGGATTATGGTTTCTTAATACCTGTATGAATATATCTGAGAATCGCATGCATGCAGCTAATTGGGTGTATCAATATTCTGTTGCAGCATTTATAGTATCAGTTATTAGTGTTCCCTATAATGCTACTATTATTGCTCATGAAAAAATGTCTGCTTTTGCTTATATTAGTATTCTAGAAGTGATATTAAAGTTGGCTATAGTCTTTATTCTTATTGTTGCCCCATTTGATAAACTTATTCTTTACGCTTTTCTAATTTTCCTTGTAGGAGTAATCATTCGTGTGGTTTATGGAATATATTGTAAACGTTATTTTCTTGAATGTAAGTTAATCGATTGGCGTCCGGATAAACAATTATTGAAAGACATGCTATCTTTTTCATCATGGACTATTGTGGGAAGTCTTGGATATATTTTTCATACACAGGGTATTGCGATTATAATGAATTTATTTTTTGGAGCAACTGTTAATGCTGCACAAGGTATAGCAAACCAAGTTAATAGTGTTGTTAAGGGATTTGTTTCTAATTTCTTGCAGGCACTTAATCCTCAGGTGGTAAAAACTTATGCAGCCAATGAGATGAAAGCCATGCATAAGCTGGTTTTACGCGGTTGTCAGATTTCATTTTATTTGGTGGCATTTTTTGCGATTCCATTAATGTTAGAAGCTCCTATGATACTTAAAATATGGTTGAGAGAAGTACCTGAATATACAATTATATTTGTTCGTTTAGTTTTGCTTCTTTCACTTTGTGACTCATTTACGACTTTGCTGGGTACTGCAAAAGGTGCGACAGGGAAGATTAAAATATATCAAATTACACTGACTGCAATTGGGCTTTTTCATTTACCATTCAGTGCTCTGTTTTTCTATTTAGGGTATCCGCCTTATTATGCAATGTATGTATATCTTGTTATTATTTTAATATTACAACTTTTTAGAATATTTTTTGTCTGTAATTCTATTGGGCTTTCAAAAAAACTATTTTTCAAACAAGTGGTGTTAAGATGTGGAGTCGTTTTAGTAATTTCTATGTGTTTGCCTCTTTACATACATTATATTGGTACACAGTCTTTGGGTAATAGTTTTTTAGTTGGCATAAGCAGTATGATTTCCATAGCAATCATAGCTTTGCTTTTGGGGTTTGCTAAGGATGATAGGTCGAAATTATTGTATAAAATATTTAATAAAAGATGAATTATGGGTATAAAAAGTCTACTCAGACGCCTAAAAAGGCATTTTGTAATTAGGGTAAAAGAGGTATCTCTTCCTTATGAGATAAAACTAATTAAAGAAGATCGATTTAGAGGACAAGTGGCAATTGTGACTGGAGGATCTGGGGTTATAGGAAGGGCTATTTGTTATCGTTTAGCAGCTGAAGGAGCGTTAGTGTATGTTTGTGGAACGAATCATGAGAGGGTTTCATCAGTTGTAAATGAGATAAATGAAGCTGGTTTCCAGGCTAGGCCATTAGTCTCTAATATTTTAGAGGAGGATTCAGTTGGAAGTGCTTTTCGCCAAGTAATGAACCTATCCTCAAAAATAGACTTGTTAGTGTGTTGTGCTGGTGGCGGAGCTAGGGAAAAATCCTGTGGTCTTATTGAACAGGATATGGATGTGATTGATTCTGTTTTAAATCTTAATTTACGCGGTGGAATACTTTGTACTAAAGAGGCATGTAAATATATGGTTTCTCGTGAAAGAGGAAAAATTATAATTATTTCTTCCACGGTTGGTCTTCAGGGAATGCCGGCATATTCGGAATATGCAGCGGCGAAAGCTGGATTAATGGCTTTTGTGAAGTCTATAGCTATGGAGTTGGGGGGGAAAGGAATACGTATAAATTGTGTTACTCCCGGCATTGTACAACGAGGGACTATTGACGAAAGGCAAATGGAACAAATAAAGAAAACAAATTGGGTGAATGACTATGGTAAACCTGAAGATATATCCAATATGGTTGCTTTTTTGAATTCTGATGAAGCTATGTTTATTACAGGACAAAATTTTGTAGTGGATGGGGGTAGGAGTTTAGGTTTAAAGAATAACTAAAAAACAAAGAAGTATGTTTTCAACAAAGAAAAATGTATTGCAGCTTTTATCATTATTAAAAGCGCATAGTATCAAGAGATTTGTAGTTTCACCTGGTAGTAGACATATTCCTATTGTTTTATCAATGGAATCTGATCCATTTTTTGAATTGTATTCAGTTGTAGATGAACGTAGTGCTTCTTTTTTTGCATTGGGGCTAATCCAAAGGTTTGAAGAACCGGTCGGTGTTATTTGTACTTCAGGCACTGCATCTGCCAATTACTGCTCTGCCATCTCTGAGGCATATTATCAAGAATTACCTCTTTTAGTATTAACAGCAGATAGATTGCCCTGTCTTTTAGACCAACATGAGGATCAGATGATTCATCAGTCTACTATGTATGTAAATGTTACAAAGTATGTTGCAAATCTTCCAGTTGTTAATACACTTCAAGATGAATGGTATAATAATCGATTGATTAATGAAGCCTTATTAGAGTTGAATCATCATGGTACAGGACCTGTTCAGATTAACATTCCTGTAGCGGATCATATGGATGATTTTACAGTGACAGAGCTTCCCTGGCAGAGAAAAATAAATAGATATGATTTAAGTGTGCCTGAAGAGTTTTGGAAGAAAATAGCGAATAGATTGTCAGATAAGAAAATTATTATAGTTTGTGGCGAAGGGAATCCTTTGAAAGAGGTGGAGCTAAAAGCACTTGATTCATTTTGTCAAAAATTTGATTGTATTATCTTGTCTGATAAAATATCTAATTGTCATCATAGGTATGCTGTTGAAAATACTTTTCCTACATTACAAGCAATGTCACATGGAGATGTTGAAGAGACAATACCAGATGTAATTATTTCCATTCGTTCGAATTATTCGTTTAACCCCGAGTTTAAATCATTCGTTAAAAGATGTGCAAGTACTAAGATTGAGAATTGGTATGTATCTGCATCAGGTAAAATAATTGATCCATTTCAGTGTTTGACTGATGTTTTTGAAATGAATGAATTTATTTTCTTTTCTAAAATTTCCCAAGCTAAAGAGGATATTCTTATAAATCATCAATATGCAGAGTTGTGGACTATTATTTCTTCCTCTATTGAAGAGCCAATTGTGCCGTATGGTCATATTTATACTATAGGTAAATTCTTGAATAACATTCCTGATAACTGTATCTTGCATTTATCTAATAGTAATTCTGTCCGTATAGCTCAACTCTACTCTATAAGTCCATCTATCGAAGTTCATTGTAATCGCGGAACGGATGGAATAGATGGTTGTATGTCTACAATGGTTGGGTATGCTTCAGGAACGGATAAGCCTGTGTTTTTAATGATTGGCGATTTGACTTTCTTCTACGATATGAACGCTCTGTGGAATCGTCAGCTTGGAAAAAATGTTCGTATCATTTTGAGCAATAATGATGGAGGAGCCATTATGCATATGCCTAAAAGGCCGGAACTGGCAACTTCTCTTTTACCTAATTATATCTCTGCTCAACATCATACATCTGCTAAGGCTTGGGTTGAGGATAGAGGTTTTACATATCTCTCTGCTCATAATGAAAAGGAGGTAGAGGAAGGTGTGAGAAAGTTGACTGATTTATCTGTTGAAGGACCTGTCATTTTGGAAGTTTTTACAGATATGTTGGAAGATACTAAAATTTTTAAAGGATATTACGCAACTATTAGGAGATCCACTTTGGAAGATAAATTGAAGCACAAGGCAATTGTAATGAAACGTCGGATTTTTAATGCTTTAGGAATTAAGGAAGAGTTAAAATGAAAGAAAAGTGCATATACAAATTTGATAATATCAAGGTGTTCTTGATGATTTTGGTAATTATTGCACATACCCTAATAAATTCTTATGGGGATAAAGGTATGGAATATATACGTTTTATTTGTTTATGTTATACGATGCCTCTTTTTACTTTTATCTCTGGTTATTTATCGAAAAAGGAGCAATCGTTAAAAAAGAATTGCATTCGTCTTTTATTGCCATGTATTATTTTTACGATAATAAATGACTTAGTACAAGAATGGGTTAATCCGAATTATATATTCAGTTGGAAACAACCGGGGTTTGCTATGTGGTATTTGTGGGTTTTGTTTGTATATCGCTTTGCATTACCATATTTGATAAGAATAAAATATATATTATTGTTTAGTTTTTTATTATCTTGGTTTGTAGGGTTTATACCATTTGTTGGAGCGAACTATTCCCTTTCTAGATTATGTTGTTTTTTGCCTTATTTTCTTTTAGGCTATACAATAGCTAATGAAGATGTATTAGTTAGGTATAAGAATGAAATTTTTCAGAAGCTAAATTTAGTAGGTTATCTTGTGTTGACTTTCATATTTATAGGTTGGTTTATTATTATTACATTTCGCCCAGGTCTAACATTTGCTACTGCATTCAATGATGGATATAGTGGTAACATAAATGGTTTGATGCTACGAATAGCTTTACAATTTACTATTGTATTGACGGGATATTGTATTCTAAAAGTTTTTCCTAATAAGGAAACTTTCTATACAAAATATGGAAAACGAACGTTATATGTATATTTATTACATGGATTGGTCGTTTTACCTTTTGCATATATAGTGTTTCCCAGTTTTGGTGTTGCTACATTTATAGGGAAAATATTAATGATACTTGTACCAACACTCTGTTGCATATTTTTGTTTTCTGAAACGGTTTATAAGTATATGTCTTTCCTTTTTGGGCAAAAGTCAAATTTTAATTATTAGACCTTTTTAGTTAAGCACTCAATTAGGGTTATGTTTTGAAATTCCTACTTTCACCGTAAACTTAAATAAAGCATTAGGTATAGTAGCGAAGATTTAGAAAGGTTTTACTTTCAGTATCAGACCGAGGTGCGTATGTTTTCGTTTGACAATCGTTCCTATAGTCTGTTTGAAAAGATGTTTGCGGTTGGTTACCGGTTCATGAAAGTGGAACGCGAGAATGGTTTGCACTACAGTGCTCATAAACTGATGTGGAAAATTTTGTTGAAATGCATAGACAAGCATAAAATACAATTGTTTGTCACTACACATAATCTGGAATGTTTGCAAAATCTTGAGGCAGTGATGCTGAATAATGAAAAATTCCAGTCTCTTGCTAATATTTACAATATAGCAAAAACCAAGTAACAAGGTTTTCAAGTTTACAGATACTTTTTTGACGGGTTTAAAGAGGCTATTGAAAATGAGTTAGGTGATTTCTTGCGAAAATCATTGTGCGATTAGTGATGAAACAAAAAAGGGAGCTGCTTCACAGCCCCCCATATTCTCTTGCCGCATCAAAACAAGGACAGTTTTTCATCGGGTTGAGGTCGTGATGACCTACTATCAATGCCCGTGGAAATACCCGTTTCAGTCCGCGCAGTAAAGCTACTAACGAAGCTTTCTGATGTAAGGTGCGTGTATCAGCCGGCTATCCGGAAGCGGTAAGTCCGCCTTCGTAGCAGATACCTAAGGAATGGCGGTTATGATTCCGGCAATGTGCTCCAATGCGTTCGTAAGGTCGTCCACGGTGAATCTCACCGTCGCGCGTCACGTAGAAGTGATAGCCAATGTCATTGAAGCCACGGTGGCGGATGTGATCCCGCCAACAGTCGTCAAAACTCAGGCGCACGCCCTGAGGCGTGGCTGAGCAATGAATGATAATGAGCGTGATGGTTCGCATCAGTGTATGCAGGAGGTTATGCCAAATACACCTGCTAAGGCAGTGACCACCGTGACGATAACTTTGAGGACAATACCCCATACTGATTTTGATTTCTTTTCCATAAACCGTAATTTAGTGATTAATTATTAGTGATAAGTGATTAGTAATTAGAATCTGCGCAGCCTTTCATTGTTAATTTCTGAAGGCTACGCTTTTAAATTCTATCCCAGCGGGTTTTCATCCAGTCCTCCGCCACCGGTGTTGCCACCGTCATCCGGTTTACTGCCGGAATTTCCACCGGAAGAGGGCGTTTTTGAAAAGTCCACTGTCGTCTGTCCTGCCTTTTGAGCTTTGAGCAGCAGACGTGTGGCAGCACGGGTAGGTACGGGTGAAAACTCAAGACCGGAGAATATCGTTTTCAAATCTTCGCCCGGAATGAACTGTATATTAACTCCGGTGATGTTGGTAGCCGTAAATTTTTCCGCGGTTTCTGCGCCCCGGCTGGTAATTTGAAGACGAAATTTTCCCAGATCTCCGAAGTCTACTTGTTCGCCTGCACGCAGGCCGTCAATCATGTTTTCCACGGTAGCGATGATAACTGCGGTGACGTCGGCACGGCTGGCGGTGGTCTGCGCGGCTACACGGCGACTCAGTTCTTTCAGGGACAGTTCCCCTGTGATTTGTGACTTGGCATACGCCTTTGCGCTCTCATCCTGGTTTTGCGGGTTCTTGAGCATTGCGATACTGTAATTCAATCCCATGGTTAATAAATTAAATAGTTAATAATTAAATAATTAAACTCTCGCGGAAAGGCTCGAGTCGGCTCTGTGAAACTCTGCGTCCTCCGTGGTGAGCAATACAAAGATACAACCTCCCGGACCTGTGAAAATGAGTGACATTGACACCTGATAAACCTGTTTCGGAATAGGTGATATCCGATGACTTTTTTGTACCTTTATAGCATAAACAGTACTCTAAAAGTTATCGTAAAATGAAGAAAATTACATGTAGTCATGATACGGATGTACCCGTAGAAGAATGGCCTGTCCGTCCTTATTCCAAAAGTGAGTTAGCGCGTGCATACGCGCCTGAAATCGGGGAGCGTTCGGCTCTTAACCGCCTTTCGCGCTGGTTGCACGGGAACGTGCTTCTGTATCAGGCTTTGCTGGATACGGGCTACCGTTCTGCTCAACAGATTTTTACCAGCAAACAGGTGGAACTGATTTTTGAGTATATAGGGAAACCTTCGTAATTTTAAGCGTTACTGAAGGAGTTGAGAAGGGAGGAATTGAAAGTGACACTTTGTGAAGTTTGATACTTGCGGCTGCGAAGCCTGATGCTTGCGGCTGTGTAAGCATACACTTGCACAAGCATAGCCCGGCGCAGCCGCAAGTGTTATTTCCCTTAATTTTCGATGAGACTGATCCAAGGTGAATGATCCCTACTCATGACTTTGCCTTGTGCTTCTGCTATTACTTGCTCTTCGGACTCCCGTTCATCGTAACGTCCGCAGGCTTGTCGGACATATAGGACGCTTCCTGTCTGGCACAGGTCCTGGTCGCGCACCTTCAGCATGTCGAGTCGGGTATAGTTGCTGTCCTGCCGGTTGATGCGGGATATGGAAAATATGAAATCGGCCAGATTGGCCCAGTTGGCACTGCCTGCGATGGTATACATGTCAATCTCTTCCAGTTCGTTCTTTCCGTTGAGTTTGGTGAGTTTGCGCGGATGGGCTACGATGATGACCCATATATTGTTGGTTCTGCCCCATGCCTGCATTTGCGTCAGCATGGCTTTTATGGCTTGGGTTTCGGTGTTGTACCGGTTGGTTTCCACCTCCATGAACAGGTATGGGTCGATAATGAGATATTTCAGTGGAAGGGTGCGCCGCACCATGTCCGCTCTCGCGATGATATTGTTGGGAGTGGGGGATACTTCATGCAAGTCGAGGTGCACCATGTGGCTATCCAGGAAACTGACGATAGGCTTCAACTGTTCTTGGGTATAATTTACAGTGTTCACTTTTCCCAGCATGAGTTGCACGAGATGGGCGATATGCTTGTCTTTGTCGGGCACTTCGAAAGAGAGGTAGCATACATAGCGTCCGGTCTTGGCCATGAGCCGGCACGTGAGGTCGTTCAGAAAATCGGTCTTTCCGCTGTTGGGTACTCCGGTCTCGATAATCAGGCCTCCCTGATCGGTGGGGTGGAATACATGGTCGGTCAAGGGGCCGTAACCTACGTTGTATCCGTGGTCGTATTCTCCGTGCAGCACGTTTAGAATCCCGTTTGCACGTTCGCTTACGGTGATGATGTCCGCTGTGTGTTGCGGTCGGGCGGATTCGATGATTTCGTGTACGACTTCGATGCCGTATGTGGCGAGTACGTCGGAAATGTCCTTGCAGTCGCCGGGTAGTGTGGTGAGTAGGCAACGTTCTCCGAAGTAGTCGGTGAGATGCTTCACCAGGGTTCTTCCCGGTAGGTCGATGTCTCCGCAGATCACGATGTCCCTCACTTGGTCTATCCAAGGTTCGAAGGCTTCGAAACTTTTGGAGAGATCGCTTGCAGCTCCGTTGGGTACGCTAATAACGTAATGATAGCCTGCTTCTTCGAGTGTAAGCACATCTTTTTCACCTTCGGTGATGATGAGTCGGGGGACGGTTTCCTCGGCTACCTTCAGAGGATTGATGCAGTCGATGTGGTAAGGTGGGCAAGGTGTGGTTGGTGAATCCTGGCTCCAGAATTTGGTATATCCGGCAGCTTTTTCCCTGTCGGTTGTTTCTCTTTCATCTGTGGCCTTGATAGTTGAGGGATCGCACGAGCGATATTTGACATTTACGGGCTGTCCGTTCAGAAAGTTGACGTAGGCTACGCAATGATACATGGTTCCGGTGCTCTTGTTGTCTTCATCCTTGCCGTAACAGCGATGCGTGAGACAGCCGATACGGGCTTCGATAGCCGTTTTCAGTGAGATGCCTTGATCTGTGAGATAGCGTCGGGCAGCGAGTTGATCCTGGTCCTTAGTCTCGGGATCATCTGTCAGCGGTTTGATTTTGGAGAATGCTTCGGGAGGTAATTTTTTGTAATCTTCGGGAATCATAGGTACTTCGGATGTGGATTTTCCATTGCCGTTTCCCGATTCTCTTTCCTGGCGGATATTGTGGGTAGGATAATTTGTACCCATAAATTTATCACCGGCTGTTCCGGTAAATGACGAATTATAGCTCGGTCTTTCTTCCCAGAAGTCTTTGAGCTTTCCTTTGAAGTCGCAACCGCTGGAGAAGCAATGAAAAGCTCCTGTCGTTTTGGAAATATAAAGATGTTTCTTGCCGCATTTAGGGCACTCTGTTACGAAGTTCTTTCCTGCATTCTTACGTTCGGGAAAGTCACATAGATAATAAAATGGTTTCATTGGATTTATGAATTATAAATTATGGTTTATGGGAATCTTATACCCATTTGTTGCTTAACACATTCCATGTCGCTTCTGCTGATGGTCTTGATGGTGCATCCTCGGGTATATTCACTGTTCCTTCCATCTCATCGTCGTAGAATCGCATTTCGGATTCAGGATCTGTCCATTCGAATTCGCTGAGAGGATGATTGCTGCGTTGATTACTTTTTATTTCATGAACTGCTTGTTTTCGTTTCTCTCTGTTTGTTCTTGCAGCGTCGTTTAACAGATGTTGTCCGTGGGCTGATTTCAGCAGATTGTTCAACCAGCAGAGCCGTCCGGTGTGATTGGATTTCATGAATCGTGCTTGCGAAGCAAAATAAGGAATTAGTAGTTCATTGACCAGATAAATGAGATTTTCACATGCGTGTTTACGTGTGAGTCCTTCGTGCAGTTGGAACCAATTGATGAGTGGCGTTAGTATCTGTGCTTTCTGCGTGGAATCCTTATTGATGAGATGAAAGAAGTCTTTAGCGGCAGCTAAAGATTCCGGTGTAACAATATCTTTTTTAGAAGGAAAGTTCTTGGAAGGTGGTTCGCTAATAGGCGAAAGTTCTTCGTCAGAAGAACTCCCTTTAGTATATATATTATTATATATATTATCTACCACAAGAGTTTGCGCAAAAGCTTGTGATAAATTTGGTGATGTACTGGTCGTATTCATAATCTCATTTGTTTCATTTTTAGAATTTGTATGATGCCAGAGTGGTGAATAAAATGCTTTAATTTGTTTTGCTTTATCATCCTGAATGAATTCAAATGTTTGGCTTCTCTTTATGGCCTCTATGAGTGATTGCGTGGTAGAAAACCTTAATGACATCTTAATGTCATAGAAGTTTTCTATCGGATAAACCTTCTCCTCATTCATATAAGCTGTTAGTCCGAGATATAAATCGAGTAATTTGGAGATGGTTGAATCTGTGATTTTTCGACTCCTCCATTGCTTGATTATCTTTTGTAATTCCATAACGGAAATGTTCGTTTTAAGTGCTTTCATTGCTTGTTGTTTTTTTAATTTGTGGTGAAGGTACATTAAATGAAAAAATGCATCGTACCGACATGTTGGTACGATAGTCAATATAATTATAGAATTTTAACGATTAAGTTATAGAAAATCATGCTTGAAACAACAGAAGAATCATGTAAAAATAAAAGTTTGGGTGAATATATTAACCAATTCCGAGTCAATCTTGGTGTAAGTATTGAACAACTTTGCAGTGACTGCCATATCAGTCGTCGCACTTACTATGAGAGTTCGGGCTGGTAAAGATATGAAGTTAAGCTTCTATATTCGTATTTTCAGTGCTTTTCATGAGTATGCTACAGAAGATGAGTTCGTGGAGATGTGGAGAGAAGTTTCTTCGTTGTTGTTTTGAGTTATGAAAAGGTAAACCCTTTGACGAAAGATCTAGAAGGTAGTTTGGGAATAGTATAATGGTTTCAGTTATCATTATTGATGATTTGCATTTATAATGCTATAGGAGAGGTTCTATCTTAGACTTTATTGTTACTATGGAACTGATTGTTTGTGGAATTGTCAATATATTTATTTTTAGACGTTTATGTCTGATTTTTAAGAGCTAATTATATTGGATTTACGACTTTTGAATAGCTGGAAATAAATATACTGAAAGTATTATGAAATTATTTAAATTGTAAATTAGATGAAAATAGCATTATTGAACCTTCCATTTGATAATAATTATGGAGGAAATTTGCAACGTTATGCTTTAGTGAAAGTTCTGCAATATATGGGACATGATGTTGTTCATATTTATCTTAAAACCGTATATTTTTTGCCATGGTATATTAAACCATATTCATATATTAAGCGCATTATAAAGAAATATGTTTTTCGGCAAGATATTTGCATTTTATATGAAAAATATCAAAATGCAGAGATAGATAAAAGTTGCGAAATGGTACTTCCCTTTTATGATCACTATATACCACATACTACTCCAGTGAGATCGATAAAAGAGATTAAGCAAGTGTGTAAAAATGGTTTTGATGCATATATTGTTGGCTCTGATCAAGTATGGAGAAAAAGTATGACCGCTGCATTAGGAATTAAAAACTATTTCTTTAAGTTTCTTGATGATAATGGAGCTAAACGTATCGCCTACGCAGTGTCTATGGATACATCTTGTTGTGAATTCAACAGTAGTGAAATTAAATGTTTATCAAAACTTTATGCGAAATTTGATGCAGTATCTGTGAGAGAAATCTCTGCTCTAAAACAATTAAATATTTATGGTTGGAATGCCGTGGAAGCAGAGGTAACGCTTGATCCTACTTTATTATTACCAGTCGATAAATATCTTACATTGATTAATAGTGGAACAACAGTAGATTTGACTTCTAATAAAGTTTTTGCTTATGTTCTTGATCAAACTTCAGACAAATTGAAAATTGTAAAAGAGAAGGCTAAGAGTATGAAAATTGATTATTTTTTACTCGGTATAGAAACTTCAAATACTACTATAGAACAATGGTTGAGCAATATATATTATTCTAAGTTTGTTGTTACAGATTCATATCATGGTGCAGTATTTTCTATTTTATTCAATAAACCATTTATGTTTATAGGGAATGAACGTCGTGGAAATTTTAGGATTGAGTCGTTATTTTCATTGCTGGAGATTGAAAGTGTTGATAATTGTGAATTTGATTGGCAAAAGTATAATGGTAAAATTTTAGAGCTTCAAAAGAAGTCGTTTAAATTTCTTTATAATGCATTAAAATCTTGATTTGAAATACTTATGTTAGTTACTATTAGTGTCAAATACATATCTTTTAAGAATATAAAATGAATTAATATGAGAAGATTTTTATATATTTCATTCACTAGCGAACAGTCTTTTACAGGAGGGTTACAATGTAGTCATAGAAATCTCCAATCAATAGAGGAGCTTTTTGGGAAAGAATATGTGGATTCATATATTATTAGGCCATATCAGAATAGGAATTTCTTATCTACTAAAATAAAAAGAATATATGATATTTTTCAAGGGTATATGGGAGGGTTACAAAAGGAAAAGGAAAACGAAATCCTGAGAAAAATAGCAAAGAGTCACTACACAGATGTGTTTATAGATAGCTCCTTGTTAGGATTATTGTCCAAGAAAATTAAAAAGATATTTCCAAATATACGAATTTATACTTTTTTTCATAATATAGAATATAATTTTGTTAAGGCGTCTGTTATAGTGAATCGTGATTATTTACGTTATTATTGGTTACCATTAGCTAGAATAAATGAAAAGTCTGCCTGCAAGTATTCAGATAAAGTTATTGTACTTAATGAAAGAGATGCTGCAGAACTTCAGATTAAGTATAAACGGATGTCAGATGCTTGTATTCCCATTACATTCAAATCTAACTATGTTATTGCTTCTTGTGAAAAAAAACAATTAGTCGATAATGTTCATAAACAAGCTTTGTTTGTTGGAAGTTATTTTTATGGCAATGTAGAAGGCTTAAAGTGGTTTTGTAAAGAGGTATTACCTTATGTTGACTTGCGTCTAACAATTGTTGGCGCTGGAATGAGCCAATTGAAAAGTGATGTAAATGAAAACGAAAAGCTAATAATTTTGAGTGATGTACCAGATTTGACTCCATACTATGAGAAGGCGGATTTTATGATATTACCAATATTATCTGGAGGTGGCATGAAGGTTAAAACAGCAGAAGCACTTATGTATGGTAAATATATTTTGGCCACAATGGAAGCTTTAACTGGCTATAATGTTAATTCTTCTATAGCAATCCAGTGTGATAGTGCTGATGAATTTATTTGTGCTATTAAAAATTTAAGTTTAAAATATAAATATAATGAATATTCTCGGAAATTGTTTGATGAAAAATATTCATTTGATGTATCGTTAAAGTTATTTGAATTAATATTTAATACGAAGTGATTTATCAACTTCTCTTTATTTTTTTATCTCTTCTGGTCATAGGAGAGGAATGTATTAAGCCAAAACAACGTAAATGGCTATTATTATGCGGTATCTTAGCAGTAGGTTTATTTCAATCTTTACGCTGGAAAACTGGTACTGATTGGACTTCATATTATGATTTTTTTATTCATTCTAATAATTCTGTTTGGCGAGAAGAGGCCGGTTTTGAACTTGGCTATACTTACTTAAACCAACTGATAAGATGTTTTTCAAGTTCATTTACCATTTTTTTATTTGTAGAATGTTTCTTGAACTTGTTTTTTATTGCCCGTTTTGCCAAAGATATGAAAGTGAACCAATGTATGGTATTATTGGTTTCATTTGCGTTGATGGTATTTCCTATTAGATATACATTGGCAAATAGTATAATATTATGTTCATATAAATATATAATAGATAAAAAGTTCTTCCCTTTCCTCTGTTTCTTTCTATTGGCATTTTCTATACATAGAAGTGTGATTGTATTCTTTCCTATGTATTTTCTTGTTAGAAAAGAATATTCTTTTAGTGTACTAATGGGAATTTTTACTATTGCTGTTATAGTGGGGTTGCTAGGTGAAACAACATTTGCTAATGTGTTAAAGTTGATAACGGTTTTATATGCTGGAGTAGGTGAATCGTTTCAAGAGAAATTGAATGCTTATGTTACAGGATATATTCCTGATCGTTTATCAATGAATCCGATACAATATTTGCTTACATATTTAAGTAGTATATTTTTTGTGTTATTATTTTGCTATTATCGAAAGAAGTTTTTCATTGGTAATCAAGTATATAATGTATTACTGAATTTATATGTTTGTGGCATTAGCTTTAATAGACTATTTCTACAAATTATTCCTGACTTTGCAAGAGCCACTTCTTTATTTACAGGTGGTTTGTCAGTAATGCTATTATTAATAGTATCTCAATATCATCGTCGTGCTACGAAAATAGTCTGGTACCTGGTGTTAATCTTATATTTTTATTTTCAATTTAGAAAGGGTTCCATTGAAGGGTATTACAAGGATATATATATACCTTATTATAATATTTTTTCAGAAGGAGAGAGATTCGGAACTGTGATTTGAAATGCAGTGTGAATGCGATAAGTGATCTCAATATTTTAAAGAAATACAAGAAAAAAATGGAAACACATGTTGTTATTATGGCCGGTGGTATTGGTAGCCGCTTTTGGCCCATGAGTACTCAGGAATATCCCAAGCAGTTTATAGATGTAGTAGGGTGTGGAAAATCGTTACTTCAATTGACTGTGGAGCGTTTCTCGACACTTTGTCCTATTACAAACTTTTGGGTTGTAACTAGCGAGAAATATGTAGATATCGTAAAGGAACAATTGCCGGAATTGTCAGAAGATAATATTTTAGCAGAGCCGTTTCCCCGCAATACGGCTCCTTGCATTGCGTATGCTTGTTGGAAAATAAAGAAACTACATACTTTAGCGAATATTGTTGTTACACCTTCGGATGCTTTGGTTGTCGATATAGTAGAATTTCAAAGGGTTATAAGTACTGCTCTTGAGTTTACTGCCTTGAATAATAGTATCGTAACAATAGGTATACAGCCCAATCGACCTGAAACGGGTTATGGCTATATATATGCGGTTCAAAAGATTGGAAATACAGAGCTTTATCGGGTTGAAGCTTTTAGAGAAAAACCTGATTTAAATACCGCAAAGTACTATCTTCAAGTAGGTAATTACTTTTGGAATGCAGGTATCTTTGTTTGGAATGTGAATACTATTGATGAGGCAATTAGGCGATATGCTCCCAGCCTGTCGGAGATAATGGATGAAATGTCATTAGACTTTTTTACAGAAATTGAAAAAGCAACAGTCAGTAAGCTATTTCCTAAATGTGATAAGGTGTCTATTGATTATGCTGTAATGGAAAAGGCAGAAAACATATACACTCTTCCTGCTATGTTTGGTTGGAGTGATTTGGGTAGTTGGGGAGCACTCCGGATGTTGCTACCACAAGATGGGGATGGTAATGCTTGTATTGGTGACGATGTGAGAATGTATAATTGTCAGAATTGCATTGTTCATACGCAGGGAGAGAAGCAAGTCGTAGTAGAGGGCTTGAATGATTATATAATAGCGGAAAATAAAAATTGTTTGTTGGTGTGTAGCTTGAAAGAAGAACAAAAAATTAAAGAATTTGCAAATTAATAATAAGTGTTCGAATTTGAAATCTTATTACTTGAGGATGCTTTTAGAGATTCAAATCCATTTTGGATTTTCTTGTACAGAAAGTACATTAAAGTACTTTTGATAACTCTGTGTGGTGAAATTCGATGTTAATTATTGGGAATAAATTAATTCTGAAAAATGAAAATATGGATTGATAATATAATATTTAGTTTACAAAAAACAGGAGGTATATCTGTTGTATGGTATGAAATTATTAAACGATTGTTGTGTTCTGGTGTGAAAGTGACATTTATAGAATATTCTTGTGTGAATAATATGCAACGTATGCAACTAGTAGTTTCTCCGGATTCGATAATCAAATATCCTAGTTTTATGTTGAGGTATAAGCGTTATTTACCTGTAACTTGTAAAAATGTAAATGAGAGTTTTATTTTTCATTCATCATATTTTAGAATTAGTTCAAATCCCAATGCTATTAATATAACGACAGTTCATGATTTTACTTATGAGTATTTTTATCATGGTTTACATAAATGGATTCATTGTTGGCAAAAGTATTATGCAATTCGAAAATCAAAATATGTTGTTTGTATATCAGAAAACACCAAAAAGGATTTACTTAATTTTTTACCCGATGTAGATGAAAAGAAAATTCATGTGATTTATAATGGAGTATCTGATGATTATTATCCTTTGGAAAGTACGCCAAGTTTTAATTTACCATATAGTTATAAATCTTATTTATTATTTGTGGGAGAGCGAAGGGCTTATAAAAATTTTAAATTAGTAATAGAAAGTATGTGTGATAAAGATTGGAGAATTATAATAGTTGGATCTGCACTAACTCAGGAAGAGAAAACTTTTCTTGATTCAACTATTGGTAATCAATGCTATTATTATGCTGGACGAGTTTCAAATAAGCAATTGAATATTTTGTATAATGGAGCTAAAGCTTTAGTTTATCCTTCTTCTTATGAAGGGTTTGGCATTCCTGTATTAGAGGCCCAAAAAGCAGGTTGTCCTGTTATAGCTTATAATGCTTCTTCTATTCCAGAAATAATAGGTGATACACCTTTATTAATGAATAGTTTAGATAAGGAAGAATTATGTAGTAAACTGGAGCTATTGTCAGATGAAAGTCTTTGTTCAGAAGTGATACAGAAGGGACTTGAGAATGTTAAGAGATTCAGTTGGGATAAGATGTATGAGCAACTGATGTCTCTATATGAAGAAGCATATAATGGGAATTAAAAAATACAGAATGAAGACTATATTAATTATTACTGCAGTTTTTCCTCCTGAGCCTATTGTTTCTTCTCAATTATCATTTGATATTGCAGATAAGATGTCAGAAGATTATAAAGTAACGGTTCTACATCCTCGGTCAAGTCGTCCTTATGGATTTTCTTTTGATAAAAAAGGAAATAAAGTGAGCCAATGTGAAGAAATTACGATTGACTCTTATGTATGCCCTAAATCTAAATTGATAGGTCGTTTTTATGAAAGCTTTAGTTTTGGTTTACATTGTAAAAGATATATTGAGAAATATTGGAATCGCTTTTCTTGTATTTATATAAACTCATGGCCGCTATTCTCACAGGCTTTGATAGTAAAAACTGCTAAGAAGTATAAAATACCATGTGTTGTACATGTACAAGATATTTATCCAGAATCATTTACTAATAAAATAAAATCTAAATTTATTTCATGTGTTATACGCTCTATATTGTTACCTATTGATCAGTATGTCCTTAATAATGCCGCTCATATATTAGCTATTTCTATCAATATGAAAACATATTTGATGAGAAGTAGGAAGTTAAATGAGTGTATGATAACTGTTGTGGAAAACTGGCAGAATGAGAGCGATTTTATTGCATATAAAAACAGCCATGAAATAAGTGAGAAAAATTCTATTTTATCCTTTATGTATTTAGGGAATATTGGTCCTGTAGCAGGAGTTGAATTTTTAATTCATTCTTTTGTTAAAGCAAATTTGAAAAAGACGAGATTAATTATTGCTGGAAGCGGTTCTAGAAAACAATCATGTGTGGAATTGGCAAAATATTACCAAAGTGCAAAAATTGAATTTTGGGATGTTCCGGATGGTAAAGTCCCTGAAGTGCAAAGCCAAGCAGACATAATGCTTTTACCTGTAAAGAAAGGGGCGGCGATGAGTTCAATTCCATCTAAATTACCAGCATATATGTTTTCGCAAAAGCCTATAATTGCTTCTTTAGACTTGCAAAGTGATACAGCGAGAGCAATTGTGGAAAGTGATTGCGGCTTGGTTGTGGAAGCGGAAAATGAGCAAGCTTTCATTTGTGCATTGCAGGAGAGTATTCAATGGCAAAATAGCGGCATTTTAAAGCAAAAAGGATATAATGGTTTTAATTATGCAATGAAAAGATTCTCGAAGAGACACAATTTATCTTTGATAACAAAATTGATAGAAGCATATGTGTGTTGAGGTAAGAGAAATATCGATTAAAGATATAAATGTACTTGTTGCTATTCATAAACGCGCTTTTCCAGATTTCTTTTTGACTAGTTTGGGTGATCGTTTTTTATTATTATATTATAAAACGGTGAAAAAAAATAATCAAGGGATTCTTTTGGGGTATTACAGGGAAGAGAATTTGCTGGGTTTTTGCGCTGCAACGATGATGTCGACTTCTTTCCATTCTCGTCTTATAAAAGAAAATCTACTTGATTATTTCTTTATTGCTTTTCGTTTACTATTTTTTCGTCCTTTGGCTATTGCAAGGTTGTATAAAAATTTAGTGAAGAAAGGGGCTTTGATAAAAGATAAAGGTCATTATGCAGAATTATTATCTATTGCTGTTGATACCTCTTGTCAAGGGGAAGGAATAGGAAAAAAGCTGCTTAGTGAATTAGAAAAAATAGTGATTGAAAGAGGAGGTGATTGCTTATCTTTAACTACTGATTGTGAGGATAATGCAAAGGCACAGGGCTTTTATACTTCTATAGGCTATAAAGTATTTTATGATTTTATAGCTTACCCAAAAAGAAAAATGTATAGATACATTAAGAATTTAAATAAGTGATCGAATGGGAAAAATAGCATTAATAACAGGAATAACAGGTCAGGATGGTTCATTTCTTGCCGAGTTTTTAATAGAAAAAGGTTATGAAGTTCATGGCATTCTTCGTCGTTCTTCATCTTTTAATACAGGACGTATTGAGCATTTATATCTTGATGAATGGGTCCGAGATATGAAAAAAGACCGTCTGATCAATCTTCATTACGGGGATATGACGGATAGTAGTTCACTAATTCGGATTATTCAGATGGTACAACCGGATGAAATCTATAATCTTGCGGCACAAAGCCATGTAAAAGTGAGTTTTGACGTACCTGAATATACAGCGGAGTCAGATGCTGTAGGCACACTTCGTATGTTGGAAGCGGTTCGTATTTTAGGCTTGGAAAAGAAGACTAAAATTTATCAAGCTTCTACTTCTGAATTATTTGGTAAAGTACAGGAAATTCCACAAAAAGAAACAACTCCATTTTATCCTCGTAGCCCATATGGTGTTGCAAAACAATATGGTTTTTGGATTACAAAAAATTATCGTGAAAGTTATGGTATGTTTGCTGTTAATGGCATCCTTTTCAACCATGAGAGTGAACGACGAGGAGAGACATTTGTGACTAGAAAAATAACACTTGCCGCTGCTCGTATAGCACAAGGATTTCAGGATAAACTTTATTTGGGCAATTTGGATGCACGTCGTGATTGGGGGTATGCAAAGGACTATGTGGAATGTATGTGGCTTATATTGCAGCATGATGTTCCAGAAGATTTTGTTATAGCTACAGGTGAAATGCATACGGTTCGAGAATTTGCTACGCTTGCATTCAAGGAAGCAGGTATTGAACTTTGTTGGGAAGGCGAAGGGGTAAATGAAAAGGGCGTTGATGTAAAAACTGGTAAAGCATTGGTTGAGGTTGATTCCAAGTATTTCCGACCTTGTGAAGTTGAACAGTTATTAGGAGATCCAACCAAAGCGAAGACATTGCTTGGCTGGAATCCAACAAAGACTGGTTTTTCTAAATTGGTGAAAATAATGGTGATGCATGATATGCAGTTTGTTAAAAAATTGTATATCAGGGCACAATTAGATGATTAAAATTATTTTTAATTATATAGCAGAATATGAAAATTCCATTTTCGCCCCCTTATATTGACGAGGCGGTCATCAACGAAGTCGTTGATTCGTTACGTTCCGGCTGGATAACTTCCGGGCCTAAAGTGAAAGCATTGGAAGAAGAAATCAGAGTATTTTCTAATGCTCAAGAAGTGCTTTGTGTAAACTCCTGGACTTCGGGTGCTATAATGATGCTCCGTTGGTTGGGAGTGACAGAGGAGGATGAGGTTATTGTACCAGCATATACGTATAGTGCTACGGCTTTAGCGGTGCTTCATGCTGGTGCAAAGCCAGTCATGGTAGATTCCGGAGAGGATTTTAATATCTCCGTAGAAGCTATTTGTAAGGCGATTACTCCAAGGACTAAAGCTATTATTCCAGTAGATATTGCAGGTTTTCCTTGTGATTATGATCGCATCATGAAACTGGTTAAAGAGCCTGAAGTGCAGAGCCTATTTCAGGTAGCATCTCCGGTACAGGAAAAGTTAGGACGCATTCTTGTAATGAATGATGCAGCGCACTCTTTAGGAGCTTATTACAGCAAAAATCAGCGTACAGGATGTGAAACAGACGTCGCTATCTTTTCTCTTCATGCTGTAAAGAATGTGACGACAGCTGAAGGAGGAGCCATCTGTCTAAATTTACCTGAACCATTTGATAATACGGAGCTTTATAAAGAACTTCGTATGATGAGTTTGAATTGTCAGACTAAAGATGCTTTTTCTAAGTCGAAAGCTGGTGGGTGGCGTTATGACATAGTAGGTTTAGGTATGAAAATAAACATGGCTGATGTAAATGCTGCTATTGGTCTAGCTCAGATACGAGAATACCCAAAATTACTGGAGGAAAGGAAAAGAGTTTTTAATGCTTACTCGGAAGCATTTGCCGATTGCGATTGGGCTGTTTTACCGCCTTCTATTGCTGGAGAAAAGGAAAGTTCATACCATATTTATGCTCTGCGTATTAAAGATTTTACGGAAGAACAGCGAGATCGAATGATTGATGAAATTGCGAAAAGCGAAGTTGCTGTAAATGTTCATTTTATTCCAATGCCGATGCTTTCATTTTTTAGCTCATTAGGATATGATATAAAAAATTATCCGCAAGCTTATGAAAATTTTAAAGGAGAAATTTCTTTGCCTATTTATCCACAATTAGATGGAGAAAAATTGAGTTTTATTATTAGAGTTGTAAAGGAAGCATATTGGAAAGTGATTGGTGATAAATGATGATTCGTTTTTTTGATATTCTCTTTTCTCTTTTGGGCATAATTGTGCTCTTTCCTGTTTTTTTATTGTTATATATAACTATTCGTTTGGAAAGTAAAGGCGGTGGTTTTTATAAACAGTTGCGTGTAGGGCGTAATGGTGGAGATTTTTATGTCTACAAATTCCGATCAATGCGCATCGGTTCGGATAAACAGGGCTTGATAACAGTAGGTGGACGTGATCCGCGAATTACTCGTGTTGGATACTTTATTCGTAAGTACAAATTGGATGAATTGCCACAATTATTCAATGTACTGAAAGGAGATATGAGCTTGGTAGGTCCTCGCCCGGAAGTTCGGAAATATGTTGACCTATATACGGAAGAGCAAAGAAGAGTACTGTCTGTTCGTCCTGGAATTACAGATTATGCATCTATAGAGTATGTAGATGAAAATACGATTTTGGGACAGACAGAAGATGCAGATCGTGCGTATGTGGAACAAATTCTTCCAGATAAAATTCAATATAATATGAAGTATATCAATCACCGTTCTGTGAAAGAATACTTTAAAATTATTTTTCTGACATTTTGGAGTATTGTACATTCGTAAAGAAGCTGTTGAAATGTATAAAGGTATTATTTATACCTTATTATATATGGAAAAAGTAATATCTGTTTAAATGTTTATTTTTGATAACATTTATAAGTTCCAAAATAATATTCATACTGGTTCCCGGCAGACAATTATTGTCTTGTCGGGATTTTTTTTGTCCATAATTGAGCAGGTAGCATCAGCCGGAGTTATCCGGTAGATGCTACCCGGGACAAGTAGGCTTTAAAGTTCAAATTTCACTGCCGCCCAACGGTTTTTCTCTTGATGGTGTACAAAGTGTAATCCGTTATGTTCGGCTTCTGCCTGGATCAGAGGAATGTCGTCTACATAGAATCCACTCATAAAGAGTTGGGAACCTTTGCGCATGCAACGTACATACTGTTTCATGTCATTCAGCAGAATGTTCCGGTTGATGTTAGCAATGACTACGTCAAACGGACCTATATCTTCCAGTGAAGAGGCGTCTCCTTGGAATACGGAAATATTGTCTATGTGGTTCAATTCGATGTTTTCAAGTGAGTTACGAACGCACCATTCATCAATATCGATGGCAGTACAAGGTTCTGCACCACGCATGCGAGCAAGAATGGCAAGGATGGAAGTGCCGCAACCCATATCGAGAAGGGACTTGCCTTGTAGGTCACTGTCCAGTAGTTCACCGATGATGAGACTGGTGGTTTCGTGATGTCCTGTACCGAAAGCCATTTGCGGATTGATGACAATATCATATTCTGTTTGGGGAACATCATGGTGGAAAGTACTGTGGATGACACAGCGGTCACCAATCACAATCGGTTGGAAGAAGTTCTTTTCCCATTCCTCATTCCAGTCTTTATCTTCGGCTTCTGTAAAAGTATATTCGATTTGGGTGTCTGGTAGGGGGAACTCGTCAATAGCTGCTTTTACAGTTGTTTCATCATACAAATCTTTTTGTATATAGGCAGCAATGCCGCCTTCTTGTTCAACAAAACTCTCAAAACCTGCATCGCCCAGGATAGCGGAAAGCACATCGTTTACTACTTCTGTACAAGGAGAAGTGCGGAAAGTAAATTCTAAATATTTCATTGGAATATAATTTATTGTTAAATGCCAAAGCCTCTGTTAGCGAAGCGAACCAGTTTCTTTGTATATTTGTTTATTAGCTGCAAAGATAATGCAAATCGAATGTAGAACTTTCATGCTTGCATGAAAAAGTTATGCTGAGATGCAGTTCGTCTTATTTAAAGATGGAGCATTTAAGAAATTCTATTCATCTTTGAAAATCTTTCCATATTGTTTTAATGCCATATTTTTCATGAGTGTTTCTTCTTTTGTCAGTGCGAATCCCATATATTTGCAAACGTGATCATTGCGTAGGATACAGATACACATTCTTTTGTAAGTCGGAATTTCTTTGAACTCTGCAATATCAATATCATCCAAATAATCCATCCTGACAGGCTTCTTGTCCGTTTTGTAGTTTGTGCTTTCTCCTACTTGAATAGGAATATTTCTTTCTCTTAGTTTCTGTATCACTTCGTCACTGAGTACACCGCCCTTATTCTTCCAGAATCTGATGCTTGTCTCCAATTTCTTCCGGTATCTGTTCCGGGTATGTTCAGGTAGAGTAGACAGAAGAAACTCTGTAAAGGATTTCCATGTATATCCTTTGGGTAAATGTATCTCATCTCTTCCCATGGCTCCGGTTTTTCCATAAATCCCGGAAAAATTTACTCCGTTAACCCGGCCAATCATCCGTCCCCACATATCGGGATCAATCACTCTGTACAGTGACAGGCTCTCTATGGCTTCGCAGATAAAAGGACTTGCTACCCGTTGTCGGTCAAGGCTAATTCCTGCTTGATAATAAAGATCGTACAGATGATTATAATCCCACTTGAATTTACCATTTGCTACCCAGATATCAGTTGTTTTCCAGTCAAAAATAGGATAGAGGTTATAAACACCTTCAGTAATTTGGGTACTCCATAGGTAGTTGGCATATCGTTCCTTTGTTTTTCTGTAAATGGCACGCCAACGATTATGGCTTTCCTGTGTACGAATGCCAACTAAACAGCATGTTCGGGTAGCCTTTTTATTTTTATGTAGCCATTGGGCAAATTCCATTTGAAAATCATAATCCCACATGTCGGTAGTGTAGAAAGGGAACTCATGTAATGTCATTGCCCTCTCCGGTTTTTGGCGTACCCAGACTGCTTTTTTGTCTTCATCCCATGGCCTCCAATAATCTTCATACATGGACGTACATGTCGTTACTCGAAAAGGTACGCAAACATGATATATATCCAGGATGTCTTGATTCTCTTTAAAAGTTCGTTCCACATAATCAATTGTCATGTTGTACTGTATTTCATAATCCATATGAAATACCCCAATTTTTCTTTTTAAATTATGTTTGCGGATATAATCTATGCATAAATTTAATAGTACACCGCTATCCTTTCCTCCTGAAAATGAGATGTAAATATTATCAAAATTCTGAAAAATGACACGTAATCTTTCTTGGGCAAGGTCATATACGTTTTGCTTTCTTATGTCTTGCATTGTTTTTTTTAGTATTGTTCGTTTATTTGCTGCAAAAGTAATAAAAAAAGATCAGATAGATAAAATGTATAAACATATACAAATTCCGGAGATACTTCCTAATCCGATTCTCCCTGCTGACTTTTACATCTCGTATAGCCTTTATCTCATCAGTAGATAGCCAGATATCACGCACTGATTTCTCCGGCATTTTATATCCGTCAAACGGATAAGTTTCATGTGTTATAAACTTGCACTGGAGACTTAATTTAGTGCATTGAAAACCAAAATAATATCTCTTTTGTTATGATAGAATAGGGAAATCCCTATAATCATTTGGGGAAATTCTCCTGTATGCGGTAAAATCCATCGCTATCTTTGTGACGTGATAAAATGGATTAATGTAAAACCTATAAACCACACCCATATGAAAAAGATTGTTTTTTTATCGCTTTTTGCCTTGTGCCTCCCTTGGATGGTTTCGGCGCAGAGCATAGATGACGACCTTTACTACATTCCTTCTAAGGATAAGAAGGAAAAGAAGCAGGAGAAGAAAGTTACAAGTTCTGCTCCGACTGAAGAAATTGTAGTAAAGTCGAATGCACCAACTACGGTTTATACGTCGCCGGGTAATACTACTGTTGTAGTACAGGATCGTAAAGGAAATACACGTGATGTAGACGAATATAACCGTCGTTATGATTCTCGTGAGAATGACTTCGTAATGGAAGATGATACCTTATATATAAAGGAAAAAGCAGTGCCCGATCCGGATGGTGAATGGGTAAATGGCTTCGATGGTTCGGAAGATGATTATGAATATGCTATGCGTATCGTACGTTTCCGCAACCCGCGTTATGCGGTGAGCATCAGTAGCCCGTATTATTGGGATATCGTTTACGGTCTGAATTCATGGGACTGGAACGTTTATACCGACGGAATGTATGCGTATGCTTTCCCGACTTTCTCTAACCGCTTATGGTGGGATTGGCGTTATAACTCCTACGGATGGGGAGGCTATCCTTATTATGGTTGGGGTGGATACTCACCTTATTACAGTTACGGTGGCTGGTCCTATGGCTGGGGCGGTTTCTACGGTGGCTGGAGTTGGGGATGGGGACATCATCACCATCATTATTATCCTGGCGGTGGCTGGTATCCCGGTGGCGGTGGACACTGGGGAGGCAACCATTGGGGGAGTCGTGATACATATACGAACAGACGCTACAGCGGAACACGTAGTACGACAACTGCACGGCGTACTGACGGAACAGGTAGAGTGACAGGTGCGACCAGACAAAGCACAAGTGGACAAGTAAGACGTGGAGAAAGTGGAACTACCCGTCGGGTAGTGGGAACCCGTTCTTCTGGTGAACGTCCGGGAATGTCAACCCGCACAGATGCAGCTTCCTCAAGACGTTCTACCTATACACGTCCAAGTAGTACACGTAGCAGCTCTTCTTATAATAGCAATGTAGGAAATGTACGTAGTGGTAGTACGGTTCGTGGTACTTCAACGAGATCATCTTCGGGAAGTAGTGGCACCGTAAGAAGTACTTCAACACGTAGTAGCAGTACCTATAACCGGGGTAGTTCAACAGCTCCACGCAGCTACTCTAATGATAATAATCGTTCTTCTAGCTCACGGTCTTATAGTGCTCCTTCCACTCGTTCTTCTTCCAGTAGCAGTTATTCATCAGGAAGCAGTTCCCGTTCCAGTGGCAGTAGCTATTCCAGTGGCGGTGGAGGTTCCACACGTTCCAGTGGTGGCGGTGGCGGCTCAAGCAGAAGAAGATAAAAGTTAAGTGTTTCACACAAAAATGAATGAATTATGAAAAAGATAATGACTCTAACAGCCCTTGCTATGTTCGTCTCAATGGGTGCAGGGGCACAGACGGTATACGATGCTACGAATATAGCCAGTAAAGATCTAAGTGGTACTGCTCGTTTCGTAGGTATGGGAGGCGCAATGGGAGCGTTAGGTGGTGATATTTCCACTATCGGTACGAACCCTGCGGGTATTGGTATCTATCGTAGTAACGATATAGTAGCATCTTTCGGCTATTCGATTACAGATGTTGAAAGCAAATATGGCGGACAGACATTTAATATGGGAAAAAACCGTTGGAACTTTGATAATGCAGGTGTTGTGTTTTCTACCAAGGTTGGTAATGTTACGTCATTACGTTATGTAAACTTTGCCTTTAATTATCAGAAAGTAAAGTCTTTCAATCGGAATATGACTATGGCAGGAGACTTGAATGGTTATTCGCAGACCTATCAGATGGCAGCTATGTCCGATGGGATTACACCGGAAATGTGGAAGGGTAGTAATCCTTTTAATGCAAATGATATCGGATGGCTTTCCGCACTGGGATGGGAGGGACACCTGATAAATCCTTCAATAACTACTGATAAGACACCTTATCCTTATAATGATGCCGATGGTAATCAAATAAAGGATGAGGAAGGTAATCTTTTATATGAGAATTATAATTTCTACACAAGCATTTTAGGAGACGGTGACTATCCTTATTTACGTGAATTCCGTTCTCGGGAAAGTGGAGGAGTAAATCAATTTGATTTTAATGTTTCTTTCAACTTTAATGATCGTTTCTATCTTGGCTTTACGATAGGAGCTTATGATGTGGACTATAATAAGTATACATTATATGATGAAGATTTCCGTACAGGAAATGAAGAACCGACAGGTTCCGGATACATCTTGGAAAGTTTCAATAAAGTAAGTGGTGCCGGCTTTGACTTTAAACTTGGTGCTATTCTTCGTCCGTTTGAGGATTCACCTTTACGTCTCGGGCTTGCCATACATACCCCGACTTTCTATAATTTGACATGGTCTACTTCAGCCCGTCTTGTTTCCGATCTGTATCAGGGAGATAAGGTTGTATCTACAACGGTGGATAGTTTTAATTATTTGAATAATGGAGATTTGAAACAAGAATATCAGATGAACACTCCATGGACTTATAATCTGAGCTTGGGATATACTGTAGGAACTCAATTGGCTTTAGGTGCTGAATATGAGTATAAAAACTACTCGACAACTAAGTTCTATTATTCTGATGGTGATAAGATGGAATGGCAAAGTAATGAGTCTAAACTCTGTTTGAAGGGCGTCAATACTTTCCGCATTGGTGCTGAGTATAAAGTAATTCCACAGTTTGCTTTGCGTGCCGGATATAATTATAGTAGCTCTGCTTTCAAGAAGGATGCCATTAAGGCATTGCCTATAGAGTCCATTAATACTGATACGGATTATGCTAATCTTAAGTCATTGAGTAATTACACACTGGGTATCGGTTACAGAGGCTCTGCATTTTATGCCGATTTAGCTTACAAATATTCAGTACAGAAAGGTGATTTTTATCCTTTCGATTCTTCTCAAGATGGCGAAGTAGGACTTACTGCTGCTAAGTTGACTAATACTCGCAGCCAGGTGATATTATCTTTAGGTATGCGTTTCTAAAAGAATAACAATATAAGCAAATAACCTTTCATTGCAAATACCTTGTGTATTAAATTCGAGTCCCCGGAGAGATAGCAGTACTCCGGGGACTTTTCTTGTCTAATTTCTTAATACTCTATTTTATCTTCTTTCTCAGTCCATGCTTCGAAAGCTTTGATGGCTTCATTGTGTAGCAATACTTCTGAGGGTAGTTTGCGATCGGCAGGTTTTAAAGCGATTTCATCATATATGAAAGAGTCGTCGAAACCTATATTTTTGGCGTCAGTCTTGTTGTTTCCATAATACATTTTGTCCAGTCGGGCCCAATAGATAGCGCCGAGGCACATGGGGCAGGGCTCACAAGAGGTATAGATTTCGCAACCACTGAGGTTGAAAGTACCTAGTGACGTGGCTGCTGCACGAATGGCACTGACTTCGGCATGCGCTGTCGGGTCACATGAGGATGTCACACGATTCGTTCCGGTAGCTATGATTTCTCCATCTTTGGCAATGACGGCACCAAATGGGCCGCCACCGTTAGCGACATTCTCCGTGGAGAGCTCAATCGCTTTTCTCATAAGTTCTTCTTTGGTCATAATAAAAATGATTATTTAATTCTCTGTATGATACGAATGATGTCTATTCCCCCAACTCCTTATTTCGTAGACCGGCATCAATATCTATGAGAATCTGATGTAAACTAGCGAGTAGGGGAGGAAGTTCTTTGCTGGTAATGTCGTAGATCAATTCCGGATCTATTGAGAGATATTCATGTGAGATTATATTACGCATTCCTATAATTTGTCTCCACGGTATTTCGGGATAATGAGAGAAAAGGCATCCGTGAGTGCGGTCATCTACTTGGCGAATTGTTTCACCGATAGTTTGCAGGCACATACAGGTCGAATTGAACAATACCATGCCATCGTCCGAATTGAGAAAATCTTGATAATTGCTTATCCGAGCGGTGGTTTTTATGACGAATGATGTTTGGCTTTCTACAAAGCGGAGCATATCTATTAATGCTTGTTTAGACGTAGATTGCATCTTGTTCAAGATTATGCCGGAACATTTGACGCATGTTCTCATGCAAGGTTATTAAATCAACTTTTGTATGAAAGAGGTGTTCTAATTCTTCCTTGATCGTCATATAGGCACGAAAGGTGGTTTTGCGTAGTTTTACGCAAACATCAATATCGCTGTTCTCCCGTTGTTCGCCACGGGCAGCTGAACCAACGAGAGCAAGACTCTCAATGCCATACTTGTCAGCGGTTGTTTGCTTGAACTCGTGCAGGATGGCGAGAATTTCATTAGTTGTTTTCATTCTATTTTTCCTTTCTTGCTGTTAAAGGGGTAGCGATACAAAGATACAATTCTATATAGACAAAAACAAGTCCGCCCCACAGTTTTTGTTGTGAGGCGGGAAATGAATTATTAAAGTTTTATGCTGTCACCAATACCAACCTATGCCTATAGAAGCCGGATAGAGTTCGGGTCCTTTATTCTTTTCAAACAGAGAAGTGAGAGCGAAACGGGCATTGAATCCCAAGCAACCATAACCGGCCTGTAGCAGCAGATTCATGCCAAGCGGATGGGTATTCAGCTTGCTACTCAAAGTATGTTTCTTATCATCATATTTGGCTCTGGATTTAACCCCTACACGCCATTCCACTTCCGGACCAGCGGCAATGAAAGCACGGCGACTGCCGAATTTGGTTTGCCATTCCAGACTGACAGGCAGACGGAAAGCCCAATAGCGCAGCCAGCTCTTTTGGTAATCCACATCTTCGGCTTGCCGGCAAACGGTGATGCCGTCTACTTTCTCAAAGCCGTAATTGTCATCCAGTTTATAGACGATACGTGCTAAACCGAGGGTGGTGGTCAATCCCCAATGATTGTTACGGGTTATGGCAACTCCGGTATTAAACAGATTGATACCCCATTCCCAGGATTTCGAGCCAAGTTGAGGTACTTTGGCAGAGTACTGAAATGTATTGCTTGCCAGTTTGTTAAAGCCGAAGTAGATGGCAGGGTAGTGAGGATCAAAGCGGTAATAGCCTTTTTTCTTCTTCACGAAAGGTACGGAAACCGTTGTGGTTCGTTCAATGCTGCGGCCGTCCAGATACACACCTTCAAATACCTGGGTGTTTTCGATGGTGTCATTGTCGGCTTTTGCCTCATACATTTTCACTTTGATTTTGCCATCATGTTCTTTAATGATGATCTTCCGTCCGTTGAGATAGAGAGTTGTATCTTGCGGGATGCTTTCTTGTGCCACGACTGTCATGGAAGTCATGATAAGGAATAAAAAGAAAATTCGTTTCATAAGTTTTATTATTTGTGATTTATAAATTTCAGAATTAGTCTTTGCTGAATATCAGTGTAACAAGGTCGTCACTGTCTATTTCGCCTTCGATATAGATAAGTGTGGCTTCTCCTTTCTTGCCGAGCCGGAATAGTATGAAGCGGTTTATTTTATCTTTTACCGGAGGCAACTGGTAGTATCCCGATTGAATATGCCCGTCTGTCACCACTTCTTTTATTTTCCTGGCATGTTCCCGGTCGGATTCCAGACATCGGTAGATATCCGGTAATGCTTTTTCTGCCTTTGTCAGTTTCAGGCTTTGGTAATGGGTGATGTCCCAATTCTTGGATAACATCTTGGACAGTTCCACGTAAGTGGCCCCTTTTTCATTGCCGTATTTCTGAAATACGGATGCTATTTGCAGCCCTTTCTGGGCATACATGCCGGTACTAAACAAGAGCAGCAGGCAGCATAGCAGGGTATGAGTGAACTTTTTCATAATTGTATCTATTAGTTCTTTTTATTATTCAAACATCAGATCAAGCACTTCATCTTCCGTAGTTCGCATATCTCGGAAAGCAGCAAGGGCTTGTTCATGCACCAGGTTTGCATCCGTGTATTGCTTGCCGTCGATAATGACGTAATTTTCCGGAGTGGGGTGAAGGTATCGCTGCGTACCGGCAATGCTGATCACTAATAAAATTCCGGCTGCTATTCCTCCCGTTGTGTAAATAAAGCGACGGCGGAAGGAAGGCTTTTTAACAGGAGCACTTTCTTGCCGGAATGCTTTTGCTTCCTGATCCAGGCAGACAAACAAGGGACGATATACTTGTAACGATTCCGGTACATTTTCTTGCGTGAAGAAACTGCGTAATTCGCGTTCTTCCTCACATGAGGTCTGTCCTTCGAAATAGCGGTCTATTAATTCTTCTATCTTCATACTTGTTTCCTCCTTATTTTTTCTTGTACGGTTTGCAGGTAAATTTCTCTCACTTTCTTTCGCGCTCTCGACAGGTTACTTCGGATGGCTTCCGGATTACAGCCTGTGATGTCGGCGATCTCTTCCGTTTCATACTCCTCGATGTCTTTCATCCGCATGATGGTGCGCTGCAAGGTAGGCAATGAATTAATAATTTCATGCATCAGACGGATTTCGTCTTTTATCTCAAGCAACCGTTCCGGTGTTCCACCGGGAGTGGCATCCTGTACATACTCTAACGGTACGCTGGCGGTATGCCTGGTGCGCCACATATCCATGCAGAGATTATGTATCATGGTCATGGCGAATGCTTCAATGTTACGGTACTGTTCCAGTTCAAGTCTTTTGTTCCATAGCTTGAGCAGGACTTCTTGTACGGCATCTTCTGCATCGTCCGGACTTTCGGTCAACTTCCGCGCATAATTCAATAGCTTATTGCGGAGGGGTAGAACGGATATTTTAAATTGTTTGAGTTCCATTTACATTACTAAGACGAACGTGTAAAGCGAACGTGACATCAAAAATAAAAAAAAGTGTTGCACAAAGCAATTTTTTGTTTTGCTTTGGCAACACTTACCATTTGGGGGAATATGAACTACTTGAGTGATTCCATATCACTTCATGCAATTATAAGGTCAACCGGACAGAGACTATGCTGTTACCGGACAACAGTACATATACACCCTCGCCAGATTCCAGCATCTCAGTACTGATAACTTCCATATTTTTGTTTTCATTGGTTTCAACGGCATTTGCACGCTTCATTCCTGCCAACGGTATTTCTATACACTGGGTGGCTCCGGTGAAATTTAGCAATACAACCGTTACTTCATTTCCTGTTTCATTGATGTAGGCTGTGGCACATATTCCTGTATTATTCGTGACAGCTTTAATACGGGTAGTACCTGTGGCGTACTGCGCGTAATGGGCCATGATGTAACCATTCTTAGCAATTTCACCTTCACCCACCGGGCTGCGCTTGTCATTATCGCCCATCAATCCATAGAAGCGCTTTAAATACCAGTATACGTATGCACTGCAATAGCCCTCCATACACATGTGGATTTCTTTGCCAAGGTGGTTGAGGCAGTATTGCCACTTTTGGAATTCCCATGCTGACGGATCATCTGATTTTTCTCCGTCATTAAAGAGATGTTCCGTCATCCACCAGGTCTTTCCATGGATGCGAGGGTAGAGACCGCAGATGTAATCGTGACGATTTTTGACGTATCCATTATCCAGGTCTGTAAAACCTTGATAAAGGTGTCCTGCAATAATATCGGTCTGTGCAAATGCTCCGGCATCATTGATGATCGGATCCGTGTATTCGGGTGGTGTACCACATGCTTCGGGAGACATCAGTCTGACTCCGGTTTCACGGATTTTGGCACCGTATTGCTTCACAAAATCTACCACTTCCTGAGGAGTCCAATAAGTAAAGTCCATATCCGGTTCATTCTGAACAGATATGGCATAAAGATCTACTCCATTCTGTTTCATGAAATTGATGTAACGGATAAGATGATCGGCGTATGCTCCATAGTTCTCTTTTTTGAGATGTTTTACTTCTTTGCCGTTCACCTTGATTTGTTCGGAGAGAGCATCTGTACAGTCCCACGGACATGCAAAAACTATTGCTCCATTGGCCTGTGCCGCTTTAGCCGCTTCTACATCAGCATTCCAATCAGATTCGTTGGGATAAACCATTAGGCGAAGGATGGAGTAGCCCAATCCGCCTTCACCATACATTTGGTCTAATTGTCGGGCAGAAATGAGGTTTCCGCCACACCAAATTTTAGGATTGTACATTCCACCGAATCCTGCTATCGGCTGATATTTTACTGTAGGGTCAATATTAAGTGTAACAGACTTGAACGCCGGTTCTTGTTCTATCAATAAATCAGTAGTCTGCTTGTTGGTTAGGTCAGTAATGTGAATAGTCTGTGTACGTTGTTTCATTGAAGCGTTAGCATTGCAAACCACTTGAATTTTTGTGTACTGCTTTTCTCCATCACTGCTTCCACCTGACATCGGAGTTATACTTTTTACAATATCTCCCTGTTCGAAGGTTATCTCCCAGGAGGTTTTTGCCCATTCTATAACGACCTCTGTCTGGTTTTCACCGGCACTCACTGTAATTGACTTTTTTAGGAAGAGCGCATATGCGCCCTTCCCGTTATCATCAGTCTCCGCATTATTATTATCAGAGCATGCCCAACATGACATTCCCATCAGAAAAATGCATAGATTTCTAATAAATAGTTTCATTATACTTCGGGTTATTTCAATCCTTCAACTATTCCTTCATACATTCCATTTCGATTGTATCCCGAAGTCCAAGGGCAAATCTTGTTACCGGTACTGGTTTCGGTCATACTTGAAATGGATATGCCATATTGCTTGTCCGATGCGATAGTTTTCCGATATTCTTTCATGATGAAAGCTATGTAGTTGGCTGCGGCACTCCGTTCATCGGCGGTCAGTTTACTGGTCTGGATGAATTTACCCTCTGTATCTTCCACCATCATGCTGAGGTCGGATACACGTATCAGTTTACCGGTCTGTGCCAGCTTGTCGAACAATTCGGAAATCATCTCTTCATTGGCTTTCTGAGAAGTGGCATCTTTGGAATAAACCGCATGAAGAAGGATGTTGTATCCGTCAATACGGGTTACATCATCTGCTTCCCAGGATTTTACCAATGCGATCAATTCATCGGCTTTCTGTCCCATCTCATCAGATTGATTGAAAGTATTGCTAACGAAGAGGTTGAGATCAATTTTTGCTGTGTCACGTGCTTGTTTTACGGCTGTACGTGCATATTCTACTTCGCCCAAATATTCACCCCAGTTGAAGGTGTTGGCATCCATGGTTTTGTCAAGTGGTTCGCCTACAATATTCCATACTTTTACAGATTCACCACCGGCATTTACTATACCACCGATCCATTTATTCATCTCTTCAGTGAAGATATTCTTTTTCTCTTCCGGAGTTTTCTCGATGATGGTATCATCAGCTTTCCAGTGGAGGTTGATATTATCGATGTAAGCATGCCACTCACCCGAGCCTGAACCTACGGCCAGCTCTATCTCGGTCAGATCTTTCATGGAATTGGGTATAGCGATTTTTCCCTTACCTGTTTCTTCACCTTCTTTCAGGAATGTGATATAAATCTTGTCTCGTCCCCATTTGTTAGCTTCACAACCGAAGTTGAACGGTCCTTGGCCGCAGTTGAATTCTTGTCCATTAATCACTACCCGCATGCCGTCGCCCCAGCCACCTTTACCATCTATCAGGTACATGTCGAGAGAAAGACCTATGTAGTCACCTAACGTTCTTCCGTTTTGCAATTTTACTGTGAATTTAGGATAAGATCTATTGCAAGGGGTAGCAGCTGTACCTACGTGTAATACTTTACCACTGCCTTCAGGATCATTTTCTACAACGGAAGAGTTTCCGTTAGTCATCGGATAAGACGTTCCAAGTTCATCTTTTTCAAAGTCAATTTTAGTAACACCTGTTCCGGGAAGCTCATAATTCATCACGATGTTATCGAGAAAATATTGTGCTCCTCCAGAAGCGGAACCAACGGCAAGCTCAAATTCAGTAAGTCCTTTCATTTCATCCGGCAATATGAAGCCTGGAGCTGTAGCGCTATTTAAGCTGATGACCGCTCCACGATTCCAAGTGTTGGGATTACAACCAAAAGTTTTAGCATTCATACCAACGTTGAACTCTTTTCCATTAATAAAGACTCTCATACCTGCTCCATATATACCGTCTTCGTTTACAATACGCATATCAATGGTCAGATTGACGTAATCGCCCAGTTTTCGACCTTCCGGTAACTTGACGTTGAACTTAGGATGTGAATAGGCAGCTTTGTTATCGTCGGTACCTACATGCAGTGCTTTACCACTCTTCCCATCCGGGTCGTTTTCTACCACAGCCTGACTTCCTCCGGTCATACCGTAAGCTTTGCCTAGTTCATCATTCTCGAAGTCACAAATCACAGTTTTACCTTTCTCGGGTACGAAGGGAATAATGATGGGCTGTATCAGTTCATTATAATAAGCGGTGCGTTGTCCCTGATTGGAACAGAGCGTACCACCATAAAGCGTTATGTCCGTTCCTTTGACAGCATCAGCTACTAATTGCATTCTGCCAAAATCGAAGGAACCATCCTCTTTCAATGAATTGACGGGAGTGATAGAACCGCCAATATCTATGCCATCAAAATTGCTAAGTATGGTGCTGTAAGCAATGTCTTTCTTTAAAAAGTCTGTTGAAGACAAGTTTGCCGTAAACTTGAACGGAGAACTGGCATCGCGGGTAATGTACGATTTCAGCAAATCAAAGCTGGCCAGGTATTCGCTATTGGCCACTTCTTCAGGCTTTTCTACCTGAAGGTTGCAGTCATACTTATCGGTGCATGCCATAACCGTTGCACACATCATGGCAATACCGATTATCTTATGATTAAAGTATTTCATGTTTTCTTTGTTTAAACGTTTATACCAGATAATACTATCTTATTTCTATCTCGAATGACTTGCCACCTTGTACGGCACGACTGCTTAACACCAACGTATCTTTGGTGGCGTACTGCATGTTTTTGGTTTTAAAGTCAATTGTATAGTCCAGATAGATAGCATTACGATCTTTACCGCCAAGGCTGTTCTTTTCGCCCTTCTTCACAAATTTACCGGTACCGGAAATGATAAGATCATCGGAAGTACTACCTACTGTGCAATTACCATCTTCGGTAAAAGTCAAGCTGAGGTTGTAATTGAAAAGATTACCTTGTGCATCCTTGGTTGATAAGGATAGAATATTGTCTTTCAGGCTTTCAGTTGTAATATTTACTTTCTCATCCTTCTCTACATATTGCTGATGGCGTACCAATTGCGAAGAAACGCCGTTTATCACAGCTTGATCCACTCCACGACGCAGGTACTCACCATGCCAGGGATTGACATACTTTACAGCATAAAGTACAAAATTCTTGGGTTGTACACTCCAGTCGCCACTATTTGTCAACATGGGGTTTGCTACGACTGCTTTACCCTGAAGGATGGAGTCTGCACCCTGTACGCCTGTCATCTTCAGAGGAATCACGTAATAATTATCAAGAGTCTTTTTATCGGCAAAGAATGCATCGGTAAACTGTACCTCCACACCACCTATAACTTCACCCTTGGGAATATTGATCTGGTTGGCGGCCAGGGTATAGTAGGAGGTGGGCATAGGGGTAACAGGAGTGTTACTTCCTTTGAAATAGAGGTTTTCGCAAAGCGATTCATCTACCTGAGTATCAATAATTACATTCTTGCGGTTGGTATAACCACCACCCCAAGCTGCTTTAATGGATACTTTGTGCTGATTATCCAAAGAGTTATCGAGGAATTCGTCTTCTCCCAATTCAATGGTACGCAAACCATATTGATTGGCAAAATATACAGTTTGATAATCGAAGTCGGAGAATTCATTGTCAGAGCTTTCGCACGCGGTGAAAGACAAGAGTAATGAAGTCAGTCCGATATATGCTAATTTCTTTTTCATATCATGCTATTTTATTAATAGTGTTCACAATTTTGTTTATTTCCATCCTTTATTCTGGATGAGGTTGCTGTACTTCAGTATCTCAGAGTTGGGGATAGGGCAACAGTACATATAATCTTCATACGAACGTTCTTCTACGGTTATCTTCTGATAGCTGTTACCATTCCAGCTAATGCCATATACCGGTTCGTTCAGGTCGGCTTTCCAGCGACGGAGATCCCAAAAACGGAATCCTTCGAAGCAGAGTTCCAATCGACGTTCGTTGCGGATCAGTTCGCGCATTTTGTCTTTGCTGGCAGCGCATGCTTCCAGATAGGCATCATTGGTACCACCTATGCCGGCACGTTTCCGGATGGCTTTGATTACATCGTAAGCGGAGTAATCTCTGCCGTTGGCGTTTTTCGGTCCCCAAGCTTCATTGGCTGCCTCAGCATAATTCAGGTACATTTCAGTATAACGGATACGGGGTGTGTAATGCGGCTGTTTGGAAATGGATGCCGGATTACAGTTCACATCCATGCGCAAGCGTTTTCTCATGTAATAGCCTGTTCGGGTCGAGCGGTTTTCGGTCACGTTAACACCGTCTTGATTTCCCTCATTGATGTTGATTGTTATACTCTTCTCACTGATTGTACTTCCATTGTAAAAGATGTATTTGCCCAAACGGGGATCGCGTCCAGCATAAGGATTGTTGGCATCGTATCCGCTGGCTGCGTCATTGATGGGGTATCCATTGGCCATAGGGAATATATCGACCAGATTTTGCGACGGATTCATATAACCATTACCGTACAAACTCGGTGGGAAATTTTGTGATTCCTGGTCGTTATCACCACTTCCTTTGTTTCCTCTCCATAAGATTTCATTTGGATTGGCACCATCCTTAATTGTATTTATAATAGTAGGTGAGTAATATTCCACTCCGTCGGATGCTAATCCTGATAGACCTCCTTTATAGTCTATTACAGCAGCTGCGGCATTAGCGGCATCCGCCCATGTGGCAGCGTTGGAAGCATCTTCAAAGAAGGGACTGGCAGCCAGTACGGCTGTGCGTGTACGGAAGGCACGGGCTATGATTCCGTTATACAACTGACGTGCTTTGGCACCCATAACGGTGTTGTATTTACCGACGTCTTGTGTGAGACTCTGGAAATCTGCAGGAACGCTTCCTGAAACATCTTCATACTCATAAGGAAGTCTTTTCTCTGCTTCGGAAAGATCATTGTAGATTTGTTCTACACAAGCCTGAAACGAAGCACGCGGTTGATTGAAATCCGACTCTATTGTCTGAGGTTCTGTAAATATGGGTACACCGAGCAGTTCGCCATTTGCACCAAAACCGGCATGGGCACGAAGCAGATAAAAATAGAACATCCCACGGAGTCCGTAAGCTTCACCAGTGAGGCGTTGCGCAAACAATTTGTTCAGTTCTTCATCATCCGACCATTTTACGCCTCCCACATGCTCCAGGAAGAGGTTGATGTATTGAATGGCACCGTAGGAATTGGTCCACTGATTCTGTGGATTATATGAACTTGTAGTCCAGGCACCGGTGGCCATTTGCAGATACACATTACTTGGCTGGTTGGTTACGGCGTCATCCGTGCCATACTCGCTGTTATCGTAATAGCCCGGAATCAGACTGTATACATTGTGCAATATTCCCCGTGCGTATTCCGCATCGTTGTACATGTTTTCCACGCCTTGGAAGTTTTCGATGGCTGGTGAAAACAAATCATCACAACCGGTGAGCATCAGGGCACCTATTATAAAAGGTATAATTTTCTTTTTCATAATCTTCTTCTTTATTAATCAATAAAATCAGAATGCAGCCTTGAAACCTGCATAGAAGTTACGGCATTGAGGGGAACCGGTACTCAGCTCCATATGCTTCCGCTCTTTAGAGATGGTAAGCAGATTGCTACCTCCGCAATAAACACTTAAACCACGAACAAACGTTCCTTTGAAAGTATTTTCAGGGAAGTCATACGTCAACTGCACTTGGTTCAGGCGGAAATAGTTACGCTTATACATCCAGAAAGTGGAATTGCGGTAGTTATTGTCACCATTGGTGGTGGTCAGGCGTGGGTAGGTGGCCACATCTTTTGTATCTTCGGTCCAACGTCCCCATACCACTTCTGAGAATTTGCTCGTACCGCGGTTCCAGTAGTAGGAACTGCTTTTAAAGTCTACAGAGCCGGTCTGACCTGATCCCATGGCAAATAGCGAGAAATTTTTCCACTTCACAGTTAAGTTCAATCCGAAGGAGAAAGGAGGAGCTGACCAACCGTTCTTTCCTAATTCAATTTGGTCCTTGCTGTCGATTACACCATCCTCGTTAATATCTTTGTACTTCAGGTCACCGGGCTTTACAGTACCAAATGTTTGACGGGCATGATTGTCTATGTCAGTCTGATCTTGGAAGAAACCTTCGCATACATAACCGTAGGAAGCATCGAGTGCACGACCTTTGCGATACTGGTAATCTTCGTCGTAAAGTTCGTCACGTTTCAGAGCTTCAGAGGAGTATACCATACCATTGAAACCGAGTGTTACGTCAAAGTCGCCGAATTTCTTGTTGGCACTCAGCGCGAAGTCAAAACCACTGCGTCTGTCCTCGTTATAATTGATCCAGGGCATGAAAGTGGAATTGCTGCTTAAAGCAAAATAGGAAGGATAGATAGAAGATGAACCTTGGGTGAGCAAGCCTTTCGTATCTTGTCTGAAGTAATTCGCATTTATTTTCAGCAGACGGTTGAACAGTGTGGCATCAATGCCGGCACGGAACTCTTCACGTGTGATGAAACCCAGATTGGGGTTATCACCGCGTTTGGAAGCCGGAGTCCATCCGCCGGCTGTTCCATCATGCCATTGTACATAGAAGCCCTCGTTTGTTCTTTTGGAGAAAGTGCCTTTATACAGATAATAGTCGGTGATATCGAGATCCTGATGCAGGTTGGCATAAGAAGCTGTGATTTTCAGATCGTCTATAAACTTTACATTCTCCATGAACTTCTCTTTGCTGATCCTCCAGCCCAAAGTGACTGACGGAGAGAAAGCGTTACGCTTGCCTTCGGGTAATTTGGCCGAATGGATCACGGCACCACTGAAATCGGCATAATACTTATGATTGTAATTGTAGGATGCCCGTAAGCCTAAGTTCACATTACTGGTACGGTGATAATCACTGCTTTCATGGTTTTCGTCAGCAGAATTCTGCGTTTGATAACCCCAACCTATGAATGTGGCTGCTACGTTGTGGTATTTTGCGAAAGTGCGGGCATAGTCAAACTGTGCACTGAACGTCATGGTCTGATCGTAAGTGGACTTGCCGACATATTCATTGGGATCTTTTTTGTCTTCATTGTGCTTCTTCAAGGCAATAATCATATCCTTGCCGTTCACCTGAGACCATGTAGGTTCATAAACGGCGTAGGTCTCGCTGAAAGCTTCCGAATAGTAAGAAGTATAGTCTACACTATAAGAAGTCTTAAACGTCAGACCTTTCAAGAATGAACCCAGATCAGCGGCAAGGCTGACATCGAACATAAACATACGTGCCTTTTCCTTAACATATCCGGCAGCCAGAAGATCAGCAAAAGGATTGGTCATGTCGGAAGAAGTTCCTCCAAGCAGATATTTGCCGTCAATCAGGTGATTACTGTTGGTAATATATTCCTGTATTTGAGCGACGCTGGTATCCATCATGTCGATGGGTAATAACGGGGCAAACCAGTTGGGACGCAAGGTGGATGCGGTTCCCCAAAAGTTTCCGCGACCTGCATACTGATTGGTAAAGACAACTGCCGCATTGGTAGTAGCCTTTAGCCATGAGGCAAGTGTCATGTCTACGTTACCGCGTACATTGAAACGCATATTGTAGGCATTCTTTGATTCACCATATTTCAGCAGGTCGTTACTATAATCCATACCGAAATTCAGGTAATAATGTGTGCGATCATTACCTCCATATACTTCACCTGTCACATCTGCATTATAATATGCCTTTTTCAGATAGTCCGAACTATAGAAATCAATATTCGGATAACGATAAGGATTGGTTCCTATGGCAGTGTTGTAGATATCTGATGCGCTGTATTTGGGGGATAACCCGTCATTACGGCAAGCTTCATTGTAAAGGGTCATGTAGCAGTCTGAATCCAAATATTTTGGATAAGATTTGGGAACATTTATGCCTGCATTGCCTCGTACGTCGATGCGCATCGGTTCATTTTTACCGCGTTTGGTAGTGATCAGGATAACACCCTTTGCCGCACGGCTACCATAAAGTACCACGGCAGCAGCATCTTTCATTACCGAAACACTCTCTATTTCCGAAGCGCGTACATTACTTGCACTGCGGGGCACTCCATCCACGAGGACAAGTGCTCCTTGCCCCCATACGTTGCCGGTGTATCCACCTATCAGACTTTCCAGTCCAACTAAGCTACTGGAACTATTTACTTTTTTGGTCAGTTCGGACGTGTTGACCGTAGAAATGGCATGCGTCAAGTCTTCCTGGGCAACCGTACCGAAAGCCACATTCACCAGGCTATCTTTGTTTTCTTCTTGCGCCTGGATACCTCCTGCATGAAACAGAGACATGGCGAAAACAGTACAGCCAATATATATAAACTTTCTATTCATTTTTTGCGTCATTATTAGTTAATACGTCAAGATTACCATCCGGGATTCTGATAGAACCCTTCATACATGCTAACATCCTTTTTAGGGAGCGGATACCAATAGTGTCTGTCGGTATATTTACGCTCAAGCAATACTACTTCACGCAAGTTCTTGATAGCATTTTCTTCCGGTTCGTCATAATTATAGTCACTAGGATCGGCACGGTCGAACTCAATCTTGGTCTTCAGTGTGTAAGGATATTGGGTGAGAAGCATCCAGCGGCGAAGATCGATAAAACGGAAACCTTCGAAGGACAGTTCCACGGCGCGTTCGCGGCGTAATTCGCTCAGGAAGTCAGCAGTACTACCCAGAAACTTGTCGAGTACGGGAGCTACCCCGGCACGTTCGCGGATCTTGTTCAATGCCTCTTCGGCTGTAAGTGAGTAGGTAGCAGCTTTACCCTTCGGACCGTTGTAGCCTACAGCCGTAGCTTCAGCATACATTAGATATACATCTGCCAGGCGCATAAGGCTGAGGATCATGATATTATTTTCTTTATAACCGTCAACCGTATTCATCAATTGCGGACAGAGTTTGCTGTTCATATAGGCTGTGAAGCAACCTTTCTTTTCATTTGCTTCTTCACTCTCTCTACCTCCGGTGAAAAGTTCTGCCGTTCCACCTGCACCACCGGTGCTTTTCCACTTCACACCGTCGAACATGATGGTTTTATAGAAGCGTGGGTCGCGGTTTTTCCAGGGATGTGTGGGATCATAGCCTGATTCGGCATCTGCCTTTGTCATGTCATTAATAGGGTAACCGTTCTGCATGCCATAGTAGTTTACGTAGTTGGCGGTAGGATAGCATTTAATACCGGAATACTCAATGGATTGAGGTCGGAAGTCGTTAACCATATTCCAGCGCCAGCGTCCACTATAATCCTTGATATTCTCCATGAAGATGGACTCTTTTACTCCGTTCAGCTTACCGCTTGAGTTATGCAACAGGAAGATGTCGTTATATTCGGAGAAGTCGGCCAGTTCGTAACGGTTGGTCGATTCGGTGAGGGCAAGGGCTTGTCCGAGAGCATCGGCACCTCGTTTGCACAACTCTGCATTGTATTCCTTTGCACCTCCGGAAGCCCAATTCATCAACGGACTGCCTGCCCAAAGCAAGGTCTTGCCTTTATAAGCTAAAGCCATAATACGGTTGATACGCATATTGTTTTTGCCTAAGGTCACTTTACCGGCGGTGGTTGCATCCCAATCAACAGGAAGTAGACTGGCTGCATGTTCAAAGTCGGCTACGCATTTTTCCGCACATTCTTGCCATGTAAGACGGGCTAACGTGGGAGCTACATCCGAAGACAACACTGTATCAATATACGGCATGCCGCCCCACCATTCCATTAGCATAAAGTGGTACCATGCGCGGAAGAAGTAAAGTTGTCCTTCTATGAGATTGCGTTCTTCCTCGGTGGCGCTTATCAGATTGCCGAGGTTGGCGATACCGATATTGGCTTTACGGATGGCATACCAGGAGTTGGCCCATAAGTGACCTTTATCAGTTCGGTTGTTTGAACCTGCCGAACCTTGATTGTTCGGGTAACCATAGTAAACAGTAGTCCAGGCCCAGAAGTCTCCGTTGTCCACACTACGGGCTTGCATACGCATTTCCTGTGGTTCCCAGTATTCATCTTCACCATAGTTGAAGCAAGTATGTCCGGCATCTTTATTGTTTGAAACTACCGGGATACAATTATAGAGTTCTTCAGTGAAACCCTGAAAGTTCATAAAATTCTTATAAGGGTCATTATCCTGGTAGTCACTTTCCGGAGCTTTATTCAGATAGTCTGTACATGAGGTCATCCCCATTATGCCAGCCATTGCAATAGCCGACATCATAAATAGTTTATTTATATATTTATTCATAATTATCTCTTCGTTATTATAAGGTTATGTCGATACCAAAATTGAAGCGGCGTACCGTAGGGTAGGCACCGTCCGAAGAGCCTGTACCGTAGTTGGCTTCACGGTCATCCGGCATGTCGGTCCACATGTAGAGATTATCGCCATTCAAGTAGAGACGGCAGGAATTGATGCCCATTTTCTTCAGCCAATTGTTCTTGAATGTATAGGATAATTCAACATTCTTCAGACGAAGGTAAGCACCATCATACCAGTAACGTGTTCCGGTAGCAGCTGCGTCTACAGTAGTTCCCCAGCGTGGAGTGGGTAGGGTGGCATTACCTCCCGGTGTCCAGTATGAACCTTCTGCATAAGCTACGTGGGCTGTAGAACGGAATGTCGGGAAATTGACTTCACGGGTTACATTGGTTACTCCATAGAATTGGGCAAAGCAACTGAAGCCTTTCCACTCAAAACCGAGAGAGGCATTATAGGTGTTCTGCGGTGTACTGGCATACTGATAAGGAGCACGGTCGTCGTTGTCAACTATACCGTCACCGTTGAAGTCTATAATATTGTAGTCGCCCGGTAACTTCATGTCATTTCCAGTTGTCCAATTACTACTACCTATCACATCGTCCCAGGTAGCCAGATTCCCATGGTCGATATATGAATATACTTGGTTAATTGTATGTCCGGCTCCCTTCTGATAAGCAGGTAGCAAAGGAGCGTCATCTCTGAACTTGATTTCATTGATGGCGTGAGTCATACTGGTGTTCAGCCAGGCGCGTAGACCATTGTTGAATACATGGTTCAAACGTAATTCCAGTTCATAACCGTGGCTGTTGACTTTACCTAAATTGGTTCGGGGAGCCGTTGTTCCAAAATAAGACGGAATGGCACGGCTGTCACCGCTAATTATAATGTCCGTACGGGTATCGTTGAATACATCTACTGAACCTGCTATCAGTCCATTAAAGAAAGCATAATCTAAACCAATGTTGCGCTTTTCTACAGTTTCCCAAGAGACATCCGGGTTACCCAGAGAAGAGATTTTCCAGTGGGTATAAGGAGAGTTGTCCGGATTGATGCTACCCATGACAGTGTTGCCACCATAACTCAACTGATCTTTGTATAAGAAACGACCTGCTGTAAATCTCTGCCACGGAGCGACCACGGCATCATCACCTACTCGTCCCCAGGAAGCGCGAAGCTTTAACATATCGACGAACTTCAGTTTTTTCATGAAATTCTCTTCACTGATCATCCAACCCAGTGAGAGGGAGGGGAAGAAGGCGAAGCGATAATCAGGACCGAACTTTTCGGAACCATTATAAGCACCATTGGCCTCGAAGAAATAGCGCATGGCGTAGTTATAGGTAAAACGGAATACCCAGTCTTCCCGATAAATGGGGAACACACTTCCCTGTGCCTCTTTTAGTCGGCTGAAAAGGCCAAGGCCGGTCACTTCATGTTTGCCGAAGGTACGGGCATAGTCGAACTGCATAGAGTAGTATAGTTTGCGATAAGTGGCTCCAATGTTTGCACTACCGGATTGTTGTAACCAATAGATAGGATTAGTGACTTTGTCGAGTCCGGTTCCTGTATCAGGGTCAAACTTATAAGAGATATTACCTGTATCCGGATCCACCCAGATGCGTTGTGCATCGTTGTACTGGTCACTGAGGCCACGCTTGTTCTCCGCAAAAGTATAGTCCATAGAGAAGTTCGCCTTGAATCTCAGTCCTTTGGTCAACATAGCCAAGTCCTGCTCCAAAATGAAGTCAGTAGTCATTTTGGTGGTGGTGCGTTTCTCTTTACCGCCTACAGCCAGGAAATAGGCTGAGTTGGGTACATCGGCATCACGCGGCGCATACCATCCCCACATACCATTGGAGTAGATGGGACGCATGGCGTCGGGAGCGGATTTATAAGCTGAGTTCCAGAAACCGGTGTCATTGTCGCTCATATCCCAAGGCAGCTGACGTTGTGCATTCGAACCAAACAGGTTGGTAGAGAATTTGGTCGTTTTTGTCAAATGGAAGTCCAGGTTACTGCGTACGTTGATGCGGTTATAGCCAAAGCCGGAGTTGTAACCACGTCCGTTTTCAAAGCTCTTGAACAAGTCACCTTCGTTTACGAAATCTACAGCTGCGAAGTAATTTACAACTTTAGTACCACCTGATACGTTGACGCTGGTATTATAGGACATAGCGACTTTCTTGAAAAGTTCATCCTCCCAATCCACATTAGGATAGCGGTCCCACTCTTCGGCATTGGCCGGATGACGATACTTATCGATGATGGCTGCCGGTGTGTAGTTTGCCCATCCGGCAGGATTGAGACAAGCTTCGCGCTCAATGGAGTTATTCATCAAGTAGAATGTGTCATAAGCATCATACTTTTCAGGGAGTTTTGATACTACTTTAGCTGTCATATTGGCCTTGATCTGTACGTTGGCTTTTCCTTCCTTACCGCGTTTGGTAGTAATAAGGATTACTCCGTTGGCACCTTTCACACCATATACAGCAGTAGCGGATGCATCTTTCAATACAGAGATGTTCTCTACCGAGGAAATGTCTACTGAACTCATTTCACGTTCGATGCCGTCTACCAGTACCAAGGGTTCGCTATTATTCCACGAGCTCTGTGTGCGGATAATAATCTTCGGATCTTCGGCACCGGGCATACCGGTAGAACTGGAAGTAATGACTCCCGGAAGGTTACCCGTTAAGGCAGCTCCTAAATTGCTTACCCCAGACCGCTCCAGTGTTTTTCCGGAAGTCTGTGTAATGGCTCCTACCACCGACGCTTTCTTTTGCTGTCCGTAACCTACTACTACAACTTCGTCCAGTAGCTGTGTATCATCTTTCAGAACTACTTTGATTGTCCCTTTTGAAGAAGCCTTCACTTCCTGAGGCTCCATACCTACAAACGAAACGACAAGAACTGACTTTTCATTGGGCACGGTCAATACAAAATTACCGTCTATATCTGAGATCGTACCTATTGAATTATTTCCTTTTACAACTACCGAGGCTCCAATTATAGTCTCGCCATTGTCGTCCACGACTGTTCCTTTCACTGTTATTCCTTGTTGTGCCGAAGCTGTCAGGCAGCTAAAAAGCATCAAAAGAAACAAGTAAGGAATCCTTTGAATTTTCTTTTTTACATTTTTCATTACCATTAGTTTAAGATAGTTAATAACTATGTTTTCTCTGATGTCATAAAGCCAGGATTAACTGTTGTCATACATGCTTTCCATAATTCTTTTAGTTTTAAGATTAATAAATAATGATAAAGAACCTTTTTGTTCCCGAAGCAAAAGTAGGAAGTATAATAATAGTAATAAATATGTTGCTATTGCAGAAAGATTAACTGATGTTGCATTCTATATTAGGGGTGTATCATAGACTTTAATTGATGTAACACAGCCTTATTCTTTTAACTCGTAATATGCTCGAAAGTATCTGTAACAGTGATCTTTGGCAGGCTTCTGGAAGCCGTGTACCTTTGTTTCATAGTATTATTAATCTAATTTATTTCTACATGATGAGAATATCATTAAAAACACGGATTGTCTGCCTGCAACTTTGTCTCACTCTGGCTTCGACACTGCAAGCGGCGGATAAGTTTGTCTCTTTCATTCGGGAAGAAGGTACGTTGGAGCTTGTAACATCCCAACAAAGGAGTTTCAGTATTTTATGTGCTGATGAGGAACATAAAGGAGTATTAACGGCTGTACATAGTTTACAGGAGGATTTTTATAAAGTGGCCGATATACGTCCTGCATTAGTGGCCGATGCAAAACAGAAGGGAAGTGCGGATGGGCAAAATGTACGTATTCTTATTGGTTCTTTTGATGAGTCTCCATTCATAAAGCAATTGGTGAAATCGAAGAAACTGGATGCCCGCGAGTTGAAAGGCAAGAATGAGAAGTTTATAATCACCACAGTAAAAGATCCGGTGGAAGGAATACCGGGTGAAGTGTTGTTAATTGCTGGTAGCGATAAGCGTGGAACTATCTATGGAGTTTATGAGTTATCCCGTCAGATAGGGGTATCTCCCTGGTATTGGTGGGCGGATGTTCCGGCGGAACGGCATGAGGAACTCTATATAAAAAAAGGTGTATATACCGACGGAGAACCGGCAGTGAAGTATCGCGGTATTTTTATTAATGATGAATGGCCTTGCATGGGAGGTTGGACCACGGAACGTTATGGTGGCTTCAATAGTAAAATGTACGTGCATGTGTATGAATTGTTGCTTCGCCTGAAAGCCAACTTCCTATGGCCTGCTATGTGGAGTGCGGCTTTCTATGCGGATGATCCCATGAACAGTTCATTGGCTGATGAGATGGGGATCATAATCGGTACTTCCCACCATGAGCCTATGGCGCGTAACCATCAGGAGTATGCTCGCAATCGTAAAGTGTATGGAGCCTGGAACTATCAGACAAACAAAGATGGTATCGACCGCTTTTTCCGTGAAGGTATAGAGCGCATGCGGGGTAAAGAAGAAGTGGTGACCATTGCGATGCGTGGTGACGGTGATGCGCCGATGGGACCTGATACGGATACAAAACTGTTGGAAAATATAGTGAAAGAACAGCGTCGTATCATAACCGAGGTTACGGGAAAATCTGCTTCTAAGACTCCACAATTATGGGCGCTTTATAGTGAGGTACTGGAATATTACGATCAAGGTATGCAGATACCGGATGATGTAATGATTCTGTTATGTGATGACAATTGGGGAGATGTTCGTCGTCTGCCCGAACCGGGTGTTAAACGTCATCCCGGTGGTTATGGCATGTACTATCATGTGGATTTGCATGGTGCTCCGCGTGCTTATCAGTGGTTGAATATGACTCAAATCCAGCATATGTGGGAACAGCTTTATCTGACGTATGCTTATGGTGTGGATAAGATGTGGATATTGAATGTAGGTGATTTGAAGCCGAATGAGTTTCCTACGGATTTCTTCTTGAAAATGGCATGGAATCCTGATGCTTTTAATGCGGGTAATCTGATGGATTATACAAGAGAATTTTGCCGCCAGCAATTTGGTAATGAATATGCTGACGAAGCTGCACGAATTTTAAATCTTTATTGTAAGTATTGCGCTCGTGTGACGGCAGAGATGTTAGATCACAAAACCTATAATTTGCAAAGTGGTGAATTTAAAGCTGTGGCCGATGAGTTTCTGGCATTGGAAGCACATGCTGTCCGTCAGTTTGCTTTGCTACCGGAGAATAGGCGCGATGCTTATAAGGAGCTGATATTATTCCCTGTGCAAGCTATGGCCAATCTTTATGAAATGTACTGTGCTACCGCCATGAACCGGCAGTTGGCTGCTGAAAATGATGTACGTGCCAATGCCTGGGCGGATCGCGTAGAGTATTGCTTCCGGAGAGATGCGGAACTATGCGCCGATTATAATAATAATATTGCCGGTGGCAAATGGAAACACATGATGGATCAGACCCATATAGGCTATACTTCATGGGATGAACCGAAAGGAGGAAATATAATGCCGAAAGTAACCCGTGTGGATGCTTCCCGGAACGGAAATATGGTAATGGGTGGTTATGAATACGAAGAGAGCAGTGGGGTAGTGGTAATGGAAGCGGAACGTTTTGCTACATCCGTGCAGGAACCCGGTACACAATGGACTGTTATACCGGACTTGGGACGTACACTCTCCGGACTTTCTTTGATGCCATATACCAAGCCGGTATCCGGTGCTTCGTTGACCTATCAAATGCGATTAAAGTCTGACTTGTCCGGTGTGCGTGTACGCCTGATATTGGATAGTACTTTGCCTTTTATTAAAGGAGGGCATAGTTATGCCATTCGTTTAGATGACGGTGAGGAACAAATTGTGAATTATAATTCAGACCTGACTTGGGCCAACTGTTATTCAAAAATGTATCCTGCGGGGGCGGCACGGGTGATAGAGTCAAAAGTAACTTTTCCTGATGTCACTCTGGAGGCCGGGGTACATACTCTGACTATTCGCCCTCTCAGTCCGGCGATAGTATTGCATAAGATCATAGTAGATTGCGGAGGCGATATGTCCGGTAGGCTTAACCTAACGGAAAGCCCTCGGACAAGAACTTTAAAATAGCTATGTAAAAGATGCCATCTTTTACATCAAAAGTTGGCATCTCTTGTTGCATAAGTTGGCATCTTTCACATCAAAAGATGCCATCTTTCGTTTTATCTTGTCTTATATGGCGTTCCATATACTCTGATGGTGATATGCCATACATTTCGCGGAATGCCGTGGCGAAGTAAGTGGGATGCGTAAAACCGGTTAATGTGGCTACTTCTGTTATGCTATGTCGCTTGTCGGCCAGCAGGGTGGCTGCCTGCTTCAGACGCAAGTTACGAATGAGTTGTTGTGTAGTCTGATTCGTGAGTTCTTTGAGCTTGCGATGCAGATGTACACGGCTGATACCTACTTCCGTACTGATCATTTCGACAGTTAATGCCGGATTACCTAAATTCTCATTGATAACGCGCATGACACGTTCCATAAGCCGGTCATCGGGAGATTTTACTTCTGGGATTGAGATTTGTTCCTCCTGATTCTGACGGCCACTGAAAGCATTACGCAATTGTTCCCGGCGGCGGATGAGGTTTAAGACAGTTTTTCTCAGCAACTCAATGCTGAATGGTTTCATCAGATAAGCATCGGCACCGGTATCCAACCCTTCCAGATTGTCCTCCTCGCTGGTACGGGCGGTAAGCAGGATGATGGGTAGATAGTTGATGTTCACATTCTGTCGTATCTTGCGGCAGAGTGTCAAGCCATCCATTTCAGGCATCATCACGTCGCTGATTATCAGATCGGGCGTATGGGATAATATCGATGCTAATGCTTCTTTTCCGTTACTGCATTCGGTCATGTAAAAGTCATTGCTCAGTTCGCGGCAAATGTAGTGGCGAATCTCTTCATCGTCTTCTACCACAAGCACATGGCGACGACTGCGGGCACGGACTTTACCGCTGGCTTCTTCATCGTCATCATAAGGTAGCGGGGGAGCTATGGTAGCCGGTTCTGCCGCCGGGATGTTTATTAGGGTGTCGGCGGTTGTTGCTTCTTCTATTTCTTCCTTTTTCAAATGCCCGTTTCCCAGCGGTAGCCGTATGATAAACCGGGAACCCGGTCTGCCTTCGCCATTGTCCTCTACGTGAATATTTCCGTAATGCAGCTCCACTAAAGAGCGCGTGAGGTGAAGCCCGATACCTGTTCCTATATTTGAGTTGTTCTGACTGTTGCGTATCTGGTAGAATCGCTCGAATATATGTTCCCGTTCAGTGGAAGCAATGCCGATACCACTGTCCGCAACTGTAAGTTCAACATATCGGCGCAGGGGTGCATTTTGGGGAAGGTGGGTATCCTCACCTGTGCTGAGGCTGATTTCCACTTGTCCGTTTTCAGGTGTGAACTTACAAGCATTCGACAGTAGGTTCAGGATGATCTTGTCAAAGTTCTTAGGATCTATCCACATTTCTATTTCAGGAGCAGAGGTGTGGAATTTTAAGTCGAGTTTCTTTACCCTTGTCTGTTGTTCGAAGGTTTCTAACAAGTCACGGGTGAAACTAACTATTTCAGCCTTTTTAAACATGAGGGACATTTGTCCTTTGTCTATTTTTCGGATATCCATTAATTGGTTTACCAATTGCAGGATGCGCTCGGCATTCCGTTGTATAGTACTGTAGAGCTTTCTACATTCTGCATCCTTATCTTTTGCCATCAGTTGTTGCAAGGGACTGATGATAAGCGACATCGGAGTTCGTATTTCGTGAGAGATATTAATGAAGAACTGTAACTTTGCTTCGTTAATTTGCTCGGCATGGATGTGTTGCAACATCTTTTGATGCATACGGTAACGATGATGCACTTGCATCACAATGAATCCGATGATTGATAATATCAATAGGACGTATATTAATTTAGCCCAACCCGATGCCCACCATGCCGGATCTATCTGGATGATGATTTCTTTCTCTTCCGAGTAGGCTGTATAGTCTTTGGCTTTCATCCTGAAGTGATAAGTACCCGGTGCCAGATCACTGAAAGAAACTCTGTTGACGCCCGGAGCTAATGCCATCCAAGTTGCTCCATTCATGGAATAAAGATAGGTGATCCGTTCCGGATTATAGAATTCCATGGCTGAGAATTCGATGCTGAACGAGTTGTCTCTATGACATAAACGGAACCGGCTGGCTTCCTGTACTGCTGTTTCTATAACTTCGTGGTTACCGGAACGTGTACCTTTCTTTACAGCTTTATTATGGATGTAGAAGTCGGCAATTCTAACCTCAGGCTTTTTGACTTCTGTAGTGATTTCTGCTGGTCGGAAAAAGGTGATACCATTGATACCTCCAAAGATGAGATATCCATCTTTATCTGTACAGGCTGCATTTTTGCTGAATTCATTTCCTTGTAACCCATTGCCTGCATAGTAGTTGATAAAGGTACCTGTTTCCGGGTCCATGTTTGTGATACCGTAATTGGTACTTATCCATAATCCATGTTGTTTGTCGCCTTGAATGGCACAAATGGTATTATTGGGCAATCCATCGTGTGTAGTATAAGTTTTAGAGCTTCCATTTTTTCCGTCTATATGAATGAGTCCTTTGGTGGTACCTGCCCAGATGTCGCCTTGTTCATCCTCAAAGAGGGTCAGTATGATACTGCCGCTGAATATCCTGTTTTTCCCATAGGTTGAGGCGAAGTTCATTGTGGGTATGTCCAGACATCCTAAGCCATCGTAGGTGCCGATATATAATTTATTGTTGCTGGTGTACAGCAATGAGGCTACCCAACGGTTGTGGAGTACATTGTAATTCTCCTGATATTCTTTTCCGCTTTCAAAAGTATCGCATCTGTTGACTTTCCCGGTTTTTAGATCGATGTAAAACACGCCTCCGCCCATAACGGCTACCCATAATCGTTCACCGTTCTTGTCTGAAGTTAGATACGATATGTTTTTTACTTCATTCTGATAATGGTCCTGTAATTTATAGTATCGGCACAGGCCGGTCTTGGGGTCCATCTCTGCCAGTCCTTCCAAAGGTGAGGCCAGCCACAATCTGCCGTCTGCTGTCTGGTGGATATGGTTGATTGTGGACGGCACGGAATTATATGTTTCTTTGTGCTCAAAGTGCAGGGAAGGCTTATTCTTTCCTTTTATACCATATATACCGTCATTGGCTGTTCCGAGCCATAAGGTTCCTTCATTGTCTTTACATACTGCTTTTATACTGTTAGAACCTATTTTATTGGTTGTTACAGACTTGTAACCCATGTACTTGAATTGGTTTGTTGTAGCCGGAAGAAGCATGACTCCTTTGCCGTTGATACCCAGCCATAAGTTGCCTGCCCGATCCTTTGTGATGGCATGTACATCGGCTTTGCTGAAATCGAAAGTACTGAAACTGAACTCGCTTTCCTTTATCTTCTGTGTATGTATGTCATATACTTTTATGCCGTACCCTATGGTTCCGATATAGATTTTTCCTTGCCCGGCAGCATATATTGTATTGATAGGCAGGCTAGGAAGTATCGGACAGGAGATAGGGATAAAAGTATCTTTCTGCTGGTCGTAGACAAATATTCCTTTGTTTATGTTACTGGCATAGATATTCCCTTTTTCATCCAGGCAAATAGAAGTTACTATATTCCAGGCATTCTCTTTTCCGATGAAATAGTGATATATTTGACCTGACGTGTCAATGCGGTATAACCCCTTTCCTTCTGTAGAAACCCATAGATTTTCGTTTTGGTCTTCGAATAGATAGGTGATGAAAAAACTGGGAACCGGCAGTTGCGCCTCTTTGATAAGAGGTTCTGTTCCTCCTAATGTTAGTGAATAAACGGCATGCCCGGACGTTCCTATTAATAACTCTCCATTCTTACGCTCCAGGATCGTACTGATATGTGCGCTCATGTTTATTCCAGTTTCGTACAGGATGGGGATTTCTTTAAAGAGGTCTGTTGACGGGTCGTAAAGTTGTAGCCCGCGTTGAGTACCTATCAGGAAGTTCCCTTTGCTGTCTTCGAAGAGTATCCTTACATTGTTATCTACCAATGAACTGTCGTTTCCTTCTTTGTGTTTGTACACACTGAACTTGGCGCCGTCGTAACGATTAAGTCCGTCTTCGGTGGCTATCCAGATAACTCCGTCTTTGGCTTGATAGATCTGATTGATATTGCTGTTTGATAATTCACGGTCTACTGTAAATAGTTTCTCTGATTGACTGTATCCGTAGGTTGCAAAGAAAAGGAATAAGATGGATAATAGCGTTTTCATAATTACGTTGGGGTTAGCAATTGTGATACAAAAGTAATTGAAAACAGATATTCTCGCAAACATAATATGGAGGAAAACCCCTTTATAAAAGGGGAATGTAACGTATAGCAAATGATGTGTTACATTTCGTGGGATAACTTGAGAGGGGATGAATCGTATTATAGAAAAAGAGGTTACCGGAATGGTAACCTCTTTCCCTAAAAATACAATACTAAAAAGGATTATTTCTTGAAGTAACGGTTGTACAGACCTTCAAAGCCTTTACCGTGACGAGCTTCATCTTTTGCCATTTCATGAACAGTGTCATGGATAGCATCCAGATTCAGAGCTTTTGCACGAGTGGCAATACGTTTCTTGTCTTCGCAAGCGCCTGACTCAGCGTTCATTCTCTTTTCGAGGTTAGTTTTGGTATCCCATACACAGTCACCCAACAGTTCAGCGAACTTAGAAGCGTGTTCTGCTTCTTCCCAAGCATAACGCTTGAAAGCTTCAGCTACTTCGGGATAACCTTCACGGTCAGCCTGACGGCTCATAGCCAAATACATACCTACTTCTGTACATTCACCCATGAAGTGGTTGTTCAGGTCTTTAATCATTTCATCATCACAACCTTTAGCTACACCGATCACGTGTTCGTCAGCAAAAGACAGAGGACCGTCTTCTGTGGTTTCTACAACTTCTACGAACTTGCTGGCAGGAGCTTTACACAACGGGCATTTCTCAGGAGCGGCATCACCTTCATATACGTAACCGCATACAGTACATCTAAATTTTTTCATTTTCTTTTTGATTTAATTGAATTAGTTATTCGTTCGTTTTATAAAAAACGTTAGTCTTCTTTACATTGTTTACAGATTCCTTTGTAATAATAATGGATTTCCTGCACTTCGTGTCCATCCATATCCGTATCTACCACTTTTTTTATTGCATCGTCACACGGCAAGTCATAGATTCTTCCGCAACGCTTGCACAAGAAATGTGAATGTGGAGTGGTGTCGGCATCATAGCATGTGTTACGCTCATCGATGGTAAGCGTTTGTGCGGCTCCTTGTTCGCTCAAAATCTTCAGCGTGTTGTAGACTGTAGTTTTTGAGAGTGTCGGTATAGTAGGAGATAATGCCGTATAAATCTCATCTACCGTCGGATGTGTGCGGTGCTCCATAAGATATTTCATGATAGCAATACGCTGTACCGAGGGTTTAATGTTATGTCCTTGCAATCGTTCTACTACTACTTCCATATTCGTTTAATTCAAACTTGTAATAATTACATTTTTATTTCGCTTGCAAAGATAAAGACTTATTCGATTTTACCAAAAGATTTCCATTCTTTTTTCCTCCTTTTTGTTAAACAGTGTGAATTGGCTGGTAAGGTATTTCTATCCAGAACTCGGAACCTTTACCTATTTCGGAAGAAACTCCGACGGTGGCATGCATCTTTTCAGCAATCATTTGGCAAATGGATAAGCCAAGGCCGGTACCTTGTTTGAAGTTATCCAGCTTTACAAAACGTTGGAAAATAGCTTTCTGCTTTTCGGGAGAAATTCCGCAACCGGTGTCCCGCACATAGAATCGCATGTTTCCGTCTTTGGGTGGATAGTAGCCGACAGTGATACTTCCCTCTGTGGTGTACTTAATGGCATTGGAGAGATAATTGCCAAGTACTTGACTCAGACGATTCTTTTCGGTATAGACGTGGCATTTCTTCATGCCAAACTCTGCAATACATTCCACATTTGCAGGCATTCTAAAACGGAAAGCATCTTCAAGTTTACGAATACAGCCATTGATGTCTACTTCGGTATAACAGAAGTCCAGCAAACCGGCTTCTATCCTAGACAGGTCGAGTATATCGTTAATGAGTTGTAGCAACAGGCAGTTGTTGTCTTCAATAATCCGGATATATTCATGGCTTTCAGGGGTATCAGCCGTTTCGGCAAGAATACTGGAAAAGCCCACGATAGCATTGAGCGGAGTGCGTATCTCATGACTCATATTAGCAAGAAAAGCTGATTTGAGACGGTCGGATTCTTCGGCACGTTCCTTTGCAAGAATCAGCTCCTTTTTATGCTTTTGGGAATGAATATAATAGAAGATATATAGGGTGAAGAATAAAGCGATAAATAGGATTGTCATCCAGATGTAAGTCTTATACTGCTGATAGAAAGTAGGAGGCTGGAAAAAGTAAATAGCGTCTTTCGGATATAAATTTTCTGGTATCTTGCACCATTTCAGGTCGGCAAAGTTCAGATAGGTATGTGCAACTCCGCCATTCTGGTAAGGAATGGAAGAGGCTGTTTCTCCCGATAGGATGCGACTGATTGTGGACATTACCGTATCCGTGAAGTCACGGATAGAGATATAATGTCCGCCAGCATAGAGATTTTCTTGCAGGTTTAAGTCAGCTAATGTAAATACGGGAACTTCCAGGAAGCTGGGGAGTATCTTTTTGAGGTGGTCCGACAGATAGTAATTCTTGTTATTTCCATATTGCCGGAGCCATGCGTAATAGATGACGCCGGTGGTTTGCTTGTAACTGGTAAGTGTATCCAGTAATTCTTCTGTACTTATTTGCTCTGAAGATAAAAGTTCCAGTTTTAGATCAGGAAAATCTTTTTGCATCACCGCACTCACGGCTTGGCGGGTAACTGTGCTGATATAGCGGTTGTCGGAAATAAAAGCAATCCGGTTGACTTCCGGCTGAAGCTGTTTGATGAGTGTCAGAGTTTCCTTGATGTAATAAGGTTGTTTCAGTACGGTGATATTGTAGTTTTTGTTAAATTCTTCGATAGGGATACTGTTTGCTTCTGTCAAAGGAATTTTTGCCAATAATGTTTGCAGAGTAGAGGGAACCCGTCCGCGTGAATAGCAAAGTATGACAGGGATATTTTTCCAGGGGCCGTCGAAAATGGGCGCACTGACCAACCAGCCCGGATCTCCTACGATTATGACAACTTTAGGTGGTGTAGGAAATGTTTGCAGAAGATTATCTTGGGCTTGTTTGACTTCTTCTGCATTGGTAAGCACCGGGACTGCCAGGAAGTATTCATGTAATTCGATATTTCCTTCATAAGGGAAGCGCTTTTGAAGTTCGTTCTGGAAACCGTGGATCCATGCTTCTTCTGCATTGACAGAACTGAGGAATAATATATACTCTTTTTCTTTAGCGGAAACTGACAGGCACCCGATTAGAAGTATCAGGGAAAGTAACCATTTATGGACTGTATTAGGAGCTCTCATGAGTTTTGTATGGCGTGCTTTAAAAATGTTGCTAAAAGTACAAATAATCTTGGATATCTGAGGTGAATGAAGTGATTATTTTGTGTTTATGGATAAATAACCGTATTTTTGCCGCCATATTTTTAAATGACATCCTTATGAATTACGGATATGTAAAGGTAGCGGCGGCTGTGCCCCGTGTGAAGGTAGCGGACTGTAAGTTCAATGCCAGGGAAATTGAAAAGGAAATAATCATAGCCGAGGGGAAAGGTGTGCAGATCATTGCTTTTCCGGAGTTGTGTGTGACGGGATATACATGCGGTGATTTGTTTGCCCAGCAATTATTGCTTGAAGAAGCGGAAATGGGATTGATACAGATTGTAAGTAATACAAGGCAGTTGGATATCATAGCCATACTTGGCATGCCGATAGCGATGAACGGAGTATTGCTGAATGCCGCAGTCGTAATTCAAAAAGGAAAGGTGTTGGGAGTAGTGCCCAAGACTTACCTCCCCAACTACAAGGAATTTTATGAAAAACGCTGGTTTACATCCGCTGTGGATGTAAGTGAAAGGAGCGTGCGCCTTTGTGGACAGGTGGTTCCAATGGGAACTGACTTATTGTTCGAAACTGCGGATACGACGTTCGGCATTGAAATTTGTGAGGATTTATGGGCACCTATTCCGCCCAGTTCTTCACTGGCATTGCAAGGTGCGGAAATTCTGTTTAATCTGTCGGCGGATAATGAAGGGATTGGTAAACACAACTATTTGTGTTCTTTGATCAGCCAGCAGTCGGCTCGTTGCATTGCCGGTTATGTTTTCTGTTCGTGTGGGTTCGGTGAGTCTACTACGGATGTGGTGTTTGCAGGGAATGGACTGATTTTCGAAAATGGCAGCCTGATAGCTCGCAGCAAGCGTTTCTCTTTCGAGGGACAGGTGATTATCAGTGAAATAGATGTGGAACATTTGCGCACGGAACGTCGAGTTAATACAACTTTTTCCGCTTGTCGGGCGCATTGCGCACCGGGAGAGGCGGTACGTGTTTCCACAGAATATGTAAATAGCAAAGAACTGAACCTGACGCGTTGTTTTGACCCTCATCCTTTTGTGCCGCAAGGAGTTGAGTTGAACGAGCGTTGCGAGGAAATATTCTCTATACAAGTTTCCGGTTTGGCTCAGCGTCTGGTACACACTGCTGCCAAGAGTGCGGTAGTCGGCATTTCCGGTGGGTTGGATTCTACATTGGCATTACTGGTGTGTGTCAAAACCTTCGATAAATTGGGATGGTCTCGTAAAGATATTATCGGTGTAACAATGCCGGGCTTTGGAACAACAGACCGCACGTATACGAATGCTCTGGATTTGATGAATTCTTTAGGAATCACCGTTCGTGAGGTCAGCATCAAGGAAGCCTGTATTCAGCATTTCAAAGATATAGACCATGATATCGATGTGCATGATGTAGTTTATGAAAATGCTCAGGCACGCGAGCGTACGCAGATACTGATGGATATTGCCAACCAGACTTGGGGAATGGTAATTGGTACGGGCGATCTTTCGGAACTGGCATTGGGCTGGGCTACTTATAATGGAGATCATATGTCCATGTATGGTGTGAATGGAAGTGTGCCTAAGACTTTGGTTAAGTATCTGGTGAAATGGGTAGCCGAGAATGATATGGACGAAGCTTCACGCATGACGCTGCTGGATATTGTGGATACTCCGATTAGTCCTGAATTGATTCCGGCAGATGAAAACGGCAATATCAAACAGATAACGGAAGATCTGGTAGGTCCTTATGAGCTGCATGATTTCTTCCTGTATTATTTCCTTCGTTGTGGTTTCCGTCCTTCCAAGATATTCTTCCTTGCAGTGCGTACATTTAAGGACGTGTATGATGAAGAGACAATCAAGAAATGGTTGCAGACATTCTTCCGCCGCTTCTTCAATCAACAATTTAAGCGCTCTTGTCTGCCGGACGGACCTAAAGTAGGTAGTATTTCCATCAGTCCGCGCGGGGATTGGCGTATGCCAAGCGATGCATCATCAGAGATGTGGCTTCGGGAAGTAGAGAGCCTTGCTTGATACTATTAGTTTCAAGGCATGAAACTAATAGTTTCTCGGTGTGAAACCAGTAGTTTCACCGGATGAAACTAGCAGTTCCAAGCAATGAAACTGACAGTTCCAAGGCATGAAACTAAGAATGGAAAAGAATAAAACCGGAAGTTCCCTGTGCGAAACTTCCGGTTTTATTGTATAAGCTTGTTTGAGAGGAACTTATCTCTGATTCGAAGTCCGGTAATATTTACGGTAGATAGATTTAAACTCATCACTGTTCCGAAAAGTCTGAAGCCAGCTGTTAAGGCTGTCCAATAGAACAGGTGATTGTTTGCTGACTCCCCAGGAATAGAACTGGGTAAAACTGATATCGGTATTGATATCTATCTGTGGAATACTGTCCGTTACGGCACGGGCGATGCTTTCATCGCATACGGCATAATCTATATCCCCATGAGCTACAAGTGATATCAGCTGTTCCGAACCGTATTTATCTATTTCCTTAATATATATAGTGTCACCAATTTCGTTTCCCAGATTACGAATACGGAGGATGGAAGGTGATCCTTTCACTACGTGCAGGGTTTTGCCTGCCAGGTCTAACTGACTTTTAACGAATAAAGAGTCAGTGGGAGATGTGGCTTTGCGTTGTACGAGAACCTGTTTATTAAGTACAATCGGAGTAGTAAGGAGCAAAGAGTCTTTCAGTTCACTGGTGGCTAGAATACCATAAGCGATAACATCGAACTCGCCTGTTGCAAGTCCTTCCAGCCGTTTGTCAAAACTCATTTCGGGAGTGATGGCAGCCTTCCAGCCATGGTCACGGGCAAACGCTTCTATCAGTTCATAATGAAAGCCCGATAAGGTATCTCCGTCAACATAGAAGCTGATGGAGTTGTATTCTGTGGCAGCGCGGATTATTTTCTCGGCTGCGATTTCTGCATAGTCACGCGGATGCCCTTGCTGCTTCTCCTTCTTTAAAAAGAAGGTAGCAATGAAAGCGGCTATTATACCCATAGCTGCGTATTTCAGTATTCTGGCTTTCGGGATTCTCATGTGGAAAGAGTTTTAATCGTAGAAGTTCCATGAAACACCTATCTTTAGCAGACTCGGGTTGATGGGGTAATGCGGTACGAGGAAAGAGTTACGTGTACCCATGCCTTGATTTACGTGAGAGTACATAGCGAATAGCCGTGTACGCTTCAGTTGCAGGTTTGCATAAATGTTCACTATAGGATAACCACCTATCTCTACCTGATCGTTTTCCGGTTGCAGGTGGAATTGCTGAACGGCAGGCGTATAGGCCGGTGCATTATATTTGGTGAAATAGCGTACATCGGCTCCCAATTGCACCGTAAGAACTTTCTTCGCTAACTTGGTCAGGATGTATAAATTGGAGTATAGTGAAAGTTGTGGCAATGGGAGAATTGTTTCATTGCTTGACTTTTGCCAGGTTACTTCGTTATCCAAATGGAAAATACCTGCACGGAAGTTCTGTTTCAGAGTTGCTGAAAGTATTTGTATATTACCGCTATACTGCTCAGGTACAGCTTTCTGGTTGAAATAAGTATAGTTCTTGACGTTTTCTACACCGGCACGAAGATTAGTACCCCAGCGGTCAATGTTTAATTCGCCTTCTACACGGGTACGGAATTCTTTCTCCATATTATCATTGTCCCAGAAGAAATGGTTGGAGTGATAATGCCGCATATAGAAAGATGGGAGTGTATTCGTCACAAAACCTCGTGCGATAAGATTTACTGTATCTTTTCCCAATCGGAAATTCAAATCCATATTACCATGTACACGGAATTGCCCCAGCGCTTTGTCCATAATACCTATTTCACCATCTATGGAATAGTGAAGGACTTTACCTTGTCGTTTGGCAAGTTCACCGCCTACAAATATTTCTTGTTCTGTGAAGCGGTCTACCGTCATGGAATCTGCATTCATCAGGTCATAACGGCTGAACTTATGAGAGATATAAGCGGTTAATCCTGCTTTGGCATATTTGTTGAAACCTTCCAACAGGGCTATGCCAAAGATGTTCTTTATGCTGAATGCTGTGGTGGAGTCCCGACTGACACTTCCGTTTTTGTTGAAGTAAGTGTTTTCATACATACCCTCCGGTTCGCTGTATGATTGGAAACGATGGCGTGAGCGCTCCACTTTAAAAGTATGAATGAAACTTGTGACAGGGACGAATTCTTCAACATAATTGGTATCTTCTGCCAAGGCAGTGGCGTTGTTAAGGCTATCCAGACTCAGGCTTTTTTTCATTGCAAGCCTTTCTGCTGAAAGACTGTCGGTGCCTAAACTGTCAGCACCTAAATGATCCATACCTAAGCTGTCTGTAATGGCAGTGTCGGGAATCATGGCAGTAGATGCTGCCGTGGGAGCGAAGTTCTGTTTAACGCTATTGTTTTGGGCTACTTCTTTCAATACTCTCCGCTTGAATCCTAACCGATAGCGTTGCGTAAGGTAAATATAGAAGTCTTTGTTACGGTTGGAAGTTTGTTCCAGCTTCACAGGAATAGTGGTGGATTCGTATTCTTTTTTACCGTCAGCCATTGTATCGGGGCGGGTAATGTAACCGTCATTAGCTATACCGCCGTTTTCATTCATCTTCATGAAGAAGTTGTTGTAGACAGCTTGCAGTTGGTAGCGTTCGCCAATATAACTTCCGAATATGCCGGCATTGAAGTGCGAAGTAGACTGATTGGAGTAGTATCCACGTCCGTACAGGTAATCGAAATTGAAGCCAAATGCCAACCGTTTGTTTACATTGACAGAAAAATAAGATTTGAATCGCTCTTCACCGTTTACCTTATTACCCGCTTTATAATAAGTCAGATTTGTATAAGGAACATTACTGTTGGTGAAGAATACCTGATCGGGACGAACAAAGAAACTGGAGAATGGCGTCATAAAAATAGTCGGTTCGGTGCTTTCACGATCAAAGAATATACGTGAAAGACGGGGAGAGCCGAGGTTACCCAGGAAATTATATTGTCCCGTCATACCGTCTACCAGGTTTGTATTCTGGAAATTCAAGGAAAGAGTGTCGGCAGGAACGATGGTCCGGTTACCCAGAGTCTCGCTTAATTGCCACATATAGAGTTTAGGCGGAATACTTTGAACGTCAGTGCTGGTATCCAGGCTATCTGGTTGTGTTGACGGGTCAACCTGATTCCCATAGCGGTCACGATTATCCAATGTATTGAGTGGCCGCTGTGCCTGTGCTGCCAGCAATCCCAATACGAATAGAAGTATATATGTCAGTAGAATGCGTCTCATAATTAGGCGCAAAGATACAATAAAAAATTATTCGCTTGCGGAATTCAGCCTTTTTTGCCTATTTTTACAAACGTACTTTTTATTTCTTTGATATAAATATGGTAACTTATAAAATAAGCCCTTGCAAAAAGAAACTATTGCAAGGGCTTATTGATTTATCGTAAGAGTCAATGGAATTATACCTCTTTAATCAATTCCATTCCTTTTTTAATCGCTTCTTCATTCATCGGTATCAAGTGATGATGACGTTCGGGCAAGGTCTTCTTCAAGCCTCTGAGTACGCTATCCAGCGTAACCATCGGTTTCAGTTTCAGCAATCCACCCAGTACGATCATGTTGAATGCTTTGGCATTATTCATTTCATTGGCTGCATCCATTGCGTCGATGCGATACACTTTGATATCTTTACGCGTCGGCGGGTTGATGATGCCATATCCGTCGTAAATCAGGATACCGCCCGTCTTTACCTTACTTTCGAATTTTTCCAGTGAGGGCTGGTTCAGAATAATGGCAGCGTCATACTTGCTCAGAATAGGAGAGGAGATTTTCTCATCGCTTACAATCACCGTAACGTTGGCTGTACCACCACGTTGTTCCGGTCCGTAAGCGGGCATCCAGCTCACTTCCTTATCTTCCATCAGTCCCGAGTATGCCAAAATCTTTCCCATAGACAATACGCCTTGTCCACCGAAGCCTGCTATAATGATTTCTTCTTTCATTGTTCTTTTCTTTTAGTTGACGAGGTTGCAGTTGACAAGTTGACGAGGAAGCATCTCCTCCTTGTTAACTTGTTCCCTCGTTTCCTTGTTAACTGATTTATCTGTCTTTCAAGTCACCCAGCGGATAGAACGGGAACATGTGCTCTTCCATCCATTTGTTAGATTGCGCAGGTGTCTGTTTCCAACCGGAGTTACAAGTAGAAACGATTTCTACCAGGTTGGAGCCTTTGCCTGCCATGGAGTTCTCGAATGCTTTGCGGATGGCTTTCTTTGCTTTGCGGATAGCACCGACTGTTTGTACACTCTGGCGGGTAACGTAAGCGGTTCCTTCCAGTTGTGCAGCAATATCTGCCATTTTCAGTGGATAACCATGCAAATGAACATCACGTCCGTAAGGGCTGGTAGAAGTCTTCATGCCGACCAGGGTAGTAGGAGCCATCTGTCCACCCGTCATACCATAAATGGCGTTGTTGATGAAGATGATGGTGATATTCTCACCGCGGTTCAGTGCATGGATTGTTTCTGCCGTACCGATACATGCCAGGTCACCGTCTCCCTGGTAAGTGAATACCAGTCTGTCCGGCCACAGGCGCTTGATCGCAGTGGCAAGAGCGGGTGCACGTCCGTGTGCGGCTTCCTGCCAGTCAATATCCAGATAGTTATAGATGAACACGGCACATCCCACGGGGGAGATACCTACTGCTTTGTCTTCCATGCCCATTTCTTCGATTACTTCGGCTATCAGCTTGTGTACCACACCGTGGCTGCATCCCGGACAGTAGTGCATGGGATTATCGTTCATCAGAGTCGGTTTCTTATAAACCAGATTCTCAGGCTTGATAATATCTTCTTTTGTCATAATCACTTCTCCTTATCTGTTGGTGAACCGTATAAAAAACTCCATCAGCTTAACGAATATTGCTGCGCCACAAACGTAGATGAACAGTTTGAAGTCATCCTTTGCAACGAAATATACGATGATAGCTGCCAAGGCAAGTATCATAAAGAGTATATTCAATACGCTTCTTATCTTATCAGGGTTCATTTCTCGATTAATTTTTCTTTCAGTGCACTTACAATCTCTTCCGGATCGGGTACGATACCGCCGAGACGCCCGAAGTGTTCTACTTTTACTTTACCATTCACAGAGAGGCGTACATCTTCAACCATCTGTCCCGCATTCAATTCGGTAACCAGCATGCCTTTCACTTTTTCAGCATAGGTTGCAATGGCTTTTGTGGGGAAGGGCCAAAGGGTAATGGGGCGCAGTATACCGACTTTGATACCTTCTTCGCGTGCAAGTTCCATTGCTTTCTGTCCGATACGGGCCATAGAACCGAAGGCGATAATCAGGTAATCGGCATCTTCACAATTGATTTCTTCGAAACGTACTTCGTTTTCTTCAATCAGTTTGTATTTAGCCTGGAAGCGGATGTTATTCTTTTCCATTTCTTCCGGTTTCAATTCCAAAGAAGTAATGATATTGGGCTTGCGTCCGTTTACTCTACCGGTAGTAGCCCACGGGCATTGCTCGATAACTTCTGCATCTGTACGGCGGGGCTTTTGCGGAGGCAATACAACCTTTTCCATCATCTGACCGATAACACCGTCGGCAAGAATGATAGCCGGGTTGCGATATTTGAAGGCAAGATCAAAGGCCAATCCAACGAAATCAGCCATTTCCTGTACGGAAGCGGGAGCCAAAGTGATCAGACGGTAGTCACCGTGACCTCCACCCTTGACAGTCTGGAAGTAGTCTGCCTGACTGGGTTGGATGGTTCCCAATCCGGGGCCGCCGCGCATTACGTTTACAATCAAACAGGGTAATTCGGCACCTGCCAGGTAGGAGATACCTTCTTGTTTCAGGCTGACACCGGGGCTGGACGATGAGGTTAATACCATCTTTCCACTTCCGGCACCGCCGTACACCATATTAATAGCTGCCACTTCACTTTCTGCCTGTAGCACTACCATGCCGGTAGTTTCCCAGGGCTTCAGTTCGGCAAGAGTTTCCAATACTTCCGATTGCGGAGTAATAGGATAACCGAAGTATCCATCAGCACCGCAACGGATAGCGGCGTGGGCGATGGCTTCGTTTCCTTTCATTAATACAACTTCTTCTGCCATATTCTACTGATTTACAGATTTATTCAACTTTTACTTTAAAAACAGAGATACATCCGTCCGGGCAAACCTGGGCGCACGACGCACAGCCGTTGCAGGTATCTTCCAATATTTGGTGGGCATAGTTATACCCTTTTACGTTCACCTCTTTGGTGAGGGCTATTACATGCAGAGGACAGGCTACCACGCATAGATTGCAGCCTTTACACCGTTCGGTGTCCACTACGATTGCTCCTTTAATCTTTGCCATAATTTACGTTACTTTTATATGTTATTGATTGTACATATCCTTATTGAAGAAATTCAGGATATCCATTGCCATACGATAGGCTTCACGGGCAGGGCTGTCGGGATTGAGGTCGATAGCATACTGGTAGTTGTTCAAAGCCAGTTGCCAGTTGCCTTGTTTACGGTAGGCATTTCCCAGGAGATAGAAAGCTTCGTCCCGGTCGGTAGAGTCGGTGATCAGATATTCATCGAGCTGCCGGATAGCTTCTGCTACATCTCCTTGATTGATAAGTTCTTTGATAGTTTTCAGTTGCTCCATATCGTATTGAGTTCCGGATTATTGGAATACAAAGATAGTTTTTATTTAGAGACAACGAACAAGTATTCTGTGAAAAATAAGAAAAATGGGGAAATATGAAGCCCGAAGTTAAATGAAATTCTGTCAGAATGTCACAACTTCGGGCGTATATGATGTAAAATGGGTTTTGCTACTTTACAAGTTTTCCATTTATATAGAGATTTTTGAACGTAACGTCTTTTGCTCCTTTTATGTCATTTCCATCTTTGGCAACATTATTAAAGTGGGAGTCTTCAACGCTGATATTGTACACATGATCATCGTCGTCGAGACCGATAATAAGGACACCAAATTTGCTCTTTTCGCAGGTTACATTCTTTAGGTGAACGTTGCGGACAGTAGGAGTAAAACCGCGGTTGCAGTTCTCACGGTTTTCGTATTGCAGGTTGATGCGTAGTACGGCTTCGCGACACTGTCCTACGGTGACGTTACGCACGAACACATTTTCAATCAGTCCGCCGCGGCAGGTGCTGGTCTTGATGCGGATCACACGGTCGAGGTCTGGGCTATCCATCTTACAGTTTTCTACATACAGGTTGCGGTATCCGCCGGAGATTTCGCTACCGATGACTACACCTCCATGTCCTTTCTTCATATAGCAACCGCGTACAATGATGTTCTCGCTGGGAACACCCCATTTACGTCCGTCCTGGTTACGTCCGGACTTGATAGCAATACAGTCATCTCCGGTATCGAAGGTACAGTTCTCTATCAATACATTTTTGCAAGATTCGGGGTCGCAGCCATCGCCATTGGGACCGCGATTATAAACGTATACACCGCGTACTGTGAGACTTTCGCAGAATAGCGGGTGAATAACCCAGAAAGGGGAATTTAATAAAGTTACATCTTCTATCAGCACTGTATTACATGAGTACAGGTTGATAAGTTGCGGACGTAATCCGTCCTCAGGTGTCATTACACGCTTATAAATAGGAGTGGAGGTTTCACCGTACATCAGCAGGCGTTCCCGTCCTCCGTTGCGTTGTGCCACCATGCCCTCTTTCCAGCCATAACGGGGAGCGCCACACATAGGCCACCAGGTTTCGTTGGAGCCTTGTCCGTCGATAGTTCCTTTACCGGTGATGGCGATATTTGTTTCACTGTATGCATAAATCAACGGGCGGGCATTATAGCAGTCTATTCCTTCCCAACGGGTGATAACTCCGGGAAAGTAGAGGCTCTGATCGGTTGAAAATTTCAATACGGCTCCTTCTTCTACATGAAAGTTGACGTTGCTTTTCAGTGTGATGGGACCTGTGTAGAATGTACCTTTTGGAACTACAACCGTACCACCACCATTCAGGCAACATGTAACGATAGCCTGGTTGATTGCTTCATGGCAGGGAGCATCCGGGGTGTCGGGTTTGGCGCCGAAGTCCGTAATGAGATACGTTTGTTTGGGGAAAGATGTTTTCTTGATTTGCTTTTCAATCTTTGTACTCTCCTTGAAAGCCTTATCGAAATCTATCGAGTTGGCAGTTGCCAATGTGGCCGAGAGAAGCAGGGAAATAATTCCGAGTACTTTTTTCATGCGTTTCCAGTTTTACTTTAAATGGTTATTAGATATGCAGGCAAAAGTACGGAAAGTGACTCTATTATAGGGAAGAGTTTTTGGCATAAAAGGTGTAAAAATTGATGTGTTTATACTTCTTAGCTCTGAGGAAGGTGTATAAACTAAACTAAAAAACACTTGCGGGTGTGTAAGCCTTCACTACTGCAAGTGTTGCCTTACACATCCGCAAGCGTCACCTTACACTACTGCAAGTACCAGTTCCCGCACCTGCAAGTGTAATTTCGAGTTGGGATGATTATCTCACCGGTATTTTATCAATACGCTTCTGATGGCGTCCACCCTCAAATTGTGTGCTGAAGAATTCTCTCATAATCATATCAGCTTCTTCTGTGCTGATAAAACGTCCCGGCATGACGAGTACGTTGGCATCATTATGCTGGCGAGCCAGATGAGCAATTTTCGCAGTCCAGCAAAGTGCAGCACGAATACCCTGATGTTTGTTCAGTGTCATGCTGATACCTTCACCACTTCCGCAGATAGCAATACCCGGGTAACACTCTCCGGCTTCAACGGCCAATGCCAGGGGATGAGCAAAATCTGCATAGTCGCAGCTCTCCGTTGTATAGGTGCCGAAGTCTTTGTATTTCCATCCTTTAGTTTCCAACCACCCCTTGACGTATTGTTTCAATTCAAATCCGGCGTGGTCGGAACAAATTCCAATTGTTTTCATTTTCTGTTGTAGTATGATTGATTTAGAGGCTCTATAATGGGATATCAGGTGAAAAATATTTCGCCCCTACAAGCCTGTTACAACCTGTAGGGGCGAATAATCATTCGCCCGGTATGCACCAGGGCTTTTTATAACATTGCTTTTACTTGCTTATAAACGTTATCAGCAGTAAAACCTAACTTCTGATCCAGTACTTTGTAAGGAGCTGAGAAACCGAAAGATTCCAATCCCCAAATTTTACCGTGAGCACCTACCAAACCTTGCAGGTTTACAGGCAGACCGGCTGTCAGACCGAAGACTTTTGCGTCAGCAGGGATAACACCTTCCTGATATCCCGGAGCCTGGCTGCGGAACAACCCTTCGGAAGGAGCAGATACGATACGTACTTTCACGCCATCTTTGCGCAATAATTCGGTTCCTGCCACCAGTGTAGATACTTCTGAGCCCGAAGCTACCAATATCACATCCGGGTTTTCATCAGAACCTGCTACAATGTAGGCACCCTTGGCTGCCTGAGAGTAGTCGTTTCCAGCGGGCAACATAGCGATATCTTGGCGAGAGAAGATCAAACCGGTCGGAGTGGTAGTATTCTCCATAGCCAGTTTCCATGCAATTGTTGTTTCTTCTGCATCTGCCGGACGGAGAACCAACATAGAGTTGTGTCCTTTGTGGTTTTTCAGTTTTTCCATCAGACGGATCTGAGCTTCTTGTTCTACCGGTTCATGAGTAGGACCGTCTTCACCTACACGGAATGCGTCGTGCGTCCAAATGAACTTCACGGGAACTTCCATCAGTGCAGCCATACGTACGGCAGGTTTCATATAGTCAGAGAATACGAAGAATGTTCCGCAAGCAGGGATTACACCACCATGCAGTGCCATACCGATACAGCAGCAAGCCATAGTCAGCTCGGCAACACCAGCCTGGAAGAATGCACCGCTGAAATCACCTTTCTTGAAAGCATGCGTCTTTTTCAGGAAGCCGTCTGTCTTATCAGAGTTTGAAAGGTCGGCGGAAGCAACGATCATGTTTTCTACCTGAGTAGCAAGAGCGCCCAATACGGTAGCTGATGCAGCACGTGTAGCAGCACCTGCTTTTTGCTCGATAGCTGCCCAGTTTACTTCAGGAGCTTTACCAGAGAAGAACAGGTCGAGTTTGGCAGCCTTTTCAGGATTAGCCTTTGCCCATTCTGATTTTGCAGCATATTTCTTAGCCATAATTTCCTTCAGTTCGGCAGCACGCTTTGCGTACAGTTCCTTCACTTCGGGGAAGATTACGAATGGATTCGTCGGATCACCACCCAGGTTCTTGATGGTATTTACGTAAGCGTCACCACCCAGAGGAGCACCGTGAGTCGCACAGTTAGCTTCGTAGCTGCTGCCATCTGCCTTGCGTGCACCCTTACCCATTACGGTATGACCGATAATCAGGGTAGGACGTTCGTTTTCTGCTTTCGCTTCGTTCAAAGCGCCACGGATAGCGTCGGGATCATTACCGTTGATCTTGATCACCTTCCAGCCCCAAGCTTCGTATTTCTTGGCAGTATCTTCGATGGTTACGTCTTTGGTTTCAGTAGAAAGCTGGATGTCATTGGCATCATAGAACATGATGAGGTTATCCAGTCCCAGTGCACCTGCGATACGGCCTGCACCCTGAGAAATTTCTTCCTGTACACCACCGTCCGAAATATAAGCGTAGATGGTTTGCTGCATCACTTCTTCGAAACGGGCTTTCATGAATTTAGCTGCGATAGCTGCACCCACTGCGAAAGTATGGCCTTGGCCGAGCGGGCCGGAAGTATTTTCAATGCCACGCATGATGTCGCGTTCAGGGTGTCCCGGAGTGGGGCTGTCCCATTGGCGGAATTCCTTCAGTTCATCCAGTGTGAATTTACCTGCCAATGCCAACTGAGAGTAGAGCATCGGTGACATGTGACCCGGGTCCAGGAAGAAGCGGTCACGACCTTCCCATGCAGGATTTTCGGGATCATACACCAGAAACTCAGAGAAGAGTACATTCACAAAATCGGCACCGCCCATGGCACCGCCCGGGTGACCGGAATTAGCTTTCTCAACCATAGAGGCAGCGAGGATACGGATATTATCCGCTGCACGGTTCATAAGTTTGTTGTCGTTCATATTGATATTTATTTGATTTGAATACTATAATAAAGCAGGTTGAAGTGTCACTTGTTAATTTTAACAGCGACAAAGATAACTCTTTATGCGTAATTCGCAACAAAGAAAGAGCCTCTTTTTTTGCTGTACTTCCGCTAGCTTCTTGTTTAAAATACAATAAGTCTTTTCGACTGATTTACTGTAACTCTATAGTAACAATAGACTTGGCTGGTAGTTTTATCTTCAGTACGCCTTTATTGATTTTTACCTCTTTGAATGGAGCTAATTTTATATTATTAGGGTCCTCAAAAGAGTTGTAATCCGTCAGGTTGGCAGAAGTTAAGATTTCACCAACGGCTTTCTTTGCCTTTACATCCGGCAGGTTGATAGTAATTTCCTGTGCATTGTCGGCATCGATATTAGACATTGAGATGTGGATCTTGCCGTCCTTGTCTTTAGAAGCTGTGGCACTTACCATAGGTACTTTGCGATTATCGCGTACATCCATGACCTCGCAGTTCAGATCGAGTGGGAGGTAAGTGGCATCCTGGTGTACATTGTACATCTTGAATACATAATAAGTGGGAGTCAACACCATATCTTTACCTTTTGTCAGGATCATGGATTGCAATACATTTACTATCTGAGCAATATTTGCCATTTTCAGACGGTCGGTGTATTTGTGGAAGATGTCGAAGCTAAGAGAGGCAACGAAAGCGTCACGCAAGGTATTCTGCTGGTAAAGGTGCCCTGGAATAGTGCCGGGTTCTTCATCCCACCAGGTACCCCACTCATCGAGCATGAGGGCTACGTGCTTTTTAGGATCATATTCGTCCATGATGGCACAATGCTTTTTGATAACGTCTTCTATCTCACGACACTTACCCATTGTCCAGTAATAATCGTCTTTGTCGAACTTAGTGGCTGCTCCTTTACTTCCGCTCCAGCCGGTTACGGTGTAATAATGGAGAGAGAGTCCGTTCATACGTCCGCCTACGCGGTCCATCAGGACTTTAGTCCAGTTATAATCGTAATCGCTGGCGCCACTGGCAATCTTAAACAGATGGTTGCCGTCGTAGTTGCGGCAGTAAGTGGAGTAGCGGCGATATAAATCAGCATAATATTCAGGACGCATGCTTCCGCCGCAGCCCCAGCTTTCGTTGCCTACACCGAGATATTTCACTTTCCATGCTTTGTCACGACCGTTCTGGCGGCGAAGTCTTGCCATCGGAGAGTCTCCTTCGGAAGTCATGTATTCTACCCATTTTGCCAGTTCTTCTACAGTACCACTACCTACGTTTCCGCTGATATAAGGTTCAGTACCCAGCATTTCGCAGAGGTTGAGGAACTCATGTGTACCGAAACTGTTGTCTTCAATTGTACCTCCCCAGTTATTGTTTACCATTTTGGGGCGGTTCTCTTTCGGACCGATACCGTCCATCCAGTGATATTCATCGGCAAAACAGCCACCCGGCCAACGAAGTACGGGAACCTGGAGTTCTTTCAATGCATTGAATACGTCGGTACGATAACCTTTGATATTGGGAATATCCGAATTTTCTCCTACCCAAAGTCCACCATAAATACAGGTGCCCAGATGTTCGGCAAACTGGCCGTAAATTTCTTTGGGAATAACTTGTGTGCCTTGGTCGGCATGAAGCGTGATCGTTGCACTCTTTTGTGCGGACAGCGATACGGATGCAGCTAAAAGAACGCTGCTGAATAATAGTTTGTTTCTCATAATGGTTATTAGTTATATGATGTTCGTAATGTTATTATTTGAGTAAGCGGACCTCATAAATAGCAGGTGTCCACTCTGTTCCGTCGGGACTGAAGCGTATCGGATAGCTGCCTGCACTTAACTTTTGGGGTAAAGAATAACAGATCGTTATAAAACCCTCTTTATCAGGTTTGCTGATCGTAGGATTAACGGTCAGTTTTTCATTGTTAAGAAGGATGGCTACCTTGGTATAATCCTCTTTCCGTACAGTGATCATCAGCTGGCTGGCTTCCTCTTTTACTTTGAGGTTATAACTGAACCAACCTTTGGCACGTCGGAAGTGACGGTCTTTATTGATTCCAGTTTCTGCCTGTTCATATAGAATGCCATGATCCGATTCAGGCTGTTGTTCACCGGGGAAAATGAGATCTACAGTCTGGTTGGCAAGTTCCATTGCTTTACGTTCGCTCAATGCCACTTCTTTGCGGATACTTTCTACTTCAGCTTCGGTTACCTGATGGAAATAAATAGCATAACGGGAATCGTGAAGACGGAAGAAAGGAATCAATTTCAGCGCTTCTTTCTGTGCCGGATAGACACTACCGGTATAAGTAAATGCAACCAAGTCATCGTTTATCTTCTGGAGTGATTGGGGCAGAGATGCGGCGGAACCTACCAGCATCGGTATTTCTTGCATGGAAATCTGTTTGCCATGGGCAATGTGTCCGCCACGGCTGTCATCTGCATAAAGTCCGTCCATATTCTCTGTCCCTGTGGGACTGGCAAGTACGATAGGGCCATACATGAATGCATAGAAATTTTCCCGATCCGGTATTTGCTCCAAAGCAACCTGCATGGGCATATTCAGTGTGATTTCATCTCCGGCTTTCCATTTGCGGTGAATGGTCAGGTACTCTCCCGGTTGGGCATTCGTTTCTTGTACTTTTCCATTAACGGAAACGCTGGCGCCTTTAGCCCAGGAGGGGTAACGGAGTTTGAGGCTGAATGCTTTCTTCTTGCTCTTTTCCACGCGGAATCTGATTTGCTCTTCGTCGGGGAAACGGGTTTCCTGTATCAAGGTTATCTTTTTATCTTTCCAAGTCAGACGGGAGGGGATGAAGAGGTTTACATACAGCGTATCCTTTGTGTGGGCGTAAATAAACTCTCCGTATTTGGTGTGATTCTCCAATCCGGAACCGACGCAACACCACATGGATGTTTCCGGCTGCGAATAAACGCGGTAGTGTCCCGGACGCATAGGGGTGAAGTAAACAAATCCACCCTTTGTAGGCTGTTGTGAGGCAAGGATATGATTATATAAAGCACGTTCGTAATAATCGGCAAAACGAATGTCGGGAGAAGTCTGGTAAAGCATCTTCGTCAGGCGAAGCATGTTGTAAGTATTACAAGTCTCCGGACCTTGCACATCATTGAGCATGGATGTGAAATTGTCTGCCGGATGAAAATGTTCGCGTACACTGTTGCCACCAATGCAGACGGAACGATGATTTACCACTGTGTTCCAGAAGAAGCGGGCGGCGTGATCCCAGTTCTGGTCTTGTGCAAGGTCGGCGATACGTTTATAGCCGATGACCTTCGGTATCTGTGTGTTAGCATGCATGCCTGTCAGGCGGTCTTCATCCTTCACAAGAGGGTCCAGAATTACTTTATGGGAGAAACGGCGTGCCAGTTCCAGGTATTTCTTGTCACCTGTGATTTCGGCAACATCAGCGAAAGTTTCGTTCAGTCCTCCGTGTTCGCTGCGGAGCATGTCTTGCATTTGTTGGTCGGTGAGTCCTGCGGTGATGTCTATCATCCAGTCGGTGAGGGCTACCAACATCTGGTGGGCAAGGTCGCTTCCGGCATAGAGGTAAGCGTCGCGCAGTCCGGCATAAGTCTTGTGTATATTGTATAGGGGTACCCATTTGCCATTGAGGTCGAAACCTCCGGCACGGATATTCCCGGCTTTAATTTCTTTCCAAAGTTGCAGGCTTCCGGGAGTTCCTCCGATGAATCCGGTGCCTACGGCTTGCTGTGCACGATGTAGTTCGTTCAGCATATAGTTCAGACGATTGTATATGGCTGTGTCTCCGGTAGCGGCATACATCATGGAGAGTGCGGAAATGTAATGTCCGCCGATGTGTCCGTCCAGTCCGGTGTTTTCCCAGTTGGTATAACTTGGCGCTTTGGGCGTCAGTCCGGCTTCGCGCAGGAAAGGGGCGAGCAGGCGGTCGGGCTCCATGGCCATGATGTAATGTAAGTCAGTCTGTTGAGCTTGCAGGAAGGGGCTTTCCAGCAGCTTAACATCTTGCAAAGGGAAATAGGAAACTTCTTGTTGGGTTTGAGCTTTCCCGGTCAGGAGAAAACAAAAAAGGAACAGGTAAGTAATAAGGATCGTTTTCATATTATATTATATTTGAGGTATAGAGATTATTTGCTTACTGACGAAGGTGCTTCGTCAGAGTTGACGATGATGCTTTGTCAGGGCGGGCAACGATGTCTTGCCTGAACGAGCAACGGTACTTTGCCTGAGCTGGTAACGATGCTTTGCCGGATTCAATGAATTGTCCGAGCTTGTAGAACGAATGTATAGGGAGTTGCTCCGGTGCCAACAGCACCCACGTGGCAGCCGAAGCTTCTCCCTCTACTATTACATTCGTTTATTCCTTGAAGTAGGAATTACTTTTTGAATTTCACTGCTGCTTCTTCGATGGGCAGTGCTGCCTTGTAGTTTTCGATGTATGCGTTAAAGCCTGCTACATCTTCAGCTGTAGGCGCTATCTCAACACCTGCATCTCCACCAAACACCTGCTCATCCAGGAAAGCGTCGAGAGGTTGCTTCTTCTCGTTGTTCACAAGGAATGAACCCAGTAACGCAATACCCCATGCACCACCTTCACCAGCAGTTTCCATTACGGAAATCGGTGAATTTAATGCAGCTGCAAGTACTCTCTGACCCACATTCTTTGTCTTGAACAAACCTCCGTGTCCTGTGATTCTGTCAACTTTCACCTTTTCTTCTTTGAAAAGAATGTCATTACCAATTTTGAGGACACCGACAGAAGCATACAAGTGCGTTCTCATGAAGTTCGCAAGGCTGAACTTGTCATTGGCCGAACGTACAAACATCGGTCTTCCATCTGCAAATCCTGTTACAGGTTCGCCGGAGATGTAATTGAATGAAATGAGACCGCCACAATCCGCATTGCCTGTCAGGGCATGGTTGTAGAGTTTTCCATATACTTCGTTCATATCTACAGGTATACCCAGTAGTTCCTGGTATTCTTTGAACAGGTTGATCCATGCGTTGAGGTCAGATGTACAGTTGTTGCAATGTACCATGGCTACGGGACTTCCATCGGGAGTAGTAACCATATCGATCATTTCGTAGGGCTTTGACAGATCTTTCTCCAATACAATCATGGAGAATGAAGATGTACCTGCCGATACGTTTCCTGTACGCTGCTTAACGGCATTGGTTGCAACCATACCGGTACCTGCATCTCCTTCGGGCGGGCAAACCGGTATTCCAGCTTTCAAATGGCCGGATACGTCGAGCATCTTAGCACCTTCCGGTGTCAGGAAACCAGCATTTTCACCAGCCGACAATACCTTGGGAAGAATATCCAGCAATTTCCAGTTATATCCCTTCGGAGCGATTAACTCGTCGAACTTGGCCACCATTTCAGCGGAGTAGTTCTTGGTAACCGGGTCTATAGGGAGCATACCTGATGCATCGCCTATGCCTAATACCTTTTTACTGGTTATCTGCCAATGGATAAAACCTGCGAGCGTTGTCAGATAATTGATATCTTTTACGTGTTCTTCGTTGTCCAGAATAGCCTGATACAAATGAGAAATGCTCCAACGCAAAGGAATATTATAAACGAACAGTTCTGATAAAGCAGCCGCAGCCTGGCCTGTATTGGTGTTTCTCCAAGTACGGAAGGGCACGAGAATCTCTTCTTTATCATTGAATGCCATATAACCATGCATCATGGCGCTGACGCCAATTGCCGCCAAAGCTTCTATTTCTATGTCATAGAGCTTCTTCACGTTTGAGCGAAGGTCGGCGTAGCAATCTTGCAGTCCATACCAGATGGCCTCAACGCTATATGTCCAAAGTCCGTCAACCAACTGGTTCTCCCAGGTGTGACTTCCTTGAGCGATGGGCTTGTTTTCCTGGTCAATCAAAACAGCCTTGATTCGAGTGGAACCGAATTCTATACCAAGAATGGCCTTGCCTGCTTCGATGGTTGATTTTGCGTCTAGTTTCATAATCAACAAAGCGCTTTGTTCAACATGTAATATACTTCATTCATGCGCAGTTCTTTCTTGAACTCGCTGATAGTTGTATTTTCATCGATAACTACCATTTCGATACCTGCCATTTCTGCATAATCTTCCCAGTATTCTACAGTCAGATCATAAGAGAAGCTGGTGTGGTGAGTACCACCTGCCAGAATCCATGCAGCAGCACCTACTTCGAGGTTCGGCATCGGAATCCACAATGCGCTGGCAACAGGAAGTTTGGGCAGCGGTTTGCTCTTGATACATTCTACCTTGTTCACGATGAGGCGGAAACGGTTACCCAGGTCAACGATAGTAGCGGCTACGCCTTCACCTTGTTTGCTGGTGAATACAAGACGTGCAGTTTCGCTATCGATACCAATGCTCAGGCGATGTACTTCCAGTTTCGGTTTTGCTTCAGCAATCAGCGGACAAACTTCCAGCATGTGAGCCTGGAGGATAGCGCTCTTTTCACCGTCGAAATGCAAAGTGTAGTCTTCCAGGAAAGAACAACCTTTCGGCATACCCTGGCTCATGAACCATGTGGTGCGGTACAAAGCGGCAGTTTTCCAGTCACCTTCTGCACCGAAACCATAACCTTCTTCCATCAGACGTTGAGAAGCCAGTCCCGGAATCTGGTCAAAGTCACCGAGGTCATTGAAGTTGGTAGTAAATGCTTTAGCACCTGTATCTTTCAGGATACGACGGAGAGCGATTTCTGCTTTTGCAGAGTTCCACACTTTGGTATAAGCTTCTGTTCCGGCTTTTTCCAGTTCAGGAGCATGGTCATATTCTTTGAAGTAAGTATCTACCATTGCCTGTACATCTTTGTCTTCCACTGCATTGTAGTACTTCATCAGGTCGTTTACCGGACAGTAGTCTACGTGGTAACCCAAAACTTGTTCAGCGGATACCTTGTCACCATCAGTAACAGCAACGTTGTTCATCTGGTCACCGAAACGGATAATCAGCATATCTTGTGCATCAGCCCATCCAGCGCAAACACGCATCCATGTTGCAATCTGACCCTGTGCTTTTTCATCTTGCCAGTGTCCTACCACTACCTTACGGTTTTTACGCATACGGGTTACAATGTGGCCGAATTCACGGTCACCGTGAGCAGACTGGTTCAAGTTCATGAAGTCCATATCCATGGTATCCCAAGGAATTTCTTTATTGAACTGAGTATGGAAATGCAGCAACGGCTTCTTCAGTTCCTGCAAACCGTGAATCCACATCTTGGCAGGAGAGAAAGTGTGCATCCAGGTGATAACGCCGATACATTTCTCATCATTGTTAGCAGCTTTGAAAGCTTCAGTTACTTCTTTAGAAGAGTTTACTGTACCTTTATAAACCACCTTTACCGGCAATTTACCGCTGGCGTTCAGTCCAGCTACCATTTCATTACTGTGTGCGTCTACTGCGATAACTGCGTCACCTCCGTACAGGAGCTGTGCTCCGGTTACGAACCATACTTCATATTGATCAAATGCGTTCATAATGTTTTAATTTTTAATTGTTAATTTTTAATTGTCAGTTGTTCATTGCCCATAATAAGCGTTAGGTCCATGTTTGCGGTTGAAATGCTTTTCTACCAACAGCGGATTCATGGTCAGTTTCGGATTGACAGCATAAGCAATGCTTGCCATCTTAGCCACTTGTTCCATTACCACTGCATTGTGTACAGCATCGTGCGCATCTTTTCCCCAAGAGAAAGGGCCGTGATTTTTTACCAGTACTCCCGGCGTGTGTACAGGGTTCAGCCCTTCAAAGCGCTTCACGATTACATTTCCGGTTTCCATTTCATACGCTCCTTCCACTTCTTCCTTTGTCATATCTGCCGTGCAAGGTATGGCATCGTGGAAGTAATCTGCATGTGTCGTTCCAATATTCGGAATGTCACATCCGGCTTGTGCCCAGGCAGTAGCGTAAGTAGAGTGGGTGTGTACCACACCGCCGATTTCAGGGAAAGCCTTGTAGAGTACCACGTGGGTTGGAGTGTCTGAAGACGGTTTCAATCGTCCTTCCACTACCTTACCATCGAGGTCCACCACTACCATGTCTTCCGCCTTCATATCGTCATAACTTACACCACTGGGTTTGATGACTACCAGTCCCGTTTCACGGTCGATAGCTGATACATTTCCCCAGGTGAAGATAACCAGTCCATGCTTCACCAGTTCGAGGTTGGCATGGAATACCTTTTCTTTCAGTTCTTCCAGCATAATTTATAATTTAAAATTCGGTGCCTTGCGGTATGCCTTTTCATTGAATTTGTATAAGGCAGCTCCGCGTTTGGAACCTGTTTTATCAATCTTATCTGTTTTTTCAATGTAGTCCATTTCGGCTATCCGTTTACGGAAGTTACGCTTGTCTATCTGTTCACCGTAAATAGCTTCGTAGAGGCTTTGCAGTTGAGACAGCGTGAATAACTTCGGTAACAGGTTGAAGCCGATAGGCTCTGTGGATGCTTTCTGTTGCATCAATTCCCGTGCTTGTTTCACCATTTGCGGATGGTCGAAGATCAAAGGCGGTAATTCATTGATGTTTACCCAGTAGGCATTATGCTGGTGCACCAGTTCGCGGTCGTACTCGTTGATATTGATCAATGCATAGTAAGCAACAGAGATAACCCGTTCTCCCGGATCACGTTCCACTTCGCCGAACGACCCTACTTGCTCCATATATACATTTTCCAAACCGGTGAGTTCCGCCAGTACACGTTTGGCTGCATTATCCACACTTTCACCTTGTTGCACGAATCCACCCATCAGAGACCATTCACCCATTGCCGGCTGAAAATTTCGTTTCAGCAATAACAGGCTCAGTTCTCCTTCGTTGAAACCGAAGATGATACAGTCGATACCAACGTAAAAGGTCGGATTTGAACTATAATAGTTATTTGTCATATATCTTTGAGTTACGGGCTACGAGCTACAAGCTACAAGTGGCTACGCTATCATGCCAAATGACACTCGTAACTTGTAGCCCGTAGCTTGTAACTATTTTACCAGAAATAGATATAGAAAGCGGCAGTGATACCCAGGATAATAATCGTATGGATAATATCCCAATGATTCCAGCTGGCACGTGTCTCTGCCAATTGTGCCGGGGTAGAGGTACCGAATACCAATCCTTGTATCTTTTCTTCAGACGGTGCTTTCGTTGCCAGACTGACTACTATCACTACAATGATACAGAACAGGAACATCCATCCGCAGAAGAACAACCAGTTCATATCATAGAATAGATATTTGAATGTACCACCGGCTACATCTCCTGCATTACTGTAATATACTTTTGCTCCCAGACGTGTCAGGCCGATTACCATACCGGCAATCAATCCCCACATACCACCTTGTGCAGAAGTACGCTTCCAGCAGATACCCAACAGGAAGGCTGCGGCGATACCCGGTGCCAATACAGACTGTACGTCTTGCAAATAAGTATAAAGTACATCGCCTACGCTACGCATGATAGGTATCCACAAAATACCCAGAATTACAATCACTACGGTTGCCATCTGACCGATAACTACCAGTTTCTTTTCAGAAGTTTTCGGTTTGAAGCGTTTGTAGAAGTCAATTGTAAACAGCATGGCAGATGAGTTGAACAAAGATGCCAACGAACTCATCAAAGCTGCAAGGATACCGCAAACCACCAGACCTTTCACACCAGCCGGCAACAACTTGGCTACCAGTGTCGGGAAAGCTGCATCGGCATTGGCGCTGCCATTAGCCAGCATCGGCAAGAAACCTTCACCACCTGCACCGAGGTATTTCTGATGAAGTGCAAAAGCAATCATACCCGGAATCAAGAACAAGAATACGGGTAACAATTTCAGATAAGCTCCGAAGATAGTACCGCGGCGTGCTTCTTTCTGGTTCTTACCTGAAAGAACGCGTTGTACGATGAACTGGTCAGTACACCAGTACCAGAAACCGATGATAGCTGATCCGATTAATGCTCCCAACCAAGGGAAGTTCGGGTCACTATTGCTACGAATTAATTCCGTCATGGTGTTGCCCTGATCATTAACAGTTACCGCACCACAAATTCTCATCATTTCGTCCCATCCACCCAGTTCTCTGAAACCGAGTACAAGGATAATCAGTGAACCTAGCAATAAAATCGGTGTCTGCAATACAGAAGTATAAAGTACTGACTTCATACCACCGAAGATCGTATATAATGCAGTGATCAAAACCAGACCGATAGCTGCAATCCAGAAGAAATCGATTCCCCAGAGTTCTTCAATGCCGAATACCTGTTGGAATACCAGACCACCGGCATATACCGTAACCGCTACCTTAGTCAGTACATAACTAATCAAGGAAATTACAGACAATATAGTACGGGACTGCGGGTTATAACGACGTTCCAGGAATTCCGGCATCGTATATACCATACTTCTTGAATAGAACGGTACGAATACCCATCCCAAAATAAGAATCATCCATCCCTGGATTTCCCAGTGTGCCATAGCCATACCACTGGATGCTCCGGCACCAGCCAGTCCGATCAAGTGTTCCGAACCAATGTTTGATGCAAAAATAGATGCACCAATAGCAATCCACGTAGCGTCACGTCCACCCAGGAAATAATCCGCTGAGTCATTTTGTTTCTGTTTGACAACCCAAACAATAATACCAATCAGAGCTAAAGCGAAGACTCCAATTACGATCCAATCTAATGCTTCCACAATTCTAATATTTAAAAGTTAACTATTATTTCTCTACTGAGAATTTGAAAATACATTCGCTGTTGTATGTTTGTCCCGGCTCCAATACCACACTAGGCCATTCCGGTTTATTAGGACTGTCGGGATAGTGTTGTGTTTCCAGGCATACGGAAGCACGTTGGTTGTAAGTGATACCTTTTTTACCTGTTACAGTTCCATCAAGGAAGTTGCCGGTATAAACTTGTATACCCGGTTCGTTGGTATATACTTCCAGAGTGATACCGCTTTCAGGTGAAGTCAGTTTTGCAGCTAATTGAGCAATGTCTCCATTCGTATTCAGTACCCAGTTGTGGTCATAGCCATTTCCGTTTTTCAACTGAACGAAGTCGAAGTTTGTGATGTCTTGTCCTATTGTTTTGGGAGTAGTAAAGTCCATCGGAGTATCTTTCACTGTTACGATTTCTCCAGTGGTCATGAAAGTACTGTCTACCGGAGTGTAATTGTCTGCATTTACATATAAGATATGATCTGTTGCAGCTTTTGAAGGATTACCGGATAAGTTGAAGTAAGAATGGTTAGTCATGTTGATGACCGTTTTCTTATCTGTAGTAGCGCTATACTTTATATCTATAGCGTTGTCATCTGTCAGTTTGAAAAGAACTTTAGCAGTTACGTTGCCGGGAAAGTTAGAGTCACCGTCCGGTGAGATACGAGTCAGTTCCAGCGTAGTTTCATCAATCGGATTGGCTTCATATACTTGGTATTGCCAGCCTTTAGGACCGCCATGCAAGCAGTGTCCAAAGTTGTTTTGCGGTAATTGGATCGTCTCTCCGTCCAATACGATTCTTCCCTGGTTGATGCGGTTTGCATAACGGCCGATAGAAGCGCCGAAGTCGCTCGGGATGTTTACATAGTCAGCAATGCTGTCGAAACCCAGAACAACGTCCTGCATATTCCCGTTTTTGTCGGGAACCATAATGGAAACAATACGGCCACCGAAGTTAGTAATACACACTTCCATGCCCGACTTGTTCTTCAAGGTGTAAAGACCTGTTTTGGCATTGTTCACTTCTGTTTGGAAATTCACCGGATTCAGACCGGACAAAGTCAACTCCTGAGCTGGCTTATTATTGCACGCAGATAACATTAGTGCGGCAATTCCTGCAAGTAGAAAACTGTTTTTCATGGTTCTATTTTAAATGTAAATGAGATAATTATCCGATTTTGGGTGTAAAAGTAACACTTTTATTGAGTGTATTAACTACACTTGTATATGTTATGTAACATAAAAGCAAAAAAAACAGCCTCAAATGTCGGGTTGTAGAGGCTGTTTTTAGGATGCGGATGGGGTATCTCATTTCTTTTTCTTTCCCCAATACGTCTTGTTGTTGGTGTAGCCGGCATAGACAATGGTGTGGGTGCGTGGATTGGCTTCCCAGTCTGTTTCGCGTTGCAGGCACAGTTCCACTCCGTTAACTGTCAGTATTTGTTTTTCTGCATCATAGTTCCAGGTTCCCCCTTTCCAGCTTCCGTCTGTAATGGTATGGTCGGCCGCGAGGGTCATGTAGCTCGATTCTTTCTGTTTTCCATAGGAATAAGAGAGGTCGATGTGCTCCCAGTTGCCTACCAGTTCATCTTCCGTAATGGCTATTTGAGGGACAGCTCCGTAACGTTCGGGCATTACGACCGGCCAGTCTGTACTCGTCCATTTGATAGAACGTATATGTCCCATCATGAGGGCATTGCTATAAGCATTTCCTTCCACATTTTGGGGAAATCTGCCTTGTGAGGCGTAATACCAGTTGCCGTTGCCGTCGTCAAACACAGCACAATGTGAGATTCCTACCCATCCATAGCTGTTGCTGAATTTGTAGGGGTGAGTAACGACGGGCAGCATTTCTCCTCCATCTTGGGTAAGATTGACACCGTCTATGCCGAGGTAAGGACCATTGATATTTCGGGAGCGGCAGACACGGGTATTGTAGGGAGTATCCAATGCGTCATAAGCTACAAATAGATAATAGTAATCGGTAGCGGCATTGTAGATGATTTCGGGTCCTTCCGAGGCTTGCCAGCGGTTCCCCATTTGTCTGGTGGTAATCAATGATCCGTATGCGGCAATGTCTTCGCTGGTTCCCCAAGGGGCTGGCAGTGTGTTCAGGGGTTTCCCTGTTTCGGCATCTACCTCCAAGGCGGCTATACCGCTGTGCCAGGAACCGTAAATCAGGTAATGCTTACCGTCGTTGTCTATCAGATAGCTTGGGTCGATGGCGTTCCACTTGTAGTAACAGTTGGCCCAGTCGTCGGGTTTGATATGGAAGTTCAGTCCTTTGTCCGAGGCGTTGGTGATAACATAGCCCTTATCTTCCCAGCCGTTGTTGTTGGCGGGGTTTGAGTTCTCCAATAGACCGATGAAGGCGCGTTCGCCCCAAGAGTTCGCTCCATCTAAAGTACCGGGGCACACAATGGAGTAGTACATACGATAAAGCCCGTTTTTTACTTTGCGCACACAGGGTGCCCAGTAGCCGAAATCTGTGGTTTCGGGTGAAACCTCGTTCAGCCCCATTTCCTTGCGAATTTCATTTAGCTTCGGAATTACCCATTCGGGTAGTGCCGGCATTACTCCGCCTAAGTATTCCCAGTTTACGAGGTCTTTGGAACGTCTGCCGTGAAAGTGTCCACCGGCTGTATGCGCATTGCCGTAAGAGGCGTCCGTCTGATACATATAGTAATATCCGTCTTCGGCTAGCACCACGGTGGGATCGTGTACGTTTGCTAAGTTCCATTGATTGCGTTGGTCCCAACTGGCTATGTCCACGTAATAGTCTTCATAGGTGGGTGCCACATAGTTCTTGAGCTGTTCGTCAAGGCTTGAGGCTGCTGTGGTTACCGTGAATGTTTCCGAGTAAGTGTAACGACTGTTGCCGTAAACATATGAGCGTATGTAGTAAACGGTATTACCCGTCAAGCCGGAGATGGTTGCACTGAAGTTCTCGTCTGCTTCCACTACATTGTCTTTGATAGTAGGAGTTAAGACGTTTACACTATAGCAGAATCCCCTCTTGGCTACGTTATTCAGATTGCCGGTGACCGATGAATGAACGGTCAGCGAGGTGCCTGTCGTTACAGTTGCTTCGGGAGTGGCTACGACTATATCGCTGTTTCTATTGTATTCGACGTTGTCAAGCCCATCAAAGCAAGCCGTAAAAACCGTCAGCAGGGATATTAAGAAAAATGTTAGTTTTTTCATTGGGTCAGTAAGTTTTTAAGGTCCATACCGTCCTCTGATAAAGAGGGACGGTATGGATGATAGAAAAGTTAATAGTTATTCTTATTCATTGAAGACAAGATGACAATTGTCAACGGTCAATGCAAAGTTCAGGTCGCTGGAATCCACAGTGTTGATGCCTAAATAGTATTGGGTAGAGGTTGTACCTGTAGTACTCTCCATTACTACTTGAATATCGGCGACGCTATTGCCACAGTTCGTTACATAGACTGTGACTTTGGCTCCATTCATACCGGCAAGCCAAGTGCCCCATTCGCCTTGTGTTCCGTTGTGAACGCAGGCTGCATATCCATTACCCCAGCCATAGTTGTCAGCGCGAACCACTGCGTATTCTGCGGTAATATCGGTTTTGCGGAGAATTACAGCGAAGTTGTTCCAGTTGTTAGCCAGGCTACTGTAATTGGTGAAAGTAATGTACTTTGTCTCGCCTATAGGTACATTGAAATCGTCAGAGATGGCTCCCCAGAAGACTGTTGAGTTATCTTCGGTTCCTACCATGTTGGTACTGTTCTTCACTACAGAAGCTGTAGATTCGGAGACGGTAACCTCTATCGTTGCGGTGACTTCTTCTCCGGTAGTGGTAGTAATGGTGACGGTCTGAGAGCCTGCTTTCGCAAGAATAGTAGAGAAGCTGAGTTTCTCGTTGTCAACGATTCTTGAACTCCCGTCGGTGTAAGTTGCTGTAACCACCATGCCTGTCGGGTCGAAGGCCATCGTTCGATCTGCCAAACTTTGGGTAGCTTCCGAGGTGTAATAGTAGTATCGTGTGTGCGAGGGCTGGGTAGTCACTTCGATGGATACAATCTGTTCCACAACTTCAAAAGTTGCATTAGCTACAATCGGTTGTTCGCAATTCTCACCTTTAAAGGTCTTGTTATAGATGGTTACAAGGTTTTTTATGCCTGGCTGCTCCATATCGGGAATGGTAGAGATATAAAGCTCAGAAACCGGTACAGTTTTGGTCACTCCCTCTTCAAAGGTAACGATGGCCGATACGTTGGCCATAGCCGATTCAAGCGGAGTACCTACAATGACCTGATTGGGTACGTTTTGTAGTTCCATTGATATCGGATTTTTGTCTTGGGCAGAAGTAAGACCGCCGATAGGCTCAATGTTGGTTTGCTGGAAGTCGATGTAGGAACCTTCTGGAACCAAGAAGCAACGGATGTTGGTGTTGCTTGCATCTGTATTTAGATTTTCTTCCTTGTATGGCTGCGCGTAAGTCTTGGCTGCTGTGCCGTTGGTCATCTTTACGGTGAAAGCGTCTGCATTGGTACGATCTACGGTAAGTGTCACTTTGCCGCCCAAACTTTGCAGATTGGGGTCTGTTTCGTTTTCATCGGGATTGAGAAGCAACGTGCCCGAGATGTACTGGAAATCGATATGATCGCCCCATTGGGAATTGTAAGTTTCAGGGCTACCAGTAACATCAAAGCGGATGGCTCCGTATTCGGCATATCCTTCACCACCGCGGTCTACATCGTTGGAGATGATAAGGGCAAAATTCTTGAAATACTTGGTGTCGGTCGCTGGGTTGATGTGGAGGTTGATTACTGCATTCCACTTCTCGCCATCGGGTACTACGTAATACTTGGAGAAAGCAGACCAAAAGCCGGAAGTAAAATCCGTTTTTCCGAAAGTGTACACATCTTCCAACATGCCCTCAAGCACTTCGTCTTCCGGTTGTTTCTTCGAATCTTCAATTTCCTGTATCTTATCGGAAATCCAGTCGGGGGCATTTACGTCATAAAGTTCGCCATCCGTGCAGCCTGTCAGTGTCAGTAATCCAAAGGTTACGGAACAACAAGCGTATGCTATTTTTTTTAGTAATCTCATTGTCTTAAATTTAAAGAGTGTGATTGATTTTATTTGCTTAAATCTACAACTGAACGCACTGTCCAACCATTGTCACGGAAATAAGAAGAGTTGTCCGTGCTATAGTTGGCGGAATTGCCTTTCAGATTGGGGTTATTATTCATCAACTGCTGCACAATGGGTAGGAATTCGTGCCCCGGCAAGTAGGTATCGAAAGAGCTCTTCAGTTCAGGATCGTTTGCTATATCGCTGTAGTTCACAGGATTCTTTACTCCTTCTGTAGAACGACGTACCGTGCCGTGTTCCTTGAGTTGCTGCAAGCGACTGTTGTCATAAAAGAAGCCCCAACGGATGAGGTCGAAGCCTCGACCGAATTCGCAGCCGAATTCCTTAGGACGTTCCACATTGGCTATCTGTTCGAAGAGCTTGTCGGCAGTATTGAAATCTTCGAGTTCCAAGTCTGCCAGCTTGGCACGGTTACGTACCTCGTTGATCCAGTCGATAGCCTGCTGCGTGGGGCCATTGACCTCATTTTCGCATTCAGCGGCACGCAGCAACACATCGGAGTAGCGCATCAGGCGTAGGTTGATTCCATCATGCAAGCCTGTAGTGACGGTGCTGTACAGACCGGTACGGAGATTCGTGAATTTGGCAATCGGCAGACCACCGTAAGTGTTGTTGGTTACGATATTATCGGTAGCTGTAAGTGTTTGCGTATAAGCTACATTACCATATTCGAAGTCTGCCCAGTCGGTTTCGTAAGTTCCGATGGTCCAATAAAGACGGGGGTCGAGTGTGCCGTTTATGGTACGTTCTCCTTTAAAAAGATGGTAAAGCCAGGGGGAAGCTGAGATATCGGCCCAACCGCCATAGTTGCCGGGAGCAAAGTTACTCTCAATGGCCGACCCTTGTGTGGCATTGGGACTTGTGTTCACCGGAGTCCACTCATCATCAGTGCCTTGCGAACCGTAGTCGAGGAATTGCACTTCGAAGAGGCTCTCCGCATTGTTCTCGTATGCTGAACCTTCGCGGAAGTTGTCGCCATAGTTGTCCATCAGTCGGTAGGTGCCGTATTTCTTGGCGATGATGTCTTTGAGTACTGTGAGTGCATCGTTATATTTATGGCGCATCATGAGGGCGCGGGCATAGTAGCCTGCCGCAGCACCGCAGGTGGCGCGTCCGCCGGCCCACTCACTGCCTTTATCGCGCGAAGGCAGCAATTCCATCGCCTCGTGGAAATCTTTTTCTATCTGGTCGAGTACGGCATCATAGGTGCTGTTGCCCCCATAGAGTCCGTCCAACGAAGAGTAGGTAGCGTAATCTGTGATGAGGGGCGGGTTCTGATAATAACCTACCAGATTGTAGTATGACAGGCCGCGCAGGAAAAGCATTTGTCCTTTGATGTATTTCATTTTATCGGAAAGTTGGCTGTTATCTTCGCTGCAACGAGAAATGGTGAAGTTGCACACGTTGATGGTGTAGTACCATTCCCGCCAGGGCCACCACGTAATGTCTGAGGTAACTTCTGCATTGAGGTCATCAAAAGGCAGATACCACACTTGTGAAGAGTTCCAAGCTTCATCGCCACGACACACGTCGATGGTGTAGCCTACACGGGCATAAGAACCCTCCATGCGGATATGGTTGTAGGCGGCAATCACGCATTCCTCCAAATCATCGGCATTAAAACCGAAGGTACTTGAGGTTTGTTGGTTGGGATTCAATAAATCCATTCTGTCACTGCAAGAAACCAGCGTGCTAAGTCCCAAAATGAGAGCAAGTGAATATTTATTTAGTTTCATAAAATATGTTTTTAGTATTTAGGTACCAGATAGTAACAATTAGAATGTAAAATGAACACCACACATGAAAGTACGTGCAGTAGGATAAGAACAGAAGTTATATCCCGGGGTGAAAGTCCCTCCCGCATAGTCTACATTATAACCGTGATAGCCGGTGAATGTGTGAAGATTCTGTGCTGATACGTATAAACGTACATCGGATACATATTTGCCGAACCATTTGTCAGGGAAGTTGTAGCCTAATTCTATATTGGCAATCTTCCAGTAGGCTGCGTTCTGAATCTTACGTGAACTGAAGAGGTCGTTCCAAGCTAGGCTGGCATTGTTGGTGACATAGGTGCGTGGCATGTTGGAAAGGTAAGTGCTGCCGTCTTCGCTGAAACGGTTGGCATCGAGCATACGTACCTCTTTGTTTCCCCAGCCGTAGCAAGAGTTAAGCGAGTTGTAGATGTCGTCACTTACATGATAGTTCAACGCACCGAAAGTTGCGATGCTCAAGTCGAAACGCTTATATTCAAAGCGGGCACTCAGACCGAAATGAATTTTAGGCATACCACTGCCCAATACCACTTGGTCTTCAGAGTCTATTTTACCGTCGTTGTTTACGTCCTTATAAAGGCAGTCACCGATCTGGGCGCCTTCCTGAGTGGCGTGGTTGGCAAGATCCTCTTGTGTACGGGCGATACCTTCATAAACCCAACCGTAGAACTGGCCGATTTCTTCACCTACTTTGGTGATGTATGCACCTGAGATATAAGAGTTGGTACCGAAACCTAACGAGGTTACACGGTTACGCAACGTACTGAGATTGCCCGATATTTCATATTTGAAATCATGATCCCGATTGCGGTAGGTGGCGGAGAATTCGAAGCCGGAGTTGTTCATTGAGGCGGCATTCATTGTCACGGTGGTGTTGGAGACACCGGCTTGTTCCGGAACGGGAACCGCATACAGAAGGTCTTCGCTGATATTTTTGTACCACTCGGCCGTAAACTCCAGTCGGTTGCGGAACAAGGCAAGGTCGATACCCACATTATAGGTCTTCTTTTTCTCCCATGCCAGGTTGCTGTCCACGAAAGTGGAAACGGCGGAACCGGTCACTACGTTACCGTTGAAGTTGTAAGTCATATTGTTGCGCGACATGACAGCCTGATACATATACTCACCAATATTTTCATTACCGAGTTCACCATAACTGGCGCGGACTTTAAACATGTTCACGACATCCGGATTGAAAGGGAAGAAGTTTTCTTTGTCGAAACGCCAACCCACGGAGACGGAGGGGAAAGTTCCCCAACGGATGCTTCTGGTCAGGCGGGAACTACCATCCCGGCGCACTGTTGCCGAGAGCAAGTATCTGTCATCGTAATTGTAATTGATACGACCGATGTAGGATAAGATGGAATGCTTGTATTCGTAGCTGCTGGAATACGTATTGGCTGCATTCTGGAGCTGTAGGAAGTAAGGCTCGGTGAAGTTGACTCCCCATCCAGTCAGCAGGTCGGTGTCCTCCTCTTCATAAGTCTGGCCTGCCACTACGTTGATGTGATGCTTGCCTATCGTGCCGTCGTAAGTGAGCACGTTCTCTATCAAAGCATCCGAATAGTTGCGTGAAGCCTTGGTTAGCCGTTCATTGCTCTTGGCCAGATAGACACGGTTGCTCTGCACCCATGCTGGAATCCAGGTAAAGTCCTTGCAGAAGGTCTTACTGTAAGAGAGGTTTACCTTATAGTTGAGTTTGTGGTTTTGGCTGTTGATGCCAAGCATCTTGAAGATGTCTACATCTGCCGAACCTGTCCCTACAAAACGGTCTACACGGGTGTTGCGTTCCAATAGGTTATTTACCAGTAACGGGTTGGAAGCGGAGATATCGCCATGCACGGTGTCGTAGTATACGCCATAGCCGTAAGCATCATAATTGAAGTTGTTGGCGATTCCCACCAAGTTGTCGAGTACCCATGTAGAAGAATCGTATGCCTTGATGGTGGGTTGCATCAGTAAGGTACCGCGCAGTACGTTGGTTACGTCGCCATACAAACCTTGAACGTATTCGGAAGCATTGGACAAGCCCATGTTGTCTTGGTCGGAGTGAGAGTAGACAAGGCTGGTATGGAACTTTATGAACTTGGTTTCCATAGTGTTGTTGACACGTGCGGTGTAACGTTCGTAGTTAGGGCCGGCGCCTTCAAGTGTTCCTTTCTGGTTGAAATAGTCTAATGATATATTATAGGTGTTATGGGCACCACCGCCGGAGAGGTTCACATTGTGGTTCTGGCGAATCCCCGTTTTGAATACTTCGTCAAACCAGTTGGTGCTGGTATCATCTTGGAAATGATATTTTCCAGTTGCGCTGTCAAGCTTGTATCCCGATGGCAACGGAGTATTGGAGTTTGCGCACGCCTGACCGAGGTATTGGCTATACTGGTCGGCATTCATTACATCATACACACCCTTAGGAATGAAGTCCGCACCGAAGTACCCATTGTAATCCACTTTCAGTGGTTGGTCTTTTTGTCCGCGTTTAGTGGTGATGATAATTACACCGTTGGCGGCGCGCGAACCGTAGATGGCGGCAGCCGAAGCATCCTTTAGTACCTGGATGGTTTCAATATCGTTTGAAGAGAAATCGCGGATGGAAGTTCCCATGGGAACGCCATCGATAACATAAAGAGGAGCGGTGCTACCGAAAGATCCGACACCACGGATGCGGACGGTAGGATCGGCACCGGGCTGTCCGTCGGAGGTGATTTGCACACCGGAAACCTTACCTTCGAGCATGGTAGAGATGTTGGAGTTTGACGTCTGTTTCAAGGCTTCCGCATCTACTACGGCAACGGAACCTGTTAGGTCAGACTTCTTTTGTGTACCGTAGCCCACGACAACTACTTGCTCAAGCATCTGCTCATCGGATTGTAGCTGGATAGGGTCGATGATGGCACGGTTGCGGACAGCCACTTCACGTTCCTTATAACCCACATAGCTTATTAAAAGGGTGGCGTTTCCAAGAACCTCCAGTTGGAAGTTTCCGTCGAGGTCGGTAATAGTTCCGCCTTGTCCGCCTTTAATTTTGATGGTGGCCCCAGTCAGTGGTTCACCTTGTTCGTCGACAACTTGACCACGGACCTTGATAGTCGGAGATTGTGCCACGGTAGCCATTGCAGGTGTAGGGTACACCACCATGCTGCCAAAGATACACAGACTAAGCATTACGAAAAAAAATAAATGTTTCCTCATTTTTTAAGTATTAAGGTTGTTTAATTAATAGATTAGATTTATTATTAACTGATTACGATACCAGATTGACGTACGACCTGGCGTTGACTACCGGAGGTAGCCAGGTTACGGATTTCATATATGTAATGGAATCAATAGGGGAAGGTTGAATTTGCTCGATGCCATGTGCAATGCGGCAACCATTCTTTTGTCATTCTTCATAATATTAAGATTAAAATTAAACATTAAATGCACGGTTCTCTCCCGAAGGATTGAGTACCGATTGCATGACAAAAGTAGGGCTTGTGTAGTAAATAGGGGTGGACAAACGTATTTTAGAGGTGGATAAATGAAATTTAAGTGTAGAAAATACATTTTATAATGTGAGGTAAAGAGCAATTCTTGCCGGGGTAAAATTATCCTTCCTCATTAAGCAGTGAGCTCGGTGTCGTATTAAAGTATTTGGTGAAGCACCGGGTGAAGTATTTAGGGTCGTTGAATCCTACCTCATAAGCTATTTCGGCAATGTTCATATTTTTATTCTCCCGGTTTTTCAGCAATAGTTCACGGGCAATGTTCAGGCGGTAGTTCCGTATGAACTGTCCGGCAGATTGTCCGATGAGGCTTTGTAGCTTCTTGTTCAGCAGACTCTTGCTTACACCTGCCGCTTCGCAGAAATCGCTGACCTCGAAATAGGAGTTTTTGTAGTTTTCTTTAACAACATCCATGATTCGGTTGAGGAATTTCTTGTCACCCGATTCTTCTTCCATATTCAAGGTATCTACATCCATGGCTATGGCAAACTTTTTTTGATAGCGTTTGCGGTTCTCAAGGATATTCTCTATGCGGGTAAGCAACAGCGTCTCGTCAAAAGGTTTCAGCAGATATTCGTCTACTCCTGTGCGGTAGCTCTCCAGACGTGATTCCTGAGATGTCTTGGCAGTGAGCATGAGGAAAGGGATATGAGAGATGGTGAAATTCTCCTTTACCCGGCGGGACAGCTCGATGCCGTCCATTACGGGCATCATCAGGTCGCTGATGATGAAGTCTACCGCATGCGAGTTCAGTATGGTCAGGGCTTCCTCGCCATGAGCCGCTTCTAGTACATTATATTTGTCCCGCAGGATAGAACGGATATATCCGCGCATATCTGCGTTGTCTTCTACGACCAGAATAGACAAACCCTTTCCGGTACTTTCGGATGCCTGTACTGTGCCATCGGCAACCGTAAGCTGCGGAGTACTTTCGGCTATTGTTTTCATTGTGCTGTTTTCCGAAGTTACTGGCAGAAGAATACGGAGGGAACAACCGGTCGTATGGTTGTTTTGTGCATGGATTTCACCACCATGCATTTGTACGATACGCTTGCACAAATAAAGTCCGATGCCGCTTCCCGCCTGTCCGTACATGGGATATTTGGTTTGCCCTTGCGACTGGTAGAAACGATTGAATATCTTATTTATATCCTCGTCGGGAATACCGCCACCGGTATCGCTGATGCAGATGTAAAGCGTTAACTTGCCGCTAGCGGCAGAAGGCAGCAAAGCAATGAATAAAGATACGTTTCCACCGTTGGGCGTGAACTTGATGGCATTGCTCAGCAAGTTTGTTAAAACCTTGTGCATAGCTTCCTCATCATAGGATATCTCCGGTGAAGACATCCGGTAATAACGTTTCAGTGTGATATTCCTTTCTTTGGCAAAGACCTCGAAAGGAACTATCAGCTCGTTGGCGAATTTTAGAAAATTGTTTCTCGTTTTCACTATCTCCAGCTTGTCCGATTCCACTTTACGGAAGTCCATAAGCTGGTTGACAAGTGACAACAGGTATTTGGAGTTGCGTTCTACAAAGTGAAGCTGTTCGATGACCTGGGGATTGTAGCTTAGTTTCAGTGCACGCTCTATCGGACCCATGATCAGTGTGATCGGAGTACGGAATTCGTGTGTGATATTGGTGAAGAACGCTATCTTGTCCAATGTAAGTTCCTGTATCTTGCGCGTCATTTTGGTAAGCTGCGCTTTCTGTCGGGTAATCTTTTCGTTCTGTTGTTTCAATATCTGGTTTTGGCGTGACAGTTCTTCGGTCTGTTCTTCCAGTAGTTCTTTTTGCCTCTCTAGTTCATGGGTGCGTTGCTCCACCTTAAGGCGCAGTTTTTCTTTCTGATCTTTCAGGCTCCGTATACGCCATTGGTAGAATTGCCAGGCAGCGAATGCGACAAGGACGATTACGATCAGTGTGAACCATGTCGTCTTGTAGAAATAGGGTTGGATTGTGATTTGAAGTTCCGTTATGTTTTCTTCTTCTGCTGCTTGGTCATAGGGTGTATATTTCACTTGCAGCGTATAGTCTCCCGGAGACAGGTTAGTGTAGGTGGCAAAACGTCTGTTGCCGGGTACGTGTATCCACCGATTGTCAAAACCAAGCAGGCGGTAACTGTAGGTCGCAGTATTATCGGTCTCGTAGTTGAGTGCGGAAAATTCCAGTGAAAAAGACTTTTCACGTTCGTGAATACAGATTGTCTTGCTTACGGCAATATCCAGCGGCAGGTATTCATTGCCAGGGAATATTTCTTTATTTTCTACTTTTAAACGGGTGAACCGTACTTTTGAAGGTTGAATTGGAACGGTAGGCAATGTACAGTCTATGGCAACTAATCCGGATACTGTACCGAGGTAGAGCTTACTGTACCGAGAACGGTAAGCGGCATTCCAATAAAATTGAGTATCGGTAAGACCATCTTGCCGGTTGTAGTTGATAAAATGGTTTTCTGTAGGTTGAAAGCGTGACAGCCCGTTGTTGGTCGCTATCCAGATATACCCTTTGTCATCTTCCAGAATACCGCGGATGCTGTTGTCGGGAAGGCCGTGAAGGGAGTTGTAACAAATGAATTGGACTTCTCCGCGTTCGTCTTGCATACACTTGTAAATGCCGTAACCGTTGCTTCCCAACCATAGTATACCGTCCTGGGCTTCGTAAAAGCAACATATCTTTTCTATCAGTCCGGAGGACGGATCATCCAGTTTGTATTTCAGATGGCGGTATCGGAATACCCCGTCCGAAGACGAGGCGGGACGGGAATGCAGATCGATGATATAAACACCGTCCAGACAACCTATCCATAGCTGCCCGTTCTTGTCTATGATAGAGCCGATACAACCGCGTATATCTTCGGCTGCGCGATTGGCGAACGGCGAGCAAAGCTGCTTATGTTTCAGGTCGTAAAAGAATAATCCTTGGTTTGCTCCAATCCACATGCCGTTGTTGATAGAGTCGTAAGCCAGCGCTCCGATAAAGTCTATGGGATAGTTATCCTTGTTCTCGGCTGTGATAGCTTCTATCCTGTGCTGTGGATTTTGTGGGTTAATAAGGTTTATGCCGCCCCCCCATGTGCCAATCCATAACCTTCCTTGTCCGTCGGCGGTGATGGCGCTTACCGAGTTATGGGTAAGTGTACCGCTTTCGTGCGTATAATGAATGAAGCTGTCGCTTCCTGCCGCCTTTTTATTCAGTCCTCCTTCTACCGTGCCTACCCATAGGTTACCACTATGATCTTCGTAAATGGCGTTCACCGGATTGTGGGAGATTGTTTGGGGATTCTTGTTATCATACTGATAATTCTGTAGGGACAGGCGTTTGGCGGTTATTTTATTGATACCGCCACTTTCGGTTCCTACCCAGATATGTTTCCCCTCTACAGTGATGCAGTTGATAAAATTGCTGTTCAGTAGTTTACTGCCGGTATTGGATACTTGGTCGCTTATGCGCTCGAAATTGTCTTTTATGGGGTTGTATATATTGATACCTTTCAGGCTGGCAACCAGTAGTTGCTTGTCATTGGTTATGGCAAGGCAGGTCAGGAAGTTCTGTGAAAGGGAATGTGGATTGCCGGGGACATGCACATATTGTTTCACTATATTCTCGTTTTTATTATATCGGTACAAACCCTTGTCGGAGGCAATCCATACTTCATTTTCTTTGGCTATAAAGTCTGTAAAATACATATCCGGTGCAAAGCTCAGGCAGTCTGCAATCAGTGTCTCTTTTAGTTCGTTTTGTACAGTCATGCCTATCTTGTATAATCGACCGTTGATTCCTATCCATACTTTTCCCTCGTTTTCCACATCCTTGAAGGTGATGTCGTATCGGTAGGGGTTGGGGATCTCTAGCGAGTGGATGTTTTCTATATCTCCATTGGTGTGGAAAGCGATGCGGTGCAGGCTATTACCACAATATAGCCAGATACATCCGTTGGCGTCTTGCGTGACCATAAAAGCCGGTTGCCGGATGAGTTCTTCCAGCTTCTTATTGGGGGCGGGCAGTACGGACTGCATGGTTGTCAGGTCGATAATATCCGTACCCCCTTCCGATACAACCCAAAGCCGTCGGAAGTTGTCTTCGTGGACTTTGCGTATGAAGTTGCTTTTGAGTCGGCAATGTGGGGTAGCCGGGGTAAAGTTGATGAATTCGTAGCCATCGTATCTGGATAGTCCGCCACCCGACATTGAAATCCAAAGAAAACCCTGCCGGTCTTTGTATATATCGTCAACAAAATTATTGGGAAGCCCCTCATTCATTGTTATATATATTGTATTATATCGGTTGGTAAAAGACTCCTGTGCCCGCAAGAAAGTGGGGCTTGCCAAAGCGATATATAATATAATAAGGTGGAAAAACTTATGCATTGTTTTATCATTTGGTATTAGCACAAGCAAAGTTAATAGATTACTTGTGATGACCATAAAATGTTCGTGGTCTTTTTGTGAAGTTGGAGGATTGTCCACCTTAAAAGGTCATATATCCACCTCTACAGCTTTGGGCGTGGCGTACATTTGCATTGTAATTTTTAATTAGCTAATATTATGGGAAAATTGTTATGTGTAGTTGTCATGTCTGCGGGAATTTTGTTTGCTGGCTGTAACTCTCCGGTTTTTACTCCTGTGGCTTCGCCCAATCCCTGGCAGGATGACTATTCCGCTTTGTCTTCTATGGACAATTACCACTCGTGGGGAACTTACAATGTACATGATCCGTCGTGCTGTAAACTGGGTGATTATTATTATATGTATTCCACCGATGCCATTTTGGGGGAGAACCGTAAAGAAGCCGAGGAGAAGAATGTTCCGTTGGGTTTCATACAGGTACGTCGCTCCAAAGATCTTGTTAAGTGGGAATTTATCGGCTGGGCTTTCCCTGAAATACCGCATGAGGCGGTAGAATGGGTGCGTTCGCATGCAGACGGGAAAGGGGCAACCAATATCTGGGCTCCTTATATAATACCTTTCGGTGACAAATACAGGCTTTATTACTGTGTCTCGGCTTTTGGCCTTAAGACATCCTATATAGGATTGGCGGAATCCGCATCGCCCGAAGGACCTTGGATGCAACGGGGATGTGTGGTCAAGACCGATGCAACTTCGGTAATGAATGCCATCGACCCGAGTATTATAGCTGATTCCGCTACCGGAAAGTGGTGGATGCATTACGGTTCGTTCTTCGGCGGATTGTACTGTGTTGAGTTGAATCCCGAAACAGGACTTCCTGTCCAGGAAGGAGACCAGGGGCATCTTATCGCCCGTCGTGCCACTTATTGGAAAGATAATCTGGAAGCGCCTGAAATTATTTATAATCCCGAACTGAAACAATATTACCTGTTTGTTTCATATGATCCGTTGATGACTACTTATAATGTGCGGGTAGGACGTTCGGATAAGGCAGAAGGCCCGTTTGTCGATTACTTCGGTGTGGAACTGAAAGATACTACCAACAATTTTCCTATCTTGACAGCCCCATATCGTTTCAACAATCATCCGGGTTGGGCGGGTACGGCACACTGCGCTGTCTTCACTTCGGATGAAGGACAATATTTTATGGCGCATCAAGGACGTTTGTCTCCGCATAACCAGATGATGGATCTTCATCTGCGCCAAGTTTTCTTCACATCTGACGGTTGGCCCGTGGTATCGCCCGAACGTTATACCGGCAGTGCTTCCCGTAAATTTTCGGCAGCTGATATAGTAGGCGAGTGGGAGATTATACGTGTGCAGGAACCCGCGTATGAGCGTCAGTTACAAGCTGGCCAAATCTTGTGGGGCGAAGGTCAGCTTAAAAACGAAGAGTGGAATGTTTCCTGCACGTTGTCTTTGAAGAAGGACGGGCAGTTGGATGAGAATAAAGGTTATTGGAAGTTTGCGGAAAGAGGACAGCTATTGTCTTTGACGCTGAACGGTGAATCCGTAGATAACCTGCTTGTATTTGCCGGACATGATTGGGAAAATGAAACGGAAACCGTTCTTTTTACCGGTCTGGATAGTCGGGGACGTTCCGTCTGGGGAAAAAGAACTAAGTAATCAATTATAATTTTTATTTTGAAACCATGAAAAGATACACTGGATTATTAATGGCGCTGACCCTTACCGCGGGTATGACGCTTCAGGCACAAACCAATGAGTTTGTGATACAAACCAAGAAATTGGGCGCAGAGATTCAGCCTACTATGTATGGGCTGTTCTTTGAGGATATCAACTATGCCGCTGATGGCGGGCTATATGCCGAGTTAGTGAAGAACCGTTCGTTTGAATTCCCTCAAAATTTGATGGGATGGAAAACTTTTGGTAATGTGACTTTGCAGGATGACGGACCTTTTGAGAAGAATCCTCATTATGTTCGCTTGTCTGATCCGGGACATCCGCATAAGCACACCGGACTCGATAATGAAGGATTCTTTGGTATCGGTGTAAAAGCCGGAGAAGAGTATCGCTTTTCCGTATGGGCACGTTTGCCTCAAGGAGGAACAGCAGAAAAAATCCGTATAGAGTTGGTAGATACCAAATCTATGGGCGAACATCATGCTTTCGCTACAGCAACATTGACTATTGATTCGAAAGAATGGAAAAAGTATCATGTTATTCTGAAGCCCAGCATAACAGATCCAAAGTCAACATTACGTATTTTCCTTGCTTCAGGGGGAACAGTCGATTTGGAACACGTTTCCCTTTTCCCAGTCGATACGTGGAAAGGACATGAGAATGGTTTGCGTAAAGACCTTGCGCAAGCTTTAGCAGATATCAAACCGGGTGTTTTCCGTTTCCCCGGCGGATGTATCGTTGAAGGAACAGATTTGGCTACGCGTTATAACTGGAAAAAATCAGTAGGCCCTGTAGAAAATCGTCCCCTGAATGAGAATCGTTGGGAATATACTTTCCCGCATCGTTTCTATCCCGATTATTTTCAGAGCTATGGATTAGGCTTTTTTGAGTTCTTCCAACTTTCGGAAGAAATAGGAGCAGAGCCGCTTCCTGTATTGAGTTGTGGTCTGGCTTGTCAGTTTCAGAATTCAGATGCAGAGGCACATGCGGCTGTTTGCGATTTGGATAGCTATGTGCAGGATGCTCTTGATCTGATAGAATTTGCCAATGGGGATGTGGCCACGAAATGGGGAAAACTGCGTGCCGATATGGGCCACCCTGCATCGTTCAACCTGAAATTCATTGGTATAGGTAATGAGCAGTGGGGACCGGAATATCCGGAACACCTCGAACCATTTATCAAGGCTATTCGTAAAGCCTATCCGGATATCAAGATTATTGGAAGCTCCGGTCCGGACTCTGAAGGAAAACAGTTCGAATATCTATGGCCGGAAATGAAACGTCTGAAAGTTGACTTGGTGGATGAACATTTCTATCGTCCCGAAAACTGGTTCCTGAATGAGGGAGCACGCTATGATAACTATGACCGTAAAGGTCCGAAAGTGTTTGCAGGAGAATATGCTTGTCATGGTAAAGGTAAGAAATGGAACCATTTCAATGCCGCTCTGCTTGAAGCCGCATTTATGACCGGATTGGAGCGCAATGCGGATATTGTGCACATGGCCACTTATGCTCCTTTGTTTGCTCATGTGGAAGGATGGCAATGGCGTCCGGATATGATCTGGTTTGATAATCTCAACTCTGTCCGTACCGTAAGTTACTATGTACAGCAACTCTACGGACATCACAAGGGCACTAATGTACTTTCTTTGACGATGAATAAGAAGCCTGTAACGGGTGCCGAAGATCAGAACGGACTGTTTGCGAGTGCGGTTTATGATAAGGATAAGAGCGAAATCATAGTAAAGGTTGCCAATACTTCTGATAAAGCCCAGTCTCTGTCATTGAAGTTTGAAGGATTGAAGAAACAGGATGTATTGTCTGACGGTCGTTGCATCAAGCTGCGTTCAGCCGATCTGGATAAAGATAATACAATTGAGCAGCCGTTTGCTATTCAGCCTCAGGAAACTCCGGTATCAATTGATGGTCAGGTGTTGAATGTAGAATTGGAACCAAAGACATTTGTTGTTTATATCTTCAAAAAAGGATGAAAATAATGGATGAATTCTCCCGGGCGAAGGGGGAAGCATGGGCAAGTCAGGTCATTGAGCGCGATGGCAAGTTCTATTCCGAGAAGATTTGCTATGCAATGAACCGGAGTATTACCGGACCTTGGGAATATGAAGGCATTGATCGCCTGTACTATAATGAAGATGGAACCATGAAGCGTATTCAGATGACAACAGAAGGAGTGCAATAGGTTTAGATATTAGAATATATTGAAGGTTAGATTAGGTTAGTTAATTAGTTTATTTGAAAAAGGCTAAAAAGATAAGGGCGTCTCCCCGTGATGGGAAGACGCCCTTTTAGATTGAGTTGTTTTTATTTTAAACTAATCTGCGAGCACCGTCACCGATGACTACATCATAAATTTTAGGGCTTCTGCCAAATTTCTCTTTGAACTTATCCTTGGCATTCTGGATGAATGTATCATACAACTCATCTTTCACCAAGTTGATAGTACAACCACCGAAACCACCGCCCATTACGCGTGAACCTGTTACACCGCAGTCGAATGCAAGATCATTCAGGAAGTCGAGCTCTTCGCAGCTAACTTCGTAAAGCTTGCTCATGCCATGATGTGTTTCGTACATCTTCTGACCTACAGTTTCGTAATCACCTTTTTCCAGTGCATCGCAAACATCAAGTACGCGCTGGATTTCTTCGATTACGTATTCTGCACGCATGTAGTCTTCTTCGCTGATTTCAGCTTTTGACTCTTGTAGCATGTCCATGGTACAATCGCGCAGGAACTCTACATGCGGATGTTTCTTCTGAATTGCAGCAACGGCAGCTTCGCAGCTTTGACGACGCTTGTTGTATGCTGAAGAAGCCAATTCATGTTTAACTACAGAATCTACCAATACCAGACGATAGCCTTTCGGATCGAATGGAAAGTATTGATATTCCAGTGAGCGGCAGTCCAGACGGATAAGACTACCTTGCTTGCCAAATACGGAAGCGAACTGGTCCATAATACCACAGTTTACACCGCAATAGTTATGTTCAGTTGCCTGACCTACTTTAGCCAGTTCGAACTTGTCTATCTTGTTGTCACCGAACAGATCGTTCAATGCATACGCATATGTACTCTCCAAAGCGGCAGATGAAGACATACCTGCACCTAAAGGCACATCACCGGAGAAAGCAGTATCGAAGCCCTTTACATCAACGCCACGCTTAATCATCTCACGGCATACACCGAAGATATATCTTGCCCAGCTTGCACGGGGAGCATCTTCTTCCTTCAAACCGAATTCCACATAATCTTTCAGATCGATGGAATAAGCTTTCACAATGTCTGTACCATTCGGTTTAATTTCAGCGATCATACCTTTATCGATTGCTCCAGGGAATACAAAACCACCGTTATAGTCTGTATGCTCACCAATGAGGTTGATGCGTCCCGGAGAAGCGTAAACTGCTCCTGTTGTTCCGTCAAAATGCTTGATGAAACGGCTTCTTACGTGTTCTATATCCATAATCTTTTCAAATTTATAAGTGAATAAATTAATTACCTATACCTTTTAATTGCGTTAATCCTCTACTGGGATATCTTTATTTACATTTTTGCAACCTACCAAGCCGTAGAACAGCAGATAAGCAAGAGCTGCGATAATCAGCCAGTAGCTGGCCATATAACCTACAGAGTCAGAGATGCTTTGTTGGATCAACGGCAATACACCACCACCAACAACCATCATCATGAAGATACCGGATGCTTGTGCTGTATATTTTCCTAATCCTTCTACTGCAAGGTTGAAGATACCACCCCACATTACAGAAGTACAAAGACCGCAAAGTACGAGGAACAATGCGCTGACAGGTACTTGTGCCATCATAAATCCTTCACCTACAGTGTAACCGGGCATTGAAACTGTTACATCTTTCGGAGTGAAGATAGCAATCAATACAAAAACAATAGCGGTAGCAGATACAACGATTAACTGTGTACGGCTGGAAACTTTACCGCTGATAGCGCTACTTGCAGTACGTCCTACAAGCATCAGCAACCAGTAGATAGCAGCAATAGCACCACCGATAGCAGCACCGTTCATCATAATTCCGGCACCCTTATCGCTTGCGTCGGCAAGATAGAAGTTCAGTGTACCCGGGATACCGATTTCGATACCTACATAGATGAAGATACCAACTACACCTAATACAGTGTGGCGGAAACTCCATGGACTATGAGAGAATTTTTCTTTCTTCGCTCCACTTTTCTGAAGATGTGGCTCAGGGATAGCTACAAATGAAATGATAATAAATGCAGCTACGAATACACCCATAGCAACGAAGAGGAGAGGAGCAACATCAGACATAGCTGTCTTGGAAGTTACCGTACCAATCAAAGCACCTACGAAAAGAGGAGTCAATGTACCGGACAAAGAATTAAGGGCTCCACCTGTTTGGATCAACTGGTTACCTTTGTTACCACCACCACCAAGGAGGTTCAACATCGGGTTCACCACTGTGTTAAGCATACAAACACAGAAACCGCAGATGAATGCACCAAGCAGATAGATAACGAAATTTAATTTGATAACATATTCGCCGAATGCGAAAACTTCGGCATTTGCTCCGAATAAACTGGAAAGGTATTGCGTGAACAAACCGAGGAAACCTACTGCCATTGCAATCAATGCAGTCTTTTTGTAACCGATCTTAACGAGCATGTTACCGGCAGGAATTCCCATAAACAGATATGCCAGGAAGTTCATCATATTTCCCATCATACCTAAAGTGTTCGAACCCGCATATTCGTTTCTCCAAATCGTACCGAACGGTGCGGCAAGATTGGTAACGAAGGAAATCATCGCAAAAATGAAGAACATGGTAATAATAGCGACAAGATTACCGTTCTGTTTTTGTTGTGTCATGGTTTTTAATTAATTAAATTAGTTATAAAATTAGGTTAGTTATATTCATTCTTGTACACCGAACTTGTAAATGGTTACTTGTTGGTATTCATCGTCCGGGAGCAATACGGCCGATGGGAAATGTGGTTTGTTGGGTGTGTCGGGGAAACATTGTGCTTCAAAGCAAACAGCGCTGCGTGCCGGGAAAGTAGCTCCGTGAGCACCTGCAAAACCGCCTAGCCAGTTTCCGGTATAGAGTTGTACACCATTCTCTGTGGTATATACTTCCATTGTACGTCCGCTTTCGGGTTCCGTATAAGTAGCGGCAAGGCTTAATTCACCACTCTCTGTCTTATTCAGTACGTAGCAGTGATCGTAACCTGCACCATTCACCAATTGCTGGAACTTATCATCAATACGTTCACCGATGGTATGCGGTGTACGGAAATCCATAGGAGTACCTTCTACCTTCAGGATTTCTCCTGTCGGAATGGACACTTCGTCAATGGGAGTATAATGATCAGCGTTGATAGTAATGATGTGGTTCAGAACCGTAGGGGTAGGATTGGCAATACCTGCCAAATTGAAGAAGCCGTGGTTGGTGAGGTTGACAACAGTTGCTTTGTCTGTGGTAGCCCGATATTCAATAACCAGTGCATTGGTTTCATCTTCCAGACGATAGGTCATTTCTACTTCCAGATTACCGGGAAAGCCCTCTTCGCCATCTGCGGATGTATAGTTGAATACAACAGTCGTCGGATCCGGTTGGACTGCATCCCACACTCTGGCGTGGAAACCTGTGGGTCCACCGTGCAAAGAATTTGGTCCATTGTTGATTGTCAGATTGTGCTCTTCGCCATAAAGAGTGAATTTTCCTTTGGCTATACGGTTTCCGTAACGTCCGATAGTGGTATTGAGGAAAGGTTCGGGGCTGTTGACTACATGGTCTATACTGTCATGTCCCAAAATTACGTTAGCATACTTCCCGTTTTTGTCGGGGACCATAATGGAAAGGATAGCGCATCCGTAGTTAGTTACTGCAACTTCCATTCCCTGAGCATTTTTAAGAATAAATAAATCAGTCTTCTTGTTATTTATATCTTTTTGAAAGTCTTCCTTGTTCAAACCCGACAAGTTACTTTCCGTTGACACGGTGTTTATCATATCCATGGTATAAAATTAAATTTCTTGCAAATAAAAAGAAATTCTTCCGTACTCCCAAGGGTTTATCTTGAAATGTGAAGAACATTTTAGGAAAGTTTAGCGTTTAACATTTACGAGGCGAATTGATATTTTTTGTAAGTTTGTCGCGTTAATCTAAAAAAATGTAACATTTTTATTTAAAGCTCTAACAAAAACTACGAATGTATCCTTTGAAATTTGAGCCTATTCTGAAGCAGACGCTTTGGGGAGGCGACAAGATTATTGCTTTCAAGCAATTGAATGAAACGCTATCCGGAGTAGGCGAAAGCTGGGAAATCTCGGCTGTAGAAGACAACGAGTCTGTCGTCGCTAATGGGCCTGACAAAGGCCTTACGCTCCCTGAGATGGTGGGAAAATACCGTCATGAACTTGTCGGTGAAGCGAATTACTCTCGTTTTGGCACAAAGTTTCCCTTGTTGATAAAATTCATTGATGCCAAGTTGGATTTATCCATTCAGGTACATCCGGGAGATGAGTTGGCGAGAAAACGTCACAATTCTTTCGGCAAGAATGAAATGTGGTATGTGGTATCGGCAGATAAGGGGGCAAAACTGATTTCCGGCTTTTCTGAGCAGATAACTCCGAAAGAATACAAGGAAAGAGTTTATAATGGAACCTTTGCTGAAGTGCTGCAAACGTGCGATGTAAAACCGGGGGATGTGTTCTATGTGCCTGCCGGTCGTGTGCATGGTATTGGTGCCGGTGCTTTTGTTGCTGAAATTCAGCAGACTTCGGATATCACTTATCGTATTTTCGATTACAATCGGAAAGACAAAGAGGGTAAATCTCGCGAGTTGCACACTACTCAGGCTACTGAGGCTATTAATTTTGCTGATGTACAGGATGACTTCCGTACAGAATATGATCATCTGAAGAACGAACCGGTGGAATTGGTTGCCAGTCCTTATTTCACTACTTCTCTCTATGACATGACAGAAGAAATTACATGTGACTATTCTGAATTGGATTCATTTGTGATTTTTATTTGTGTGGAAGGCGCATGCCGTATCACGGACGACAGCCAGAATGAGATTGCTGTGCGTGCAGGTGAAACGATATTGCTGCCTGCGATTACGCAAGAAGTTACGATTGTTCCGGAAGACGGTGGCGTGAAGTTACTCGAAACGTATCTGTAATCATTGGAATTGAATCAATAAAAAGAGCCGCGTCCCTCAATGGAAGAACGCGGCTTTTTTTGCTTTATGGCGCCTGTTTATCTTCTGGCTCCGAACATGCTTCTGACCTTTCTCATCATCTTTACTCCGAGCATTAGTCCGTCGAAGACAGCCATGCCCGTATTGAAAGCGCGCATAATGGCGTTGCCCTTGTCGGCAGCGGGTGCAAGGGGGGCAAACAGTTCTCTTGCCGTATCCGTCATGATTTCTTTCTGTACATGTAATTTCTTCCGTAATTCTTTTTTTCGTAGCGCGATACTTTCCAGGGTCATGGAAGAGGAGTCAGGCATATTGTTCATGATGATATCATTTTTCATTATCATTCTCAAAGAACAGTCCGGCAATGAAGTTCACCATTGGATTGATGATGAGTTTCTTGCGGAAAGTGATTACTAATAAAACAAGCAGAAGGTGAAAAGCGGCGATGATGCTGAAGCTTACCATGAGTCCGCCTACAAGCGGATCTAATATATAAGCTAATGCAAATGACAAATAAAACAGTGCCACCATGCCAAGAATGATAACCACCGATAGTAGTACCAAGGCGGAAAGCAGGATTGAGAGTTTTTCGGTTATTTCCAGTTTGGTATATTCTTTTTGGAGTTTCAGATATTTCTTAAACTCAACGAATAATTGCTGGAGATTTTCAATACTTCTGTCGTCTGCGAACATCATAGTGGCTCTGTTTTTTTGTAGGTTTTGTTTTATTCGGCTCCTTCGCCTTTAATTTCTGCTGCGATTTCGTCTACCAGATTTTCCATTTCACTACGGTTCAGACGAATTCCTTTTTTACGGAGAATTTCCGCAATCTTATGGCGGGTGTCTTCTCCTTTTTCGGGAGCAAATAAAATACCAACGGCTGCGCCTACTGCTGCACCGCCCAGAAAAGCTACGAGTACATTTAATCCTTTCATAATTGTTCTCCTTTCTATTTATAGAGGTTTATACTACAAAGCTAACATTTTTCTTTATAAAGTTGTTCGCTTAACTTCTTTTTTTTCGAAATATTTATTTTTCTGTTCCAAGCTCGGTACTAATCCGAGAACTATCCGGAATGTACTAGCTCCGTATCTGTTCCGTATTAGGTTCGTAGCTACTCCGTATCGGGTCCGTAGCTACTCTAAGCGTATAGATACGGAGCTGGTACGGCTCAGGTAATGCCCGGGTACAGTTCGAACCTGGTTTTGTCTGGTAGGAAAAGAAACGTGATTAATTTAATTTAACTATAATGCTGCCCTTTGGATTGATTGTTCCACGTACATTTGTCTTATTATTCGGAATATTAGCTACATGAAGATAGGAAAGAGAAAGATATTTCTGATTATCGGGTTGATAGTGCTTGTGCTGGCAGCTTGTAGTAATGTTGACGGCGATTTGGATGATAAGTGGCAGTTGAGGCAATATCAATATGCCGACGGTTCAATTGAACGGCAAGATAGCATCTTTTATAATTTCCAGAAAGGTAGCTTTTCTGCCATTTGTTTGTTGAAAAATGGTAGCTATCAAACGTTTTTTGGAAATTATTCTTTGAAAGGAGATAAAATTTCTATTATTTTGCTGCCTCAAAGTATGGAAGACGAAAACTATTCATTCTATATGGGGTGGGAAAATGGAGAACGGACATTTACAATGGAAGAATTGACTTCTTCATCCCTTCATCTGGAATATGAGGGAGTTCGTTATATATTCCGCAGATATTGAGTATAGATAGATTGTAGAAATTACTAACAAAAACAATATGATTATGAAAAAATTAGCATTTTTAGGAATGGGATTGTGCATTGCATTGGCATTCTCTTCTTGTAAATCGAGTGAAAGCGCTTATAAAAAAGCATATGAAAAAGCAAAACAGCAAGAACTGGCAGAACCTCAGGTTACTGAACCGGTAGAAGTTTCTCCGGTAGTGAGTGCTCCGGTTGAAGCAAAGGTTGTGGAAAGTGTGCCTGTTGCAACTGCCGGTGTACGTCAGGAAAAAGTGGACATAATTTCTGGCGTGGGTGGTTTGAAAGATTACAGTGTGGTTTGTGGTAGCTTTAGTGTGAAGGCTAATGCCGAAAGTCTGAAAGATTTTCTGGATAAGGAAGGTTATAGTGCTGTGATTGCCTTTAATCCGGATGCAGCAATGTATCGTGTAATTGTGAGTACTTTTGCCGACAGAGCTTCTGCAGCTGACGCACGTGACGCTTTCAAGTCTAAATACTCTAATCGTAAAGATTTCCAGAGTGCCTGGTTGCTGTATCGTCTCAAATAACATTAGATTTTATTTGATATTTGATTGATAGAAAGGAAAACTTCCCTTTCAAGATGAGAGTGTATTAAAATTTCTTTTAATACACTCTTCTTTTTTGTGAGATGAAAAAAGTCTCAATCAAGATTGATTATTCAACTGATTGAGACTTTAGGGGGAAGGTAGGTATTGTGTTAGGCCAATTGATTGTGATATGATTAAAGGACGATATCAAAGGCTTTGGTAGATCCGGCATAAATGCCACTGTTCCGGTAATCACAATTGATTGTTTTTGATTGTTTTCGCATCCGAATGTCTATGGTTATATTGGATTGCGTCTGTCCCGGATCTGCTATATGAAGTTTCATTTCATTCTGACCCTTTATTTTTACCATTAATGCACAGGCCTTATCTGCCTTTACTGTTAGATCTTTGTATGTGAACTCTCCTGCGCAGTAAAATATCATTTGCAATATATCTGATTTATTACTTCTGACTGCTTGCAGGTTTTCTGTGTTGGATAGAATTTCAATGTTCTTTTTCTTCTGATACTTTTTTACCTCATCGGTGATCTGCATGCCAGGAACGATAATGTAAGCATAAATTGCATCTGATGGCTGTTTGCCGTGGTCAAGGCATATAGTGAAGACATCTTTCTGCACACAATTTTTGGGAGCAGTATGATTGATATCATACCAGCTTCCTGTCTGCTGCTGGTTGGCTACGAATACATTTCCTCCATTGGGGAATAAGTACCCTATTTTATTATGAAGGATCCACTCGGGAGAAGTGTAGTTGAAACTCCCCTGGACTATTTCAGTCTGTTTATTTTTGTGGCGTAATATAGCTTTCTCGGAAGTGGATAAGCACTGGTTTACCGTTGTATACACAGGATATTGAGACGTAGAGTGGATACCTGCCCCCAGACATACTACCTCATCATCGAAGAAAAACCATGCTTTCCGTGCACTGGTATTGATGTCGGCGTATGAATCAGTGTATGAATAGACAGATGCTCCATAAATGCTGTCGGATACTCCTCCGGCAAAAGTAGAAGTGCCGAGTGTTTGCCAGTCGCTGGCTGCTAAAGGTATTTGGGGAACTTGCGGAGCTGTTACTCCTGGAATGCGGGTCCAGTTCCAGACAGGGAAGATATTAGCATATTCATTTCCTTCGGTTACTATGTTGGTGCATCCGTCGGACATAAAGTAAGTTTTCAGATTCTCTCCATTGCCATATTCGCAACGGGCTGTGCGTGTAGATACCATCCGGACATCAAAAGTGTAGGCAGGACGTATATGCAAGGTATAATCTCCGCGAAAATAGTGGGTATGCTTGGGTGACAAAGCATAGTCGGCAGGATGCTTTCCACTTAGGCGCGAGATGATATCTTTGTATTCATTGATGTGAGCCGGATCAAGTTCAATCATGCGTTTGGCGAACAAGGCTGTATGGGACTTTTTAGTGACTTCAGGACGACTTACACCTCTTCCCAATACATCGAATAGCATGTATTGTCCGCGCATGGTGGCATAATAAGTTTCACGCATGAACTTGCTCAGTAATGCCAGTTTTTCTTGAGGAATTGCATATTGGGTTCCTTTGGTATACATGGCTATTTGGGTGACACCTTTCAGAATTTCGTCTCCATAGCCACCGATATAGAGTTGTGCACCGTGCTGAAAATAGCTGTTGTCGTGCTGAAAACCTTCTTTGGTGGTATATACTACAGGACTGTATGCGTTTTCGAGTGCAATTTTCAGGTCGGTTTCATTTTCAGAAAGACATGCCCGGTATATCCAGTGCAGTGCAATGTCGGTACGGTTGGCGCCGGTCCATTTGGCAGGATGCCCACCGTCCTTCTCTATTCGTTCCAAAATCTTCTTTTCAAGTTCTGTCGGGAGCTGTTTCTCGCCTGTACGCATTTGTATCAGTAATATGCCCAGACGTTGAGGTTCCGCTATTTGATTGTACCACCAATTGTGGCACCACGGGTTGCGTTCGTGCCAGTACTCCAGCCCTTTTTGTATTTTGGCAAACAGGTTTTCGTCTTTATAATACTTGTTTTGGGGGTTGGTATAGGCGAAAGCAAAGTCGGAGAGACGGTCAATATGTTTCATTGGTGGCCAGTTGGTTCGTTCAATACTGGCGTAATCCACATCTGTGAATGAACCGTCCACCTCATTATAGGTCTTTAAATCTTTATCAATGGAAGGATTTTTGGCAAAGTCAAGCCTGATTTTCTGCATTAACGCTTCATACTCGTTATCAGCGTTCGGGATGTTCTGAGCAGATACTCCTGTCGACATCAGACTGCCTATGATAACTAATGCTATAAGCCGGATAGTGATCTTCATATTATTTTCAGTTTAATGTATTATTTAAGTTTTTATGGAACCATTTTATAAATCTGGTTGCCGGCCAACAGGAACGCTCCTGCTCCATAGACCTCCGTCATTTCACGAGTCACTTTCTTGGGATCTGCCCCGATGGGTTGTACATAGCCCAGCTTGCCGTCTTTCTCCACAGCTTTGACGAGGGCTTTCCAACCTTTCTCAATGGCGGGTATCATGACGGTTTTATCCAGCAATCCTTCATTGACACCGTAGGCCAGTGCATAGACAATGAAGCCGGTGGCACTTGTTTCGGGTGAAGGATAAGAGTCTGGGTCCAGCAGACTTGCATGCCAATATCCATCCTTGCCCTGCAACCGGACGATACGGTTGGACAGGGTGATGAAGAGATCCTGGTAGAATTGGCGGTGCATGTTATTTCGGGGTAGTGTCTGGAGGATTTCACAAAGTCCACCTAACACCCAGCCATTACCGCGTCCCCAGAAAACTTTCTTGCCATTGGCCTCTTTCTGTTTAAAGTAGCGGTGATCTCTGTAGAAAAGCTCTTCTTCTTTGTCAAAAAGGTAATCGTAGGTTGCCTTGTATTCCCGATTCATGAATTCAATATATTTCCAGTCATTCGTCAACATATACATTTTGGCATATACGGGAGGAGCCATGAATAGGGCGTCGCACCATGACCAGCGTTCCAGGCTTGCCATATTTCTATAATCCAGTTCCAGCGTGCTTGCCGAAGGATGGTTGATGACGAATTCCGTGCGCGCCAGGGTGGGAAGCATCATATTGCGGTCGTTGTATTTCTGATGCATTTCCAGAAAGACTTGTCCTACGGCGATGAAGTCTGCATGATACATGTATTTTCCCATTTGCCAGGCATTCCGCCTACCTATTTTCAGGAGCCAATTGTAATATTGACTGTCACCATCTTCTTTTTCGGTCAATTCGGCCCAGTCTATCATTCCCATGTACAGTGCGGCATAGGTCCAGTTCAGGTCGTCATGTTCCGCACCTGTTGCCGGATTGGCTATTTGCCAGTCTGCCACACGTTTCATGGTAGATTTTATTTCCGTCTTATTAAAATTACTTTGTCCATAGGAACACAAGGTTGCAACGGACAGGATGGAATAGATAATTAAACGTTTCATTTTTACTTTTTTTAGGTGAGTACTTCACGATATTTATTGCCGGATAATGTTTCTTCATAATGTTAGTAAAATAATTGATTTGTTAATCTTCCTATTGAATTCTTTATTTGATACATTTAAAGCGGGTAGAATCAATAGTGCTAAGAATAAGTATCTTTTCATAATCTTCTTTTCGCTTTACTTATATTTGAGACTGGAGCAAAGATATATGTTTTTTGAACTACTTTCGGACAGTATTTTCCATATAGAGGTAGATGGACAATATGTGCTGTAAAAACGGACGGATTTGACATGTTGAGGCACAAATAGAGTGGAAGAGTCTATTGGAATTTGAACTCTTTTAGATATTTTTGCAAACACAACCTCTATTTATATTATATAACCTTGAGAATTACATTACTATGAACCGACTTAAATACATATTGTTACTTTTTCTAATGCTGTCGCCTGCCAAATTTTACGGGCAATACTTTAAAAAACTGACAATGAAGGACGGACTTTCCAGCCCTTCGGTATTGGCTATCTATCAGGATACTTTAGGACGCATGTGGTTTGGCACAAATGAAGGAGTGAATGTTTACGATAGTAAACAGATTTCCAAATATAAATCTTATGATATTATAGATTATCAACATCGAAGAAAGAACCTCATCAACGGAGTAGTTAATCAGATTATAGGCGATTCAAATGGTGATATTCTGATGTTGAATAGCGGAGCTCTAATTAAATATGACATTCGTAAGGAAAGGTTTAGGGAGCTGGTTCCGCTTGGTGTCGGGGCTCTGGAGGTTTTAGATGGAGAGATATGGTGCACTGTGCGCGACACTTTATTCAGATATGATACCGATACAGACTCATTATGCTTTTACCGAAAGTTGGATGTGGCTTCTGTCATGTGTATGGAAATGTCGGACAGGAAAATCTGGATAGGGACGGCAAGTGGGCTATATGTAATGGAGGGGGAAGAAGTAAAATGTGTACTTCCGGATATTGAGATATACAAATTGTTTGTGAGTAGTCGGAAAGAGTTATGGATTGCTTCGCGTATGCAAGGGTTGTATAAGGTGGGCAGAGATGGGAAGATCACGAAGGAAGAATACTCTCCGGAACGTGTTGTAAGTCAACAGATAAGAGGGTTTGTGGAAGATGAATGGCAGAATGTCTGGTTTGGGACTTTTGAGGGATTGCAGGTTTATAATCCTTACACGGATACATATCGTGTCTATCGTCCAGATTATCATCCGGGATCTTTGGAACATCAATCTGTTTTCTCTCTTTATAAAGACAGACAAGGTACTATATGGGTGGGCACTTATTACGGTGGTGTTAATTATTTCAATCAGTCGAAGGATGTATTTCTATATTATCCTTATGACAACACTAACAATCATTGCTTAAACTTTCCTATTGTGGGGCAGATGGTCGAAGATAAAGACCATAATTTGTGGATTGGTACAGATGGGGGAGGGGTGAATAGACTGCATAGGGCAAGTGGAAGCTTTACTTATTACACGTCTTCCGGGAAGAACTCTATTTACCATAATAACATAAAAACGATTAGTTATGATAAAAAAAATGACCAAGTATATATAGGTACATATACTGGTGGAATAAGCCGATATAACAGAAAGCAGGACCGTTTTTATCATTATTTGGACCATTACAAGCGGACAGGAGAGGGTCCAAACCATATTATTTATCACTCTATATTTAAAGATGGATGGTTGTATGTAACTGCTCGTAATGGCTTTTGGAGAATTGATCCGGAGAAGAATGAATTTCAGTTGCTCAGTAAAAGGTCTCTTTTTCTGACGTTTGAGATTGACTCGCGAGGATACGTCTGGTTGGCTGCGGATTTTAAACTTTACAGGATAAAAATAGGTGACTGGAACCAGTTGGAATGTATCGAACTGAAAGGGAGTGCTATTACTAATGCCCGAATAATCCGCATCATGGAGGCTTCTGATGGAACGGTTTATGTAGCTACTTTGGGGGACGGCGTATATTCTTATAATCATGATACGGGAAACTGGGAACATTATACAAAAGAAAGCAGCCATTTGCTGAGTGACTTTTGCTATAACCTGGCAGAAACGCACATGAACAATATACTGATAACCGGTGATGAAGGTTTTTCCATTTATTCTCCTTTTAGTGACTCCATTCATTCTATAGAATTGGGACTTAAAGGAGGCATTTCGGCAGTAGCTGAAGGCGGTGGCATTTTAATGGCTGATGATGACCTGATTTATATAGGAGGGGTAGACGGGCTGATTGCATTCAGAGAGAAAGACTTGTATCAGGCGAGTGAGAGTAGGTCGTCTGAATTCTATTTTTCCGGTCTTTATGTCAATAACATGAAGGTTTCTCCCGATGACGGGTCGGGAGTATTATCCCAGGCACTAGCCTTTACAAGGCACTTAGATTTATCTTCGGAACAGAACAATATAATGATTAATTTTTCCAATTCCAATTATGTGGAGTTGGAAGGAAAAGATGAATACCAGTATAAACTGGAAGGTTTTGATGAAGATTGGGTGCTGACGAACCAGTTAAGAGTGAATTACACAAACCTGGCTCCGGGCAATTATACATTGAAAGTCCGTGATTTTGGCAATAAAGTGGAAAATGGGGAGCCTAAGGAAATAATGCTTGACATCACGATACACAGTCCTTGGTTTGCCACGGTTTGGGCATTTCTGGTATATTTTCTTGTGGTTGCAAGCATTGTTTATAGTTTCTGGAGGGTAAAGATGGCTCGCAGGATGTTGGCATTATCTTTGGCAGAAGAAAAGAACGAGAAAGAGCGTATAGAAGAAGTGAACAAAATGAAACTGCGTTTCTTTACGAACATATCACATGAGTTCCGCACTCCATTGACTTTAATAATAGGGCAGGTAGAAATGTTGTTGCAAATGGAGAAACTGGCTCCTGTCGTAAACAAGCGTTTGCGAGGAATACATAAAAATGCGATAAATTTGCGCCTCCTGATAACGGAATTGTTGGACTTCAGGAAGCAGGAACAGGGATTCATGAAGTTGAAAGTGGAGCGCGTAGATGTAATTTCTTTCGTGAAGGACATTTATCAGCTGTTTGTCGACTTTGCCCGTAAGAGGAATATGGAATATACATTCGAGCATGTGGAAGAGGAAGTGGATTTGTGGTTTGATCCGGTGCAGATGCAGAAGGTGGTCTTTAATTTACTGTCGAATGCTTTTAAATATACACCGGAAGGAAAGGATATAAAGGTTACTGTCAGGAGACAGCAGCGGATGATTGAAATAGCGGTAGCTGACAGCGGTTGTGGAATTCCCCGGGATGTCCAGCAGAAGATCTTCGAGCGTTTTTATCAGGTAGGAGACGAATACTCCAGAAAAGGGCTGTTGGGGAGTGGCATCGGGCTGGCATTGATTAAAGGAATAATAGATGCCCATAAAGGAGAGATTAAAGTGGACAGTACATTGGGAGAGGGTAGTGTTTTCAGGATATACCTGCCCATTGGAAATGTACAGTTTACGCAAGAGGAACTGGAGTATGAAAAAGTTGTGAAGTCTTACTCTGATCATAGGAATATGCTTATGGATGAAATAGCATTGCTGAATGATGCGATGGAAAAAGATGAACCGGAAATTATAGAAGATAAGACAGGAATGCCTCGCGTGCTGCTTGTGGAAGATGATGAAGAGGTGTTGGAAATGCTGGTGAACATCTTTTCGCCCACATACACGGTGTATAAGGCCACCAATGGACAGGTGGGCTTTGAAATGGCGCAACAGTGGCATCCGGATATTGTGGTCAGTGACGTGATGATGCCAGTGATGTCTGGTAAGGAAATGTGCTATAAAATAAAGAACTGCCTGGAATTGGCATATATGCCGGTGGTATTACTCACGGCTCAGACTTCGGAAGACTGCACGATAGAAGGATACATGTTTGGAGCGGATGATTATATAACGAAACCGTTTAATGTGAAATTGCTCTTGACCCGTTGCGGCAATCTCTTGAAAAACAGAAAGAAACTGCTCGGTAAGATAGCTCAAACAGAAAAGATGACTACCCCGGAAACCGGAATCTTGAATGTAATGGACCAGGAATTGCTGGATAAGGCAATAATCGTTATAAGGCGTAACTTTGATAATCCGGACTTTGACATGAACATGCTGGCTGCCGAACTGAATATGGGGCGTAGTAAGATGTTTACCCGCCTAAAGGAGGTGGTTGGACTTACTCCTAATGAATTTACCCTAAAACTGAAATTGGAAGAGGCATTGCGAATGTTGCAGGAAGCACCTCAATATAATATATCGGAGATTTCCTATCAACTGGGATTTGCTTCTCCCCGGTATTTTAGTCGTTGCTTCAAGGACTTTTATGGAGTGTCTCCATTATCTTATCGGAAGGAAACCTCTAACGAGGCGGAATCGAAGTAGAATTAATAAATGGGCTAATAATCAATGTCTTATATTCACCTGTCGTTTACTTGAGGATGTAAAAGCATTTATTTCAGTATGTAACGACCTTTACCGCCTATTGTAATGGTCTTTACCTCGGTATGTAACGGCTTTTACCTCGGCGTGTAACGAGCGTTCCCCTGTGGGGGTACGGCATTCCCCCTGTAGAGTTATGGAAGGTATCCCGTATTACAACTCCTTTCGCTCTTATGATTTCTTCAAGCAAGGAAAGTGGTTTATTGTGCTAATTTCGTAGAAGTGCCAGGGGTAAAAATGTCCGTAGTGTAGCACAGATTGTCCGCTAAACAATTAGTGCACATGTATCATATATGCAGGGAAAGTGTATGTGAGGGAATTAGACTTAGTTTGCACTGTGCTTATTGAACTCTTTTCATCGTAAGCACAGAGTTAATTAATATCAATCAAAATCTATTTTATGAGAAACAAAGTATGGTTACTTGCGTTGGCTTTATTGGTCGTGCACTCAGGCAGGGCTTGGGGGGATGAAAATCATTCCCGGTCAACAGCTATTACACAGCAAGCTAAAACAAAAGTAGTGAAAGGTGTTGTGCTGGACGATATGGGTCCGGTTATTGGTGCTACTGTATTTGTGAAAGGAACCCAGAATGGTATGGCAACTAATCTGGATGGAGAATTTTCATTGACAGTTCCGGTCGGAGCTACTATTGTAGTTTCATTTATAGGTTACGAGGACAAAGAGGTTGTTTATAAAGGAGAGCCGGAGTTGAAAATCATGCTAACAGAAAATGTCACTACCCTGGAAGAAGTGCAGGTTATCGCTTACGGCACTACTAAGAAAGTAACAGTCACAGGAGCCCTTTCTTCGATGAAATCAGATGAAATCATGAAATCTCCTGTAGGCAGTATTGCTAATGCCTTGAGTGGAAAAATCCCCGGATTATCTAGTGTACAATCCAGTGGACAACCAGGTGCAGATGACGCTACGATCTATGTACGTGGTGTGGGGTCGTTGACAGAAGGACTATCTGCCCCTTTGATGCTGGTAGATGGGGTAGAGCGTTCGTTTTACCAGTTGGACCCGAACGAAATTGAAGACATCACGGTATTGAAAGACGCTTCGGCAACTGCGGTGTTTGGTGTGCGTGGTGCCAATGGTGTCGTTTTGGTTACTACTAAGCGCGGACAGGAAGGCAAAGCTAAAATCAGTTTTTCTACCAGTATGGCACTTCAGTTGCCTACCCGTATACCGGAATTTGCCAATAGTTATGATTATGCAACAACTTACAATAATGCTCAGTTGCGTGATGGAGTGACAGAAGAAAACCTGGCGTTTTCACCGGAAATGCTGGAAGCATTCCGCACCCATAGTAATCCGTTGATTTATTCAGATACTGACTGGACTGATATGCTGATAAGAAAGACAGCAGTACAGACCCAACATAACTTTAATATTTCAGGTGGTTCAAAGCGTGTTCGCTATTTTGCCTCGCTGGGTGTATTTACTCAAGACGGACTTTTTAAAACCTTCGATACGCACGGACATAAGACAGGTTTTAAATATAACCGTTACAACTACCGTGTGAACATGGATGTGGATGTAACCAAAACTACTTCCATGAAAATCAATCTGGGAGGGCGCCTGACTGACAAACGTGAACCTAACTATAATAACGGTACAGCTACAAATGTTAAAAGCTTGTTCAGGGATATATATTGGACACCTCCTTTTGCAGGACCGGGTATTGTAGATGGAAAGTGGGTTACGGTAAATGCACAAACATTTGGAAAATTCGGTACTGTATATGATGCATTGAACTCCTATTATGGAAAAGGTTTCAATACGTATGATAATAATGTAGTGAACTTTGACTTTGTACTTGATCAGAAGCTTGACTTTCTTACAAAAGGATTGAAAGCTCATGTGAAAGGTGCTTATAATAGTGGTGTGAGTATAACTAAGCGTCGTGAAGGGCGTGCAGATCGTTATGAAGCTTTTCTGGGAGAAGGAGATGAAGTCTTGCTGAAGAAAAACCAGGAGATGCAAACGCTGGGATATAGTGATGAAAAATACGGTCAATCCCGCGACTGGTATTTAGAAGCTGCCGTGAATTATCAGAGGAAGTTCGGCCCTCATAACGTGTCTGCTTTGTTTATGTATAATCAAAATATGAAATATTACTATTCTGATAAGTCGTTTCCCGGTATTCCACGTAGTTATGTCGGTCTCGTAGGACGCGCTACTTATGACTATAAAACCCGCTATCTGGCAGATTTCAGCATTGGATATAACGGTTCTGAGAATTTTGCGGAAGGCAGTCGTTTTGGTTTCTTCCCTGCCGGATCCATCGGATGGATAATTTCGGAAGAACCTTTCATGAAATCTTTAAAACCATATATCAGTTATCTGAAACTACGTGGCTCGTATGGTATTGTGGGTAATGATATTGTATCTGATGGTTCCAGATTCCTGTATCTTCCCGATGCATATACAATCAGTACTGAAAAATACGGTTTTGGTTCAATTGTCAATAATGTATTGGCTGGAGCGAAAGAATCGAGAATTGGTAATCCGAACGTAACTTGGGAAACAGCGGCCAAACAGAATTATGGTATTGATCTACACTTTTTTGACAGTCGCCTGAAAACGTCTTTCGATTACTTCATTGAACACCGCAAAGACATTCTGATCTCCCGTAATATCAATCCAGGTTATCTTGCCGTAAGTTTGCCTATCGTAAATATGGGTAAAGTTAATAATAAAGGTTTCGAAGTGACGGCTCGCTGGGAAGACCAGATTCAGAATGTAAGATATCATATTGGAACCAATTGGGGATATGCCAAGAATGAGATTGTATTCAACGATGAAATTCCTCAGCCTTATGAATGGATGCGTCGGACAGGTCGTCCTGTCGGGCAACAGTTCGGATATATGTACGATGGTTTCTTTACCGAAGAAGAGGCTGCCAATTATGCTTCGCTGAAAGGAAAAGAAGGTGGCATTCCAGATCATGGTGAGGGATTTACTCCTTTGGCCGGTGATGTGAAATATAAGGATCTGAACGGAGATCATAAGATTGACAATAATGATGTTTCGGCCATTGGTAATCCTATTTATCCATTGCTTACAGGTAATTTGTCAATGGGCTTCTCCTGGAAAGGTTTGGATTTCAGTATGACGTGGGCGGGTGCATTCAAAACTTCCCGTCTGGTTGCAGACTTTTATCGTTATCCGTTTGGAAGTACCAATAATCGCTCTTTGCTGAAGTATATGATCGATGATGCCTGGACGCCGGAAAAAGGAAATTCCGCAAAGGCGCCGGCTATTTCGTTGACAAACAGTAAACCGAATAATTATAAAGATTCTGATTTATGGTTGCGTGACGCTTCCTATGTTCGTCTGAAGAATCTGGAAGTGGGGTATTCTTTCCCTCAAGGTCTTTTGAGTAAGATGCATCTGAGTTCTTTACGCATTTCTCTTTCCGGTTATAACTTATTGACATTTGATGCATTGGGTTTCAGTGACCCCGAAAGTAATCCCAGTGGAGATACCTATCCGTTGGTGAAAGTTATAAACTTTGGATTAAAGGTTGGATTTTAACGCTTAAATAAAAGAAATGATATGAAAAATATAAAGAAACATTTTCATGCTATTGTGCTGTTGTTGGGATTGCTGATTTCCACCAACGCATGCGAGGATTTAGCTTTCGGAGATAAATTCTTGCAGAAGCCCCCCAGTACGGATGTTACGATTGACACGGTCTTTTCTACGGCTGAGTATGCTCGCAGAGTTCTGTGGTACAGTTATCGATATCTGCCGATGGGACTGGAAACATCGAATAGTTATTGGAACACGATGTGGCTGGGAAATATTGAAGGCCTGACGGATTTGAATCAGGATTATCTGGGGTATTCGGGCGTTAATAAGGTTTATTATGCCGGTAATTATAATGCTGGTACGGAAAATTCGCCAAGAGGCACCTACATGGCTACCAAGATTCGTTTCAATGAGAATGAAACCCATATGTGGTCGGCTATTCGCAACGCTTGGCTGATTGTAGCCAACATAGACAGAGTGCCCGATATGGATAGGACAGAGAAAGAACGTTTGAAAGCGGAAGCTAAGGCGATGGTAGCTGTATATTATGCGCACATGTTGCGTCATTACGGTGGATTGCCCATTATAGATAAAGTCATTTCACCCGATGAAGCATCGATGCCTACCCGGGCCACTTTGCAGCAGACAGTCGATTTTATAGTAAGACTGTTGAACGAAGCTATTGATTGTCCGGAGTTCCCTTGGCATATATCAGAAGCGGAGATGTCTAATTGGGACGGACGTTTGACAAAAGCCGGTGCAATGGGGTTGAAAGCAAGAGTTTTACTTTTTGTCGCCAGTCCGCTGTTTAATAATGATGAACCTTACTTTCAGGGAGCAGCTTCCGAAGCGCTGATGACTTGGTTCGGTAACTATGACCGTGAACGTTGGAAACATGCAATGGATGCTTGTGAAGCTTTCTTTAAGGCTGTTGACAGCAATGGTTTCTATAAATTGGTCGAAAAAGAAGATGTTAATCCCAGTGGATACCGTTATGCCTTCCGTGCAGCTTATTTTGATCGTGGTACTACCGAAACCTTAATATCTGTCCGTAGAGAGAATTATTATAAGGCTAATCAGCAACCCTATACCAACCAGTCTATTCGCTGGGGAGCAATCTGCCCGACAAAAGAATATTTTGATATGTTTCCGACTGCCGATGGAGATAATTTTGATTGGAGTAATCCGGAACATACAAAGAATCCATTCATGAACAGAGACCCTCGTTTATCTGAAACATTCATATTGGACGGAGATCTTTTCCAGAACAGAACGGCTGGTGTTACACAAGAAAAGCCTGATGATAAGGAAAACTATCCGGCAGGAAGAGACTGGAATGTAGGACAAGTGACTGCTAAGTCTTTATTAACAGGATTATCTTGCAGAAAATGGGGATTGGACCGTGCAGGGGAATATAATGGTCATATTATTCAGTGGCCTCATCTGCGTATTGCAGAAATATATTTGAGTTATGCGGAAGCTTTGAATGAGTACAATAATGGGCCGAATGAGCTGGCTTATCATTATGTCGATAAAGTACGTGCTCGTGTCGGTATGAAAGGATTGAAGAAAGGATTGAGTAAGGAAGAATTCAGAAAAGAGCTTCTTCGTGAGCGTGCTTGCGAATTTGGTTATGAAGAAGTACGCTTTTTCGATTTAATCCGTTGGAAGATGAAAGAAAAATTCTCTACTCCTTTGCATGGATTGAATATCTATAAAAACAAGAATGACGGCAGTTATATTTGTGAAGAGTTTCCACTTCTGGGAGGAGAACAAAGTCGTTCTTGGTGGAATCCCGGTGGATTTTCGGAGAAATGGTATCTGAGTGCTTTCCCCCAGAATGAAATAAATAAAAGATATGGGTTGGTACAAAACCCCGGTTGGGAATAATACATCTGAAAAACATAGATAAAAAAGAGTATGAATAAAAAGATAAATATCATATTGGCAAGTGTGCTGTGTTCATTCAACCTGATGGCACAAGTAGACACATTGACGATTCATAAGGATAAAGTGGTGATAGATTACGGCCGCAATATTACTCATGATGCAAGAGAGGTTACCGGTGCCGTTTCTACGGCTACCAGCGATAAACTTTCGCATAAGAATAGCATTAATGCTACGAATCAATTGTTTGGTATGCTTCCGGGATTGCAGGTGTTGCAAAATGCCGGTGCGGTTTGGGAAGACGGAGCCACTTTGTATGTGCGTGGAATGGGGACTTTGAATTCCAAAAGTCCACTTATATTGGTCGATGGTTTCGAACGTTCTCTTAAGGAATTAAGTTCAGAAGAAATAGAATCGGTCAGTGTACTGAAAGATGCGGTAGCTACCAGCTTATACGGTATTCGTGGCGCTAACGGTGTAATTCTGGTTAAAACGAAACGGGGTAGTCTGACTTCTCCTCAGATTAGTTTTTCTTATGAGTTCAATATGGCTACTCCGAAGCGTTTACCCGATTTTGTAGATGGATATACTTATGCATCTGCGTTGAATGAGGCAATGAAGAACGATGGTTTGATGCCACGCTATTCGGTGGCAGAACTGGATGCTTTTAAAAACCAGACCAATCCGTTGTTTTATCCTAATGTAGATTGGGTAGACGAGACACTGAGAGGAGCCAGCTATGGTGATAATATAACCTTTTCGGCGCGTGGTGGCGGTAAGTTTGTAAGCTACTATACGATGTTAAACTTTATGGATAACCGTGGAATCTTGCAGCCTACCGGGGATAATGATGGCTACTCTACTCAACTTAAGTATTCCAAGCTGAATGTTCGTACAAATTTAGATATTGCGGCTTCACCTACTACAACTGTACAATTGAACTTATTGGGCAACTTCTCTGAACATAATCGTCCGGGAACAGGGGTTAGTGATATTTTTACAGCCTTATATCAGGTTCCTGCCGCTGCGTTTCCCATTAAGACGGAAAGAGGTATTTGGGGAGGTACTACGACTTATGGCAATAATCCGGTTGCTAATATTTCGGGTAAAGGATATGCGCGTTCTCAGACCCGTGCCTTGTTTGCCGATATACATTTGAAACAGGATCTGGCAGCTCTATTACCGGGTTTAACTGGTGGTATTAAAGTTGCTTTGGACAACACTGCTGCCTATTGGGATAGCAATACGAAGAATTTTGGTTACGAGTCGGCGGTTTTGAATTTGGAGACAGGGGAAAAAGAATTTAATACTCATGCCAATGAAGGTACACTCTCTTATTCTAAAAGTGTAGGTTCTGTTACCACTCACTTCAACTTTGAGGCTTATGCTAACCTGTCCAGACAGTGGGGTAAGCATGATTTGAATACTACCTTCATGTACTCCATGGATAAGATAAAGTCAAAGGGACGTAATACAGGGCGGGCTTTCATGGATGTAATAGGTCAGGCACATTACGCATATAATAATCGCTATTTAGTGGATTTGTCATTGTCCGGTTCTGCGTCCAGTATATTAGACCCCGATGATCGTTGGGGAATATTCCCGGCTATTGGTGCCGGCTGGATTCTTTCAGAAGAAAGTTTCCTGAAGAATGACTGGCTGAACTTCTTGAAATTGAGAGCTTCGTATGGTGTTTCCGGACGTGCTGATTACGCTGTGAACTTATTTCAAGATATCTATGGTAGCGGAGGCTCATACTTCTTTAAGAATGCTCCTACTTCTATGAGTGGCATGAAGTTGACTCAATTAGGAGTTGAGGGACTTACATATGAAAAATCTCATAAGCTGAATGTCGGGGTTGATTTCAAGGCATGGAATAAATTGTCATTGGCTGTTGATGCTTTCTATGATCATCGTACAGACATTCTTGTTGCTGGCGGAAATGCAGTCTCTGGTATATTGGGTATGTCGGTACCGAATGTCAATGACGGAGTTGTTGACAATAAGGGTATTGAAATAGCTCTGAACTGGGACGATAAGATTTCAAATTTCACATACCACTTGGGTGGGCAGTTCTCATTTGTGCGCAATAAAATTATAAATCAAAATGAAGAGTATCGCCCCCATGATTATCAGAAGCGTACAGGAGGTTCTTTAAATCAGATTTTTGGTTATGAAGTGATGGGTATTTATCAGTCTCAGGAAGAAATCGATAATCGTGAGGTTAAGCAATATCTGGGCGATGTGCGTCCTGGAGATCTGATGTTTAAGGATCAAAACGGAGATAACCGGATAGATGCTTATGACCAAGTAGCATTGGGATATAACTCTACATGTCCCGAAATATATTATTCTTTTGATCTAGGAGCGGAATATAAAGGTTGGGGTGTCTATGCCTTGTTCCAGGGAACAGGTAATTACAGCAAGTTATTAGATACAAGAAGTATTTATCGGCCTATAGTAGGTAATAATACGATTTCTACTTATTATTACGAAAATCGTTGGAGTGAAACGAATCCAAACGGTACCCTCCCGCGCCTGACTTATTCAGGATCAGATAATAACTACAACAATAATTCATTGTGGGTGGCTGATGCGTCCTTTTTGAAGTTGAGGACATTGGAAATGTATTACAGGTTTCCGGAAAAACTATTGAAGAAAACCGGTTTTCTGGGTGGAGCTAAAATCTTTGCCCGTGCGCATGATTTGTTCTGTATTGATGGGATTGACATTCGTGATCCAGAGGCTATTGGTGCATCACATCCTACTATGACTCAATATGCATTTGGATTTAATTTATCTTTCTAAAAAAGTGGAATAATATGAAGCCAATAAATAAGTATTTAATAATATTTCTATCACTGTTCTTATTTGCAGCCTGTGATTTTATGGATTGTAACGAATCGGATTATTATTCGAAAGAACAGATTCAAGGGAGTTATGCACGCGTCAAGCAGTTTGTAACGAATGTTTATAGTTATTTGCCTCAAGACTTTTGCAGTATTGACGGTGCAATGCAAGATGCAGCTACAGATGATGCCATACATGTTTACAAAACATCAAACGTGCAGAGATTTGTTAATGGAACTTGGTCTGCCAATACTACGATTGATGACAAATTCTCTAACTACTATTCAGGGATTCACGACGCTAATTTCTATTTGGAAAATATGGTAGGACTGACTTTTGAAGACTGGAAGTATGGAGACGAGTATGAAGATTGGATGAAAGAATATCCGAATTATGAGTATGAGATTCGTTTCTTGCGGGCATTTTTCTATTTTGAGTTGGTGAAGCGCTATAAGAATATTCCTTTAATAACAAAAGTTGTTACTAAAGAGGAGGCGAATAATGCTGAGCCTGTGGCAGCCGGTGTGATCTTAGATTTTATTATTTCCGAATGTACCGAAATGGCGCAACTGCTTCCGGTGAGTTATACAAACTTTGGAAAAGAGCAGGAGACCGGACGTGTGACGAAGGGAGTCGCTCTGGCGTTGAAAGCTCGTGCTGCATTATATGCTGCAAGCCCTTTGTTCAATCCGGATAACGATAAAAGTAAATGGATTGCCGCCGCAGAAGCTGCCTATGAGATTATTGGTAACCAATCTGCTTTGGGATATACTTTGGATAAGAATTTTGCAAATCTGTTCGGAACACAGAATAATAGAAGTCAAGAGGTTATTTGGGCACGTCCTAACGGAGAGAATAATGGTTTTGAGGCTTCTAACTTTCCTATGGGGGTGACAGGCGGGAAAACGTCTACTTGCCCGACGGAAAATCTGGCAAGCGCATTTGAAATGAATAATGGTGAGCCTTTTGATTGGACTAATGAAGCTATGCGTGAGAATCCTTATGCTCAGAGAGATCCTCGTTTTTATCTGACCATCGTTCATAACAGTATGAAGTGGCCGGCAGATAAGGAAGTGGAAATATGGGAAGGAGGAAGCAACGGGTTGCCATTGACTAATGCTACGACGACAGGGTACTACTTGCGCAAGTATGTCAACAGTAGTATAAGTTTTGAGGCAGGTGCACCAACTACAAAAGCTCATCACAACTGGATATTATTCAGATATGCAGAAGTGTTGCTAAACTATGCTGAAGCTATGGTCAATGCTTATGATGACATTGCATTTACGAATGAAAAATGTGGCATGTCCGCATTACAAGCTGTAAATCAAGTTCGCGGCAGAGATGGGGTAAAGATGCCCGCATTGTCCGAAACCTTATCCCCTGCAGTTTTCCTGAAACGTCTGAAGAATGAACGTAGAGTTGAACTTGCCTTTGAGGGACATCGCTTTTGGGATCTTCGTCGCTGGAAAGAGCTGGACGCCTTAAAAGATATTTATGGAGTGAAGATAACGAAGGAAGAATCAGGTATAAATTATACAAGGCAATTGTTGGATACACGTTTGGTCGATGATAAGTTATACTTTTATCCGATTGCCAATACGGAACTTTTCAAGAATGACAAATTGAAGCAGAATCCGGGTTGGGATTAGCAAATGTGGTAAATATAAACAAAGGAAGGCCGTTGTTACATTAAAAAGTCAGAACGGCCTTTCTACTAATTATCCACTATGGACTATAGACATAATAATAAATATTTAGGTAAAAAGGATTAAGGATGAAAATAAATAAACTTTGGATATTGTGTTTGCTTATTCTTTGTTCGTGCAGCACAAAAAATGAGGAAGATATTGTGTCTCGTGGTTTTGAGAGAGCTGAACTGCAACTTTCTGCTCAGTTGAAAGTGCTACCGGAACCTAATGAGTATCCGCGTACCATAAAAGACGGGAAATTGAAAACTACGAAAAAGAATGATTGGACCGAAGGGTTCTATCCGGGATGTCTGTGGTATGTATATGAACATAATCATAATGAAAACTGGAAAGAGTCTGCAATAAAATGGACTGAAGCTCTCGAACCATTGAAAAAACTGACAAACCATCATGATATCGGTTTTCTGATGTACTGTAGCTTTGGTAATGCATATCGTTTGACCGGTAACGAAATCTATAAAGATATTCTGGTAGAATCAGCCCGTTCACTATGTACACGCTTTAATCAAAAAACGGGTTGTATAGAGTCATGGAATTACCGAAAAGCGTGGAACGGAATAGATGAATGGTTTTATCCTGTAATCATTGATAATATGATGAATCTGGAACTTCTGTATTTTGCTACGAAAGTAACAGGAGATTCTGTTTATGCAAATATCGCTAATGCACATGCGGAAACTACTGCGAAGAATCAGTTCCGTGCAGATTACAGTAATTATCACGTAGTGAATTATGACGAAGAGACGGGAAAAGTACTTCATAAAGCTACTTGTCAGGGATTTTCGGATAACTCTGCTTGGGCACGTGGACAGGCATGGGCTATTTACGGCTATACGATGGCTTATCGTGAAACAAAAAGAAAGGATTTCTTGGATATGGCGATCCATACAGCCGACTTCTGGCTGAATCATCCAAATCTGCCGGAAGACGGAGTACCATATTGGGATTTCAATGCGGGGCAGGAGGGATTTGTTCCGGATTGGAATTATGACTCTCAGATGTTTAAAGAAGTGCCACGTGATGCTTCAGCAGCGGCAATTGCAGCTTCTGCTTTTCTGGAATTGACGGATTATGTGGATGATGGAGAAAAGTATGAACAGGCAGCTGAACATATATTGAAGAGTTTGTCTTCTCCGCTCTATTTGGCAGAGTCGGGAACGAACTGTAATTTTATCTTAATGCATAGCGTAGGGAGCATTCCTCATGGAAGTGAGATAGATGTTCCTTTAGTATATGCTGATTATTATTATCTGGAGGCATTATTAAGATATAGTAAGAAACAAAAATAGTCTAGCTGGCGATAGATAGCTGGAGAAGATAAAGGCTTTTCAGAGGATTTTAGAGTTGGAAAAGAGTAAATAACCCGAAATAATAGACTGATGTGTACTATTGTGTTTTTTTTATTGGTGATTTTCGCTTCAGGCTTGCAGGCTGGTGAATCGCATTTTTCTACGGCAGGTTTTTATGAGCTTGCCGGTAGTGGGCGTGAAGTATATAATATGAACGTAGGATGGAGATTTCATAAAGGAAGTTGTCCGGATGCATGGCAAAGAGATTTTGATGACTCTTTATGGGATATTGTGAGTATACCACATGGAATCGAACTACTTCCTGAAGAGGCAAGTGGTAATATTAATTATCAAGGAGAGGCATGGTATCGGAAAACCTTTTCTGTGCCTGAGAATCTAAAAAATAAAATAGTTTATCTGCACTTTGAAGGTATAATGGGTAAGTCACGGATCTGGCTTAACGGAAAGTTACTTAGAGAACATTATAATGGTTATTTGCCGGTCATCGTAGATGTAACGGAAGGATTGAATTTTGAGACGGCTAATACATTGGCTATTTGTGCGGATAATAGTGATGATCCCTCATTTCTGCCTGGCAAACCCCAGCAAGCTTTGGACTTTACTTATTTTGGAGGAATTTATAGGGATTGCTTCTTGATAGCTCATAATCCAGTACATATTACGGATGCTAATTATGAAGATGAAATTGCAGGGGGCGGTGTTTTTATCCATTACCCTTTTGTTTCGGAAGATAAAGCTGAAATAGGTGTGAAAATTCATTTGCGTAATGAGTCGTCAGGTTTGTTTAAAGGAGAGCTTATGCTGACGTTACGGGATATCTCAGGCAAAGAGATTAGCAGAGGAGTAAAAAAACTCTCGCTACGAAAGGGCAGGGCAAATTATTATGATGTGAATCTGTATGTGGAGTGTCCGGAGCTTTGGACACCTGATTCTCCTATTTTGCATCAGTTAGAGATTAAACTGGTAGATGGGAATGGTATCCTCATTGATGGAATGTTACAGAAAGTAGGAATTCGTAAAATAGAATACAGAGGGAGAGATGGTCTGTACTTGAATAATAAACCTTATCGGGATAAGCTGATAGGAGTTAATCGTCATCAGGATTTTGCTATTATCGGTAACGCACTGCCCAATTCTTTACATTGGCGCGATGCGAAAAAACTGCGTGATGCGGGAATTCGTGTTGTACGCTGTATTCATTACCCTCATGATCCAGCTTTTCTGGATGCCTGTGACGAATTCGGTATTTTAACGATATTGGCTGTTGCCGGATGGCAATTCTGGAATGATGAACCGGTTTTTTCAGAAAGAGCCTACTCTGATATTCGTGGTCTGGTTCGTCGTGATCGTAATCATCCTTCTACTTTTATGTGGGAACCGGTTTTGAATGAAACACATTTTCCTAAGGAATATGCTCATAATGCGAAGAAAACTGTCGATGAAGAATACCCGTATGAACAAGCTCTTTCTGCCTGTGATCCGGGATCACCGGGAAGTGATTATTTTCCTGTGATTTACACTCATCCTACGTCTGTGTCCGCTGGTAAGAAATCGGTTTATAATGCCGGTACATTGAAAGAAGAAATCATGTACTTTACTCGGGAGTTCGGGGATAATGTAGATGATTGGAATTCCCATAATTCAAACAGTAGGGTACATCGTTCGTGGGGAGAAAGTCCTATGTTACAACAAGCTGTACATTATGCTTCTCCTGCTTATCCTTATACATGCCTGGAGACACTCTACGCTTCGCAACTTGCACATGTAGGTGGAACTTTGTGGCATGCCTTTGATCATCAACGCGGATATCATCCTCAACCGTTCTATGGTGGAATAATGGATGCTTTTCGCCAGCCCAAAATGTCTTATTATATGTTTATGGCACAGAGGCCTTTTGACAAATTGGACAAACTTCCGGCAGAGAGTGGTCCTATGGTCTATGTAGCGAACGAGATGACACCTTTCTCATCCGAAGACGTTACAGTTTATTCTAATTGTGAAGAAGTGCGTTTGACTGTTTTTGAGAATGGTAAAAAATACGTTTACCAACGTTCTACCGATAAGTGTAAAATGCCTTCTCCTATTATTACTTTCAAAGATGCTTTTCATTTTATGGAATTGAAGGCTTTGGCCCGTTCCGGAAAACGAAAAGAAGCATATATATTGGCAGAAGGGCTGGTAAACGGTAAGATTGTGGTAACCAATAAAAAGTATCCTTCATGGCGGCCAGTGAGTCTGCGCCTTCGTGTAGATGATGACGGTTTGCCTTTGCATGCTGATGGTTCAGATGTTGTTACGTTAATAGCGGAGATTGTAGATGAGGAAGGTACGGTAAAGAGACTGAATAATACTTCTGTACGTTTTACGGTTACGGGTGAGGCTACATTGTTAGGGGATTGCGATATTGCATGCAATCCTGTACCGGCCCATTGGGGAAGTGCCCCTGTCTTGATTCGTGCGACAACAAATGCAGGAAAGATAAATATCCGGGCAGAAGTCTTGGGAGAAGGAGTACATGCTATTGTTCCTTGTGAGTTTGAATATAAGTCTGTGAAGCCTGTGATGCGCTTTATTTATAATCCGGTTGAGGTTCGGAACAGTGCCGAAAAAAAAGTTGAAACTCGCGGGACAGACGATCTGGAACTCAGTTCAATGAAAGAGGAAATTTTACGATTGAAAAGAAGGATTTCTAAATATGAATTGCGTGAAGTAGAATTACAACAGGAAAGTTTTGGAGAAAAAAAATAATATCTATATTTGGGACACGTTTGAAACATATCTGAAATGTGTTCACCTTGTATGCGATGAAATTTAATAATCTGATAGTATGAAAAAAAATATAATAAGTTTAGTTGCAGTATGTCTGTTAGGTGCTTTGTTTACAGTAATGGCAGGTGAAGTGAAAACGATTAAAATTCCGTATTGGCAGGACATACAGACAGTTTCGGTGAACAGGGAAGAACCGCGCACAGCTTTTATGACGTATGATAGCCGTCAGTCTGCACTTAGCGGGGAATATGAGAATAGTAAATACTATAAATTGCTGAATGGAACATGGAAGTTCTATTACTCGGATTCGCATCGTAGTTTGCCGGGAGATGCTGTTCAGGCTGTAGCTGATATGAATGGTTGGAGTGATATCCAGGTTCCGGGAAATTGGGAAGCGCAAGGATACGGTACACCTATTTATACGAATCACGGATATGAATTCAAAGCGCTTAATCCGCAACCGCCACAATTGCCGGAAGATATACCCGTAGGTATTTATCGTCGGGAAATAACTGTGCCGGAAGACTGGATGTCACGAGATATCTATTTGCATATTGCGGGCGCTAAATCCGGGGTTTATGTGTATCTGAATGGAAATGAAGTTGGCTATAATGAAGATTCTAAAAATCCTGCGGAGTTTTTGATAAATAAATATCTCCGGAATGGTAAGAATACATTGGTCTTGAAGATTTTTCGCTGGAGTACGGGTTCCTATCTGGAGTGTCAGGATTTTTGGCGTCTGAGTGGAATTGAGCGCGATGTGTTTCTCTATTCTCAGCCAAAAGTAGCTGTAAAAGACTTCAGGGTGATCTCTACATTGGATGACAGTTATACGGATGGTATTTTCAAGTTGGCTGTTGATGTTCGTAATCATGCTCTTGCCGGTAAAAAGATGCAAGTGTTTTATGAATTGATAGATAAAGTTTCCGGTAAGGTTGCAGTTAATGGTGTAAGTGATTGTGAGGTAAAGAGCTCAGAAACTCAAACGGTTACTTTTAATGCAAGTTTGCCTGGAGTAAAAACCTGGACTTCAGAAGCTCCTAATCTCTATAAGTTGTTGATTACGTTGAAAGAAGGAAATGAAGTGACGGAGATTATTCCTTTCAATGTTGGTTTTCGGCGTATTGAAATCAAAGCGATTGATCAAATTGCTAAAAATGGGAAACCGTATGTCGTATTACTTATTAATGGTCAGCCTTTGAAGTTGAAAGGTGTCAATATTCATGAGCATAATGAAGAAACGGGGCATTATGTAACGGAAGAATTGATGCGCAAGGACTTTGAATTGATGAAACGTAATAATTTGAACACGGTTCGTCTTTGCCATTATCCGCAAGACCGTCGGTTTTATGAATTGTGCGATGAGTTTGGGCTCTATGTATACGATGAAGCCAATGTTGAATCACATGGAATGTATTACGATTTGCGCAAAGGTGGATCATTGGGCAATAATCCGGAATGGTTGAAGCCACATCTGTATCGTACTGCAAATATGTACGAACGGAACAAGAATTATCCTTCTGTTACATTCTGGTCTTTGGGAAATGAGGCTGGTAATGGTTACAATTTCTATCAGACATATTTATGGATAAAAGGACAGGATAAGGAACTTATGGACAGGCCGGTGAATTATGAACGTGCACAGTGGGAATGGAATACGGATATGTATGTACCCCAATATCCCAGCGCAGAATGGCTGAGGTATATTGGTGAAACTGGGTCTGACCGGCCGGTGGTTCCGTCGGAGTATTCTCATGCAATGGGAAATTCAAATGGTAATCTATGGGATCAATGGAAAGAGATTTATAAATATCCTAATCTTCAAGGGGGATATATATGGGACTGGGTAGATCAGGGATTATTAAGAACAGATGAGAATGGACGTAAGTATTGGACGTATGGGGGCGATTATGGTGTAAATATGCCGAGTGATGGTAATTTCTGCTGTAATGGACTTGTTGGTCCTGACCGCAAACCGCATCCTGCCATGGCGGAAGCGAAATATGTGCATCAGAATGTGATGTTTAGTGTTGTTGATGCAACTTCCGGTAAGTATCGAGTGTTCAACCGATTTTATTTTACTAATTTGAGAAAGTATACCATCCAATATGAATTACGTGCTAATGGTATGGTGCTGAAAAAAGGGAAGTTATTATTGGATGTCGCTCCTCAAGCAGAAAAGGAATTTACTATTCCGGTGAAGAATGTGCAGGGAAAAGCTGGAATAGAGTATTTTGTGCATTTCAGTGTAGTCACTACTCAGCCGGAACCTCTGATACCGGTTGGACACGAAATAGCATATGAACAATTCAGACTTCCGGTAACAGTTGATAAAGCGGCATATAAAGCTGCGGGACCTACTTTGAGCTTTAAAGAAGAAGGTAATAATCTGATTGTTTCTTCATCTAAGGTTTATTTTGAGTTTAATCGTGATTCAGGTCTGGTTACTTCATATAAAGTGGATGGAACTGAGTATTTTGACCGAGGATTTGGAGTACAACCCAACTTCTGGCGGGCACCTAATGATAATGATTATGGGAATACAAATCCGAAACGTTTGTTGATTTGGAAAACTTCAAGTCATAATTTTAATATTAGTAATGCTTCCATAAGTATGGAAGGGCAAAATGCAGTTCTGAGTGTAGTATATAATTTACCGGCTGGCAACCAATACTTGATGGATTATAGAATATATCCGGATGGAATAATAAATGTGAACGTGAAATTTACTGCAACTGATCAGGAAGCTATACGGACTGAAGTTCAGGAAGATACTCATCTTGCTACTTATACTCCCGGTAAAAAGAAAGAGAATAAAGATCAGCTCGAAGTACCTCGTATTGGTGTGCGTTTCCGTATACCGCAAAGTCTGAATGTAGTAGAATACTTTGGGCGTGGTCCCGAAGAAAATTACATTGACCGTAATGCAGGAAGTATGGTAGGACGTTACAAGACTACTGCTGATTTCATGTATGTAGATTATGTTCGTCCACAAGAAAACGGTCATCGTACGGATACACGCTGGGTAGCTTTGACTGATAAAAATGGTCGGGGCCTGCTAGTTCAGGCTAAACAGACTATAGGCTTTAATGCTTTGAGAAATACGGTGGAGGATTTTGATTCGGAAGAATCATCGCGTCCATATCAATGGAGGAATCGTTCTCCAGAGGAAATTAATCAGCATAATGTGGATGAAGCTAGAAATCTGATACGGAAAATGACTCATATTAATGATATTGTTCCTCGAAATTTTGTGGAGGTTTGTGTGGATATGAGACAGCAAGGAGTGGCTGGTTATGACAGTTGGGGAGCAAAAGTGCAGCCTGGCTATACGATACCTGCTAACCAAAATTATGAATGGGGATTTACATTTGTACCAGTGAGGGCAAAGGGCGATGTAGACAAGTCACTACGTTATAATTATTAATTTTGTAATATTATGAATAACATATTCCTCTTATTAAGGGAATACAATAATAATTTATGTATGAAGAAATTTAAATTTTTATTGCTGAGCGCGTGTATTGCGCTAGTTGCGTGCACAACTAAAACATCGTCTGAACAACAAGTTTCAGACAAAGGGACAAAATGGAGTTGGGACAAGGGAACGATTGTTGTAGAAACTCCCGAGCGTCCGGCTGAACAAACAAGTGTAATAGGGCTGACGATACCTAAAATGGAAGTGGTTCGTGTGGGATTTGTAGGTTTGGGAATGCGTGGTCCCGGAGCTGTAGAACGTTTTACGTATATTCCGGGTGTAGAAATCGTTGCTTTATGTGACTATGAAAAGGAACGGGCAGAGAAATGTCAGAAGTATTTACAGAGAGCTTCTATGCCTAAAGCAGCTATATATTCAGGTGAAAAAGGATACGAAGAATTGTGTAAACGGGATGATATAGATCTGGTGTATATCGCAACAGATTGGCTGCATCATTTCCCTGTCGCTATGTGTGCGATGGAGAATAATAAAAATGTCGCCATCGAAGTTCCTTCTGCTATGGACTTGAAAGAGTGTTGGGCATTGGTAAATATGAGCGAGAAGACTCGCAAACATTGTATGATCCTTGAGAACTGCTGTTATGACTGGTTTGAAATGAATACTCTGAATATGGCGCAACAGGGTGTGTTTGGGGAGGTCGTTCGTGCCCAGGGAGCTTATATTCATAATCTGGAACCTTTCTGGGATCATTACTGGAAGAATGGTGAAAATGACAAACTGGGTTGGCGTCTGGAATATAATATGAAACATCGGGGAGATGTATATGCCACTCATGGTCTTGGTCCTGTAGCGCAAGCGTTGGATATACATCGTGGTGACCGTATGAAGACACTCGTTGCTATGGATACCAAATCGGTAGTAGGTAAGTCGTTGGTAGAAGAAAGAACGGGACAGCCTTGTGAGAATTTCCGTAACGGTGACCATACAACTACGTTGATTCGTACGGAAAATGGAAAGGTGATTGAGATACAACATGATGTGATGACTCCGCAACCCTATAACCGCCTATATCAGTTGACCGGTACCAAGGGGTTCGCAAATAAATATCCGATAGAAGGTTATGCATTGGATGCAAAACAGCTGAATGCGTCGGGAGTTGCACCTGAGGTAGATAACTTGAATTCCCATAGTTTTATGCCTAAAAAAGATATGGAAGCTCTAGTGCAGAAATACCAGCATCCCATCCTGAAGAAATACGGTGAAATGGCAAAAGAAGTTGGTGGTCATGGTGGCATGGACTTTATTATGGATAGCCGTTTGGTGTATTGCCTGCAAAATGGACTTCCCTTAGATATGGATGTCTATGATTTGGCAGAATGGTGTTGTCTGGCCGAGTTAGGCGAATTGTCTATGGACAACAATTGTGCAGCCGTTGCTTTCCCGGACTTTACCCGTGGCGAATGGAATAAAGTGAAGGGGTATAAACATGCTTATGCTTCCCCTGAAGATGAAAGTGTTGCCATGGAGAAAGCCAAAAAAATCACGGCAAAGCTGAAAGAAAAAGGTGCCGTAGAATGGGCGGGTGAAGCTGTGGAAAATAAAAAGTAGATGTAAGTAGAGATTAGGTAAAAGTAGACGAAAAAGGAACTTCAACGTTTGGAGTTCCTTTTTCGATTTATTGATTGTGAAAAGTGCTTATAAATGTATTAGGTAGTTTAAAAGAAGTTATAAAACGAAGCCCGGAAACTTTTGAGGATGAAAAAGTTTTTAATTTTGCACACTATGTGTAAGTATAGATACCATATATGGAACAAAAATATATATTAAGCGCAATAGATGCTGCTCTGCAAGCCGGTGCAGACATTCTTTCCATCTATAATGACCCGGCATCGGACTTTGAAATAGAAAAAAAAGCGGATAACTCCCCTTTAACCATTGCGGATCGCAAGGCACATGAAACGATTACCGGTTTTCTGTGCGATACTCCTTTTCCCATTCTGAGTGAAGAAGGGAAACATTTACCCTATGCAGAACGCTGTGGATGGGATGCTTTGTGGATTGTAGACCCTTTGGACGGTACCAAGGAGTTTATTAAACGAAATGGAGAGTTTACTGTAAATATCGCATGGGTTAATCATTCAGTACCCGTAATGGGAGTTATTTATCTTCCTGTGAAACAGGAACTTTATTTTGCAGAAGAAAGCATTGGGGCATACAAACTCTCCAATGTAACTTCTCGCGGAAATGCTTCACTGGATGAACTGATTGCATCCGCTACCCGTCTGCCTTCTGTTACCGAAAGAGGAAAATTTGTAATCGTGGCTTCCCGTTCGCATCTAACTCCGGAGACGGAGGCTTATATCGAAGAAATGAAGCGTCAACACTCGGAAGTAGAACTTATATCTAGTGGTAGTTCCATTAAAATCTGCCTTGTAGCCGAAGGAAAGGCGGATGTATATCCTCGTTTTGCACCTACCATGGAATGGGATACGGCAGCAGGACATGCTATAGCACGTGCTGCCGGATTGGAAGTTTATCAGGCTGGAAAAGAAGAGCCGCTTTGTTACAATAAAGAGAATTTACTGAATCCGTGGTTTGTGGTGGAACCTAAGCAAATGAAATAGTAACAAGATACAGTATAATGTATGACATTTGAGATAATATTTGTGCTATTGGCACTTTTGGGCATGGTGGTGGCATTGGCATTGGATAAAATGCGTCCCGGCATGGTGCTATTTTCCGTTGTGGTTTTGTTCTTATGTGCTGGCATCCTGACACCCAAAGAGATGCTGGAAGGTTTTAGTAATAAAGGAATGATTACCGTAGCTATGCTATTTTTGGTCAGTGAGGGTATTCGTCAGTCCGGAGCATTGGGACAGGTTATCAAAAAGTTGCTTCCTCAGGGCAAGACGACTGTGTTTAAAGCCCAACTTCGCATGCTTCCCACTATCTCTTTTATTTCTGCTTTTCTTAATAATACCCCTGTTGTTGTAATATTTGCTCCGATAATCAAGCGTTGGGCAGAGTCGGTAAAATTGCCTGCTACCAAGTTTTTGATACCTCTTTCTTATGTGACTATTTTGGGAGGTATATGTACTCTTATCGGAACTTCTACTAACCTGGTAGTACACGGCATGATATTAGAGGCAGGTTATGAAGGATTTACTATGTTTGAGTTAGGCAAAGTGGGTATTTTCATAGCTATAGCAGGAATTATTTATTTATTTCTATTTTCTTCTAAACTCTTGCCGGATGTGCGTACGGATGCTGTGAAGCAAGATGACGAACCGGAAGAAGATGTTGGTTTGCATCGGGTTGAGGCTGTACTTGGTCCTCGTTTTCCTGGTATTAACAAGAAGTTGGGAGAGTTTAATTTTCAGCGTCACTATGGAGCAGCTGTTAAGGAAATAAAGCGGAGCGGACAAAGTATTACTGCGAATCTGGATAATGAGGTTTTGCGTGAGGGTGATACATTAGTGGTGATGGCGGATGATTCTTTTGTTCAAACTTGGGGAGAGTCTTCCGTGTTCGTTTTGTTGGCCAATGGCAAAGATAACGAACCGGTTCCCGGAAAGGGGAAACGTTGGTTTGCCCTTTTATTACTGATATTGATGATTACCGGGGCTACGGTAGGCGAGCTGCCGGTTGTGAAAGAGGCATTCCCGAATATCAAGTTGGATATGTTTTTCTTTGTTTCTGTGACTACTATCATTATGGCATGGACTAAAATTTTTCCGGCCCGTAAGTACACTAAATACATTTCATGGGATATTCTGATAACAATTGCGTGTGCTTTTGCTATCAGTAAAGCAATGGTTAATTCCGGTGTGGCAGATGTCGTGGCAAGTTATATCATTGGTATGACTGAACATTACGGTCCTCAGGTGTTACTGGCAGCTGTATTTATCATTACGAACTTGTTTACCGAATTGATAACCAATAATGCCGCTGCTGCATTAGCTTTCCCATTGGCGCTCTCCATTTCTTCGCAGATGGGTGTCAGCCCTATGCCTTTCTTTGTAGTGATCTGTATGGCTGCCTCTGCCAGTTTCTCTACACCTATCGGTTATCAGACAAATTTGATTGTGCAAGGTATTGGAAACTATAAGTTCACTGATTTTGTCCGTATCGGATTGCCGCTGAATATTATAGCTTTCTTGATATCCATATTCCTTATTCCATTAATTTGGCCCTTTTAATAATTAGATTATGACAGACAATAATATATATCCGATTTTTGATAGGATGTTGTCAAGAGAGGATAAAGAAGAACTTCTCGGTCAGCATAGTGTGATGATATGGTTTACTGGATTGAGCGGTTCCGGTAAAAGTACGATAGCTATTGCTTTGGAGCGCGAATTGCATAAGCGAGGTTTACTTTGCCGCATTCTGGACGGGGATAATATCCGTAGTGGTATCAATAATAATTTGGGCTTTACTGAAGCTGATCGTGTAGAAAATATCCGCCGTATTGCAGAAGTTTCCAAACTTTTTATTGATTCAGGCATTATAACTATTGCTGCTTTTATCAGTCCTAACAATGATATCCGAGAAATGGCGGCTAATATCATCGGGCAGGAGGACTTCTATGAAGTGTATGTAAGTACCCCTTTGACTGAGTGTGAGCGTAGGGATGTAAAGGGGCTGTACGCAAAGGCACGCCGGGGAGAGATTAAAAATTTTACGGGGATTTCCGCTCCGTTTGAAGCACCCCTTCATCCGGCATTGACGTTAGATACCTCAAAACTCAGCCTGGAAGAGTCAGTCAACCGACTGCTCGACCTCATTTTACCGAAAATACAGATTAAAAAGTGATTATATAAAAAATGGAAGAATATAAATTGAGCCATCTGAAAGAACTCGAAGCAGAGTCTATTCATATCATCCGTGAAGTGGCAGCGGAATTTGAAAATCCGGTGATGCTTTATAGTATTGGAAAAGACTCTTCGGTAATGGTTCGCCTTGCCGAAAAAGCCTTTTATCCGGGTAAAGTACCCTTCCCGTTGATGCATATCGATTCGAAGTGGAAATTTAAGGAAATGATTCAATTCCGCGATGAGTATGCCAAAAAACATGGCTGGAATCTGATAGTAGAAAGTAATATGGAGGCTTTTCATGCAGGTGTAGGACCGTTTACTCATGGAAGTAAAGTACACACAGACTTGATGAAAACTAAGGCTCTTCTGAGTGCTTTGGATAAATATAAATTTGACGCAGCTTTTGGGGGTGCTCGTCGTGACGAAGAGAAATCACGTGCGAAAGAACGTATTTTTTCTTTTCGTGATAAGTTCCACCAATGGGACCCGAAGAACCAGCGTCCGGAATTGTGGGATATCTACAATGCCCGTGTGCATAAGGGAGAAAGCATTCGTGTGTTCCCGTTGAGTAACTGGACGGAGCTGGATATCTGGCAATACATTCGTTTGGAAAATATTCCTATTGTTCCGTTGTATTATGCTAAGGAGCGTCCGTGCGTAGAAATTGATGGTAATTTGATTATGGCAGATGATGACCGCCTGCCTGAAAAATATCGTGATCAGATAAAGATGAAAATGGTACGTTTCCGTACGTTGGGTTGTTGGCCGTTGACCGGTGCGGTAGAGAGCAATGCGGATACGATTGAGACAATTGTAGAGGAGATGATGACTACCACCAAGAGTGAGCGTACCACCCGTGTAATCGACTTTGATCAGGATGCTAGTATGGAGCAGAAAAAGCGTGAGGGATACTTTTAAGAATTAAGAATTAAAAATTAAAACCTGAGGATTGAAATCTTAAACCTGACCTTTAGAACTTTAATGCTTAGGTTTAAGAAGATAAAGGTGACAATTAAAAAGTAAAAAGTGATGGAGAATAACTCTAAACTAAATATCAAGGAGTTTCTGGATAAAGACGAACAGAAAGACTTACTCCGCTTTCTGACTGCCGGTTCGGTGGATGATGGAAAATCTACGTTGATCGGGCGTTTGTTGTTTGATAGCAAGAAATTGTATGAAGACCAGTTAGATGCATTGGAACGTGATAGTAAGCGTATGGGAAATGCCGGTGATCACATTGATTACGCATTGCTGCTGGATGGTCTGAAAGCAGAACGTGAACAAGGTATTACGATTGATGTGGCATATCGATATTTCTCTACTAATAATCGTAAATTCATCATTGCTGATACTCCGGGGCACGAGCAATATACGCGTAATATGATTACCGGCGGTTCAACGGCTAATCTGGCTATCATTCTTGTAGATGCCCGTACCGGTGTCATTACACAGACGCGTCGTCATTCTTTTCTGGTGTCTTTGCTGGGCATTAAGCACGTGGTGCTTGCTGTTAATAAAATGGACTTGGTAGGCTTCTCTGAGGAGCGCTTTAATGAAATCGTTAAAGAGTATAAACAGTTTATTGCACCATTGGGTATTCCTGATGTGACTTGTATTCCGCTCTCCGCTTTGGATGGCGATAATGTAGTGGAGAGGTCTGAACGCACTCCATGGTACAATGGCATTTCTTTGCTCGATTTCTTGGAGACTGTCCATATTGATAACGATCATAACCTGTCGGACTTCCGTTTCCCGGTACAGTATGTATTGCGCCCTAATCTTGATTTCCGTGGTTTTTGCGGTAAAGTTGCATCAGGGGTAGTACGTAAAGGGGATGAAGTGATAGCGTTACCTTCAGGCAAAAAATCACGTGTCAAGAGCATTGTTACGTATGACGGCGAACTGGATTATGCTTTTCCGCCTCAATCTGTAACTTTAACGCTGGAAGATGAGATTGACGTATCGAGAGGAGAGATGTTGGTACATCCTGATAATTTACCGGTTGTAGATCGCAATTTTGAGGCCATGCTGGTGTGGATGGATGAAGAGCCGATGGATCTCAATAAATCCTTCTTCATCAAGCAGACTACTAATTTGAGTCGTTCACGTATCAGTAACATTAAATATAAAGTAGATGTTAATACGATGGATCAGTTGTCCGTTGATAATGGACGATTGACGCCTGATGATCTGCCTATGCAGTTAAATCAGATAGCTCGTGTTGTTCTTACTACTGCCAAGGAATTATTCTTTGATCCTTATCAAAAAAATAAGGCAACAGGTGCATTCATTCTGATTGATCCGATTACCAATAATACCAGTGCTGTCGGTATGATTATCGATAGGGTAGAGGATAAGGATATGCATCTTTCTGAAGATCTTCCGGTTTTGAACTTACCGAAGTTAGAAATTGCTCCCGAACACTATGAAGCTATAGAAAAAGCGGTGAAAGATTTGAAGCGCCAAGGTATTGAAGTGAAAATAATCAAATAATGTACCATAATTATGGGTTTACTGGAATTTAACAAACTCCCTATAAATACTTTGGTGGGAGCCGATTGGAAAACATTTAATGCTATTACGAAAGGGCGGGAAATTGATGCGGCATACAAAGGTAAATACCGTTTGACTAAGGCGGTATGTCGTCTACTTTCTACACTGGCTCCTTTGCAGAACGGACGTTATGAGAAACGGTTGGCATCCCAACCGTTAGAGCATGATCCGGTATTCATTCTTGGCCATTGGCGCAGCGGGACGACCTTTGTGCATAATGTTTTCTCATGTGACAAGCATTTTGGCTATAATACTACTTACCAAACTGTATTTCCGCATCTGATGATGTGGGGACAGCCTTTCTTCAAGAAGAACATGAGCTGGCTGATGCCTGATAAGCGTCCTACAGATAACATGGAACTTGCTGTAGATCTGCCACAGGAAGAAGAGTTTGCACTTGCCAATATGATGCCTTATACCTATTATAACTTTTGGTTCCTCCCAAAGTATCAGCAGGAATATGCAGATAAATATTTGCTGTTCGATGATATATCGGAAAAGGAACTGAAGGTTTTTGAAGAAGTGTTTATCAAGCTGATTAAGATATCATTGTGGAATACTAACGGAACACAGTTCTTGAGTAAGAATCCGCCCCATACGGGACGTGTGAAGGAACTGGTCAAAATGTTCCCTAATGCTAAATTTATCTATCTGATGCGTAATCCTTATACGGTGTTCGAGAGTACCCGAAGTTTCTTCACGAATACAATCCAGCCGTTGAAGTTGCAGGATATCAGTAATGACGAAATTGAAAAGAATATTCTTTCTATTTATGCCAAACTGTATCATAAATACGAGGCTGATAAATCTTGTATTCCTGCCGGTAATCTGATGGAAGTAAAGTTCGAAGACTTCGAAGCGGATGCTATGGGGATGACTGAGCAGATTTATCGTGGCTTGTCTATTCCCGGATTTGCTGAAGCACGCAATGATATAGAAAAGTATGTAGGTGGAAAGAAGGGATATAAGAAGAATAAATATAAATATGATGATCGCACCGTGCAATTGGTTCAGGATAACTGGAACTTTGCATTGGAGCAGTGGAAATATGAACTTTAATTAAAAAAAAGCTAATGAGATGATGCAGAAGAAAATTTGTATGTACGGCTTGCTATCCGCTTTTTTATGTTGCGGAACGGCACTTGCACAGCAGCAACAGCATACTGTGGAAATGATTCCGTTCGGAGACATGGATCAATGGATAGACCGTCAGATTAAAGAGTCGGGCATTATCGGTGGTGCGTTGAAGAATGTATATGCTATTGGACCGACTGCGACTATTCGTGAGAATAAGGCCTATAAGAACATGGGTGGTTCGCCATGGGCTACTTCGAATGTGATGGCGCGTGTGGCGGGTATTACTAAAACCAATACTTCAGTGTTTCCCGAGAAGCGTGGCGATGGCTACTGTGCCCGTATGGATACCCGTATGGAAAGCGTAAAAGTATTGGGTATTGTTGATATCACAGTACTTGCCGCAGGTTCTATGTTTTTGGGGGAAGTGCATGAGCCGATTAAAGGGACAAAGAATCCGCAAAAGATGCTGAATTCCGGTATTCCCTTTACCAAGAAACCTATCGCTGTGCAGTTTGACTATAAAGTTAATATGTCTGATAGGGAAAAGCGGATTCGTGCTACCGGTTTTAGCCGGATAACGGACGTAGAAGGTAAAGACTTCCCGGAGGTGAATTTGTTTTTGCAGAAGCGTTGGGAAGACAAGGATGGCAATATTTTTGCTAAGCGGGTAGGGACTATGGTGGTTCGTTACTATAATACCACTGATTGGCATAATAATGCCACTTATTCAATCATGTATGGAGATATCACCGGTGATCCTGCTTATAAGCCCCACATGATGCGTTTGCAGGTAGAAGAACGTTACGCTATTAACAGTAAAGGTGAAAGTGTTCCGGTCAAAGAAGTAGCATGGGGAACAGAAGAAGATGCTCCTACACATTTATTATTGCAGTTTACTTCCAGCCATGGAGGAGCATACATAGGTTCTCCCGGTAATTCACTCTGGATCGATAATGTGAAACTGGTATATTAAAATATTATTTCAGTATAAAATGAAGAGGGCGGCTAACATCAGTTAGCCGCCCTCTCTTCGATTAGAGTTTACAACTCTTTGTCCCTATATCTTATTCCAGAATTACTACTCGGTTCAAATAGTTCTTACCGAACATGTTAGCAGTACCACCGAATCCAACGAGTTCGAGCTGATCCTTATCAACGCCTTCCTTAATCAATGCGTCGTAAACAGCCTGAGCACGTTTTTCAGACAACTTCTGGTTCCAGGAAGCGCTACCCGTAGCCTTGTCAGCATAACCGGCAACTTTGTACTTCTTATCCGGGTTAGCCTTCAGAATCTTAGCAGCCAACTGGATGTTAACCATACCGTAATCATCGATGCGAGCGCTACCAATCTTGAAGAAGATGGCACGAGGACCGGCAACTTCAATTTCCTTCACTACTTCCTTAGTTACAGGCTTAGCGTTAGCCAAAGCGTTCTTAGCGTTAGCCAGGTCAGCCTGAGCCTGTGCCAGTTCGCTTCTGTACTTATTGATTTCGTTGTTGATAGCATTCTGATCAACTTTCGCGCCACAAGCTACGAACTTCTTGCCACCGAAAGTATAGGTTGCACCTACAGTCAGATGAATATAACCATCGGTATTAGCGCTACTATAAGCACCCAAGATTGACGGAGTAACCTGACCGCGAGCTTCTACGTCGATAGCCAAAGATCTATTCACATTAAATTTAGCTCCTACACCTACACTGGCACCAACTAACCAACGTAAATCGTGATTAACGGGGCTAGTAGTTGCAGGGTCTATTACTGTTGTATATTTAGTACCATCAGTAGTAGATGTACTTTCAACCACCTTATATCCCAATTGCCAATCTGCATAGTTTTTAACTATGTTAACCGAAGGACCTGCGAATACGCTCAACTCAAATAAACGATCTGGGTTATAACCACAAATCAAGTTGGTAAGGTTCAACATGGCATCGGCGTTCAACCCTACATAGTTTTCTTTACGCTCTTTGCGATTATCCAAATCCAGGAACGGATAAGCAGTTTCCTGCTTTGATTGCCAACCATAGATTTGTCCACGAACTCCCCATATAGGAGAAATGTACTTACCCACTGACAGGTTGATCAGTGGAGTCACTGTCTTACCGAATTTGGTATCAGGATTCGTACCAGCCTGTGCACCTACCCCCACACTAATAAAGATATTGTCCTTCCAGCTTTCACTGTAGTACTTCTCTTTAGTTTGTGCAGTGGCAACAACAGCTGCTCCCGACAACAGTAAAGATAATATTACTAATTTACTTTTCATTGTTTTTTAGTTTTTAA